>Ga0182027_10009782_pt1 | contig 13719 bp, 5 predicted proteins | sample 712E1DmetaG_FD_121300 | JGI IMG/M metagenome (GOLD analysis project Ga0182027, IMG submission 121300) | Permafrost microbial communities from Stordalen Mire, Sweden - 712E1D metaG (Illumina Assembly) | ecosystem: Environmental > Terrestrial > Soil > Wetlands > Permafrost | place: Sweden...
ATTCGCGCTGCCGGACCGCCGGGTCGGCCAGCCGGCGGACGACGCCGACGGGAATGTAGACGGCCGTCTCGAAGTTCTGGTATTGGCCTGCGGCGCAGGCGATGGCGGAAAGCACAAGGCCGGAAAGCGATTTCCACAGGACGGAGCGGGCGAAATGGCGCAAGGTATTCATGATTGGGTGCGGTGGTGGAATCTGCGACCGGGAGGGAAACCCGCCGCGGTTTGCAACGTGATCGCCCGGGGTTCCGGGAGACTACCGGGGCAAGATGGACGCACTGGTTGAATATTCAAGCCATCAGAGATCAGACCGCTTGCCTCCGCTCGCCGGACCGGCAATCTCGAACGTCACGCCATGAACCGACCCATTAGTTCGAGGCTTGGACTGTTCTTGCTCGCGCTGACGGCCGCCCAGGCGGTGGAGCGTCTCCCGATCGAGGATTTCTCCCGGGAGCCCGCGACGGCCCGGGCCCAGCTTTCTCCAGACGGCAAGCGGCTCGCCTTCATCCGCGAAGACCATGGCAGGCTGGCGCTGCACGTCACCGACCTCGATCAGAACCGGGTGTACCGGCTCGATCCGGGCGAGGCGAAGCTGATCAACAATGCGCCGAAACAGGTGGAGCGCTATGCATGGGTCAGCGATCGGCGGCTTGTGATCAGCACGGTCGTGTGGGACACCATCCTTTACGGGGTGGTCGCGACGGACTGGGACGGGAGGAACGGGATTTCGATCAGCGGATACGAGGACAACGAGATCAACATGAGGATCTCCAAGCAGTTTTTTCGCGAGGTCATTCACCGCTTTTGCGACAAGGATCAGACCATCCTGATGCTGGACCGGCACGAGGGCGACAATGTGGGCCGCCTGGACAGGCCGGATATCCTGCACGTGGATACCGTGACCGGTCTGGCGCACGTGGTGGTCAAGAATCCGGGCAATGTCGCTGCGTGGAGCGTGGATGCCAGAGGCGTCGCGCGCCTGGGAATCCTCTCCGATGGCGACTTGTCCGGCGCAATCTACCGCGAGGACGAGGCGTCGCCGTGGAAAACGATCCTGCCCCTGGAGAACCGGGCCGGCCAGATGCGTGCAGTCGGGATTGACGCCGCGAGCGGCAAGCCCCTGGTCGGAGCGCTGACGCCGGAGAAACGCTGGACGATCTTCCCGTTGGACCCGGTCACGGGCACAATGGGAGCACCGCTGCTGGCGGATCCGGAGTACGACATCGTTCCGAATCGTCCCGGGCCAGAGGTGGATGGCGTCGCGCTGGCGGCCACGATCTTCTCCCAGAAAAAAGGGACGCTGTTGGGCGTCCGCTATTACACCGATGCCCCGCGAGTCAAATGGTTCGACAAGGACTTTGTCACGTATCAGGCGGCGCTGGACCGCGCGCTGCCCGACACCGTGAACCTGTTCGTCAACTCGTCGCTGGACGGCAGGCGGATGCTCTGGCTGGCATTTTCGGACCAGGATCCCGGCACCTATTTGTTGCTCGACCTGGAAAGGCACAAGTTGACCCCGCTGGCCACGCGCATGAGCTGGATCAAACCGGCGCAGATGGCGCCCATGCTTTCTATCAAATACAAGGCGCGCGACGGCATCGTCATCCATGGGTTCCTGACCGTGCCCGTCGGCCGCAAACCCAAAGACCTGCCGCTGGTGGTGATGCCGCATGGCGGGCCGTGGGTGCGCGATGTCTGGGAATTCGATCCCCTGGTGCAATTGCTGGCCAACCGCGGCTACGCCGTGCTGCAGATGAACTACCGCGGATCTCCCGGCTACGGCGAAGAGCTCTTCCAGATGGCCCGCCGACAGATCGGGAAGGCCATCCAGGATGACATTGAAGATGGCACCCGGTGGGCCATTGCCGCCGGTGTGGCGGACCCGAAGCACATCGCAATCATGGGCGCCAGCTACGGCGGCTACTCGGCGCTGTTCGCGCTCGGCCACAATCCGGAGCTCTATCGTTGCGGGATCTCGATGGCCGGGGTGACCGACTGGCCCGCCATCTACGACGACCGGCGCGGCGACCCGGACGCCAGGGATGCCAACAAGTATTGGCGCCGGGAAATTGGTGATCCCGACCAGGACAAGGCGGTGCTCAAGGCAATCTCGCCGGTCAACTTTGCGGACAAGATCACCGCGCCGGTCCTGATAATCCAGGGAAAGGAGGATCACACCGTGCCGCATGAGCAGGCCAAGATGATGATCTCAGCTTTGGAAAAGGTCGGGCGGACGCCGGAAGGCCTTTTCATCCCCCAACTGGGGCACAGCTACGGCAACGCGCGGCAGCGCGTGCAGATTTTCGGGACGATCGTCGCGTTTCTGGAAAAGAACCTCGGGCCGGGAGTGCAATAAGGCCGGGGGTTGCGCGGCCCTCTGCACGGATCGTGAGCATTCCCTCCAGTCTTTATCGTTTCTCCTCTGAAAGCTTGACCACGGATTACGCGGATGGACACGGATACCAACACCTCCGTAATCCGTGTTGATCCGTGTAATCCGTGGTCAATAACAGCTTGTTTCCTTTTTGTTGCGCAGAAGATGCACCAGAGTTCTTGAACCGCGAAACATGGTGGAATCAGGTCAAGTTTCCAGATGGAGAACCCCATTCATTGCCGCGATGGTCATCGCCGCGGCGGCGCTGGCTGCGTATCACAACAGTCTCTCGGTCCCGTTTGTGTTCGATGATGAGCCGGCGATTCTCTTGAACCCGTCGATCCGGAGCCTCTGGCAGGCATGGTCGCCGCCGGTGAACGGCGGCATCACCGTCGCCGGCCGGCCGGTCCTGAATTTCACGCTGGCGGTAAACCATGCGATCAGCGGAACGGACGCCTGGAGCTACCACGTGTTGAATCTCGTCATCCATGTTCTGGCCGGACTGACGCTGTTCGGGATCGTGCGGCGCACGTTGCTGCGGCCGATGTCCTGTAGGAGCCTGCTCGCAGGCGATTCATCGCGAGCAAGCTCGCTCCTACCATCAAATGCCCTGCCTTTCGCCTTTGCCGTCGCGCTTCTCTGGACGGTGCATCCGCTGCAGACCGAGTCCGTGACTTTTGTGATCCAGCGGGCGGAATCGCTGATGGGGCTGTTCTTTCTTCTGACGCTTTATTGCTTCATTCGCGGCATCTGCGCGGAGCGCGGAGATGAAGGCGGCCCGCCCGCGGGCCGCGCACCGGGAGAGTTCACACAGCGTGGCAAATCTCCGGCTGGCTGGCGTTGGGAGCATCTCCAGACCGCCGGTGGTTCCGGAGACTCGCCGAACGTAGCGCAGGCTTTCCGGCCCGCCTCCCCGACAACCGGCAGATTCTCCCCGCGGGTTTGGCACGGCCTTTCCATTCTGGCCTGCCTGCTCGGGATGGCGACCAAGGAAGTCATGGCTGTGGCGCCCTTGATGGTGCTGCTCTACGATCGCACGTTCGTGGCCGGCAGTTTTCGCGCAGCGTGGCGCGAGCGGCGCGGGCTGCATCTCGCGCTCGGCGCGACGTGGCTGCTCCTCGGCTGGCTGGCGCTGGGTTCAGGCGGTCGCGGCGGCTCGTTCGACCTCGGCGATCCGCGCGCCTGGTGGCGCTACGATCTCACGCAATTCGTCGCTACGGTCCGCTACCTGCGGCTGGCGGTGTGGCCGCACCCGCTCGTGATCGATTACGGCACGTTTTGGATTGAGCGGCCGATCGCTATTTTGCCCCACGTCACAATTGTTGTGGCGCTGGTTGCGGCGACCGCGGTTGCGCTGGTGCGATGGCCGGTATGGGGGTTTCTGGGCAGTTGGTTCTTTGTCATCCTTGCGCCGAGCAGCGTGCTGCCGGGCACGATCCAGATGATCGTCGAACACCGGATGTATTTGCCCCTGGCGGCGGTGATCGTCGCCGCCGTTGTCGGACTGCATGACCTTCTTCGTTCGTGCAGGTCCACCCCCGCTCGCTCCCCCACTTTCACTTTCACTCTCACTATCGTCTTCGCCCTCGCGCTCCCGCTCGGCTGGCTGACGGTGCGCCGCAATCAAGACTACGCGGGTGCCATCGGCCTGTTCGAAGACACAGTGGCCAGGCGCCCCGGCAATGCCCGGGCGATGGCGCTGCTGGCGGACTATTATCACCGCGCCGGACAGCTGGACAAGGCCCGTCAATGGCTTGAACGCTCCCTCGATGTCCGGCCGGGGGTGCTTCAGGTGCTCAACAACCTGGGCAACGTCTGGCAGGAACTCGGGGATGCCGGCAAAGCGGCGGCCTGTTTCCAGAAAGCGCTCGCACTCAATCCCAGTGACGCCGCGACCCGGAACAATCTGGGCAACGCGCTGATTCTTTCGGGCCAGGTTGGAGAAGGCATCGCCGAGATCGAGGCTGCTCTGCGCCTCGCGCCCGGCTCGGCGGCAACGCGCCTCAACCTCGCCAACGCCCTGGCGCGGAGCGGACGGATGCCGGAAGCCGCGGAGAATTTCGCCGTCCTGCTTGCGGCGCAACCCGACAACGCCGGAGCCCATGCCAGCTACGCCGGTGTGCTCGATGCGCTGGGCCGGAAACCCGAGGCGATCGCGCATCTGGAGGCCGCAGTGCGTTTGCAGCCGGAGGATGCCGATCTGCACAACCGGCTGGGCGCCGCGCTCGGGCGCGCCGGAAGAGTGCGCGAGGCGTTGGCGGAATTCCAAGAAGCCCTCCGGCTGAACCCGGCGCACGAGTCCGCAAGGCAGAACGCGACCCGCGCCCGGCAGATGCTGGGCGGCAACTGACGCCCCTGTCAGCCCCGCGAAATTGGGCTTTCCGGGCTGGCGCCGCCGAAACTCCGGGCGGCGCTGACGGCGCAGCGCCCTCCAACCGCACAACCTTCCCGGATTCCCGGACCGCCTTTGGTGGCGGCTCTTCCGGCTGGCCTGGATATTCCCCACTGGAAATGGGCGTCGCGTCTCAAAAACACCGGGCTAGGGCGATTCGCGTGCGAGCTGGAGATTTTCCCTGGTGCGCGGATCATCCGGCCGCAGGCGGAGCGCCTCCTCGTATTGCGCGATGGCCTCCCGCGCCTCTCCCTGCAGCAGGTACACGTTGCCGAGATTGGCGTGCGCGTCCGCATCGCCGGGCAGCAGCCGGATGACGGCGCGGAATTGCTCGGCGGCCGGCGCCAGCCGCTCGCTGCGCGCGAGAAGCAGGCCGAGCCTGCGGTGCGCGGAGACATGGTTGGCCGCCAGACGCAGAGTCTCCGTATAGCCGCGTTCCGCCTCCGCGAGCCTCCCGTCCATTTCGGCGATGCGGGCGAGTTGATAATGCGCCTCCGGCAGATCCGGGTTCATTTGCAGGGCAGCCTGCAGATGTACCGCGGCTTCGTCGCGCCGGGCAAGCCCGGCGAGCGCAATACCCAGATTGTAGTGCACATCGGCATCCGGCTCGATGCGCAGCGCCTTGTCATAACAGGCAACGGCCTCGGCTGTGCGTTGCACCTGCATCAAGGCATTGCCCAGGTTCAATTGCGCGGCGGCGTAGTCGGGCGCCAGTTGCACGGCGGATTCCAGCTGGACTATGGCCTCCGCTGCGCGGCCCTGATCAAGCAATGCCACGCCCCAGTTGTAGTGCGCCGAGACATAACCGGGCTCCAGCTTTACGGCGCGGGCGAAATGTGCGTTCGCCTCGCCCGACTTCCCCTGCTGCTGCAGCACCCATGCGAGATTGTTGTGCGCCCGCGAACTCTGCGGCAGCGAGGCCACGATATCGGTCCACAGCGTGAATTCGTTGCGGTAGACTTCGTTGCGTCGCTCGGTCAGCCAGCCGAGCGGTAGAGCGAGGGCAAAGACGATAGTGAGAGTGAGAGTGAAAGTGGGGGAGCGAATGAGGGTGGACCTGCACGAACGAAGAAGGCCGTGCAGGCCGACAACGCCGGCGACGATCACCGCCGCCAGGGGCAGGTATATGCGGTGTTCGGCGATGGTCTGGGTGGCCACCGGCACGACACTTGAGCTCGGGGCCAGGATGAGGAAGAACCAGGCGCCTAGGAAACCACACCGGGGCTTTTTGACCAACGCCCAGATTGTGACGCCCAGAGAGGCCAGCACGACGATCGTCTGCCACCAAACCTCAGCGAGTGAGTGAACGACCGCGGTGCCATAATCGAACACCAGCGGATGAGGCCACAATGCGAGGCGCAGATAGTGGATGATGGCTCCGGCCTGGGTCAACGCGTAGTTCCACACCGTGACCGGCGTGCCAAATCCGGCCGTGCCACCGCGGTTATCCGCCGAAGCCACCAGCCACGCGAGCAGCAACCAGGTTCCGGCCAGTCCGATGTACACCTGTCGGCGCTGTCTCCAGGCTGCGCGGAAACTCCCAACCAAAAACGTGCGATCGTATAGCAGGACGACGAGCGGCGCCGAGACCATCACCTCTTTGGTTGCCATGCCGAGCAGGCAGGCCAGGACGGAAAGCAGGAACCAATGCCAACTTGCGGGAGATCTATTGCCGGCTCCGAAATCGATTGAATCGCGGCCCGCGAGCGGGCCGCCTGCATCTGCGCGTTCCGCGCAGATGCCGCGGATGAAACAATACAGCGTCAGCAAGTAGAGCAGTCCCATCAGGGACTCCGCGCGCTGGACGACATAGGTGACCGCCCCGGTTTGCAGCGGGTGCAGTGTCCAAAGGAGGGCAATCGCCAGGGCGAGCGACGTGGCATCCGATTGTGGGTCGGGCTCTACGCCCGACAATTCCGTCGGCATCGGGGATGAACCCCGACCTTGAGCGCGCCCAGAATGTTCGCCTGCAAGCAGGCTCCTACAGGACGGAAACATCAGCGTTCGCCGCACGAGGCCGAAGAGCGTCAGTCCGGCCAGGACGTGGATGACGAGATTCAGCGCGTGGTAACTCCAGACCTCGGTGCCGCTGACCGCGTAGTTGAGCGCGAGCGTGAGATTGACGAGCGGCCGGCCGCTGACGGGCTGTCCCATTTTTGGCGGTGACAGCACCGCCCCCAAGTCGCCCAGCCGACGAATCGAAGGGTTTGCGACAATCGTCGGGATGTCGTCCAGAACGAATGCGCCGTGAAAGCTGTTGTGCCAGGCGGCGAGCGCCGCGAGTGGGAGAAGCACAACAGCGAGTCGGATGCTCCAGGAGTGCCGCATGTCAGTCCCGGTTCAACTCCCAGGAAACAGCGCTTGCGTTGTAGCCACGAGCGCCAGCGAGTGGATCTGGAATCGGCCGTCCGCTCGCCCGCTCGACGAGCTCAGTGCCCCGAGCCTGTCGAGGGGCTGGCCGTCGGGCCGTCATCTTGATTAGCTGTGGCCCGGCGACAAGCGCCGGCCCTACACACCAATCGGTGATCGCCGATATCATCCGAAAAGCGCGGATCAACTGCATGAATCCAGCTAAGGGATAGCGGTGGACAGGTGTCAAAGTCCATCAAAGGACAAACGGCAGTGACGCCGGTTCGACAGGCTCAGGATGACCCTGAGCAGAGTCGAATGGGTCAGGGTCCCGAGTGTGCCTGCGGTGAGCTTGTCGAATCCGTCGAGGGACTTGTCGCTGTGCCGCAAATCATTGGGAAAAATGGCCCGCCGGCGAGCGGCGGCCCTACATCCAACGACATCATTCCACCCAAGAGAATAGGGAAAAAAAGAGCTCCCTCGTTGGCGAGGGAGCTCGATGGTTGCTCTGAATCAGGCCGGTGACTCAGAAGGTGAAGGATGTCGAGAGCACGTACTGGCGCGGATCGATGATACGCCAGGCGTACGGCGTGCCATCGAGGTTGACGGCGATGGGCATCAGCCGCCCGCCTTCGAGGACGTTGTTGATGTTGAACTGGATCTTCCAGCCGATCTTGTTGTTGAAGATCTTACGCCCGTAGGCCACCCACACGTCGGTGTAGAGGTTGCCGCTGTCATAGACCGGCCTCGTTACATCCGCGAGATTGACGACTCCAGGAAAGCCGACGGGATCGTTCACCTTGCCGAAGTAGCCGATAATCGCCTTCGATTCCCAGCGTTCGGCGCCGCCCACGGAAAAGCCCTTCAGTCTGCCGGTGCGAAACGCATAGTTTGTGAGGATCGAGGCGTGATATTGGCGTTGATCCATCGCCGCGGCCCCCTCCAGCGCCTTCGCCGTCGCATATTGGCTGGCGACGTTGATGTTGAAGTAACTCTTCGTGCTGGTGTTGCCAACGGCGCTGGTGAGAATGGCGTTGCTGCTGTAGCCGTAGGCATTCCAGAAGTTCTGGAGCGAATATTGCACACCGCCGGCGTCCGTGAACGTGTTGTCGGCCGCAGCCAGGGGCGACACGAGGGACGTCCAGACAGGCATCCGCACGTTTAGCCAGGCATCGTATTGGGGCGCGATATTGCTGTACGTAGTCTGACCCTTGTCGGCGGTGAACTTGATCGTCCAATCGGGCGACGGGTTATAGGTGAGCTGCACCTCTACGCCCTTCCCCTTGCTGTTCTGGGTGGCGCCCTGTCCTACATTGATCACGCTGTTGTAGTACAGGTACGGCAGTTGAATCATGCCGTAGACTGTCCGCTGGTCGGCCTCGGAAGAGACGTTAATGACTGAATCCGTATTCCAATTCCTGTTCGTCGAGGTGAGAGCGGACAGCGGTGTATTCGGATTTGCCGCCTCCCATTTCTGGATGCGCAGGATGGTGTCCGCCCAATAAACACCAAGGGTGTAGTCAGCATAGGCCAGCCGGCCCACCAAGGTCGCGGCTGCGGCGGTGCGCTCGTTTGTGTTGGTGGCTTCATACCAATTGACCCGGCCGACGAGCTTGTCTTGGAACAGGCTGAAACCGATGCCGAAATCATGGCCTTTGCCCGTTGGTTTGGGCAGCGGCTTCGTGAAGTAATCCGTGGCGTAGGTCGCGGGCGGATTGAAGTTGCTCGACTTGTTGTAATAGAGGGTCAGCCCGTTGACGAACTCCGAAAGCAGCGAATCGCTTGCTCCGATCTTCACGTCCTTGAAAGCATGGAACGCGCCTCCGAGCGTCCTGGTATTGCCTGTCATCTCATCCCAACGCCCCCAGCGGTTCATGGTCAAATCATGGTTCATGATGCCGCTGATGCCGTTGGGAAATAGTTGGGCGTTGGTCAGGGCGGGCGCGTAAACGACGCCGTTCACATCGGTCAACGCGCCTGTCGATGTGGTCCGGGCGCGGTAGGCGTCGTGACGGAAGCCCAGCGTGGTAACCAGCCGATCATCCCAAAGGTAGCTCTGAGCGGCCATCGTCCAGCTGTTCACCATGCGCTTGGTCCGAGTACCGCCATTGGGACCGCCAAAGAAGAGCGCTTGCTCAAACACGGTGTCGTTTTGCCATGTGCCGGGCGTGGCAGGGTTTGACCCGGTGGCATAGTTGAAGACTTCAATTTGGGAACTATATGGGCCATTCCAGCCCTGGTTGCCCCAGAAGCTGGACGAGTGGGTCACGGCAGCCTGTGGATCACCCGGGTTGGCCATGTAGTATTTGCGCATGAGTGTGAGGCTGCCGGCCGCGAGGTTCGTGCCCGGGACCGCAAGGTTCGGCACATAACGCAGCTTGGCATCGGAGTCGCCGTCCACGTATCCGTTGCGCCAGCGTTCATTTGCGCTCTTCGTTTCCTGCCTGGACCACATGCCGAGAAGGCGGTGCCGGCCAAGCCATTTCACGAAGCTGTTCTGCCGGGTGAAGTCGAGATTGTAGGTGAGCATCGCGCGGAAGTTGTCGTCTCTCTGCGGAAGATAGAACGTATCCATCCCGCCGCCTGCACCCTCCTCGATGAAAGGCAGTCCGAAATATCGATTCGCCGTTCCGTCGGGCAGCGTCAGGTTGGTGTCAACCTGGAGCGTGTTGCCCGTGAGCGACCCCATGGTGTTGTTCTCCACGCCGTGGATGTCCTGACGGAACCAGCCGAAGTTGAAGAACAGATCGGGGAGAATCTCCTGGTCAATTTCGAAGCTGTAGTTGGCGGCGCGCAGCTGGGCGAAATTGGTCTGGATGTCGTTATATTTCGTCCAGTCGTAGATATTCCTGTTGGTGACCCCGGGGGCATTATAATAGCCGTAGGGCACGCCATTGACCGTCGGATATGAAGTGCTGCTGACGATGGACACGGGATACGTGAGCGTGGACGAGCTCCATTCGCGGTCATAAATGAGGTACCGCGGATCCGATCCCGCAATCCAGCCCAAGGAAGCCGGGGACGGCGTTGGAGTGACGGGGTTGGTCTGTGCCGGCGCGTAGAGCGCCGGGTTGCGCTGGAAGTAGGCAACGGATTGGCCGTTGTCGATCAGCCGTATCGGCCGCGTGACATCTTCAAAGGCGATGCCCTGCACGAATTGCGGATTGAGAACCATCGGGGTTTTGACCCCCGACAATTGATAGGTGCTTGGCACCCCGGAGCCGACCAAGTTGCCCGTGACATAACCGGGGGATGCCGTGGAATTCACATAGGGCCCGTAGGTTACGTTTGTGTCGAGCAGGGTGATCATGCGGGTGGTCGGATCATAGGCCGGACGCCCCGCATTGATCCACGGAGTCACCCAATCGCGGGGAACAAGTGTGTTTGGGCGGTTTGAGTCGTTCTGGTAGTTCTCCGCCAGCACCCGTATGGTCGTGTTTTTGAAAGGTTTGTAGGTGAGCGCGCCATACTGGCGGCGCGTGAGATCGCCGGACGGTTTGCGCTGGAAATGCTGGTCGTTATAGAGAAATGCCCCATAGATCGCCAGTTTGTCGGCCCAAAGGGACCGGTTTACAGCGAGGGCGGTGCGGAAGGAACCGTATTGATCCGTGCGCACACTGACCTCGTTGGTATCGCGATTGAGCGTCGCCTTGACTGTCGTCTGGTTCACAATTCCCGCAGGGGTGCCGAGTCCGAAGAGGAGGGAATTCGGGCCGCGGGTGATTTCGATCGACTGTGTGTTGTAGGCGTCGAAGGGCACCCGGGTGTTGGACGGGAAGTTGTTGATCGCGGCATCCGGCGAGCCCATGGCGCGAACCCGGTTTGCCTGGGCATTGGTGAACGTATTGCCGCCCGAATCCGTGTAACCGCCGATTATGTCCTTGGATGTGCTGCGGTCGATGACCACCGGAGTATAGGTGGAGGAACCCTCTGTGCTCGCCTCATATCTGAAGATGTCGTTGATATCGAGCGATGCCGTGTCTTCCATCTGTTGCTTGGTGACAACGGTGATGGAGGCCGCGAGGTCGGAGAGGTTGGTGTTCAGGCGGCTGCCGGCCAGGGTGTTTTCGGCGAAATAGCCGGCATCCTTGTTCGTGGTGACCGTGAACGGCGACAACTCCACAATCTCTTCCTTCCGTCCCGTTTTAGGAGCGGTCGTAACCGCATTCGCGGGGACTGGCTGAGTGGGGGCGGCGGTGGTCGTGGGTCTCGGCGTCTCTTGCCCCCACATGGACGAGACGGCCAATAGCGCGCATGCCTGCGTCGCCAGGAGTCGTCGTAGATACTTGGGTGTTGATAGGTACAGTTTCATCATGGGTCCTTGATGTAGTTGCTGGATTACTGTGGGAATATGGCCTTTCCGGTCTTGATGGTGTGGTGTGTCTCCTGCGTGGATGCGGGAGACGGTTTTACTCTTGCAGAGAGATGCGGAAATGATTCCGAGAGCCCGTCGCCAGCACCGCAGGACCGAGGGGACCATCGACGTTTGCGAGAATCGCATGATGCGGACGCAAAGCGACCCGCGCAGCGAATATCAAGTTGCGCATTATGGCGGCAAAGACTGGTGACGTTAAAGCCAACGGCAGGGGCAGAGGGCAGGGGATGGCCGCTGATCTATGACGGGGGCGGGGACGAGCAAGGGTTTTGCATCGGTGGTGGCCTCGGTCAACGGGGTTGGTATCTTACAGTTCGATCTCCCGATTCCGGAGAATTTCGGACGATCTTCAGCGTGCCGGAGGACGGAAAACCTCATCGGTCTCCATGCGTATGCGAGGAGACGCGACGACGGAAGGCGTGCGGATTCCGTTGGGTTGCATCCGGAGAAAATGCAAACCGCCGAGCGGTGGTCTTGGACCGCTTTCCCGGGCGGTTCGACGCGGGCGAAAGAACCCGGATCGTGGCTGTCAGGGCGGGCATCGCCGCACCGGCGACGGATTCTTGGATCCTGCCGCTGTGGGATTTGTCGCGCAATGATCGTAAATGTCTTTCCAAAGCCCCGATCGTTCGCTACGGCAATGGGCTCGTCTTGCAACCCCTTGACCGCCGCGCCCCCCTCCTTCCCTGATCCCGCCCCTGGCAGGGCGCAGTGAACCGACCGCTGCCGTTGACCGGCCACAGTTTCTTCAACACACGAACCTGCAGCCCCCAAAGCACAGACCTCGTCATGCATAACGTCGCCCTCCAATGGATTGATTACGCGATTATCGCACTGTATACCGCGTTCGTCGTCGGTATCGGTTTTGCGCTGAAGCGATACATGAAGACGTCCTCCGACTACCTCACGTCGGGACGTTCCATCCCCACATGGGTTACCGGTTTGGCGTTCATCTCCGCCAACCTCGGCGCCCTCGAACTGGTGGGCATGGCGGCCAGCGGCGCCAAATACGGTGTCGTCACCGCTCATTTCTACTGGGTCGGCGCGATTCCGGCGATGGTGTTCCTCGCCGTATTCATGATGCCATTTTACTACGGCTCGAAAGCGCGGTCGGTGCCGGAGTATCTGAAGATGCGGTTCGACGAGCGCGTCCGCGCGCTCAATTCGATCTCGTTCGCGGTCATGACCGTCTTTGCCTCGGGCATTTCGATGAACGCCCTGGCCAAGCTGCTCCATCAGCTCCTCGGCTGGAACTATGACCTCTCCCTTTGGATCTGCTCGGGCATCGTCCTGCTCTATGTGCTGAAGGGCGGGCTGACCTCGGCCATCTATACCGAGGTGCTCCAGTTCTTCATGATCGTACTCGGGTTCGCGCCCGTCGTTTACCTCGGGCTCAAGGATATCGGCGGCTGGGATGCCCTGACCAACGCCCTCCATACCGTCGCCCATAATCCCGCCGCGCTTGCGCTGAAACCCGAGGGTACGACCTATGCCGCGAACGCCTGGACCAGCGCATGGCAGCCGTTGCTTGGCGGGCCGACCAAGAACCCGTTGGGCGTCGACTGGTTTGCCATGGTCTTCGGCTTGGGCTTCGTCCTCTCGTTCGGCTATTGGTGCACCAACTTCCTCGTCGTGCAGCGCGCGATGGCGGCCCGGAACATGGGCGCTGCCCGCCGGACCCCGCTCATCGCGGCGATTCCGAAGATGCTCTTCCCGGCGCTGGTGATTCTCCCCGGCATGCTCGCCGTGGCGCTCGCCGTCATCCCGGGCAAGGGCTATCACCTGCCAACGCCGCCGGTCCACGCAGCCCGGATGGAAGCGGCCATCGCCGCCCTCAACGCCGCTCCGGCCTCCTCGGACGCCGTGATTCAGGCCGTCGGCCTGAAAATGGATTCAGCCAAGGTCGCTGCCCTTGTTGCCGAGAACTCGGCGCACAAGCTCGACGACGCCGTCCTGCGCACTCGCGTCCAGGACGCCGTCGCGGAAAACGACTACGATGGCGTCATCCTTTCGCTGGTGAAGCGCTACTGCCCGCCGGGCCTGCTCGGCCTCGCACTCACCGCACTGCTCGCCTCGTTCATGTCGGGCATGGCCGGCAACGTCACCGCGTTCAACACCGTCTGGACCTATGACCTTTACCAGGCCTACCTCGCGCCGAACAGGAGCGACGCCCACTACATGTGGATGGGCCGGTTCATCACGGTCGCCGGCATCCTGCTCAGCATCCTCGCC
>Ga0182027_10009784_pt1 | contig 13718 bp, 11 predicted proteins | sample 712E1DmetaG_FD_121300 | JGI IMG/M metagenome (GOLD analysis project Ga0182027, IMG submission 121300) | Permafrost microbial communities from Stordalen Mire, Sweden - 712E1D metaG (Illumina Assembly) | ecosystem: Environmental > Terrestrial > Soil > Wetlands > Permafrost | place: Sweden...
ACTACACTTTTATCTTTCCAATCAATTTTGTGTTCGTCTAAAAAGTCTACAAATTTAGATAATTTGTGTAGAGAGTCCTCGATGTTTGTTACAACAATCAAGTATTGTTGATTTGTTATATGATGTTTATGAACATTTTTAACTCCAAACATCTTATCTATATCAAGGAATGTAACGTATAAACCGTCGATTATGGCTTCTATTTCTTTTATATTCACGTCGTGTTTTGTCTTTGCCTTAAATTCTGATCTTAATTTTTCTATATCACTTCTAAATATCGACATTGTCAATATCATAGTATTTATTTTTTTATCTTGCGTATGATGAATATGATATTGTGGAAAGATATATTTCTGAAGCAGTTTATCTATCAGGATCAATATTACTAAGGCGCTGAAAGCTAATTGAATATATATACATATTCCAAATATTCCTGTAGCCACAACTTTTATTACGCCAAATATAGTCGCTGTGAGAAAACTAGCGTATAATGCATCAATTAAACCGTTGAAACTGAAAAGTATATTAGATCCATCTACAGACATTATATTTATTCCTGAACTCAAGAGAGATAATAGCCAATAAATTATCATAAATAAGAATATTCCAACTACCCAAGCTATGACAAATTTCAGAAAAGAGGTCCCTCTAATCCATGCAAATAATCCTGCCTTTTCAGCCATGATAGGTTATAGGATGACGGATTTATAAAGATGACTGTTTGAATTTTCTCGCACAAATAAGCACAAACCAAAACCTTTAAATATAACAACATACATAAATATATTCTAGTATACAAAAGCGTATATCATATACTGCTTTTAATTAGATTGATTATCGAGACAAACAAAAAAAACATAACGGACAAAAAAAAAGTTGGGACAAAATGGAACAGGAATTGATAACATTAGGAATATTATTCTTCTTTGCACTTATAGGAGGAATACTAGCAACAAAATTCAAACAGCCAATGCTAATGGGATTATTGCTAGTAGGAGCATTCATAGGACCAAATATGCTTGGTCTAGTCACAAACGTAGATACAATTAGTATGATGATTGATTTCGGAGCCATCCTAATGTTATTCATGATTGGACTAGAATTTGATCTATCCAAATTAAAAAAAATTGGACTAAAAGCAATAATAGTCGGAATGCTAAAAAGCGCAGTAGTTGTATTTGTAGGTTTCAATATAGGATTACTATTAGGATTAGGAGTTCAAACATCATTATTCATTGGAATAATAATAGCATTCAGCAGTACAGTAGTAATAGTCAAAGTCTTAGAAGAAAAAGAATTAATGAATAGACAAGAAGTACCGTTAATAATAGCAGTATTAATCATAGAAGATATTCTTGCTGTAATGATTCTAACATTCTTTTCTGGAATGATGGATAAAACCACAGGAATGATGGGCAGTATAGAGAATCTAATAATATCGATGTGTGTATTGATACTAGTATACATACTTTTTGTGAAATTTATCAGACCAATACTTATATGGGTTGTTAAAAGCAATAATAGTACTGAAAGCATGACTTTCCTTGCATTAACACTATGCGCAGGATTCAGTTATCTGGCTTACTACTTAAAATTATCTCCAGCAGCAGGAGCATTCCTTGCAGGATCAATTGTAGCATCACTGCCAGAAGCTAAAAGATTTGAGACAGCAATATCACCATATAATTTAATAATCAGCAGTTTATTTTTCATAGCCATCGGAACAATGGTTAACTTCAAATCTATTGAAATAAACATAATGCTGATACTAATATTAGTCTTAACCGTAATAGTCACAAGATTAATAGCATTCGGCTTGATTGTATACCTCTTTGCCAACTTCCGCGGAGATAAAATGTTCTTTTCTAGTATGGCAATGTTTAGCGTAGGAGAGTTCGCATTATTAATAGCCCAAGAAGGACAGAAATTTAATGTCGGAATAGACTTGATGAGTATCAGTGCAGCAATAATATTTATCACAGCAGTGTTGATGAGTTTAACATTAAATCATAGCGATAAATTATACAGTCCAGCAACTTCTGGCATATCATATAGATTCAAAAAGAAGCTAGACAGTTATTCAAGTTACATAAGATCCATATCAGAAGAATTAGATTTAGATAATAAACATAGTCAAAGTTTGAAGACAAATCTATTTAGAGCCACAACAGGAATATTAGTAACATTACTAATAATATTTGGTTGGAGAAAACTTGTAGATATATTAGTCCAATCAGAAGCGAGTCAAGTAATGATTATGACAGGATACCTTGTCTCATTATCAATAATAGCTATAAGTTTGTTTTATGTAATATTTAAAACTAAAAAAGTTGTCAAGTCTTTAAGTGAGATATTTGCTAATGCTACAAACACTCGAAGTATTATTCAAAGTAGAAGAGTAGTAATCAAAACATTTACTGCATTTGCATTACTTGGAGTAGCATTGATATTTCCATTCATAATGTTTATGCTAGACTTAAAAACAATATACATAATCATACCATTTGCGTTGATTATAATAGCCATATGGGAGTTACGCAGTTTATCATCAAAAACATCAAACCAAAATGACTCATTCATATCACATAGCAAATTCGAATATAACAATAAAGCTAAAAATAGTTGGAAGATATAACGGAAAAAAGATCGATACAAAACATGGAGGGCATAAAAAAACCGTCAATCTAGTTATCAGAATATAGAACTCACAAAAATCAGCATAGACATAAAACATCACAAATAACGCTTGTTCTATAAAAACCACACCAAAAATATAACAGAAACGATAGAAACAAAAATTATATGAACATATGAAAAAATCGGAGTGCATTCGAACGCATTGGATTAAGTTCCGGACACCTTTGAGTGCACTTCACTAATTCTATTCAAAATTAACAAATTCTAAACAGTATGACTTGGATTGAGATGAAAAAACATTACAAACACTAGTAAATAACCTAGGCGAATCTACAACAATCCTACTCTATATACACTTCATGCATTAATTCTATGAATGTTGCTAAGCTCCATGTCTGGCATAGACATCCTCCTGATTTGAACCATCCGCTTGAAGCCAGTTCAGCCGAATAGCCGATGAATCCCCAGTATAGAATATCTTGTGATGAAGAATTGATGATCTTAAATATATAATCTTTGTATTTCTCTTTATCTAACCTGTACATCGCAATAGCTGCAAGATTATTTATCCAGAACCATGAATCTCCTCTATGATAACTCTTGTTATCTATTCCAGTATAATATGGCTGATATAATGAATGCGTCTTATCAATCGTACTGAGACCTCCGCCTTTTATACCTTCACCCATATCCCAGTCACACCATAATTTAGGAAGAGAATTATCAAATACTTCCGACCATTCCTCTGAATTCAACAAGTCTGGATAAATATAATATGCTAAAAATGTGTTAGGTCTTACAACATTATCCAGTGGACAATTATATCCATCGTTCAGATACATCTTTCCGTCCACTGTCTTGAAGAATTTATCTCGAACTAATTTTTTAGTCTGTTCTTCTAATACTTCAGCATTCAACTCGCTGCGTACAATCTTGACCATCTTGTCATTTTTCTTGACGTACTTATTTGCTAGATAATTATCAAGCATGTTCATCAGTTTCAACATGTTCAAAAACAACGCCTGTATCTCAATACGCGTACCTTCACGATAATCTTTGTCATAACTCTCGCTATTGAACGTATCTATCCATGTCTCTTGCTTATCATTAAGTATCAATCCGTCCTTAGAATGATTCTTTAACAACATCTTTATGCTAAATTTCAATCGTTCGCTAATCATATTCAAATCAAATAATGTGAAATAGTTATTGAAATTATTTCTACGTTCACATAAGAATAGGAAATCTTGCAACCTTTTAAACAACCATCCTATACTGTCTGCTGTGCCAAGATTTGCTGTAGGATATCTATTAGATAATCTGCCATCAGTCATTATTTCAGATAAATATTTCATCAATAATTCTTTGCTATAATCATATCTGTGCTCTAACATCAACGACATTACAGATACTAATTCATCTCTGCTCCAATACTGATGGAACCAGGGAAGACCTGCCCACATTCCGGTTATTCTCTTATGATTTATAGGCAATTGCATAGATAAATTATCTATTGCATGCACACAATTAGTATAAGCAAACGCTGTATCTATGCCTGCAATTTCTTGTATGCAATTTTTTACCGATAATACATTGTCAATATAATTATTATAAACTTCGTCAATTTTTTCATGATTTGTAAATATATCATCTACTTTCTGTATGGCAATTTCTTTATCTTCCGAAAATGCGAAATATAATTTTAGGTTTTTTCTGCAAGGAATCTTCAATGCATTAAATACAAAGAAGTGGGAATTATTTTTTCTTGTAAGATCGTAATGATAAAATTTTTGTGACCATTTATTCACAAGTTCATAATCATTTACTCCCTTGATTGCCAAATAAGCTTTTTTATCCATTATAGAAAGAGAATTATCCCTAAATTTGGTATATTCCACTATTATCAAATCATCCTTTTTGTAAATAGAATATATTCTTCCTTGATCATTTGTGTCGAACATTTCTCTAAAATCCAAATCCAAATAAACATATTCGCTATATGAATTAACTTCATATATCAACCCATTCTTTGTCAAAGTAAATTTTTCTACAGTATCAGAAGAATGACGTTCTATATTTGTAAAATTATTTATAACTTCGGTAACTGTTTTATTAATATAAATATTATCTATGCTCTTATACATAGCATAGCTATTGCTATTATTTGTCTCTATGATATTGAACCACCCATTCATATTTGTTAGTTGATCAGAAGGAACTACAGGAATAACAAAAAAATGTCCTCTCCGATTTAACAAACACATAGACAAATTTCTGTCTATAGTATTAAATATATTTTTACTAATTCTATCTTTTTTAATTTTATGAGTTATTATCATAGCTTTCTCTAATTATTACTTTCCCTATAAAATTTTGCTGCTGATTCAGGACTTACCCTATTAATGTATGTTTCAACACCATTTTCTACACCGCCCCAAGTATCTATTCTAGGAGTTATTTCTATATGAAAGTGTAGACCTCTTGGATTATTCATTAAATCTTTAGGAGTGTTGTGTATAAAATAATTGTATGAACAATCCAATACTTTTAGCCTGTATAATATTTGACGCATCATGCTTGCTAATTCATACAATTCTCCCTCTGTCAATTGAGTCATAGATACATAATGTTTTTTTGGAAACACCCATATCTCATAATTAAATCTAGATGCATACGGAGTAAATGCTACAAACGAGTTATTCTCAAAACATTTTCTTAAAGATTCTTTCTCAATGTTTAATATTTCACAATACGGACATGTTTGATAATTTCCAACAGCTGTTAATTCATCTCTAATCAATTTAGGTACATGATTAAGTGCTATAACTTGTGAGTGTGTATGTTTTATTGATGTTCCAGCATTTGGCCCGTGATTCTTGAATACTAATACATATTTTATATGTTCTCTGCTTGACAAATCTTCAAGCCTATTTTTATAGACGCTTAATAAATTTTTCATGTCCGAATCGGTAAAATCGAATAGTTGAATATCATGGTTATTTGTTTCTACAATAACTTCGTGATAACCATAGCCGTCAGAGAAAGTAAAAAATTTGTTATCTGTTTGAATATACTGTTTACCAAGCGGTTCAACAGCAGGATATTTGTTATCAAACCATCTTATTGTCCAAGGATCACCTAATTTTCCTCTTTCTTTGCCTGCTAAGTATTCATGCCCTGGACAGAAGAAACATGCAGCTTTATTATCAGCTATACTGTCTATCCTATCCATATGCGCTTCTTTCTTTAAGAAATCAGGCCTTAATCCTCTAATCTCCGAAATAATTACATATCTGTCCAAAATATAATCTTTACGTAGTTCCATTCTAACCTACCTCACATAATTTAAATCAATTCGAATTAATTTATGTCTTAGCAACAAATAATCTAACAAACTATATCTTAACCTTCTGTAATGCCATATTATGTGCATTAACATAATATTCTACAAATATTTTCCAATCCGCTAATCCTGAAAAGTTTTTAGCATTCAACTTACAGTCTATGCGCTGCTGTTGCGTGAATTTAGTAAACTTATGCATTATATCAGCAAATTTATCGATGACTGTCTCTTCAGACTTATTTAATCGTTCAAGTAAATAAACGCCATCCTTATAATTGTCATCCTTATGCGCTTCATGCTTTTTGACAAAAAGTCCAAAACCGCTCAAATCCGTAGTTAATGCAGGAACTCCTAGAGCAATACTTTCCAAAGGAGTGTATCCCCATGGTTCATAATAACTAGGGAATAAGCCTAGATGACATCCAACTATTGCATCATAATATGTTAAGTCAATAAAACCATCATTGCCATCAAGGTATACCGGTTCTATAATTACTTTAACCATATCTTCTCTGCTATTAAATAGTCCGTTCTGTTTGAACGCTACAGCCAGCTGGTTGCTTTGCTCATCAACATTATGAGTACTAAGTGGAGGATTGCCCTTACGTTCAAATGCAATCAAATCCTTACGTAAATTCTGCATAAATGTATCTGTTACAAGACCCTTTTCTGCATGTTCTTTTCTAGAAATAACATCATATATTAATCGTGTAAGTATTTCTGTACCATTAGCATTGATGTAATTTTTAATGTGCATATAATAATTTTTATTCTCCAAAACTTCTATTTTTAATCCATGCTGTTCCATCGGTATCCAGAAAAATACTGTGACAGTATGAGGGTTTGTTGCATCATTCTTAAGCTGCGCGTTTAATTTTCCTAGTGCCTTAACCAGTAAATCATACCCTTTATTATGATATTCGTAGCGTCCGATTGTGAAAAATATCAAGTTCTTTTCTAAATCGAATGTATAATATGGAAAATAATAATATGTCAAAAATTCACGTATTTTCTCTCTAGAAATTCTATGTTTTATGGATATATCTTCAAATGTCGGAAATTTATCTATATCTAATCCATTATATGTTAATATATCCGGTCTTCTCGACAAGAATATTTCTGCTTCCATTCCAGTAATTTCTGAGACTGTTGTAAACACATCAGTAGCCAATGCTGCTGCCTTTTCAGTCAAAAATTTTGCCTCGACATTAAAACGATATGCCTCATGTACTGGATCGATATGACTTAATGAATTATACAAATCTATACCATTTGAAGATAATGTTCTTCCAAGTATTGTCGCATGTGTAGTGAACACAGTGGCTATATTTGGACAATTTTTCTTTAAATATAATATGCAGAACGCCGAAAGCCATTCATGACATTGGGCTACAATTTTCTTATCGTGTAGCGATATATCACGTAGTTTATGTATTAGTTTACCAACACTATAAGACCATAACATTGGCTCTTCAAAATCCCATTGAGCTTTTATAGAATCAATTTTATAATCGTTCCAAAACATACCTTTCAATGAATCCTTCTGATTTACTATGCCTAAGAACTCTACAAGTATAACTTTAGGATTACCTTTTATATCATCCCAAGTACCATAATGATATATAATTCCTTCTCTACGTAATTCATCGAATGCTTGTCTAAATTCTTCTGGAGGAGTTTCTTCACTGAATTCTAATTTTGCATGTTGCTCAAAATATGGTCCTACCATAAAATAATTTTTATAATGCGCCTGCATCTGCTCAGACTTTGAAGTCAATACAGTGTATATTCCTCCAACTTTATTACATACTTCCCAAGATATTTCAAATACATAATCCGCTATTGGATTCATAACTCACCCTCTTCTTAATATATTTTATATTTTTTATCAAAAGTATGATACTTTTATAAAAATAATTTGTATACCAATAATGTTATTATTAATAAAACTAATGCAAAATATAATATTATCCACAATGCATTATCTCTATCTTCTTGCGCTACTTCCTCTTGTAATCCTATTTCTGCATGTAATTTATCCTCTTCTTTAAGCTCTATCTTTTCTAGTTGAGATTTAGATATTTCTTTATTAGAAAACAGTTGAAACCAATTGTGTTTCGTTTTCAGTTCCTTAGATTTTTCTTTATGCTTCTCTTTTTCTTCTTGATTCTTCTCTTTTTCTAATGGGTTTCTCTCTTTTTTCATTAAAATTCCATGATTCGACAGATGATTCGAAGAGTTTATTTCCGAAGAGCCTTTTTCATGACTATGTTCTTTCTGAGCATGTTTTTCAGCAGTATGTTCATCAACAGTTGATATTTGATGCTCATCATGTTTTTCATCGTGTTCCTTGTGTGCCTCATGATGCTCTATATTATGATGCTCACTGCGATCCTCTAATCTAGGAATTTTGATTATAGAATTTCCGATGGTTGTTTCTTCAATCTTATCTTTTATCAAGAGAATAGTTTCATTCTTAGACATTACAATTCTTAATTTATCCGCAAAATGTTTATCGCATAGAACATGCTCTATCCAATTTGCAAAATCATTTTTATTAGAAGTAACAAACTGATGAAATTCGTGATCGGCCATATGCTCTAATTTCAACACTAACTCCAATAAATTCTTAACTCTACTGCCATCATGAAATATAAATTCCTTATCATGCGGAGCACTAATCAAAATCTCACCCTCTTCTTACTCTCTTTGTAATCTTATTATAACATTACTACATTTGTAATGTAATCGTACATAATATTACTGTAATCCCCTTACGAACAACCCAAAATAAATCTAAAATTAATAAATAATAGTTATAAAAATAATTATAAAAAATTATTTTTTGGTTAATTTGTCTAACTTATCGAACATATGCCTATACAATTCTACACTTACTTCCATTTTGTTCCTTAATGTGCGTATCTTCTTTGCTAAGTCAGGTTCTCCAAATACATCATTAATCCAATTTGCAAAATCATTCTTTGTATCAGTTACATGATACTTGAAAATATCATCGCTAATTAACTGTAATGTATCTGCCAATTCCTTACCACTCTTTAGTTTTCTTCCATCACATAACACGAAATATTTGTCCGGAGTTACTTCTACATACAATAATCTCTTAACTAATGGAGTAGATACTTTCACAGGTACCGGCGTTACGATTTTTGCAGGTACGGTCGCAGGTACTGTTGCTAGTAATGTCGTATTTGTTGGAGTTTGTACTAGTGTTTTTACTGGAACTTCCTTAGCAACTTTCTTTAATGGTTTTTTATGCAATACTACTTTCTTTTTCAATTTTATCACCTCTAAAAAATTGTTTTAATTTTTTATTTTTTAATATAATTTATATTAATCTATAATTTAACATATCACATATACAAGTATTATATTCGAGCTTCATTGATTAATCTAGCTGGAGTCTCTGTTATTCTGTGTTTAACAGTATATTTGTCTTTTAATTCTATTACTATGCTTTTTTCTTGAATCAAATTTTTCATTCGTAATATTATATCATTTAATATATTCATGAAGTTTATATATGATTCATACGGTGTATCGTATGGATTAAAATATTTATGTACATCTCCATCATTAAAATACTTTGTACACATATAATAATAATGATCACTGGTAGTTAACTTGCGCCAATCTTCTAATAACGCTTTATTGTTCAACTCTTTCAACACTTTTTCTAAAGCATATACTTCCGATAATGCTGAATTCTGCATATTATTTCCAACCCATGCACTTAAATCTCTCTCTATATCTGCCCAAGATAAGTAATTATGGATGTCTAATTCTGCAACAGGCTCGACCTTAGCTAATTCTGATGGCCAAACAAATTTGGTGTGAGAATTCTTGAATAATTCGTGCGGCAAGTGTCTGATAAAATTGAATATTCCTGTATCTTCCCATTGATGTTCGCCAAATGTTTCATAATCCATAAATAAATTTATTGAATGTTCTGCATGTTGATTTATCCAGTTAGCATATTTTTCTGAAGTTAAAGGATAACTTTCCCATGACTTTTGACCAAATCTGAATGCGATATCATCACTTAATTTATAATTTTTTAGAAGCAATCTCATTGTCTTTGTCGTCTTTGCTCTATAAACATAGTTCGGACTGCGCCATTGTAATATATGATCTGCACCTTCAGCAAGGATTGCTTTATATCCTAATTGCTCAACAAAATTTGCAATTTCATTATTAAATATTAATTCTGTATTCCTAAATACAGTCGGTTCCTGATTAAACAATTCCTTTATCTTTTTTCTATGCATATCTATTTGTGCTTTAAATTCTTCTTTAGAATAAAGATATGAAAGTGAATGGTAATAAGTCTCTGATAAAAATTCCACACATCCTGTAGCTGCAAGCTTTTTGAATGATTCTAAGACTTCTGGAGCATATTTTTCAAACTGTTCAAGAGCTACACCAGTTATGCTATATGCTATCTTAAATTGTCTATCACTATGTTTATATGTGTTAATCAAATCCAGCATTACTTGATTTGTTGGAAGATAGCATTTCATGGCAACTTTCTGCATGACTTCTTTATTTTTAGCTTCGTCAAAATAATCACTATTGTGACCTATACTGAATACTGAATATTTCTTCATTCTATATGGTTGGTGTACTTGGAAATAAAAACATATGTTTGGCATGATTCATCCCTTCTTTTGTCTTTTTCTATTTTCTCCTCTTAATTTACTAAAAATCGCAATTCTAAATTAATTTTTTATGTCTCAATTTAATATTTCAATTATGACTTGAAGATACCACGTTTTTCATTAATGACGTTGTTATATATCTCTATACATTTCTCCGCTGGAACGTTCCAACTGAAAGTGTGGACTTCCATGACTCCGTGCTTTGATAATTCGTGATGTAAACTTCTATAATTAAGTACACTAATGATTTTATTCGCTAACTCATCAATATCCCAGAAGTCAACTTTTAATGCATGCTTCAAAACTTCACTCACTCCTGACTGTTTTGATATGATTACTGGAACATTATTTCTTAGAGCTTCTAAAGGCGTAATTCCAAATGGCTCACTTACTGATGGCATAACATACAAATCTGCTGCCTGATATGCTTTATCAACATCATGTCCTGAAACGAATCCTGCAAACAACACTTTATTACCGATGCCAAGTTGTGCCACTCTATCAATTAATCTAGCTTCCATATCACCACTACCTGCTATAATAAACTTAATATCTGGATCATAATCTAGAACCTTCTTTGCAGCTTCAACGAAATAATCAGGACCTTTTTGAAGAGTAAGTCTACCTAAAAATAGTACAACTTTTTCATGTTTCTTTATATCAAACGGTTTATCTCCACTAAAATCTACTGCATTGTGTACAACTACAATCTTTTTTTCAGGGATTCCATAATGCTCCATTATTTTTTGTTTTGTAAAATATGATACTGCTACAACTCTATCTGCAAATTCCATTCCTTGACGCTCTATACCATATACATATTCATTGATACTATTTCCGCCTGTTCTATCAAATTCTGTTGCGTGAACTTGCACAACTAAGGGCTTACCAGATACTTTCTTTGCCGCTATTCCTGCAGGGAATGTCATCCAATCATGACAATGTATTATATCAAAATCTTCTGTTTCTGCAATCATCCTTGCGGCTAGGCTCAAACGATAAACTTCATCATTAATGTTTTTTCCGTATAAAACTTTAGAACTATCGCCACCGCGTTTTTCTAATAATTTAATATAATTATTATATTCCTCTTTATATTGTGTATCAGAAAGGTATGGAGTTAGTAAAGTGTCAATTCGTTTGACCTTTAGATTATATTTGTAAAGGTTAGAAGCTATTAATAATTTGACAAATTCGGCTTTCATATCTTCTGGACCGTTTGGCATCACAAAAGTTACTTCGACATTCTTGTTTGTTAAGCCTTTAGTTAAGCCGTAACAAGCTGTACCAAGACCTCCAGACATGAATGGTGGAAACTCCCATCCAAACATAAGTACTTTTAATTTATGCATGCTCACCTCAAAGTAAAAAGTAATATACACAGTCACATGATTAATTGACTATAAAACTAACTAATAGTGCAATTAAATCTAAAACTGAAAATCACAATTATACTTACACCTACTTTTATATAATAACTATTTGTTAAATTATTGATGTATGATATATAAAAATGTTTCTATTTTTAACGAATTTCGAGTTAAAAAAAGCAATAAAAACACCACTTTTGAAAGAATAAAATTTGATTGAAAATTGAAACTTCCGCACAAAAAATACACAAATTAATTAATTAGTTAATTATTAAAGTAATTACTAAACATAATAAGTTAAGTTAAAAAAATATAATCGAAATATTTATATATTTGTTTAATTTTTATAAGATTGTGAGTTCACATGAGCGATGAATTTAATCCAGAAATACTTTCAAACAATAGATGGATAATTTTAAAGGAAATTGCCGAAAGTCCTCAGTCACCTAGTGATTTAGCTCTTAAGACAAATACCAGCTTGTCTAATATAAGTCAACATCTTAAACTTCTTGAAGCTTACAAAATTGTTCGCAAAGACAAATCTGAAGAAAAGAATACAGGCAAACCTAGAACCATATACTCCTTAAACGTAGAATTAGCATACGCACTAGTCCTAAAAGAAGGTAAAGCCGATCGCAGAGTATTCAATATAGATAGCAACAATAACATGTTTTTTAACGTATTATTTAGCATAACTCCTGAAGATTTAATGTTTATGCTAAAATTTATTTTCAAATATGAAGAAGTATTAAAAAAATGTAAATCAATTGGATTGTTAAAATCAACTAAAGAGAGTATAGAACTTTTTTTAATAACAGATCATATAGATGAGATAAGAGCTAAGTTTAGCAACATATTTATAGATGATTATCATGGAAAAACTAAGAAGATTATTAATTGGAGTCACAACGAATTTGAGATTAATGACGGTTTATACCGGAAGGATAAATATTTCATGGATATGATTAAAAATGTTCAAATAATCCATGACCCGCACAACATTCTAACGCATATAAAAGAGATAAGAGAAAATCAATAAATTATAATAATCAAAATTTAAGGCGGATAAGATGAATAAAATTATACATTTTTTGGATGAACTCAATGATGAAGAGCTTTTCGAGTTTGAAAAAGATGTTAAGAGCGGTATAATTCAAAAATTTATAGATCAAAAAAAGGAATATTTTAAAGTTAAAGATAAAGCATGTAGTGTTTGTGGCAATAATATTGGTGAGGACAGTTTGGTGCTAATATTTGGTGATCCACGCATAGGAATTAGACGAAAAGCGCACTTTTGTGGAACAGATTGCATGGAATACTTTATGAATAACAATATTAGAAAAGAAGTTAAAGTAGATAATAATAAAAAGTGAGTATAATTGTACTTTAGGTGTTAAATGGCCATAACTCAATTACGACTATTGTATGAGAAGCGCAGAATAAATCTTGTAAGTTTGCTAGAAAAGAATCCAAGGCTTGATCCTGCAAGACAACATCAGATATATGGTGCTATATGTGAGATTGATATTTTACTAAAAACTATTGATCATCTGCGTGAACAAGAAATCCAAGAAAATTTCGAGCTTGAAGCTAAAGGAAAAGGAGAGAATCCTGCAAGAGTTTAAAAAATAATATAAAATCAGGATATATTTATTAGAATTTATGGGTGATATTATGCCATTAAGAAGG
>Ga0182027_10009786_pt1 | contig 13717 bp, 10 predicted proteins | sample 712E1DmetaG_FD_121300 | JGI IMG/M metagenome (GOLD analysis project Ga0182027, IMG submission 121300) | Permafrost microbial communities from Stordalen Mire, Sweden - 712E1D metaG (Illumina Assembly) | ecosystem: Environmental > Terrestrial > Soil > Wetlands > Permafrost | place: Sweden...
CCTCGCTCGGCAATTTTTCGGCCTTGAGGTGGTAATAAAGAAATTTGTGCTCGCAAAAAATCACCGGGTCGTCAATCGCCACCGCTTCGAGCAACATGCTGTAAGCGTCCTCGACCGTTGCCGGCGTCATCACCACCAGGCCGGGATAGTGCGCGTAAATCGTCTCCAGACTCTGGCTGTGAAACGGCCCGCTGCCGGACGTGCCGCCAAAGGGCAGCCGCACGGTGATCGGGCACGGCACGTTCGTGCGCCAGAAAAGGGTCGCGGCCTGATTGACAATCTGGTTGAAACCGACGGTGGAAAAATCCGCGAACTGCATTTCGATGATCGGCCGCATGCCTTCAATCGCCGCACCAACGGCCAGACCAACCATCGCGTCCTCGCTGATGGGCGAATCAACCACGCGACCGGGAAATTCCTTCGCCAGATTTTTCGTGGCCTTGAACGCGCCGCCAAAGGCGCCGACGTCCTGTCCGTAAATGAACACGCGGGGATCGTCGCGCAACGCATGGGCCTGCGCTTCGCGGATGGCTTCGAGATATGTGATGCTCATCGTGGAATTGAAAAGCAACCATTCAACATCCAACTCCGATAAAACGCGAGCGGGCATTGAACGCCCAACATCCAATGGTCGTGCGCGCGGCAGCTTTGGGCGTTGGAGGTTGAAGGTTGAAGGTTGGATGTTTTAAAACAATTATTCATGCCCTTCATTCAAATGTCCGGTTGAAATCGCGTGCCAGTCCTCGGTAAACGGATCGGGCACGGGTTCGCGCTGGACCTGGGCGACGGCCTCCTCGATTTCGTGAACGACTTCACGGCGCAGCCCGGCCAGCGCCCCGGTGTCCGCCCATTTTTGGCGGAGCAAATGTTCTTCGGCGATTTTCAAACAATCGCGCCCGACCGGCGACGCCTTTAATTTCGGGTCAATATAACTGGCGTCGTCGTGTTCGCCGTGGCCGCAAAGCCGGAGCAGCGTGGCGACGACCATTTGCGGGCCGCGACCGGCGCGCGCGCGCGCCACGGCCTCCCCGACGATCTTCAGGCAGGCGGACAGGTCCGTGCCATCCACCGATTGCGCTTCAACACCGTAACCAACGGCTCTGTCCGCCAGGTCGCGGCAGGCAAATTCGCGTTCGTTCGGCGTCGAGTAGGCGTAATGGTTGTTGGCCACGATGAGCACGAGCGGCAATTTTTCAATGGCGGCCTGGTTGAGTGCTTCATGAAACGCGCCGGTGGCCGTGCCGCCATCGCCAATGCACGTCGCGCCCACCGTGCCGGTAACACCCTTCAGGCGGCGCGCGAACAACGTGCCGTTGACGACGGAAATCATCGCGCCCAGATGGCTGATCATCGGCAGATAGCCTTCCTTGGGCCGGCCGCGATGGACATTGCCGTCGCGTCCGCGCATCGGGCCGAGGGTGGAACCCAGATACGTCCGCACCGCGTCAATGACCGTTTCGCCAAACGCCAGCCGCCCCGCCGTGTCGCGGATCAACGGCGCGAACACGTCGCCCTTTTTCAGCGACAAACCGATGGAAACGCTCAGCGCTTCCTGTCCGCGGGCGATAAAAACGCCGCCATGGATCTTGCCAGCGCGGTAGAGGCCGGCGAATTTTTCGTCCAGCAATCGCGCCAGCAGCATGTAGCGATAGGCGATGAGATGCGTGTCGCGCGCAGTAACCACATCGCTCACCGGATCGGGGTTGAGCACCGTTTGCAACATGGCGGACAATTTACCGCCACCGGCGCGCGCCAGCAATGTTTCTTTCCGAAACGGGGGTTTTTCGCGTAAAAAATCGGATTGGCTAAATGAAGGAAATCCTGTCTATTGAGGAACGATTCATGCTGCCTTTCTTGAAAAAATGTTGAATATTGAATCATGAGTCAACCGGCATTCCAGATCTTGTTGGTCAGCAACGACCCCAAGCTGTTGGCGACGTTGTCCAAGGTGCTGCATGCGGACAACGTCACCTTCGCCCTGGAACGCAGCGCCGGTGATGCGCTGCAAAGCCTCCGCGCCCGCCCGGCCGACCTGCTGCTGGTGGATTTGATGTCGTTGAACGTGGAAGGTTTTGAATTTCTGCGCCAGCTCCAGGAGACCCCCCCGGCCACCTTCACGCTCGTCATTGCGCTCACCGGGGCGGACCGGAAGGCGGACAAATTGCGCGCCTTCGACCTCGGGGTATGCGACTGCATGGGCGCGCCGTTTGAAGACCTGGTCTTTCGCGCGCATTTGCGCGCCCACTTGGAAACGAAGCGCCGGCACGATGCCCTGGACCGGCACAACTACAATTTGACCGAGGCCCGTCAAACCGCCGAGGCCGCCGTGCGCGCCAAATCCGATTTTCTCGCGGCCATGAGCCACGAGATTCGCACACCGATGAACGGGGTCATCGCCATGGTCAGCCTGCTTCTTGAAACACCGCTGACCAGCGAGCAGCGCAGCTACCTCGAGACCATCCACACCAGCAGTGAATCGCTGCTGGCCATCGTCAACGACATCCTGGATTTTTCCAAGATCGAGGCGGGCAAACTGGAACTGGACTCGCGCCCGTTCAACCTGCGCACCGCCATGGAGGACTCGCTCGACCTGCAGGCCGCGCGCGCCTTCGGAAAAAATCTCGACCTAGCGTATCAGATGGACGACGGGATTCCCACAACCATCGAAGGCGATTCGCTGCGGCTGCGGCAGGTGCTCTCCAATCTTTTGAGCAACGCCATCAAGTTCACTGAAAAGGGCGACGTGCTCATTGAAGTCAAATTGCTCTCGACGAAACCGGATGAGGCGCAAAACCATTCGCTGTTGCACCTGCATTTTTCCGTGCGCGACACGGGCATCGGCATTCAGCCCGAACGCCTGACGCGGTTGTTCAAACCCTTTTCCCAGGCAGATGCCTCCACCGCGCGGCACTACGGCGGCACCGGCCTGGGTCTGGCCATCAGCAAACAACTCGTCGAATTGATGGGCGGTAAAATGTGGGTCGAAAGTTCGTCCGGCACGGGTTCGACGTTCCATTTCACCATCAATGTCCAGGCCGAACCGCAGCCGGCACCGTTCGCCCTGGCCGGGCCTCAACCCAAACTCGCCGACCTGCGGCTTTTGATTGTGGACGACAACGCCACGGTCCGCCGCGTCATTGCCGAGCAGGTAACCAAGTGGGGAATGAGTCCGCACAGCGCCGAAGGTCCGCAACAGGCGCTCGAATGGCTTAAAAAGGGTGAACAATACGATCTGGGCGTCCTGGATTTGCAAATGCCCGGCATGGATGGCCTCGCGCTGGCCGTGGAAATTCACAAATTGCCCGGCGCGGCGATGATGCCGCTGGTGTTGCTCATGCCGCTTGGTCTGCACTCGGACGCGCCCGGCAGCACGCACATCGTGTTCGCCCACACGGTCAACAAACCCGTCAAACCGGCGCAGCTTTGCGAAGTGCTCGCGTGCGCCCTGCTCAGTCCGAAAACCGCCGCGCGCCAACAACTCACCTCGAAACCAGGCGGGGAACCCCTCACCGAGCGGCTGCCCTTGCGCATCCTTTTGTGCGACGACAACGCCATCAACCAAAAAGTCGCCTCGCGCATTTTGCAATCCATCGGCTATCAGCCCGATATGGCCGGAAATGGACGCGAAGCGCTCGACGCGCTTGATAAAAAGCCGTATGATTTGATTTTTATGGACGTGATGATGCCAGAGATGGACGGTTTGGAAGCCACCTGCGCCATTCGTGAACGGCAAAAGGACGGCGTGGCGCATCCGAATTACCAGTCCCGTATTATCATCGTCGCCATGACCGCACAGGCGATGCAGGGCGACCGCGAAAAATGCCTGGCCGCCGGCATGGACGATTATCTCTCCAAACCAGTCCTCCCCAAAGATGTTCGCGCCATCATCGAACGCTGGGGTCCGCAAGCGACTCCGGCGAAACCCGCCGCGCCCGCACCCGAAGCCGCCCCGCCGGCGCCCGCGGTTGAAGCCGCCGCACCGGCACCCGCACCCGAAGCCGCCACGCTGGCGCCCGCGGTTGAAGAACCGTCGGAACCGCCGGTGGAAATGGAACTCTTGAACGATTTGACGGACAGCAACGCGGACAGCATGCGCGAATTGGTTGACTTGTTTCTCAAACAAACCGCCCAGCAACTGGCGCAACTGGAAGCCGCCGTGCGCGAGAACAAGGCCGAGGACGTCCGCCGCGTGGCGCACAGTTGCGCGGGCGCGAGCGCCACGCTGGGCATGACGCGGTTTGTGCCGCTGCTCCGCGATTTGGAAAAGCAGGGCGCTTCCGGCACGCTGATCACCGCCCCGCAGGTTTATAAAAACGTCGCGCGCGAATTCAAACTCATTCAACAATTTCTGGCGGCACGGCTGAATCAGGCCGCGACAACCTCCGCCACTGTCAATTCATGAAAAAAAATCCCATTACTGAAAACGAAACGGCACCGGCACCAGTCCCCGAAACACCGCCGGTGGAAATGGAACGTTTGAACGAGCTGACCGACAGCAACCTGGACAGCATCCGCGAACTGGTTGACTTGTTCCTCAAGCAGACCACCCAGCAACTGGCGCAGCTGGAAGCCGCCGTGCGCGAGAACAAGGCCGACGACGTCCGCCGCGTGGCGCATAGTTGCGCGGGCGCGAGCGCCACGCTGGGCATGACGCGGCTCGTACCCATGATCCGCGAATTGGAAAAGCAGGGCGCTTCCGGCACGTTGACCAACGCCGCGGAGGTCTATGAAAAGGCCGCGCTCGAATTTAAACTCATTCAAAATTTTCTGGCGGCGCAGCTGAATCCGGCCGGGCCGCCGCCCGCCGCCAGTTCATGAAAAAAATCCTCATCATCGAAGATGACCAGATCGTCGCGAATATTTACCGGAACAAACTCGCCGTGGAGGGCTACCAGGTCGAGGTGACCCTGGACGGCGAAAGCGGGCTGAAACTGATGCGCTCGTTCCGTCCCGACGCCATCGTGCTCGACCTCATGCTGCCCAAAATGTCGGGCGTCGACGTCATCCGGGAAATTCGCGGCGAAACGGAATTTTCCAAACTGCCGATCATCGTTTTCTCCAACACCTACCTGACCAACCTGGTCCAGGATGCGTGGAAGGCCGGTGCGTCCAAATGCGTTTCCAAAATCAGCTGCCCACCCAAGGAACTGCTGCATATGATGCGCCAGATCGTCGGTGGCGGTGACGCAGTGCCGCAAAGCCGCCCGACAAGTCCGGCAGCCGGGGGCGCGCCCCAAACCAAACCCGCGGTGCTGGGCAGCGAGGCGGACGCCGCCTTTCAGGCCGAACTCCGGAAAACATTCATTGGCAGCCTGCCCTCCACCCTGGGCGCCTTGCGCACCGGTTTGCAAAGCCTCATCAAGTCCGACCGCGAAGTGGCCCGGCTCAAACACATCCACGAACTCTACTGCCGCGTCCACTCCGTCAACGGCAACGCCGGCATCTCCGGCCTCACCCAGATCGCCCATCTGGCCGCCGCCCTCGAAGCCCTGCTCAAGGAACTTTACGAGCAACCCAAAAATATCAACGCCTCGACCCTGCGCACCGTCGCCGCCGCCGTGGATTTTCTAGGCTTCCTGTTTGAACGCGGCACGCGGCAGGACAAACAGGAAATCCCCGCCGCCAGCATTCTGGTGGTGGATGACGAGGTCATTTCCCGCCGCGCCATCGTTTACGCCCTCGAAAAAGCACAACTCCAGCCCGTCAGCGTTGAGGACCCGAACGCCGCCATCAAATTGCTTTCTGAAAAACGGTTCGACCTGGTGTTTCTGGACGTGAACATGCCGGGCATGACTGGTTACGAGCTCTGTGCCAGATTGCGCAACCTGCCGCTGCATAAGAAAACCCCCGTCGTTTTTGTCACTGTCCTCAGCGACTTTGACAACCGCGCCAGCTCCACCATGGCCGGCGGCAATGACTTCATCGCCAAGCCGTTTCTCTTCATTGAACTCACCGTCAAGGCCCTCATCCACATTCTGCGCGGCAAATTACAGCCGGCCAAATGACCGGGAATCATCCGGCTTCCAACTTCTGACTTACGCCTTCTGAATGCTAACTTCATGAAAAAAATCCTCATCATCGAAGACGAACAGATTGTTGCGAATGTTTATCGAAACAAATTCGTCGTGGAAGGTTATCTGGCCGAGATCGCGCTCAATGGCGAGCGCGGGCTGAAGTTGCTGCGCACGTTCCAGCCCGATGCCATCGTGCTTGACCTCATGCTGCCCAAAATGTCAGGCATCGAAGTCATCAAGACAATTCGCAGCGACCCGGAATTTTCCAAACTGCCAATCATCGTTCTTTCCAATACCTTCATGACCAATCTGGTGCAGGATGCGTGGAAGGCCGGCGCGACGAAATGCCTCTCCAAAATCAACTGTTCGCCGAAGGATATGTTGGAGCTGATGCGCCGCACCATCGGTGGCGGCGAGGCGATTTCGCATGCCCGTCAGAAGACTGAAGGCACGCCGGCGGTTAAACCCGCACCGTCCGGCAATGAGACGGATGCCGCATTTCAGGCCGAATTCCGAAAAACCTTCATTGCCAGCCTGCCCGGCACCCTCGCCGGCTTGCGCGCCGGCATGCAAAACCTCTTCAAGTCCGACACCGAAGCGACGCAGCTCAAACATATTCACGAACTTTATTGCCGCATCTGCAGGATTAACAGCAACGCCGGCCTCGCCGGCCTCGTCCTGATCGCGCACCCGGCTGCCGCCATTGAAGCCCTGCTCAAGGAACTTTACGAGCAACCCAAAAACATCAACGCCTCAACCCTGCGCACCACCGCCCTTGCCGTGGATTTTCTAGGCTTCCTGTTTGAACGCGGCACGCGGCAGGACAAACAGGAAATCCCCGCCGCCAGCATTCTGGTGGTGGACGACGAGGCCATTGCCTGCCGCGCCATCACTTACGCACTCGAAAAAGCGCAACTCCAGTCCATCAGCGTCGAAGACCCGAACGCCGCCCTCAAACTGCTCGTCGAAAAACAGTTCGACCTCGTGTTCCTCGACGTGGACATGCCCGGCATGAACGGCTACGAACTCTGCACCCAATTGCGCAAGCTGCCGATGCACAAGAAAACCCCCGTTGTCTTTGTCACCCGCCTCGACAACTTTGACAACCGCACCCAATCCAGGATGGCGGGTGGCAACGACTTCATCGCCAAGCCGTTTCTTTACATCGAGCTCACCGTCAAGGCCCTCATCCACGTCCTGCGCGGCAAATTACAACCGCCCAAGTGACGCTGTTGCCCGGCATTCGATGTTTCAATGTTCGACGTTGAGCGTTGGACGTGCGATGTTCTTTTTTTTGCGGTCCTCGTTCAAGATCCTGGATGGAATTGTTGAAAGTTGAATGTGAAACGCTTGAGGTTGACCTTCGAACGGATTTCTGACTCCTGAATCTCCGGTTGCCATGGCGGAACAGTTGAATTTTCAACTGGTTGAATCATCTCCCAAGCCATGTCCTGATTCTGGAATTCACGCCTCAATTCAAGGCAGACATATCTGCAAATTGCCCACCCGGTTGTTGGTTTAAAAAGATACTGTTTCACTTGGTTTGACTGGTATGTAAGTAGCTCTTTTTTCGTGATTAAGTGGTGTTCAACCCGGGCATTTGAAGTGTTAAACGTCAAGAAGGGGGGCAGGAAAGCCGAGCGACGTGAAACCGCTTAAGAAAAAGGCCAATGAACCATTTAACAAATCAACCGGCTTCCGGCCGCCGCACCCAGAGGGCGGTCGGCATGGCTTGACATGAATTTTTCAACAGTCATGAGCCTGGCCGCCGGCTTGTTGCAATTCGCCGTTGCCTGTTACGCGCTGCGACTGAACCGGATCTTTGGCGCGAAGCGGGTCGGGTGGTCGCTCTTCGTTGCCTTCTCGGCGATGGCGTTGTTGCGCCTGCTGCTGTCTCTGGATTGGTTTCGGGGAGTCGTTGTGGGAGTGCGGGCGGAAGTTGTTTACGCGCTCATTTCGGTTTTGCTGCTCACCGGCATGGTGCATCTGGAAGCCCTGCTCAAGGAACGCCAGCGGGTGGAGGACGTGGAGCAGAAAGCACAGTCCAAACTGGAGTCACAAGTCAGGGAACAAACCGCGGAATTGATCAGGGCCAACGAAGAACTGCAGGGAACCGCCGCCACGCTCAAGGTGGAAATTGCCCAACGCGAACGGACGCAGGCCGAGATGGAAAAGACCCACAAGGAACTGCTGAAGGTTTCCCGGGCCGCCGGAATGTCCGAGGTGGCCACAGGGGTGCTGCACAACGTGGGCAACGTGCTCAACAGCATCAACATCTCCGCCAGCATCGTGGCCGAACACCTGAACGAATTCAACATCGTCAACATCGCCCGCGCGGCGAACCTGATGCGCGACCACGCCGATGACATTGGCAACTTCATGACGAACGACCCCAAGGGCAAACAATTGCCGGATTATCTCACCCAGCTGGCCACCCATCTTTCCACCGAGCAATCGTTGCTCGTAAAGGAAATCGGCTTCGTCAAAATGAAGATCGGGCACATCAAGGAAATCGTGGCGGCGCAGCAGAACTACGGCAAGGTCGTGGGCCTGGAGGAACGGGTAAAAGTTGAAGGCCTGATCGAGGATGTGTTCCGCATCCACGCCAGCGAGCTGGCCCAGCACGAGGTGAAGATCCGGCATGATTACGCGCCCGGCCTGCCCGAAATTCTCGTGGACAAACACAAGGTGCTGCAAATTCTCCTGAACCTCCTGAGCAATGCGAAACATGCCGTGGTGGATTCCGGCCAGAAAGAGAAACAGGTGACCATACGGGTGACCAATGGCAATGACAAGATCCGCATCGCCATGAGCGACAATGGCGTGGGCATTACCCCGCTCAATCTCCGGAAGATTTTCAACCACGGGTTCACCACATGGAAACAGGGCGGACACGGTTTCGGCCTGCACAGCGGTGCGCTGGCGGCCAAGGAAATGGGCGGCTCGCTGCTCGCCCAGAGCGACGGCCAGGGCCAGGGCGCAACCTTCACCCTCGAAATCCCGATCAAACCCGTTGCCAGCACAATCCAGACATGAATACCCCGGCCGCCAGCATCGCCCCGCGCATCCTGGTCATTGATGACAACGTGGCCATCCACGAGGACTTTCAGAAAATCCTCGGTGGCCAGACCGCCCCCGTCTCCAAGCTCAACCGCGTGGAAGCAGAACTTTTCGGCGAACCGGCCAAAGCCACCCAACGGGTGTCCTTCCGCATTGACTGCGTGTCCCAGGGACAGGAGGCGCTGGTCCTGGTCGAAAGGTCGCTGCAAGCCAAAGATCCCTACGCGCTGGCCTTTGTGGACATCCGCATGCCGCCCGGTTTGGACGGCGTGGAAACCATCGAGCGCATCTGGCAGATTTGTCCCGACCTGCAAGCGGTGATTTGCACCGCCTACTCGGATTATTCGTGGGACGAAATCATCGGCCGTTTCGGCCATACGGACAACCTGCTGATTCTCAAGAAGCCGTTTGAGACGGTGGAAGTGTTGCAAGTGGCGCACGCGCTGACGAAGAAGTGGGCCTTCGGGCGCCAGGCCCGCCTTCGCCTGGAAGACCTGGAGCACATGGTGCTGGAACGCACCCGAAAATTGCAGGAGGAGATTGAGGAACGCACCGCCGTGCAGGAAGCCCTGCACATCTCAGAGGAACGGTTTTCCAAGGCGTTCCAGTCCAGTCCCATACCGATGGCGATCCAGAGCTGGCCGGCGGGTTGTTTCCTCGCAGCCAACCCGAGCTTCTTTGCACTGACCGGATATGATGCCGAACAACTGCTCAAGCACGGCAGCCGGGACCTGGACCTTTGGGCGGACGAAGCGGCGCTGGAAGCAGCCACCGCTTCCATCGGCCGGGTCCACAACCATTCCTGCCTGCTCCGGCGCAAAGATGGGACCATGCGCAACGTCGTCCTCTGGACCGAGCCGATGACTTTGGATGCCAGGCTGTGCCTGCTGCTGGTGTTGGTGGACGTGACCGAACAATTGAAGCTGGAAGCCGAGTTGCGCCAGGCGCAAAAACTTGAAATTGTGGGCCGCCTGGTGGCCAGTGTGACGCACGAGTTCAACAACATCCTGACCATCATCCAGGGCCATGCCACCCTGCTCCGCTCCAGCGCGGTCAGCACGAAAGCTCCAACCGACTCCATTGACCGCATCATTCAGGCCAGCCAGCGCGCCACCGCCTTTACGAACCAATTGCTCGCCTTCAGCCGCAAACAGCCGGTCAATTTCAAAACCGCCAATCTTTCGAAAATTATCCGGTCCATGCAAAGGATGCTGGAGACATCGTTGGGCGAACGTTACTCATTCCAGATGGAGTTCGCGGAAAAACTCCCCTGCGGCCGCTTCAGTGAAGGCAGTGTGGAGCAGATCCTCGTCAATCTGGCCTTGAACGCACGCGACGCCATGCCCAACGGTGGCGTGATTTCCGTCAGCACCAGTTCCGAGGTTCTTGGCGAAGTGGACGTACAGCAACGTCCCCGGGCGCGCGCCGGCCAGTTTATCTGCCTGACCGTCAGTGACCAGGGTTGCGGCATCCCGCCGGAAATGATCAACCGCATTTTTGATCCCTTCTTTACAACCAAGCAGGTGGGCAAAGGCACGGGGCTGGGACTTTCGACGGTGCAGGGCATCGTCGAGCAGCATTTAGGCTGGGTCGAGGTGACCAGCGAAATTGGCCGCAGTTCGACCTTCAAGATCTTCTTCCCGGCCGGGGAGAAGACGGCCCCGGTTCTGGAAACACCCGCGCCGGCGGAAACCGCCCCGGGCCGCGGTGCCGGGGAAGTCGTATTGCTCGTCGAAGATGAGCCGTTCGTCAGGGAAATGGCCCGCAGCGCATTGGAAAACGGCGGGTATCGCGTGATCGAGGCGGGAGATGGCCGCGAGGCCTTGAATATCTGGGACCGCAGCTCCGCCGACATTGACCTGGTGGTGACGGACATGGTCATGCCCAACGGAGTGAGCGGCGGCGCGCTGGCGCGAACGCTGCAAGCCCACACCCCCGACCTGCATGTAATCTGCACCAGTGGCTACACTCCGGAATATATCGAGCGGGACCTGCCCTCGAACGACAAAATCACTTTCCTGCCCAAACCTTACCTCCCGAAACGGTTGCTCGAAGTCGTCCGGCAGTGCCTAGTCGTTGACCGGGCAATGACGGATGGGAAAAATGACCCGTCGGCTGAATGCACGGCATAGACAATTTTTTCATCCAGCTGGCCAATGCAGTCACGGCCGTCTGACGCGGGCGTTCGGCATTCTCCCGGCCGAGCCTGTTTGGTGACCCGGAAACCGAACGCCAGTCCAGGTTCTGGTTGATCGTCCTGGCCGTGATCGTAACGATGCCTGCCGTGGCGATTGCTGCCGCCGCCATTTATTTGATTTGGTGGGCTTTCACCACCCATGAACGCCGCCCCGGCTGACACATTCGTGTTTTGGCTTCGGCATTCAATTTTCCTGCTCGCCAAGCGCGCGGTTTTAGCCGATTTTACCCGTCGCATTATGTTCACCGGCACTTATACCGCCATCGTCACCCCGTTCAAAAACGGCGAGGTGGACGAAACCGCGCTCCACCGCCTGATTCAGCTTCAAATCAAGGGCGGCGTGGACGGCATTGTGCCCGTGGGCACCACCGGCGAATCGCCAACGGTGGATTGCGAGGAACACATCCGCGTCATCGAACGCTCGGTGGAATTTGCCCGCGGCAGGATCAAAGTGCTCGCCGGCACGGGTGCGAACGCGACGAAAGAGGCGATTTATCTGACGCAACGCGCCGAGGACGTCGGCGCGGATGGTTCACTGCAGGTCGCGCCGTATTACAACAAGCCGTCGCCGGAAGGCTTGTTCCAGCATTTCCGCGCCATTGCCCGCGCCACGAGACTGCCCATCGTGCTTTACAGCATCCCGGGCCGTTGCGGCATCGAAATCGGCGTGGACACGGTCAGCCGCCTGGCGCGCGAATGCAAAAACATCATTGGCATCAAGGAAGCCGGCGGCAGCGCCGACAGGGTGTCGCAATTGCGCGCGGCGCTGGGCCCCAAATTTGAGATTTTGTCCGGCGACGATTCCCTGACGCTGCCGTTCATGGCCGTCGGCGCGCAGGGCGTCATCAGCGTGGCGTCCAACGTCGTCCCACGTGAAGTCGCGCAGATGGTGGATGCCTTCGCCCGCGGCGATGCTAAAAAAGCGACGCAGCTTCACGCGAAACTGGCTCCCTTGTTCAAAGACTTGTTCATCGAGACCAACCCGGTCCCGGTCAAGGCGGCGCTGGCGATGATGGGCCTGATGGCCGAGGAATATCGTCTGCCGCTCGTGCCGATGAGCGCGGCCAACCGCGCAAAATTGCGCGCGACGTTAAAGGCATGTGGAATTTTGAAATGACGAAGGAAACGTGATGCGTGAAAAGCCCGTCACGTTTCACGCATCACGCATCACAAACATGACCAAAATCATCATCACCGGCTCGAAAGGCCGCATGGGCAAGGCACTCATCGCCTGCGCGCCGAATTTCCGCGAACTCGAAATCGCCGGCCAGATTGACGTCGGCGACGACCTGAACGCCGTCATCACCAAAGGCGAGGTGGTGATTGATTTTAGTTCCCACACAGCCACGCCCGGCGTGGCCGAAATGTGCGCGAAGCACAAAAAAGCGCTGGTCATCGGCACCACCGGCCATACGGACACCGACACGTTCGAGGTCCGGCTGAAAAAGGCGCAAATCCCGATTGTCTGGTCGTCGAATTTTTCGACCGGCGTGAACACCTTGTTCTGGCTCACGCGCAAGGCGGCGGAAATCCTGGGGCCGGACTTCGACCTGGAAATCATCGAAATGCATCATCGCCTGAAAAAGGACGCGCCGAGCGGCACGGCGAAAACGCTGGCGGAAATCCTGGCCGATGTCCGCAAGCTGCACCTTGAAAAAGCCGCGCGCCACGGACGCGCCGGCATCGTCGGCGAACGCACTCCGGGGGAAATCGGCATTCATTCCCTGCGCGGCGGCGACGTGGTGGGCGACCACACGGTGATTTTTGCGAACACCGGCGAGCGGCTCGAACTCACGCACCTGGCGTCGAGCCGGGACACCTTCGCCAACGGCGCCTTGCGCGCGGCGCTCTGGGTCGTCAAACAGAAACCCGGGGTTTACGACATGCAGGATGTGCTGGGATTAAAGTGAGGCGCGAACTGGACAAGCTTGCCTTTGTCGCCCTCGGCTCCAATCTCGGCGACTCGCGCCAGGTCATTTCGGATACGCTGGTGCGGTTGCAAAGATTTTCCAACCGGCCCATTCTCAAATCTTCCCTCTGGCAGACGTCGCCGGTGGATTGTCCGCCCGGCTCGGCGCCGTTTGTAAATGCCATCGTCGCGCTGTTGCCGTTTTGCGATGAATCGCCGGAATCGTTGCTAAAAAAACTCCGCGCGTTGGAAAAAAAATCCGGGCGCCAGGCGAAAAAGGTCTTGAACGAGCCACGGGTGCTGGACTTGGATTTGATCGCGTTCGGCGGGGAAACACGCAACACACCGGACCTGGTTTTGCCGCATCCGCGGGCGCACTTGCGCCGGTTTGTGCTTCAACCGTTGAGTGAAATCGCGCCGGATTTTATTTTGCCAGGACAATCCAAAACCATTTCCCAATTGCTGGCTGAACTGCCAGATGAAGAAATTGTGACGCGGCTCGACGCAACCCCCTAGCCGGCATATTTCAGACTCTAA
>Ga0182027_10009789_pt1 | contig 13712 bp, 11 predicted proteins | sample 712E1DmetaG_FD_121300 | JGI IMG/M metagenome (GOLD analysis project Ga0182027, IMG submission 121300) | Permafrost microbial communities from Stordalen Mire, Sweden - 712E1D metaG (Illumina Assembly) | ecosystem: Environmental > Terrestrial > Soil > Wetlands > Permafrost | place: Sweden...
CCAAGTGCAAGCGATCCAATCTCGAAAGAGAACCCACTGACTGGAAAGCCGGATGCCCGAAATGGGCCTGTCCGGTTTGGAGGGAGGGGTGGAGCCGCAAACTCCATCTCTACCCCTATCCCCAGACCGCCCCGTCAGCGGCGCGTTACGAATTCCACTTCGATTCCACTTAATTCCACTTGGTTCCACTTAATTCCACTTGGTTCCACTTAATTCCACTTCCCGCCCCCCCGGGGGGGGCATGAACCCAATGCATTTCCCGTCCGCAGGTACTCCGTCAGTCATGGATGGTAGGGCGCGCACTCCGTGCGCGCCGCGGCGGGCATGCGCCGTCGCCAAGGCTATGGCGCATAAGGAGGACTGCCCGCCCTGCCTTTTTTTCCCAGGAAATCGAGTTTCGGCTCGAAGCCAGAACAACATAATGAGGCACAACACGTTGTGCTGGAGTCTTCCACCTTCGCCGGGCCTTCCACCTTCGCCGGGCCTACGGTGGACAGGACGGTGGACGGGCGCCCTACCGGGTTGGGATGGTGTCACGGCTCGAGTCTCGCCCTACCTTTAGCCGCCGTTAATGACGCCTTAACTAAAGGCTCAAAAAAACTCTGGCTCAAAAAAACTCTTGACTTTCGAATGTTTTGAGATATGGGTAATTTCATGTTGGTTCGGCGTCGCAGTCAAACCAAGCATTGATTTCGACGGCATTCTGCTGCGGGTGCCGGAACAGTTCGTCACAATCTTATGAAAACAAATGTGAGATTAACTTCAAACTGGGCGCGGCAGGCATGCCGGCTTTTTCTCCCGGGCGGTTTCAGCCTCGCCATTTCTGTCATGGCCCAGCCGGCGAACTATTCCTGCTCGATTGTCCCGCTGCCGGCAGGAACGTCGGCGGCCGGATTAAGCGACAATGGCGGCAACAATACGCAGGGCAACAACACCTGTTACGTGATCGGCAATTTTTACAGCCCGTATCTGACGTTGTCGCAAAAGGCCTACGCCTGGAGCGTGGGTTGTCCGCCGCTGCCGGTGGATATTCAGGAATCGGTTCTTTGGCCCAATGCGGGGACCGCGACCCAATTGCTGCCTTTGAATAATGACCCGCATGATGTTTATGACACCGGGATGGGAGCCGCCCTGGCCACCGCCACCGCCACCATACGCGTGGGTCGCACCGTGCTGCATTACCTCAAGCCTCCTGACCCGCAGAACACCCTCGCGTTTCACGCCACGGAATGGAAACCAAATGGAGCGGGCGGTTATGCCGCCTTGGATCTGGATCCAACCTCAATTTATTTCACCAGCACAGCTTATGGCATGGTGCATCGGAGCGATAACAGCATGCTGATTCTTGGCGACGGGGCGAATCTGGGGGCGCGCGGTTTTTTGCCCTCCGTGCCGCTCATTTGGACGATTGCCGCTGCCCCCAATCCCGGGGACGCGTTTGCCGGCCCGGCCGCGCTGGCTCAACTGGTTGCCGGCCGGTCGTCGGATGTCTTGGCCGGCAGCAAGAGAAGTGATATGACTACGGTCGTCGGCCAAGGGTCCGCCACGCTGAACAATTACGCCTCCACCTGCGCGGTCATCTGGCAGGGCGGCGGCGCGCTCAATCTGAATGATCCCGCCAACCTCAACGCTCCAGCCCCGTTCGCCCTGCCCGCGTCAGGCAGGAACAATTCCAACTGCGGCGGCGCGGCCTACGCGGTGGCGGCTTTTACGGATCCAAATGACGCGACGAAGACGGATGACATCGTGGTGGGGACGGTCAAGCGTGTGACGGTTGCCAACCGCCTCTCCCGCTTCCAAGACCAGGCGTTTATCTGGACATCCGCCCCGGGTGGCGGAAGTCCTTTTACGGCCGTCAATCTCAACACCATCCTGGGGGGGCTTGACAGCATTGCCAACGGTGTCAATGCCGGCGAAACCGTCGTAGGCGATGTTCGTCTTTCCACCGGATGGGCCGGCTTCATTGCCACCTACGATGGCGCCGCCTGGACTGGTTTTGTGGCCACGGCGGACTCGGCAAGTTATTCGCAAAACGGGCTCAAAGCGCCGGGGAGGAATGTGGCGTCGTGGAAAATCACCTCCATCTAGGCAATCAATGACCTGGGGGTGATGATCGGCACCGCGCAACTGGGACGGCTTGCCCCCGTCCCGGTGCTTCTCATTCCAAATCCAAGCAATAAACCTTACGACCCTCCCGCCGCCGCTCCGCCGGCCGGCTAAACGTGTTGTCAATTAAACTTTCAACCCCATGCCGCAAACCATCAGAATATGAGCCGCCCTATGAAAATTTTACATGCGTCAGCCTTGTTCACCCTCGGCGCGGGCCTGTTGTTTTGGAACAACTCCGCGGCGCGCGCGCAAACCGCCACGGCGCAGTTCCTCTATCATGTCACCATGGACACCACGCAATTGGAGGGGCATCCCGCCGGGCCGTTTTCCCTGCAATTCACCTTTCTGGACGGTTCCGCCGGCGGGGACGGCAGCAGTGGCGTGCTGGTGACGAATTTCAATTTCGGCGCCAACGGCGACGTTGAAGGCAACGCCGAAGACGACAGCAGCGCGGGCGACCTGCTTTCCGGCGTCACGCTGACCAATACCACGCCGGAGTGCGATTTTTCAGAAGTGTTCGACGCCGGATCCACGCTCACCTTTGACATCCATGCCACTTTGACCCTGAGCGGCAGCGGGTCCGATGAACTGGACATCGCGATACTGGATTCCGAAGGGTTGACCATTCCCACGCTCGATACCAATGACGACAACGCGCTGATACGCATGACCACCCTCGATGGCGTTTCCATCACGGTGGAGACGTATGGCACCGATCCCGGCATGGCTCCCTTGGCCAGCGGCCCGCCTGTTTCCTTTGGCCCGCAGGTATTGCTGGATGGAACATTTCCGCCGGTTCCGCCCATTCTGACGATAAGCCAGAGCATCGCTGACGGCACGGACACGATTCAATGGCCGGCGGTTGACAGCAGCTTCACTCTGCAAGAAAGCCCGGACTTGTTCCACTGGACGGAGGTTGCGATCACCCCGGCCCTCGTCAACACGAATTCCACGGTGGTTGTTTTTCCCGTGGACGCTCCGATGCAGTTCTATCGTTTGGCGCAATGAAACGGGCCGCGCCGCTCAGAGCGGCAGGGCGCTGACCTGGATCTTGAGGCTGGCGCTCTTTCCCGCAGGAAGGGTGATTTTGTTTTCGTCCACGTTCCCCGCTTCAACGCAGATCATCTCCTTGTACTCCTCATTGCCAAAATCGGGCATCTCCTGGGCCTTGTCACCCCACGGATTCCACACCACCGTGGAAAGGGAGCCGGATTTTTCGATGCGGATGCGCCTCTGCAATTTGGAGTCGTGGATCTCGACCGTCTGCGGCGCGTTGAGATAAACCGAGTTGGTTTCCCGCGAGATCTTCACATGCTCGGCCCGTTCCGTCTTGCGCGAGAATCCGTCCGCCTTGTCCACGTAGTCGGCCCCTTTAAGCCCGCTCACGGAAACGGCGGTGATGTCGCCGATCTGGAAATAGGCGTGGAGGCAATTTTCAAAAGTGAAATCCTGGTCCTGCGAGTCATTGCTCACGATCAGTTCAGCCGAGAGGGTCCGCCCGAACGTCAGGCGGTATTCGGCGGCGAACTTGGGGAACAAGGCGGCGGCGGGGGAATCGGGCAGGCTCAGGCGTAGCATCAGGCCGCCATCGCTCAACTGGGAAATCTCGCGCAATTCCCAGAGCTGGGTGCGGGCAAAGCCGTGCGCCGGTTCGCCTTCCCGCGCTCCGAACCAGGGAAAAATCACCGGGATGCCGCCGCGGATGGGCGCGCCTTCCTTGAAGCGGCTCAACTGGCTCATGAACAGCAGCGGCGGCTGGTCTTTGATCTGGAAATGTGTCAGGTGCGCGCCATGCAGGTATAATTCGGCCCGGCTCCACGCGGTGTTGACCTCCAGCATGAGCAACTCGCCCTTGCCCTCGGTGAAAATCACCCGGCCGGGAATTTCCAGGTTCTTGGATGTCGTTGCCATAACGCAATTTCAACGCTTCTCTCCCGCCGCCGTCGCCAGATGCCCCATCCCGGCGATGCCGCGCCGCCGGCCGCCCGCCCGCCCGGTTCAGCGCCTGATTCCCCCCTCCCCGCCTCCGCTCAACCGTTGTCGCCAATGGCTTCGACGGGGCAGCCCTCCTGGGCCTCCTTGCACTGGGCTTCCTCCTCCGGCGAGCCGGGTTGCTTGCAGACAAAGGAAAAGCCGCCGTCGTCGTTCCGCTTGAAATTATTGGGCGCGGTTTCGCGGCAAAGGTCGCAGTCAATGCACTGGTTGTCCACGTAATACTTGCCCGTCACGTTGTCCGTATATTTGTTCGCTATATCAGCCATAATGTTTATGCGCGCATTATAGGCGCGGGCCGGCGCGGCAGGCAAGCCAAAATCGAAAAATTCATCAAACAAGCCAAACGGCGGGCCAAATGACGCCCGATCTTCTCTGGTGGGGGCGGCTGGCCGCGTTTCTGGGCACACAACGGCGGCCTACGAGATTTGAACCGAGGCACTGCCGGAACTGGTCTCCTTTTGACAAGGAGAATTCTCTGGCGTAATCTGGCGTTATGAGAATCTCGCTCACGGAACACCAAGAGAAATTCATTGGCGAAAAAATGAAAGGTGGCGGCTACTTCCAATATACCCAGTCCTAAAACTGGAGGGCCTTTACCGCCTCGGTCGCGGCCTGCAATACCGCATTGGGGAAAAGTCCGATGTAAAACATGCCCGCCATGCAGACGGCCAGGGAAAGCTGCATCGTCAGCGACAGTGGGATGGGCGCGGTGCCGGCGGGGGTTTTCGACCAATAAATGGCCCGAACGACGCCCAGATAGTAAGCCAGCGAGATCACCACGCCGATCACCGCCACAATGGCCAGCCAATAATAGGCGGGGTTGGCGCCGGCCCTTTCCACCACGGCCAGCAGCAGCAGCAGTTTGCCGGCAAAACCCGCCAGCGGCGGAACGCCCGCCAGCGACACCATCGCCATCGCCATCGCGAAGGCCAGGACGGGCGAACGCTGGCTCAATCCCGACAGCGCGCCGATGTCATCCGTTTCGCGGCAGACCAGGCAAATGACAACGAAGGCGGCGCCGAGGGTGAACAAGTAGCCGGTCAAATAATACAGGACCGCGGCGGAGCCATCGCTGCTCAGGGCCGCCACGCCGAGCATCATGTAGCCCGCGTGGGCGATGCTGGAGTAGCCCAGCAGCCGCTTCAAGCTCCGTTGCGGCAGCGCGCAGAGGTTGCCGTAGAGAATGCTGATCCCCGCCACCGCCATGAACAGCGTTTGCCAGTGGCGCGAAATGCAGGGGACGGCCGTGAACAAAATCCGCAGGAGCAGCACGAAGCCCGCGCCCTTGGAGGCAATGGCGAGAAACGCGGTCACGGGCGTCGGCGCTCCCTGATAGACATCCGGGGCCCACATTTGCATCGGGAAAACGGCGATCTTGAAGGCCAGCCCGGTCAGGATCAGCAGCAGGCCCAGCCAGAAAAGCCGGTTGCCGGCCAGCAAGGCCGGGGCGTCGTTCAACGCGGCGAAACTGGTGCTGTTGGACGCCGCGAAAAGCAGGGCGATGCCAAAAACCAGAAAGGCCGCCGACAGCCCGCCCATCACCAGGTATTTCACCCCCGCTTCCAGCGATGCCAGCCGCCCCCGCTGGAAGCTGACCAGCACGTAGGAGGTTATGGTGATCAATTCCAGCGAGACAAACACCAGGATGAAATCATTGGCCGACGCCGCGAACATCATCCCCGCCAGCGCCAGCAGCACCAGCGCGTAAAACTCCGCGATGCCGACCGGGATGCGGTCCGCATACTCGATGCCCATCAGCACCACCAGAATGGCGGCGCCGATGAAATAGCGTTTGAAGAATATGCTCAAGCCGTCGCAAATAAACTGTCCGCCAAACGCCGTCGCCGGGTTGTCGGTGATGCGATTGGTGAAACTGATGACCAGGATGACCCCCAGCCCCATCGCGGCCAGATAGCCGAGCCAGGGCTTGCGCGCCGCCGGCGTCCAGAGATCAATCAGCAGGATGGCCAGCGCCAGCCCGGTCACGGACATTTCCGGAATGATTAAAGGCAGGTGGTTCATCTAATTGGCTTTTGCAACTGTGGCTTGGGGCGTCCCCACGGCGGCGGCCGGCGGCGGAACTTGCACGGACGGCCTGCCCGCCGGCCCGGGTTCGCCGGAGGCCATCCGCGCCACCGGCTCCACGCTGATCGCGATGCTGTCGGTGAGCAGGCGGGGGTAACAGCCCAGCAGAATCAGGCAGGCCAGCAGCAATCCATAAGGAAGCTTGCGCCAGACATTGGCGGGATCGGAGATGCCCGGCCAGCTCTTTTCCCCGTGCCAGATATTGCGGATGGCCCGCAGCATGTAAACGCCCCCGATGACCAGCGCCCCCCAGATGGCGACCCCCGCCACCAGCGGGAACCGGTCCCAACTGCCAAACAGCACCATCATTTCGCCGGGAAAATTGGCAAAGCCCGGCAGCCCGCAACCGGCCAGCATCGCCATGATCATGACCGTCCCGATAAACGGCAGGTGCCGCAGCAATCCGCCCATTTCATGGATCTCCAGCGTATTGAGCTCCTCATCCAGGTAACCGCTCAGGGCGAAAGTCAGCGCCGCCAGAAAACCGTGCGCGACCATGATCATGACCGTCCCGCTGATGCCGATGGTGGTCAAACTGGCGATGCCCAGAAAGGCAAAGCCCATGTGCGCCACGCTGGAATTGCCGATAAGCAGGTTCAAATTGCGCTGCCGCATGGCCGCCAGCCCGCAGTAAATGATGTTGCCCAGGCAGAGGCAGGCCAGGATGAGCGCCCACTGGGCCGCCGCATGAGGCATCAGGGGCAGCGCGATGCGGATCAGGCCGTAGAGTCCGAATTTCTTGACCACGCCCGCGTGCAGCATGGCGGTGGGCGTGGGGGCCGAGGCGTAGCCCGGCGGCGCCCAGGTGTGGAAGGGCCAGAGCGACACCAGGATGCCGAAACCAAACAAGAGCAGCGGGAAAATCCAGCGCTCCGCCGCCAGGCTGACGGGGCGCGATTGGAAGTAGCCCGCCAGGGCCACCATGTCGAATGTCCGCTCGCCCGGCGGCAATTGCAGATAGAGGGCGAGCAGCCCCAGCAGCACCAGCAGCGCCCCGGCGCTCAGGTACAGCGTGATCTGATAGGCGGCGAAATTCTTGTTGTCGCCCCTGCCCCAGAGTCCGATCATGATGAAAGACGGCACCAGGGCCAGTTCGTGGAAGCCATAAAAACAGACCAGGTCCAGCGAGGCGAACGCGCCGAGTATGCCGCCCGCCATGAGCATGAGCAAAATGTAGAACTCCTTCTCGCGCGTGACAATCCGCCGCGAAAGACAGGTCGCCGCAAAGGCGACGATGGCCCCCATCACAATCAGGCCCACATTGATGCCATCCACCCCGACATGGTAGCCGAGGCCGATTGCGGGCGACCATTCATGTTGCTCCACGAAGAGGAAACCGGGCCGGGCTGTCTCGATGTTGCGGAATTGGCAGAACATCACCACGGCAACGACCATGGAACTCAAGGTGGCCAGCAAGGCGAGGGAGCGGATGACGAAGCGGAAATTGCGCGGGATCAGCGCCATGAGCAGCGCGGCCAGCAACGGCAAACCGAATATCCAGGTCAGGGGCGAAGTGGCCGTGTGCGGGCCGGGCGATGCGGCCGCCAGCAGCGGCAGGGCCATGATGTGGGCGAGTGGTGGCATGGCTCAGGAACGCAACATACAATAAAGCGCCAGCGCGATGCCGGCCGCCGTGAGAAAGGCGTAGGTTTGCAAATTGCCGGATTGAAACAGCCGCAGGCCGCGCCCCAGCAATTCTGTTCCGCCCGAAATGAAACGCACCCCGCCCGCCACCACATTTTCGTCAAACGACGCGGTGAACCGGGCCATCAAGTCCTGCGTGTTGGCAATCAGCCAGGCATAAATCTCGTCGAAGTAAAACTTGTTGCGCAGCAGGCGGCACAAGGCCGGCAGTCTTTCCGGCAGCGGGTCCGAAGCGGCCTTGCCATACAGCCTCCACGCCCCCAGTAATCCCAGCGCGAAGGCCCCCAGGCCGCAGAGCGCCGGACCCGGCGCGCTGCGCAGCGGCTCGACAGCCTCCTCCATCAACTGATGCCAGGCGGTTCCCCAATGATGTTGAAAAGCCTCCAGCCACCAGGGCCAAAGCGGCGCGTGTTCCCCGGACACGGCAAACTGGCCGTCAATAAAACTGGAAATGCCCAAACCGCCGGCAATCACCGACGCGACCGCCAGGCCGGCCAGCGGATAGGTCATCAGCCGGGGCGACTCGTGGGCGTGGGCTGGCAGGTCCGATTTTGCCCCGCCCCCAAACACCACAAAGACGAGCCGGAACATGTAAAACGTGGTCAGCGCGGCGACCGCCACGCCGACGCCAAACAACGCCGGGCTTTTGATCCAAGCCGCCGCCAATATGGCGTCCTTGCTGTAAAATCCGCTCAACGGGGGAAATCCGCACAAGGCCAGCGTGCCGATGAGAAAAGTCAGCGCCGTGACCGGCATTTTGTCCCTCAAGCGCCCCATTTTCCATATATTCTGCTCGTGGCTCAAGGCGTGGATGACGGAGCCTGCGCCCAGGAAGAGCAGCGCCTTGAAACAGGCGTGGGTGGCCAGATGAAAAATGGCCGTCCGCTGCGCGCTCAAACCGGCCGCCATCATCATGTAGCCCAATTGCGAAAGCGTCGAATAAGCCAGAATGCGTTTGATGTCATTCTGCTGCACGGCGATCAAGGCGGCCAGCAACGCGGTCACCCCCCCCACGCAGGCGATCACCGTCTGCGCCGTGGGATCGAACACGAAGTACACGCGGCAGACCATATAAACGCCGGCCGCCACCATGGTCGCGGCATGGATCAGGGCGCTCACCGGCGTCGGCCCCTCCATCGCGTCCGGCAGCCAGACATGGAGCGGAAACTGCGCGGATTTGCCGACAGCCCCGCAGAAAATCAGCAGGCCGCCGATCGTTCCCACCGCGGCTGGATGGTTGACAAATACGCCGTGCAGCGGCGCAAAGCCGAGCGTGCCGGCGACGGTCCAGATCATGATAATTCCGGCGAGAAATCCAAAATCCCCCAGCCGGTTGGTCAGGAAGGCCTTCTTGGCCGCATCGGCGGCGGCGGGGCGTTCGTACCAGAAACCGATCAACAGATAGCTGGAAACCCCGACCAACTCCCAGAAAATGAACATCTGCAGGAAATTGTTGCTCAACACCACGCCCAGCATGGAAAACGTAAAAAAGCTCAGGCTGGCGAAGTAACGCGCATAGCCCCGGTCCCCGCGCATATAAGCCACCGAAAAAATATGGATCAAGCTGCCCACCCCGGTCACGACCAGCAGCATGACCATGCTCAACGGATCCACCGACACCGCGAAATCCACATGCAGTGCCCCGGCCTGCAGCCAGGTGAACGCGCTTTCAAACGAGACCCAATGCCGGGCCGCCGGCGCCAGATCTTCCCCCGCCAAATCGCGCGCCATCCCGGCCCACAGAATGACCGAGCAGAAAAACGCCGCCACGATGGCCGCGACAGAGAGCGCGGCGCTGGCGCGCGGCTCTTTCCGGCCAAGCAGCCCGATCAGGACCGCCGCCAGCAAGGGCAGGAATAGAATGATCCACGGAAGGTTCTCGTTCATTTCATGGCTAAAATTTCAGCGTGGTCAAATCTTCGACGTGGGTGGTTTGCCGGCGGCGATACAGGGCGACAATCAGCGCCAAACCCACCGCCACTTCCGCCGCCGCCACCGTGATGACAAGAAAGACCAGGATCTGGCCGTTGAGATTGTTGTTGAACCGGGAGGCGGCGGCCAGGGCCAGGTTGCCCGCGTTGAGCATCAGTTCCAGGGACATGTAGATGATGAGAATGTTGCGCCGCACGATGACCCCGAGCAGCCCCAGGCAGAACAGCAACGCGCTGACTATCAGATATTGCGGCAGGCCAATGGCGCTCATCGCAGGTCCTTTTTGCTCAACAGGATCGCCCCGATCATCGCCACCAGCAGGAGCAGCGACACCAGTTCAAAGGGCAGCGCGAACCGGGTGAAGAGCAAGCCGCCCAGGGCGTCGGCGGAACCCTCCGCGGGCGATTGAATCGGCGCGCCGGCGGGGGGGGCCATGCTGATCGTGCGCACCATGACCGCGGCGATGGTTCCGACCACCAGGACCGCCAGCCCGGCCACCAGCAGCTTGATCCGGCGCCGCTCCTCCTCCTTCAAATCCAGCAACATGATGACAAACAGGAACAGGACGATGACCGCCCCGGCATAGACCAGCACCTGCACCGCCGCCAGGAAAAAGGCGTGCAACAGGACAAAAAGACCGGCCAGCGAAATGATGGCCAGGACCAGGAACATGGCGCTGGTCACCGGGTTGCGGCTGACCGGGTTGGCAATGACGAGCGCGCCGCACAAAAGCGCCAGCGCCGCGAAAATATAAAAGAATACCTCTTGCATTCCTATTTGTGTTTCCACTTCCAGATTTGGTCCTGATGCACCCCGCCCAGGGCCAGCAGCTTCTCCTTGTCATAGACCATTTCCGCGCGGCTCTCGCCGGTCAGGGCATAGTCCTTCATCAGAAAAATGGCCTCTTCCGGGCAGACTTCCTGGCAAAACCCGCAGAAGATGCAGCGCAGCATGTCTATCTTGAACTCCTGCGGCGCTTTTTCCACATTGCCAGCCTCCGGCGAGCCGGCGGGACCGGGCGGGGTGATGCGGATGGCCTTAGGCGGGCAAATGAACTCGCAAAGCTGGCACGAGACGCATTTGGTGCGGCCGTCCGGGTCCTTCACCAGGTAGGGCGCGCCCCGATAGCCCTCGGGCACGGTCCATTTTTCCTCCGGATACTGCATGGTCACTTTCTTCTTGATAAAGTGACGGGCGGTCACCTGGATGCCGCCCGCCACCGCCGGCACGTAGAGGCGCTCCAGGAAATTCAACTTGGTTCGTTTGACAATCATCTCATTTCAACTCCATCTCATTATTTGCATGATCCAGAGCCAGACGGCGGTCGCCAAAATGTTGGCCAGCGCCAGCGGAATAAAAACGCGCCAGCCCAGATTCATCAACTGATCGTAGCGGAACCGGGGCCACATCCAGCGCACCCAGATGAACATCAACATCAACCCCACGACCTTCGCCAAAAATATGACGATGTGGAGCGCGCCCAGCGCGAGCTGCGACTCGCCGGCGGCCGTGTGCAAACCGGGCAAGCCGGGGATATGAAGCGACCAGCCGCCCAGGAACAACGTCACCATCATGGACGACACCGCGATCATGTTGGCGTATTCGCCCATGAAGAACAACGCGAATTTCATCGAGCTGTACTCGGTGTTGTAGCCCGCCACCAGTTCCTGCTCGGATTCCGGCAGGTCGAAGGGCAGGCGGTTGGTTTCGGCGAACGAGGCGATCAGGAAAATGACAAAGGACAACGGGGCGTGCCAGATCATCCAGCCGTTCCGGGCCTGGTATTCTATCACCTGGCTCAGGTTCAGATTGCCGACCCACATGAACACCGGCACCACCGACATCCCCATCGCAATCTCATACGAGATCATCTGCGCGCTGGATCGGATCCCCCCCAGAAACGGATACTTGGAATTGGACGCATAACCGGCCAGGACAATCCCATACACACCCAGCGAAACAATGCCGAAGGTATAAAGAATCCCCACGTCCAAGTCGGCGATCACCATCTTTTGGCCGCCCATCCTCGAACCGAAAGGAATCACCGCCAGGACCAGCAGGGAGGGAATCATCACGATCATCGGGGCCAGCCAGAAATAGACCTTGCGGACATGGCCCGGTGTAAAATCCTCCTTCAGGAACGACTTCACGCCGTCGGCCACCGGCTGCAAGAGGCCGAACCATCCGACGCGGTTAGGTCCCAACCGGTCTTGAATGAACGCGGCAATTCTCCGTTCCGCCAGCACGGCGTAAGCCACAAAGGGCATCACCACACAAAAAGCGCCGACGACCTTGATGGCGCCGAAGAGGACGAATTGCTGATCTGAGCTTAAATTGTTTAACCAGTTAATCACACTTCATCTCAATATTCTATATGGGCACGTTCACTCCCAGGTCACCCAGCGCGGTCCAGGTCAGTCCGCGGAAGGCCGGGACTTCGGCGGCCATTTGATTGAAAAGGCCTTCAATGCCGGCGACGCCCTCCAGCCCGCACAGGCCGCGGGCCAGTTCGTGCAGAAATTCCCACTCGGCGCGCGCCTCGCCTTTGGGCTGGATGCCCTGCATGAACCGCTGCACCCGGCCCCTGGCGTTGACAAAACTGCCCCGCTTTTCCGCGGGGGCGCAGCCGGGCAGCAAATAATGCGCCCGCCCGGTGGTGGCGTTGGGCAGAATGTCGCTCACTATCAGCGTCTCCAGCCGGTCCAGCAATTCCAACCCGATGCCATGCTGGGTAACATCCTCGCCAAAGACAAGCAATGTCTTGATGCTCCCGCCGCGAATCCCCGCCGCGATTTTCGGCAGGTTGCATCCCATGGGCGCGGACGAAATCCCCAGCAATCTGGCCCCGGCGCTGTTGGGATTCCGGTCGGCGTTGAGCAAAAGGGCGTCCGCCGTCCCGGCGCGCGGGACCGAATCGGTCAGGGCGCCGAGCTTAACGGCGAGCTTGCGCAACAGATAAAGTTCTTCGTTGGTTTGGCGGGCGGAGGCGATGATCGCGGCCGAACCGGCGGGCGCGCCGGCCAGAAGATTGCCGGCCTGGCTCAGGGCGTCGCTCCAGGCGTTTTCGGGGACCCCCGCCTTGAATTTGGCGCCCTGCACTCGGGTGAGCCGGTCGTCGCGGTTGATCCATTTGTAATTCAGCCGCCCATAGTCGCACATCCAGCAGGAGTTGACCGCCTCGTTCTCACGCGGTTCGTAGCGATAGACCTTGTCCTCGCGCGAGCCGATGACGATGTTGCAGCCGGTGGCGCAACTGGCGCAGACGCTCTTGCTTTCCTTGAGGAACCAGACGCGCATCTGAAACCGGAAATCCTTCGAGGTCAGGGCGCCCACCGGACAGATGTCCACGGTGTTGAGCGTGTAATTGTTATCAAATTTCTTGCCGGGAAAGCGGGTCAGGGTGCTCTGGCTGCCGCGCTGGCTGAAACCCAGCGCGTCGTCCCCGGCGATGTCGCGGGTAAAACGAATGCAGCGGGAGCAGAGGATGCACCGCTCGTCGTCCAGCACAATCCGCGGGCCGAGGTCAACCTGCTTGGGTTTGTGGACTTTCTCCTCCACAAAACTGCTGGCCGCCTGGCCGTATTGCACCGAATACTCCTGCAATTTGCATTCGCCCGCCTGGTCGCAAATCGGACAGTCCAGCGGATGATTGATGAGCAGGGATTCGAGCACCGCCTCCCGCATCTGCCGGGTGGCGGGCGATCCGGGATAAATTTCCATCCCCGGCGAGATGGGTGTGGCGCAGGCGATGGCGCCGCGCGGCGTGCCCGGTTCGTAGGGCAGAACGGAACGGACGATCTTGGGCGTGCCGTCCGGGTTGAGCACCGGTTTGCGGTCCGGGCCGATGGCCGGGGTGCCGAATTCGACCAGGCACATGCGGCAATTGCCGGCGGTGGGGAGCTTGGGATGATAGCAATAGTGCGGAACGTCCACCCCGGCCAGGGCGC
>Ga0182027_10009790_pt1 | contig 13712 bp, 14 predicted proteins | sample 712E1DmetaG_FD_121300 | JGI IMG/M metagenome (GOLD analysis project Ga0182027, IMG submission 121300) | Permafrost microbial communities from Stordalen Mire, Sweden - 712E1D metaG (Illumina Assembly) | ecosystem: Environmental > Terrestrial > Soil > Wetlands > Permafrost | place: Sweden...
CTCCCCGTCGGCGTCCCGACCCAGAAAGGGGTGGAAGTCCTTTTCGCGCTCGTCGTGGGCTGCCTCTCCTTCGCCGGGAGCATGGTCGCATTCGCCAAGTTGCAGGAGCTCATGACCGGCAGGCCGGTCCTCTACCCGGGCCAACAGGTCGTCAACGGGGTTATCGCGCTGGCCGTGGTCGCCCTCGGCGTGGTGATCGTTGTGACGCCTCATCTGGTCCCCATCCTTCTACTGGCCGTGGTGGCCTTGGCCCTGGGAGCCGGGGTGGTGCTGCCTGTAGGCGGGGCCGATACCCCGGTGCTGATCTCGCTGCTGAACAGCTTCACCGGGCTGGCTGTGGCGGCGGACGGTTTCGTGCTCGACAACGTCATCCTCGTTGTGGCCGGGACCCTCGTGGGTGCGTCGGGGGCATTACTGACCAAGATGATGAGCGACGCCATGGGCCGGTCGTTGCCCAACATCGTGCTCGGCGGGTTCGGCGCCGCACCGACCGGCGCCGCCGATGCCGGCGGAGCTGTCGAGGGCCGCACTGTGCGCAGTGGCGATGCCACGGATATCGGGACCCTCCTGGCGTTTTCCCGCAAGGTCCTGATCGTGCCCGGTTACGGCCTAGCGGTGGCGCAAGCGCAGCACGTGGTGGTGGAACTGGCCCGGGCGCTCGAGGCCCGAGGGGTCGAAGTGGCCTATGCCATCCATCCCGTGGCTGGCCGGATGCCGGGCCATATGAACGTGCTCCTGGCCGAGGCGGACGCCCCGTACGAAGATCTCAAGGAGATGGACCAGGCCAACGACGAGTTCCCGAGCACCGACGTCGCCCTGGTTGTCGGGGCCAACGACGTCGTCAACCCGGCGGCCCGGGACGACCCCGGCAGCCCTATATACGGCATGCCCATCCTGGACGTCGACAGGGCTGCCAACGTGGTGTTCTTGAAGCGCAGCATGCGGCCCGGCTTCTCCGGGGTCGACAACGCCCTGCTCTACGACCCGAAGACGATCCTGCTCTTCGGCGATGCCAAGGACTCCCTGACCAAGCTCTTGGCGGTGGTGAAGGCAAGCTGACCGAGCTGACCGCCGGCGCCGTGGGGGGCTCGGTACCCGGGGCCGGACCGCAGCCGGCCGGTGCGGCGTGATTTTTCTGTCTGACGTTCTCTAAGCTTGGGACGTGCGCAAACGCTGGATGAGCCGCAGGGCCTTCGTTTTGCACTTCTTGTTGGTGACTGTGGTCCCCGGTTGCCTACTGGCCGGGTGGTGGCAGGTCAACCGGGCCCTTAGCGGCAACCTCCTCAGTTATTTCTATTCCATCGAATGGCCCATATTCGCCGTCCTCGGGGTGATCGCCTGGTGGCAGCTGGTCCACGACCAGCCCCTGGCGTCCAACTTCGAGGCACCTCGGGAGGTGCGGCGGTCGTGGCTGCACCGCGACGACGAGGTCCCATCCCGGCCTCTCGTGTGGGACGAGGCGTTAGAGAGCCCGGAGCTCAAGGCTTACAACGATTACCTACGGGCCCTTTCGGCCGGCCGGGCCAGGAAGACCTGGCGTAACCCCAGTGGCCTGCCCGAGCCCGCCGACCCCGTCGATGTTGAGCCTGCCGTCCGGGGTAGCCAGCCCGGATCGGTCCATTGAGCACACCTCAGACGCGACCCGCCCCGCTCGGGGGCACGGCAGGAGCGCTGGCCCGGTACAGGGTGATGGCCATGGTCGTGGGCACGGGCCTGGCCGTGCTCTGCTTCGTGGGGGTGCCGCTGCAGTTGGCGGGCGACAACAAGTGGCCATGGACGGCCGTGGTGGAGATCGTCGGCCCGCTGCACGGGTTCCTCTACATCACCTATCTCATCGTCTGCCTCGACCTGGCGGGCCGGGCCCGGTTCAAAACGGTGCAGTTGTTGGGGATGGTCGGCTCGGGGCTCCTGCCCGGCCTCGCCTTTTACATGGAGCGAAAAGTGACCCAGAGGGTCAAGGCCCAGCTGGCCCTCGGCGCGGACGCCCCTCCCGGCCCCGTGGCTAACCTGTGGGCGGCGCTGGCGGGCCGGCGCAACCAATGAACGACGCCTTCGGGACGGCAGTGAAGTCGCCCAGTCCCCAGCCCAGCACCCTGGTCCTGCACTGGCAGACGCACTGGACTTCGGTAGTGGCGCTGGTCCTCCAGCTCGTCGTCCTGGTCTGGTACCTGAGGAGCATCCGCCGCCTGGGCGCGCGAGAGAGGTCATGGTCGCCGTTCAGGACGGCGGGCTTCGTGGCCGGGCTCGTCGTCATCGCCTACGCGGTGGAGGGCGGCCTGGCCTATTACGACGTTTCCAACTTCACCGTCTCAGTCATCCAGCACCTCCTTCTGATTACCGTGGCGCCGCCCCTGTTGGCCATGGGAGCTCCGGTCACCCTGGCCCTGCAATCGTCGTCCCCCCGTACCACCACGGTGCTGCTCAAAGTCTTCCGAGGGACAGCGGCGCGTCTGCTCACCCATCCCGCAGTGGCCTTTGCCGCCCTCATGGGCACGATGTTCGTCTTCTTCCTGACACCGCTGTACGGCTTTTCCGAACGCCACCCTGTGCTCCAGGCCTATCTGCTGTTGCACTTCTTGCTGGCGGGCTGCCTGTTTTGGTGGCCGATGGTGGGCAAGGACCTTCTGCCCCGCCGCTTCGGCTTCGGGACAAGGTTTGTACTGGTTTTCCTGTCCGTACCCTTCAACGCCGTTCTCGGCCTCGTCATCGCCGGCGTGGGGAAACCGCTGTACCCGGCGGGCAACACCCTGGCCGACACACAGTCGGGCGGCAACGTCCTATGGGGACTGCTGGAAGTGTTCACGGTGGCCGCCTTGGCCCTGCTGTTCGTGCAGTGGGCGCGCGAGGAGGAGCGCAAAGCCGTCCGGGTCGACCGCCAGCTCGACGCCGCTTTGGCCGTGGCCCGAGCCTCGGTGGCATCGCCCCCCCCGTCCACCGGGGCCCCCTAGGCCCGTTCAGAAATCCAGGGCCGAAAAGTCCGGGATCCAGCGCCGGCTATGCGAGAGCGCCTCTTTCCAGCGCGCCCGCCGGTCCGGCCCGGCCGGCTCCACCACGAGGCGCGGCTGGGCGACGGCAGCGACTTCGTCCAGGCTGGACCAGGTCCCGACCGCCAGCCCAGCCATGAAACCAGCCCCGAGGGAGGTGGCTTCGAGCTCGGCCGAGATTTCTACGGGACGTTGACAGGCGTCCGCCAGCTCCTGGACGAAAACCGGGTTGGACGTCATCCCGCCGTCGGCCCGCAGTCGGGCCACGGTGTGCCCGGAGTCCGACTCGGCCGCCTCGACCATGTCGGCGCCCCGCTGGGCGACCCCGCGCAAGACGGCTCTCACCACTTCGGAGCGTCCGGTCTCGGCCGACATGCCTATGAGCAGGGAGCGGGCCCCGAAGTCCCAATCCGGGGTGCCGAGCCCGAGTTGGGCGGGAACGTAGAAAACGTCGCCCGTATCGGCGCAACGCCCGGCCACTTCGGCCGACTCGGCCACATGCGACAGGAGGCCGAGCTCGTCCACCAGCCAGGAAAGGGCGGCGCCGGCGGAGAGCATGATCCCTTCGAGCCCCCAGGTGGTGGTGCCCTGGCGCTCCCAGGCGATGATGGGAAAACAACCGGACGGGCCCCGCTTGGGGTTGGGCGTGAAGCGCGGAGGAGCATCGCCCACGTTCACGTCGAGGAACGCTCCCGTACCGAACGTCGCCTTGGCGTCACCGGGCCGCACGCACCCCTGCCCCATCAACGACGCCTGCTGGTCGCCCACGATGCCGCAGATGGGGGGAGCGCCGGGCAGGGCGCTGGCCTCGGCGACGGTACCCGAAGAGGTGACGATGGCCGGCATGCTCGTCTCGGCCACCCGGAAACGCTCCAGTCGTGAGGCGTCCCAGGCGATGGGGGCGGTGCCCGCCAGCACCCCCTCCGTCGGGAGCAGACCGGTGATGGCGGCATTGGTCCGGTCGGTGAGGTGCGCCCGACCCTCGGTGAGCTGCCAGATGACCCAGGTGTCAAGGGTCCCAAAGCGCAGGTCGCGCCGGCGTTCCTGGTCATAGGTGTCGAGCAGCCAGGCCAGTTTCGTGGCCGATTCGTTGGGGGCCAGGCGCAGGCCTTCGCCTTGTAGTTCGAGGCAGGTGAACACCGTGCGCAGGTCCTGCCAGCTCAACGCCGGCCCGACCGGTTCACCCGTGACCGCGTCCCAGACCACCGTCGTGCCCCGTTGGTTGGTCACGCCCACGCCGTCGACGGGCCCGGCCTCGGCCAAGCAGCTGCGGGCCGCCTCGAGCAGGGCGCGCGCCGAAAGGGCGGCGTCTAGCTCCACGTTCCCCGGTGTCGGGCGTTGGACAGGGACCGGCGCCACGCGCCGGGCCGTCACGGTGCCGTCGGGGCGGACGACGCTGGCCCTCACAGCGCTGCTGCCAACGTCTATTACCAGGATGCTCATACTGTCCCTTCCGGAACCGGCCCCAGCGGTCCGGCAGCAGGACGTTAGCGACTGCGGCGAGGGCCCTCAAGAAGCGTCGCCCTCCCGGACCTTGAATTAGTAACTTTGGGGGGGTGCCTGACGCCGTGCCCCACGAGGACCCTGTCCGCTCGAGCGGGAGCGTGGCCCGGGTGGGCCTGGCCGACATCGGAGGCTGGCCGGCGGTACTCGGGCGGGTGGCGGCGGGCGACGACCTGAGCTCGGTGGAGTCGGCGGCGGCTCTGCGGGAAATCCTGGAGGGAGCGGCCAGCGCGTCGCAGATGGCGGCGTTCATCTTTGGTCTGCGGTGCAAAGGCGAGACGTCCGAGGAGCTCACGGGCATGTTGGGGGCCATGCTCGAGGTGGCCGAGACCGTGCCCGTCCCTGACGACCTGCGGGCCAAGCTGGTCGACACGTGCGGCACGGGAGGCGACCGGGCCGGCACGATCAATGTCTCCACCATCGCCGCGCTGGTCGTGGCCGGAGCGGGCGTGCCCGTTTGCAAGCACGGCGGGCGGGCGGCGTCCTCCCGTACCGGCTCTGCCGATGTGCTCGAAGCGCTCGGGGTCGAGATCGCCCTCCCGCCCCGGTCGGTGGCCCGTTGCATTGAGGGAGCCGGGATCGGCTTTTGTTTCGCGCCCCGGTACCACCCGGCCATGCGCCACGTGGGCCCGACCCGCCGCGAGCTCGGCGTGCCCACCGCCTTCAATCTTCTCGGTCCCCTGGCCAACCCGGGCAGGGCCCGTTACCAGCTGGTCGGGGTGGGCGACGGGAGGGTGGCCGAGCGGGTGGCCACGGTCCTCGGCTCGGCCGGGGCGGAAAGGGCCTGGGTCGTCCACGGCCACGACGGGCTCGACGAGCTGTCCACGGCGGCGCCGTCGACGGTAGTGGAATGGCGTCCCGGGCCAGGCGGGTTGCGCAGCTTCGTCGTCGACCCCGCCCGCCTCGGGCTGGCTCCCGCCGGTCTCGATGACCTGAGGGGTGGGGACCCCGCCACCAATGCCGAGGCCGCGAGGGCCGTGCTCTCGGGCGAGCGTGGCCCGCACCGGGACATCGTGCTGCTCAACGCGGCGGCCGCGCTGGTCGTAGTCGGGCAGGCGGCCGACCTCGAAGATGGGATGCACCAGGCCGCGGCGTCGGTGGACAGCGGTGCCGCCGCCGGCAGTCTGGACCGCCTGGTCAGTCTGTCTCGGTCAGAGGCGGTCAGAGCCGCGGCGGGCGAGGGGTCAACTCGCTGAACGCAGCTTCCATGGCGGCTATTCGTTCCTGGAGGCTGAGCGAGCTCAGTTCGCCGGACTGGGAAAGCCGCGACCGCCGTTCGGAGAGCTGGTGCACCCGGCGAGCGGCATCCTCGATCGCACCGACCTCGTCCTCGAGCGCAGCCAGGACCCGAGCCCTGGGGTGCCCGCGGGCCAGCCAGCTGGCCGTTACGATCTGGCCATCGAGCTCGAGGGCGTCCTCCAATACCTCTTGGGCCAGCTCGGCGATCCCGTCCCGGGCCGGGGCGGGGTGGCGCCGGGAGGCACGCAGGGCCCGCCGGCTTGGGCGCGCCGCCAGCTCCCGGGGGCGCCCGGCCCCCGGCACGGAGCTGGCTAGCTGACAGGCGCTGCGCAGCCGGCGGTGCAGGGTGGCGGCCGGGCCGGGGCTCCACAGCCAGGTCATGGGCGCTGTAGCTGGCCCCCGGCCGGGTACCAGGCGGTTGGCCCGGCGCAGCGAAGAACGCAGCGAGTAGGAAGTCAGGGCGGCGGCGCCGCCGAGGACGCCGACGACTATGACCAACAAGGCCGCCAGTGCCTCCAGCACTTCTACCACGAGAGCAATGGTACGGGCTCCAGGTCGCGGCGCCGCACCGGAGGCCTCCGCGAAGCACCGGCGCCCAACCTCAGATGGCCCCTAGCTCCCAGATCGTCTCGAGGTCTTTGCGGCTGTACGAGCGGAACGCCACCAGCGTCCGGGTATCGGTGACGCCGGCCAGACTATGCAAGCGGCCGGTGACCACCTCGGCCAGCTCTTCCATCTGGCGCACCCGGACCACGGCGACGATGTCGGCGTGGCCGGCCACGGAGTAGGCCTCGGCCACCCCGTCAACAGCGGCCACCTCCTGTGCCAGCTGGCCCACTCGGGCGGGTTCGGCGTCTATGAGCACAAATGCGGTGACCACGCGTCCAACCGTAGCGGCACCAGCCGGGGGTTTTGGTCACTGCCTCATGAGAACCTGGACGTATGGCAACTCTGACCATCGATTGCGACGGCTGCACCATGCAGGGGACCAACGTCTGCAGCGACTGCGTGGTGACCTTTATCTGCGACCGGGCGCCCGACGACGCCGTGGTCTTCGACGCGGCCGAGGAGCGCGCCCTGCGCCTTCTGGGCCGCGTCGGGCTCGTGCCCCCCCTCCGCCACGAGCCCAGCGCGGCGATGTCCGGCTGAGCACGGGGCCGGGCCAAGCTGGAGGCGATGGGACCGCCCTGCCTCCCTGAGCCGACCTCACCGCCTGAGCCGACCTCACCGCCTGAGGTGCCGTGCGGCACGGCACTGGTGGCCCGGTTGCGCCAGCGGGGCAGGGAGGCGGGTTTATCAGCCGTCGGGATCGCACCGGCCACGCCCATGGAGGAAGCCCGGCGGGCCCTCGATCAACGCAAGGCGGCGGGCCTTGACGGTGGCATGCAGTTCACTTACCGCAACCCGGCCCGATCAACTGACCCCGGGCGGGTGCTGTCCGGGGCGGCCGCCCTCGTTGTGGGCGCGTGGTGGTATGGACAGTTGGCTCTGGAGCCATCCGACGAGGGAGGAGGCGGCGAGGAGAGGAGGCCACGGGGCCGGGTGGCCCGTTACGCATGGCGGGACCACTACGCCGACCTGCGCGCCGCCCTCGGCCGGCTGGCGGACCTGCTGCGAGAGGCAGGTTGGGCGGCGCGGGTGGTGGCGGACGACAACGCCCTAGTGGACCGGGCCGCAGCTACGAGGGCTGGTCTCGGGTGGTATGGCAAAAACTCCAACGTCCTGTTGCCTGGACGCGGTTCGTGGTTCGTCCTCGGCGCCGTCGTCACCGACGCGCCCCTGCCCCCCGACGCCCCGGCGGCCGACGGCTGTGGGCCGTGCCGTCGATGCCTCGGGGCGTGCCCGACGGGTGCACTGGTGGAGCCGGGAGTGCTGGACGCCCGCCGCTGCCTGGCGTGGCTCTTGCAGGCACCGGGGGTGTTCCCTTTCGAGCACCGGGTGGCTTTGGGCAGCCGCATCTACGGCTGCGACGATTGTCAGGAGGTTTGCCCTCCAAACCGGGTGGCGTTGCGCACCGGCCGCCGGCTCGGTGGCGGGCTCGGCCGCGGGCTCGGCCTCACACCCGCAGACCAGACGGGTGTAGACCTCCTGGACATGCTGGCCGCTACCGACGACGAGCTGATGTCCCGTTACGGCCGCTGGTACATCCCTGGGCGCGACCCCCGGTACCTGCGCCGCAATGCCCTGATCGCCCTGGCCAACACGGCGGACGGCGGTTCTGTGCTTGTCCTGTCGACGCTGAAGCGGTACCTGGCGAGCCCGGACGAGGTCTTGCGGGCCCACGCCGTGTGGGCCGCTCTGCGCCTGGGCCGGGCCGAGCTCCTGGACGACCCTCTCGAGGGCTCCGACCGCCTCGCCGACGACCCCTCGGTGCTCGTACAGGCTGAGATCTGCCGTAGGTCCGAAGTAGTGCCGACGTCCCCAACCCGAGGGCGTGGCTCCGTCAGCCAAATCGGGCCCGGCCGCGGCTAGACATAGCGACAGTGCGCCACATCCTGCTGACAAACGACTTTCCTCCCAAGGTGGGGGGGATCCAGTCGTACCTGTGGGAGCTGTGGCGCCGGCTGCCGCCCGACGATGTCACCGTGTTCACCGCCGCCTACCCGGGAGCTAGCTGGTGGGACCGCCAGCAGGCCTTCCGGGTGGTCAGGGCGCGCGAGCCCGTACTGTTGCCCCAACCCCACCTTGCCAGCCGGGTCAGGCAGCTGGCTGAGCGGACGGGGTCACAGGCGGTCGTGATCGACCCCGCTCTACCTCTCGGGCTCATCGGGCCGTCCCTCGGCCTGCCCTACGGCGTGGTCCTGCACGGCGCCGAGGTGACCATGCCCGGGAGGTTGCCGGTCAGCCAGCAGCTCCTGAGCCGGGCGGTCAAGCACGCTTCCCTGGTAATAGCGGCGGGCAGCTATCCCGAGGCGGAGGCCCGCAGGGCCCTGGGCCAGCGCGGTAGCGACAAAGGAGGCGCTTTCCCAACCACCGTCCAGGTCCCGCCCGGCGTCGACACAGAGCGCTTCCGGCCCCTGCCCCCAATCGAGAAAGCCTCGGCCCGGGCGCGCCTGGGCCTGCCCCGGGCCGGCCCCCTAGTCATAAGCGTCAGCCGCCTCGTGCCCAGAAAAGGCATGGACACCCTGATCGAGGCGGCATCGACCATCTCGGACCGTTTCCCGGGGTTGTGCGTCGCCATCGCCGGGGCCGGCCGGGACCGGCACCGCCTCGAACGCCTGGCCGGCCATGCCAAAGTGAAGGTGGAGTTCCTCGGCAAGCTGCCCGACGCCGACCTGGCCGACTTCTATGCGTGCGCCGACGTCTTCGCGCTGTGCTGCCGTTCACGGTGGTGGGGGCTCGAGGAAGAGGGCTTCGGGATCGTGCTCGTGGAGGCGGCGGCAGCTGGGCTGCCCTGCGTTACCGTGGACAGCGGAGGTGCCGGAGAAGCCGTCAGGGACGGCGAGACCGGGGTGGTGGTGGAGATGGGGGAGGCCGGACGGGCGATCGCGGGGCGCCATCTGCATGCCTCGCAAAGGGCCGGCATCGGCCCGGTGGCCGACGCCCTGGCGTCGCTGCTGTCCCGGCCGGCCCTGGCACGGCGAATGGGCGAGGCCGGCCGCCACCGGGCGGAAGCGGAGCTGTCCTATGATGCCCTGGCCTTGCGCCTGGGGACCGCGATCGACGGGCTGCGATAAAGACGACAGCGGGCCGCTATCGTGCCCGAGGGTGAGGCAGGCGCGTAAGGTCATGGCCTAGGAGGTAGTACGCGGTGGAGGAGCAGGTAACCGAGAGAATGGTCATCCGGGCCAGCCCCGCTTACTGCTACCAGGTCCTCACCGACTTCGAGCGGTACCCGGAATGGGCGGCCGACATCAAGGCCGTCGCCATCGACGAGCGCGACGCCGACGGCAGGGCCGTCCAGGTCACTTACAGGGCGGCCGCCTTCGGGCGCAGTACTTCGTACACCCTGCGTTACGACTACAGCGACGCGCCCACCAGGCTGTCCTGGGAACAGGTGAGCGGGGACGTCACGCGCCGCCTCGACGGCAGCTACGACATCTACCCGAGCGACGACGGGTCTGCCGATGTCACTTATCACCTGGTGGTCGACTTGAAGGTCCCGCTGCCCGTCTTCGTGAAGCGCCGGGCGGAAGGCCGGATCACTTACACGGCCTTGAAGGAACTCAAAGCGCGAGCCGAGATCTGACTGCCGGCGACGGGGTGGACGTGGCGGTCCCGGACAGGGCCCGGTACGTCGATGACCCGGAGGACCCCTGTCTCGTCGCCTACCGGGACCTGAAGGACCCGGTACTGCGGCGCCGGACCGAGACGGCGCATGGGTTTTTCGTGGCCGAGGGAAAATTGGCCGTGCGGGCCGTGCTGGGCTCGCCCTACCCCCTGCTCTCGGTCCTGGTGCTGCGCCGCCGCCTGGCGGTGCTGTCCGAGCTGGCCCTGCCGGCGGGCGTCGCCGTCTACGTCGTCGAGGACGAGGTGATGTCGACGGTGGCCGGCTTCGACGTGCACCGGGGGGTGTTGGGCCTGGCGGCGCGGTTGGCCCTGCCCAGCCCGGCCGGCCTGCTGGCGGCGGCCGGGCCCTCGCCCGTCGTGGTCGTCGAGGGGGTGAACGACCAGGAGAACCTGGGCGCCATCTTCCGCAACGCCGCCGCCTTCGGTGCCGCCGCCGTCCTGGTGGACCCGACGTGTGCCGACCCCCTCTACCGCCGCAGCGTCCGGGTCTCGCTCGGCCTGGTGCTGAAGGTGCCTTTCACCCGTCTCAGCCCCTGGCCCGGCGCGCTCGCCCTCGTAGCTGACAGCGGCTTCACGCTGGTGGCGCTCACTCCTCGTCCGAGCGCCGAGCGCCTCGGCTCTGTGGCCGAGGAACTGCAGGGAGAAAGGGTGGCTGTGGTGGTAGGGGCGGAGGGACCGGGCCTGAGCGCCGCTGTGCTCGGGATGTGCCGGCCGGTACGCATAGCCATGGCCCCGGGCGTCGACTCGCTCAATGTGGCGGCGGCGACCGCCGTGGCCTTGCACCGCTTCGCCCTGGTCCAGTGAGCTTTCGTTCCCGGTCGTGGGCGACGTTGGCCATAAGCACGTGGCCGGGACCATAGGATTGTGGCCTTGAGCATGCCCCCTCCGCCCTCCGGCCTCATGGCGGCCGGCCCCTGTGTAGGTGTCGACATCGGCGGTTCGAAGCTTCTGGCCGTCCGCCTGGGCGCCAATGGCGAGATAGAAGAGTTCGACAAGCTGCCTACGCCGCCTGACGCCGAAGAGCTGGTGGAAACGGTCCTGGCCGCCGCCGTCCGAGCCGCGGGGGTGGCGGGCGACGCCCGCTCCCTGCCGCTAGGTGTCGGCCTGCCCGGCATGGTGGACAGGAACGGCGTGGCCCACTTCTGCCCTCACCTCCATGACATGGACGGGGTCGACGTCCGCCACGAGCTCGCCACGCGCCGGGCGGAGGGCGCCACCACGGTGGTCGTCAACGACGCCACGGCGGCATGCTGGGCCGAGCACGTGCTCGGCTCGGCCCGGGGGGTCGACGACGTGCTGATGATCACCCTCGGCACCGGCATCGGCGGGGGCGCGGTAATGGGGGGCCGGCTCATGCTGGGCGCTCACGGCTTCGCCGGAGAAATGGGGCACATGGTGCTCGACCCCCATGGGCCGCCGTGCCCGTGCGGGAAGCGGGGGTGCTGGGAACGCTTCGCGTCCGGGACGGGCCTGGGGCGGCTGGCCCGGGAAGCGGCTCAGGCGGGCCGGTTGGACGAGGTCGTGCGGCTCGTCGGCGGTGACCCTGAAGCCGTGAGGGGAGAACACTTGACCTCTGCCGCGCTGGCCGGCGACCCGGGAGCGCTCGAGGTGATGGAGACCTTCGCCTGGTGGCTGGCCCTGGGCCTGGCCAATGTGGCCCATGCCCTCGACCCCGCCGTCATCGTCCTCGGTGGTGGCGTGATCGCCGCCCACGCCGCGGTGATGGGCCCGGTCAGGCGCGCTTTCGTCCAGTTGGTGGAGGCGCCCGAGGACAGGGCGGTCCGGATTTTGCCGGCCCAGCTGGGCGAGCGGGCCGGGGCCGTCGGCGCCGCGCTGCTGGCGGCGCGAGGGGCCCTGCCTTTATAACGGGCCTTTATAGCGCTTGACCAAGTCGCCGGCCCGCTAGCCTCGTTGTCACAGCACGGTGGGGACGGCAAGGACTTGCAGCCCCGCCCGAGAGGTCGCTGTCGAGGAGGCATTGTGGAGTTCCGGCGTATCAATGGGCTGCCGCCTTATGTGTTCGCAGCCATCAACAAGTTGCGGGACGAGGCTCGCCACGCCGGCGACGACGTGATCGACCTCGCTTTCGGCAACCCGGACATCCCGAGCCCGCCGATCGCCGTAGAGAAACTGGCCGAGGCGGCCCGTAACCCCCGCAACCACCGCTATTCGTCCTCCCGGGGCCTGCCCAACCTGCGCCTGGCCATGGCCAACCTCTACAAGCGCCGCTTCGGGGTCGAGGTGGACCCCGAGACCGAGGTCCTGTTCACGATCGGGGCCAAAGAGGGCCTGTCCCACCTCATGTGGGTGTTGCTCGGCCCGGGCGACACCGCCCTGGTGCCGACGCCGTCTTACCCGATACACATCTACGCGCCCCTCTTCGCCGGTGCCGATGTGCACCAGGTCCGGGTGGGCCCGGGCCAGGACTTCTTCGCCAACCTGATGTCGGCCTACGACGAGGCGATGACCAAGCCGAAGGTGATCGTTTTCTCGTTCCCGCACAACCCCACCACCGAATGCGTGGACATGGCCTGGATGCAGCGGATCGTTGATTTCGCCCGCGCCCACGACATCGTGCTCGTGCACGATTTCGCCTATTCCGACACGTACTTCGACGGGTATGAGCCCCCGTCCCTGCTCCAGGTGCCGGGGGGCAAAGAGGTCGGTGTCGAGCTCTACACGTTGACCAAGAGTTTTTCGATGGCAGGGTGGAGGGTCGCCTTCACCATCGGTAACGCAGAGGTTGTGGGCGCGCTCACCAAGCTAAAGAGCTACCTCGATTACGGGACCTTCCAGCCCATCCAGATCGCTTCGATCGTCGCCTTAAACGAGGCGTCCGATTACCCGCGGACGGTTAACGCCATTTATGAGTCCCGGCGCGACACCTTGGTGGACGGCCTCAACCGCATAGGTTGGACGGTGGCCAAGCCTTTGGGCACCATGTTCGTCTGGGCCCCCGTGCCCGAGCCCTACCAGGAACTCGGCTCCCTCGAGTTTGCCAAGTACCTGATAAGCGAAGCCCACGTCGCCACTTCGCCGGGCATGGGTTTCGGCACGGGGGGCGAGGGCTATGTGCGCTTCGCTCTGGTCGAGAACGACCAGCGGATCGGCCAGGCCGTGCGCAACCTGCGCCGAGCCCTAACAAAGCTCGGCTAGGTCGTGGGCGGGCCCATTTCCCGCACGGCATTAATGGGCCGGCGCGGCGTTAGAAATGCTGCGTTCACGTTGGCCACCTAGAGTAGCGACATGGCGACCTATGTGGTCAGAGTGTGGGTGCCTGACAGACCCGGTGCCCTTGGTGCCGTAGCCAGCCGGATCGGCGCCGTGCGCGGAGACCTGGTGGGCGTGGAGATCCTCGAGCGTGGCGCCGGCCGGGCCATAGACGAGCTCGTGGTCGAGTTGCCCCGGGCCGATCTGCTGGACCTCATGATCAGCGAGGTCAACGAGGTGGACGGGGTGGATGTCGAGGACGTGCGGGAGATCCCGGGCGTCCCCGTCGACCCCCGGCTCGACGCCCTGGAGACGGCCGCCTATCTGGTCGAGCGCCATGACCCGGCCGACCTGTTGAAGGCGCTGGTCGCCCACGCCGCCCGTGACTTCGAGTCCGACTGGGCGGCGGTGGTCGACCCCGGTGCACCCCAACCGCTTTCATGGGTGGGGGCCATGCCCCCCGAGGCGTGGGTGTTCGCATTTGTAAAGGGAGCAAAGGCCTCCCTGGTGGGCCGGGAGGGCACCGGCGGCGCCAGCCCGAGCGAC
>Ga0182027_10009791_pt1 | contig 13712 bp, 10 predicted proteins | sample 712E1DmetaG_FD_121300 | JGI IMG/M metagenome (GOLD analysis project Ga0182027, IMG submission 121300) | Permafrost microbial communities from Stordalen Mire, Sweden - 712E1D metaG (Illumina Assembly) | ecosystem: Environmental > Terrestrial > Soil > Wetlands > Permafrost | place: Sweden...
GATCCGGCCCTGGTGGATCTGGTCTACCCATCGGAGGCGGTCGATGTCCCGATCGAGCAGCAGGACCTCGGCTTCCATGCCCTGGGCGATCCACGCCGCGCTCCATCCCACGTGGCCGGCGCCGATGACCACTACGCGTGCCGGCTGTACGCCGGGGACGCCGCCCAAAAGGATTCCCCGAGTTCCGTGCGGCGCTTCGAGGAAGTGCGCGCCGACTTGAGTTGCAATGCGGCCCGCGACTTCGCTCATCGGAGCGAGGAGAGGAAGGTCACCAGAGGCAAGCTGCACCGTCTCGTAGGCAACGCCGGTGGTCTCGGACTCGAGCAAAGCTTTTGCCACGCCGGGATACGCAGCAAGGTGGAGGTAGGTGAACAGCACGAGGCCGGGCCGCAAGTAGGAGAGCTCGGATTCCTGCGGCTCTTTCACCTTGCAGACGAGCTCCGCCGACCACGCAGTAGCCGCGTCGACAACCGCGGCTCCGGCAGCAGCGAAATCAGCGTCGCTCAGGGAGGATCCTTTACCAGCCCCGGTCTCAACCAGCACCTTGTGACCGAGCGAGGTCAGCTCGCGCACGCCATCGGGCGTGACGGCGACTCGGCCCTCCGCGACCTTGACCTCTGCGGGGACTCCGACGATCATCGCCCGGCCTCCGAGGCCTCGCGCTGTACGACACTGGCTGCTCCAGACATCATGGCTGCCACCCTCCGGTTCCCCGGCCGCTCGATTGTTCCTGAACGAAGCAACGCTACCCCGGCCGTCGGTCGACCCGCCCCTGGGTGCTGCGAGAGATACCGGCATCGGTTGCCTCGACCGATCGATCACCAGGTGGCCTCACACGCTCGGAAGCGATCCCGTGTCATCCTGGGTGTCGTGCCATCTATGCCGGACCCGAGCTGAATGCGCCTGAGTGAGCCTATGTACGATCGCGGCGTGCCGCTGATAGGAGGTGTCGCGGCGCTTGTCGGCAAGCGGGTGGCGGTGTTCGGCGCGGGCATGGAAGGCCGGTCGTTCATTGCGAGGTTCGGGCCGGAGTGTGCGGAACTTGTCGTTGTTGACGACTTCATCGGGCAACGTGCCCGCAAAGGCGGTAGCAGCCCGTCGGCCGAGGTCGTGCCGCCCGGCCTTGACGTGCAGTTGCCGTCGGTTCTGGAAGATCGCAGCTTGGACTTCGTGATCGTTTCACCCGGCGTTTCGCGATACGACGAGCGACTCGCGGCCGCGGCCAGGCGCGGTGCGGTAGTCACGACGCCGACAGCGCTGTTCCTGGAGGACTTCCAGGATCGGCAAGTCATCGCGATCACCGGCTCCAAGGGCAAGACGACCACAGCGATGCTCACCGCAGCTGCCCTCGGCGCCTACGGACTCGACGTCGCTGTCGCCGGCAACATCGGGCGCCCATTGACCGAGCTGTACGACGACGATTCCCACGACGTTTTCGTCGTCGAGCTCTCGAGTTATCAGACCGCGGACGTGACGAGCTCGCCGACGATCGGGGTGCTCACCTTGCTCGGACCGGACCATCTCGATTGGCATCGCAACCTCACGAACTACTACCAGGACAAGCTTCGCCTGTTCACCCGTCGAGCCGAGGTTCCAGTCGCCGTCAACGGATGCTGCGACGAGGCCGTCGCGTGGAGCTCGGAGCTCATCGGGAGGGTCCTCTACGGCAAAGGCGGTCCCGTCCGTCTCAGCGGGGCGACAGTCGTCGTCCCTGAGCTCGGTCCTTTGGACCTTGGCCGATTCCAATTGCTGGGGGAGCACAACCTCCTCAACGCCTGCGGCGCGGTCGCGGCCAGCATGCTCCTCACAGGTGGCTTGCCGCCCCGCGATCGGCTCGAACGCGAGCTGTCGGCGGTGACAGCGCCCAGATCCAGGCTCCAGCCCCTCGGGCACCGCAATGGCATCTGCTACGTAGACGACGCTCTTGCGAGCAACCCCGAGGGGACCATCGTCGCTCTTCGCGTCTTTGCCGGAAGACAAATCGCGCTGATCGTCGGGGGACACGACCGTGGCGTCGACTACGTTCCGCTCGCGAAGGCGATCGAGTCGACGCTGCCGCATCCGACCGTCTTCTGCATCGGGGAAGCCGGGGCCTCGATCGCCGCCGCGCTCGCCGGGATCTCAAGCTCGGTCGAACTCCATCTCGCACCGTCTCTCGAGGTCGCTATCGATCTGGCTTCGTCTCTTCGGGGCGTGGAGATAGTGCTGTTCTCACCTGGCGCGCCGACTCCCCGTGAGCAAGGCTCGTACATCGACCGCGGCCGGCGGTTCAGGCAGGCGGCGGGTCTCGAGGAAGATCCCCCAGGCAAGGTGGGAACTTCTTGACCGCGCACGATCTTGCCCGTGTCGAGACATTCAGGATCGTCGCGTTCGACTTCGACGCTGCGCACAACACGGCTCGGTTCGACTACGCGTTCGACGACTCCCACGAGTTCCAGGAAGTGGTCGAGTTCGGCGGTACTCCGCTCGGGTCGCGTGCCGGGCCGGGCATCGAGAGCGCGCTTCGGCTCGTTCATCTTGCAGCCGGCGTCAGCTACTACAAGGCGGCGGCGCCCGGAAGGATCGTCGTCGAGACCGGACCCCTCAGTCGCGGGGAGGCTGGCCTCGTCCAGGACCTCTACGACAAGGGCCTGCGCGAGTTTGCGGTCGCCAACCAACTTCCGGTGCCTCTTCGGTTCAAGCTCGAGGCAGAGCTTCAAGCCGGTCCCGGGCTCGCGAGCTTCGACGAGGACCTGGGTCCCGCGACGCCAGCCGGATCTGGTTACGAGGATCCTGCGGCAGGAGTCGCCGTGCCCGTCGGCGGCGGAAAGGACTCGATAGTGCTGGTGGAGGCCTTGAAGGCTGCGGGCCCACCGAGCGAGCTCGCAACCTTGCTCGTCGCGATCAACCCGCGACCTGCGATGCAGCGAACAGCGGATATCGCAGGTCTGCCGCTCGCTTCGATAAGGCGGACCATCTCGCCGAACTTGCTCGAACTCAACTTGACCGGAGCGCTAAACGGTCACGTACCGATCACGGCGATTGCCTCGCTCATCGTCGTGGCAGCCGGTTACGTCTACGGCTACGACACGATCCTCATGGCGCTCGAGCGCTCGGCGGACGAAGCAACCTCGTTCGTCGAGGATGTCGCGGTCAACCACCAATGGAGCAAGAGCACCGAGTGCGAGCTGGAGCTTCGGTCAGTGGTTCGCGAGTCTGTCTCTCGTTCGATCGAGTACTGCTCGCCGTCGCGCTCGTGCGGTGAGCTCGAGATTGCGAGGTGGTTTGCGCAGCTGCCCGCTTACCACGCCGGCTTTCGAAGCTGCAATCAGGCTTACCGTGCCGACACGAGCGTCGATGGCTGGTGCGGACGGTGCCCGAAGTGCCGGTTCGTGTTCCTCGTGTTAGCCCCTTTTCTCGAGCCTGATCGTCTCGCGGCGATATTCGGCAGGAACCTCCTCGACGACCTACAACAACTCGAAGGATTCCGGGACCTGTTCGCGGCGGGGCGCAAGCCATTCGAGTGTGTCGGCGAGCAGCGTGAGTCGTTGCTTGCTTTCTTGCTTCTGCTCGAGCACCGGAGCTGGCGCGATGCGCCTGTGGTCGTGGCGCTTCGGCCCGAGCTCGAGGCCAGCCGTGGGCTCGTCGCCGTTGATCTCGAGGGCAACGTGCCTGCCATCGAGACTCCGGAGGCAACCCGCGAACGCGTGGTCAGGTTCGTTTCCCAGGTGCTCACACGTCATCTCGGACCGGAGCTGTGAGCTGTCTTCACCCCGGCTGGCGCAGCATCCGGGCTGCTCAGGTGCCGGTGCGGCGCCTCGCGTATAACCGAGCCGACCGGGTGGTCAGCGGCGCGCTGTGTCGGTCCGGTACCCTGTTTCTCGGTACCCAGTCATGATCCTCGATTCGATCAACTCACCTTCCGATCTCAAGGCTCTCTCCCTTGTGGAGTGTGACCAACTTGCGGCGGAGGTCCGCGACTTCATCGTGGAGGCCGTGTCGCGAACCGGCGGGCACCTTGGCTCGAACCTCGGTGTCGTCGAGCTCACTATCGCCCTGCACCGCGTCTTTAGCTCTCCCGAAGACGTTCTCCTTTTCGACACCGGCCACCAGGCATACATCCACAAGCTCGTGACGGGTCGCCGCGACGGATTCGCCGCGCTCAAGCAGGAGGGCGGACTTTCCGGCTATCCCTCGCGGACGGAGTCCACCCATGACTGGGTCGAGAACTCCCATGCTTCGACAGCACTCAGCTACGCGCATGGCATCGCCACCTCCTTTCGGCTCTCTGGCAGCAACGACGCTGCACGTGGCGGACGTCACGTTGTGGCAATGGTCGGCGACGGTGCTCTCACCGGAGGCATGGCCTATGAGGCGCTGAACAACCTCGGCCATTCCGGCGCCAGAGTGCTGATCGTGTTGAATGACAACGGCCGGAGCTACGCACCGACAGTCTCGAGGCTGTCGGTCTCCTTGACCCAGTTGCGCCTGGACCCTCGCTACCTGCAGGTCCGCGATCGGGTGCGGCAATTGGTCGAGGACCTCCCGACCGGAGTCTCCTCGCTCGCCTTCTCTTCGTTCCATGGTCTAAGCGCCGCGATCCGCGAAGTCGTCGAGCCGCGTATGTTCTTCGAAGCGCTCGGAATTCGCTACACCGGACCCATCGACGGTCACGACGTCGTCGCCCTCGAGCAATCCCTGCGTCGCGCTGCGAGCTGGAACGGCCCCATCGTCCTTCACGTGGTCACCACCAAGGGCAAGGGCTACGCGCCGGCCGAGGCTGACGAGATCGCCTGCCTCCACGATTTGAAGGCTCCGCCCTCGCCTAGCCCGGCGAGCCGCCAGACTGCACGTTCCGGCGCACGCCAAGCTGCGTCCCAGGTGACCGGTTCGACCGACGACGACGGGCTGCCCGGGCCACTCGACGCCGGTGAGAGCTACGCCGAGGTCTTCTCTGCAGCCCTTGTGGATCTGGCTGCAACTGACAAGCGCATAGTCGCGATCACTGCCGCCATGCCTGGACCGACCGGTCTGCTTGCCTTCGAGGATCGATACCCTGACCGCTTCATGGACGTCGGCATCGCCGAGCAGCACGCTCTCACCGCGGCGGCGGGAATGGCGATGACCGGATTGCGGCCGGTCGTGGCCGTGTACTCGACGTTTCTGGGCAGAGCAGTCGACCAGTGGAACCTCGACATCGGGCTTCACGGCCTGCCTGTAGTGATCTGTGCCGGCCGAGCAGGCATCACCGGAGATGACGGGCCGAGCCACCACGGCATATACGACCTTGTTCAAGCCCTGCAGATACCCGGCTGCACGATCTTCTGCCCGGCTGAGACCGCCGAGCTCGCCCCGATGCTCGGCGAGGCACTCAAGCTCGACGGGCCGTCTCTGATCAGGTACCCGAAGACACCGTGTCCCGGTCCCCTCGCCAAGCCCGGCACCGGTCTCAGGGCCCGCAGGCTCCGTAAGGGCACTGGAGAGGTTGTGCTCGTTGGTATCGGGAAACTGGCGCGGGCGGTGCTCGCAGCGGCCGACGAGCTGTTCGAGGACGGCATCGAGACCGATGTCTTTGATGCCCGCGTGGTGCGACCGGCCGACCCGGAATTGTTGGAGGCGATGGCGCGCTCAAGACTCGTCGTCACGGCCGAAGATGGGCTGGCACACGGTGGTGCAGGTTCCTACCTCGTCGGTGAGGCCGATCGGTTCGCCGATGCCGCCGCGCTGGCGGGCCCGCTCCAGGTTGTGCTCGGCGTCCCGACTGCCTATCTGCCGCATGCCAAGCCCGACGCGATCCTTTCGCGTCTCGGCCTTGACGGTGCCGGGATCGAGGAGGCAACACGCAGGGCGCTGGCGAGGCGCCGGCGCATCGAACGGGCACAGCCGGCCGAACAACTCGAGCGAGGCTGACGCGCCGCCACGTCGAAGTGCGCGGTCAGGCCCCCTGTAGAGCGCCTCGGCACGCCAAGTCCGGTCAGAACAGCTTGGCGTTGCCGTGCAGCTCGGTTTCGTCATCATCGTCGTCGGGGTCGGCCTCGTCCGAGGCGACCGGCTCTGCGAGATCAGGGCCTTGCTCACGTGCGTCGTTGAGCCTGGTCGACACCTTGAAGGTCTCGAGTGCTTCTGACGCGGCGGGACGGATCAGCCGGCCGAGCTCGGTCGCTTCCAGCGGTTGGGGGCGCAGCCACTCTTCGAGGTCCTCCTCGGCGATCAGCAAAGGCATGCGATCGTGGATGCGACCGACGAGATCGTTGGCTTGGGTCGTGATGATGGTGCAGGAGTAAAGCGGCGACGAGGACTTAGCGTCTAGGGGCCGCCACTGCTCCCAAAGGCCCCCGAGGAGCAGAAGACCCGAGCGCTCTTTTGGCCTGAAGCACCAGGGCTGCTTACGCCGGGTCGCGTCAGTGTTGACGGGCGGAGCCCACTCGTAAAAGGCGTCGACCGGAACGATGCAGCGCTGGCGTTCGATCGCGCCGCGGAACATCGGCTTTTGCCCTACGGTCTCTGCCTTCGCGTTGAAGGCGCGTGCACCGATCGATGGATCCTTCGCCCACCACGGGACAAGGCCCCAACGGAAGGCCGACAGGCGCCGGAGCCCGGCGTCCTGGCGCGGCACGGTCACAGCGAGGATGCTCGCCTGGGGAGCCACGTTCCAACGCGGGACGAGGAGCTCGGAAGGGACCTCGACTTGTTCCACCTCCAGCAGACGCGCGATGTCCGCGACGGGTCGGCTGGCGACGAAACGACCACACATCGTCTCGAACGCTATCGGCCCGGTGTGTCGGCACGGTGAAGCGCCGCGCCGAGCCGCGGCTAGTGGACGCTACGGTAGACAGGATCGACGGCGCACGCGTCGGCAAGGTCCTCCGCGCACGGCTCGCATTCCATCTCGAGGGTTGCGTGCACGACGTAGAACCGATCGCCGACAGAGGCCTTCACCCGTTCACCCACGACCTGAGCTTGTTCCAAGGTGGGGTGCCCGTCCAGCACGATGTGTGCCGAGAGTGCCCTGACCTCGCTCGACAGGCTCCAGCAGTGAAGGTCGTGGACGGTCGTCACTCCTTCGATGGCCGATATCGCCGAGGCGACCGCGGCGATATCGAGGTCGGGCGGAGTCGATTCCAAAAGGACGTCCAGGCTCGCCCGGACAAGCTTCCACGCCTCGGCGCCTATCAGCAGCGAGATGAGCAGGGCCACTGCAGGGTCGACCGCCTCGAAGCGTCCCGTGGCGAGGATGACGCTTCCCGCGACGATCACTCCCAGGGCCGCCGCCGCGTCCCCCGTGAAGTGCAGCGCCACCGCTCGGAAGTTCAGGTCTCTGGATCGATCGCGCAGGACCATCGCGGCGAGCGTGTTGCCCAACAGTCCGGCCGAGGCCACGATGACCACGAGCACGCCGTGCACATGTGCCGGGTGGGCGAGTCGGTAGGCCCCGAGGCTGACTACGGCGAGAGCCACGACGACGATCGCCGTGGCGTTTGCGAGCGCCGCCAGGATCGTGGCGCGGTGATAGCCGAAGGACTTGGCCGCAGTCGCCGGACGTAGTGCGAGCCGGGTTGCCACGAGGGCCAGGCCGAGCGCCGCGGCGTCGGCCAGGTCGTGTCCTGCGGTCGCGACGAGGCCGGTCGAATGGGCGAAAACCCCGCCGACGCCTTCGGCCGCGACCAGCATCAGGTCGACGATCAGCGCCAGTACCAGCCGACGCGTCCGCGTCATCGGACGTCTCAGCCGGCTAGCCCTTCAGCGATGAGCGAACGGACCAGCGACAGATCGTCAGGGTGGGTCAGGCCTATGCAGCGGCTATTGGACGGGATGACCCGGATACGCGCGCGGCCCTGGGCGACGACCCGACCGACTACGTCCGGCAGGAGCAGCTCTGGCGGCTTGCCTTCGTCGTGAGGTTCGGTCGCGGGGTCGAAGCTGTCGAGGCTGGAGTCGATCTCGTCGAGCATCAGCTCTGCGAGACCCCACAGGTTCATGCTCACCTGCTCGTCGCCGCTCAGGTGTCGCAAACTCTGCGCGTCGGGTCCTGCGAGGGGCGATCCCTCGAAGCCACCTTCGGGCAGGCGGCGCACCTTGTGCTCGACGATGCGACTCAGAAGGCCCTCATCGTCGATCTCGCAAAGCCCACGCGTGACGGTGGCGTCGGTGATGATCGTGTTCTGGAGGTGATAGCCGACGAGCACGTCCTCACCCGGGGTGCCGTTGCGGAGATGATCCGCGAGGCTCGTCAGGGCCGACCGGCCGTAGAGGTCGTCGGCGTTGGCAACACCGAACGATCCGTCGATGAACGGCCGGGCCGACTCCACGGCCTGGGCGGTGCCGGCGATGGCGCCTTGGATCACAGGCACGACCGGGAGCTCAGAGGGCCAGAAGGAGCCTATGTGGTCGAGCAGCTCGTCCTGGATGTCTTCTCGCACGACGAGGATGACGCCGTCGAAGCCGGCGGCGAGGGCGTCATGGGCCGTGAGATCCATGAGCGCCTGACCTTTGGGACCAACGGGCGCAAGTTGTTTGAGGCCTCCGAAACGGCGACCGTGACCAGCTGCGAGCACGACGAGCTGCATGAGCGAAGCCTACGTCCTCCTATCATCGTGGTGGGCTGAGTCGTCCGAACACCGCGAGCGAAAGGGGCCCGGCCGATGCAGGAACATGTTGCGACACCGGCCAGTGCGGATTCCCAAGCCAGCTCTGCATCACCTGCCGCCGTGAGCGTGGCAATCTCAGCGAGGACCTCCGACGGACCGATCGACGCGGCAGAGCGCCAGCACCGCAAAGAGGCCCTCGATGACCTTGTCGAGCTGATGCGCCCCGCAGTCCAGGCAGACGGTGGTGACATTGCCGTCGTCGAGGTCGATTACGACACCGGTGTCGTGGACGTGCAGCTCCAGGGAGCCTGCGGGTCGTGCGCCATCTCGGCTGTCACGCTGCAAGGAGGCGTCGAGCGTCTCTTGAAGGAGCGCCTGGAGTGGGTGACCGAGGTCAGAGGTGATGTCGACGAGACTCTCGATCCCTTCGAGAGCGCCGCAATGGGACGCGGAGGATACGTACCGCGCTGGGAGTAACCTCAGCCCGCCGAGCGCTCGTCCAGCGGCCTGCGCCGCCGTCGGGATTCGGTGATCGACTCGCTCTGCCAGCCGGCGTCGGCGGGATTCACGTTCAACCCCGGCGGGACGATCTCGTCCAGACGGTCGAGGATGGCGTCGTCGAGCACCACATCGGAGCCGGAGAGCAGGTCCTGCAGTTGGTCCATCGTCCGCGGCCCGATGATCGCGGAGCTGACCGCGGGGTGGGACACGACAAAGGCGAGTGCGAGATGCCTGAGCTGAATACCTGCGTCTGCTCCTACCGCCTCGAGCTGGTCGACGAGCTCCAACTTGCGCTGGTTGGCCGGAACGGCCGGGTCGAATCGCTGTGGGAGCCGAGACGCCCGTCCCGATGACATGTCGACGCTCTTGCCAAGGCGGTACTTGCCGGTCAGCCAACCGCCGGCGAGGGGGCTCCACACGATGACGCCCATGCCGTAGCGCTCGCAGACTGGCAGGACGCCGGCCTCGACCCCCCGGGCGAACAGCGAGTAGGGCGGTTGCTCGCACCTGAATCGCTCGAATCGGTGTCGAGCGGCCGCCCAGTGGGCTTCGACGATCTGCTCGGGTGGGAAGGTCGAGCACCCGATGGCGCGGACCTTGCCTTCTCGGACCAGGTCTGTCAGTACCGACAATGTCTCCTCGATATCGGTTCGGGGATCGGGCCGATGGATCTGGTACAGGTCGATCCAGTCTGTGCCGAGGCGCCGCAGGCTCTGTTCGACCTCGTAGCGGATCCACCTTCGTGAATTGCCCGAGCGATTCTCACCCGTGCCCATGGCCGCGTGGACCTTCGTGGCGAGCACGACATCGTCGCGTCTGGTCTTGAGGGCCTTTCCTACGATCTCCTCTGACTCGCCAAGAGAGTAGACGTCGGCCGTGTCGATGAAGTTGACACCCGCGTCGAGCGCCGCGTGAATGATGCGGACTCCTTCGTCTTGGTCCTTGTTGCCCCACTCGCCGAGCATCATGGCGCCGAGGCAGTAGGTGCTGACCCGGATTCCGGTCCCTCCAAGGGTTCGATAGCGCATAGGTGTCACGATAAAGGTCACGGCGCCCTAAGAACGCACTGGCCGGTCTCTCGGTCTCAATTTGGTGCCCACGGCAGCCATCTGCGAGGCGATGGAACGCCGCCAGCCACCCGACAAGGCCGGGACGAGTCGTGCTCCGCCAGAAGCCCGGCCTGGCCCGTCGCGCTAAGAGTCCTGCGAGCTCAGTGAAACGCCGTAGTAGTCCTCGGTGCCCATGACCTCGAATCCGCAGCTCAGGTAGAGGTGCAGTGCCGCGTCGTTGGTGCAGGCCACCTCGAGGTCGATCTCCTCCAGACCTTCTGCGACGAGATCTCGCGCGAGGCCGGAAAGCACTTGACGGCCGATCCCGCGTCCCTGGAGACGAGGCACCACGGCGAAGCCGTAGACGCCCGCCGCGCGACCGCGCCTGTCGACTCGGACCGTTCCGGCCAGCGCATTCTCGTACTCGATGACAAGGGTCCCGGGAAACCGCCGAGCGAGGGCCTCGATCTCCTCGTTGCGGAGTTGCTCGGCGGGCATATCGAACGCCTCGGCCAGACACGACGTGACGAACGGCCCGTCGGACACTTCGGCTTCGCGGACTGTCACTCGCGGATCGCCAACCAATGGGGCCGGCTCGCGCAGCAGTCTCATGCGGTGCTCTGAGTGCTCGATCGTGCCGCCGACCGATCGGGCGAAACAGGCCCCGGCATCGTAGAGGCGGTCCACGACGAGAAGGACCTCGGGCACACCGCGGGAGGTCAGCTCAGTTGTCGCGGCCTCGAACAACTTCGAGAAGACGCCTTGGCGGCGTGCGGAGGGATGGACCATCCCGGACAGCTCGGCTTGATCGCTGCGAAACCCGTAGATGCCGAGGAATCCGACAAGGCCACGGTCTTGGGTCCAAAGCAGGTCGTTGAACTGCGTGGCCGGCCGCGACTGGAGGATTCCCAACTCGAGCTTGAGGCGCCCGCCGTCAGCCGCCATGCAGGTTGCGGCCAACTCCTCGATGGCGCGAAGATCTTCCGGCGCGAGCCCCGGTTCAACGCGGAGCCGCCCTTCGGGTTGTCGGGGCACCTTCAGCGTTTTCACGGCGTGACCCGGCGCATCGTGCTGTGCATTCGCGGAGGTTAGCGCCGGGTTGCTCGCTTAACGCCCGATGTCCGCGTCAGGGCCCGGTCCCGAGCTGGACTGCCTTGACGATGAGGAGGAGAACGGCAGCGACTAGGTAGAGGCGGAGGGCCCACATCGCCGAGGTGCGTCCGCGCGACCAGACGGGCCGCTGGAGGAGGGCGAGTTGTGGCATGCGCCAGGTCTCGCGGCGTGACGAGCTCTCGCGCTGGGCCGCCTCGGCAAGCGCGACCGCGACGCGGCGCGCCGTGCGTTGGCCCGGCATGAGCGCCCAAGTGCTTGCGCCGAGGTACCCGAGGACGATCGCCGCGCCCAGCACTAGGGCTAATAGATCGACGTTGAGGCTTGGGAAGACCGTGGTTGCCATCAAGATGAGCGACAGCGCTAGCAGCACTGCAATCACGAACGCGGCCAAGGCATTCAACCATGGACGGTTGACCCAAGGCCCGAGGACTTCGGGGTCGTTGCAGAGTAGAAGGAGAAACACGGTCGCGCTCGGCAGGAGAACCCCCGCCAAGGCCTGCACTGAAGTCGTGATCAGACCCAGTGGCGCGCTCGGGATCAGAACGACACCCGCAGCGCAGATGACGAGCCCGCTGAACAGGACGTAGAACTGTCTCGCATCGGCGAAGCTGCGGTGCAGCGAGTGCCGGATCCCGAACATGTCGCCGAAGGCATAGGACGTCGACAGCGTGACGGCGGCCGCTCCGATGATCGAGGCGTTGAGCAGGACGAGCGCGAACAACGGTCCTGTGCCGTGCCCGACGATCCTCTCGAGCCCACGAGCGACGCCTGCGGCGTTCGTGAAATGGCCGGAAAGACCAGTGTCCCGGAATGCGAAGGCGGCCGTCACGACGATCGCGGATGCTGCGATCACCACCACCAGCGAACCGAGGAAGGTGTCGGCACGCTCATAGTTGATCCAGCGAGGGGTGATCCGCTTGTCGACGATGTTGGACTGTTGGAAGAACAGTTGCCAGGGTGCGACCGTAGTCCCGACTATCGCGATGATCAGCAGCACAGCGGTCGAGGTCATTCCGCCGCGAGCTCCCGGGATGAGCAGTCCGTGCACGATCGGTGCGACGTGAGGGTGAACAAGTATCACGAGAGGGATTGCCAGGAAGTTCACCCCCACGAAGATGAACATGAAGCGCTCCCAGCGGCGGAAGCTCCCCGTCGCGGTTATGGCGATCAGGCCGAGCGCGGCGATGGGAACTGAGATGTAGGGAGATATCCCGAAATAGCCGAGCGCGAGGCTCACGCCGATGAACTCGGTGACGATTGTGAGGAAGTTCAACAGGAACAGGTCGCCCACCGAGAAGGCGCCCCAGAACTTTCCGAAGCGTTCGTTGATCAACCGGGCATGACCGACGCCGGTCACAGCCCCAAGGCGCACGACCATCTCCTGGTTCACGATGAGCACAGGTATCAAAAGCGGCAGGGTCCACAACAGGGAGAGGCCGTAGTTTTGACCGGCCTGGGCGTAGGTCGAGACGCCGCCGGCATCGTTGTCGCCCACCATGACGATCAGGCCGGGGCCGACAATGGCGAGCAGTGTGAGGATTCTCCTGCCCCACGAGCGCCGGGAGGCGAGATCGTGCTCCCGGATGGTTCCGAAGGCCCCCTGGATGTCGCCGACGTGCGCGCTGTCGAGAGCTGCCGACCGTCCTTGGGGCTTCCCCTCGGGCTGGCTGTGCTCGCCAGGTGGCTTGTTTTCGACCATCGTGACCTCTCGCGCCGCCGTGGGCGTCGTCGGTGTGCGTAGGCGTGGCTGGTTGCGCACGCACACCAGAGGTCAAGCAAGCCTCAGCGGAGTGGTCGCTCCCTCTCTGAAGCAGCGTGCGCTCGAAGTTGGTCAGGTAACCAACCGTCGGTACTCAGGGGTGCTCCATTTCGTGGCCCATCATCAACCTGCCCCTGAACGAGTGGCGCCGACGGGTACCGGCTTCACCCCGGATTGCGCCGGGTGCACTCCGCTCACCGTTGCCGGGAGAGGCATGGCTGCTTGCGGGCAGAATCCTACCCGCTCAGCCTGCGCCAGCGGAACTCAAAGGCGCGTTCTGGCGCCAGCGCCGGTGCGGGCTCACTCGTCTGCGGTAGTCATCCCGAAATCGCGACGCCACCCTGTGGGAAGGAGGAGCTCCAACACGTCGTCGACCGTGACGACACCGATCATTCTGTGATCGTCGTCGATGACCGGAGCCGCGGCGAGGTTGAAATCCGACATCTTGCGGACGATCGCGTGCAGGTCCGCGTCCGGCCTCACCGCGAGCGGGTCGAGGTCGGCCACCTCGCCGATGCGTGCTGCAGACGGGCTCTTCAGGAGGCGAACGACCGAGGCTGTGCCCGTGAGACGACCGTCTTCGCCGGTCGTGTAGAGGACGCCGAGAGCCTCGGGGGCAACCGGGCTGCGGCGGATCTCCTCGAGCGCGTCCGACACGGCGGTGTCTTCTGGCAGGGCGAGGAATTCCGGGCTCATCAGGCCGCCCGCCGTCTCGGGGTTGTA
>Ga0182027_10009792_pt1 | contig 13712 bp, 9 predicted proteins | sample 712E1DmetaG_FD_121300 | JGI IMG/M metagenome (GOLD analysis project Ga0182027, IMG submission 121300) | Permafrost microbial communities from Stordalen Mire, Sweden - 712E1D metaG (Illumina Assembly) | ecosystem: Environmental > Terrestrial > Soil > Wetlands > Permafrost | place: Sweden...
AAAATTCAACCTGCTGATTTTACAACTTTTAAATTTCCTGCCATATTCGCCTGTTGCATAGGAATCTCTTAAAACCATCCCAACCTAAACCCGACCAGTCCCATTTCTCCGGTAGGGTTGGCTTGTGTTTAACTGATGATTGCATTAATATCTAAGCTTGCACAAATTTGTTACCGGACAAAAAAAAGACTTTTGTGATAACAGCTAATCTGTAACTTGATATTGTGCCATGTTTGAAAAGATTGAAACTATTTTAAGAGGTGAATGTCACCTCGATCCCCATAAACCCATCGTTGTAGGCGTTTCAGGAGGGCCAGACAGTCTTTGTCTCTTGGATGTCCTTCATCAAGCCGGATATCCGGTCGTTATTGCACATTTCAATCACAAACTCCGACCCGAAGCAGATGCCGAATCCCTCGCCGTTGAAGACATTGCCCGGCGCCTTGCAATCCCATTTGTGATGGAAAGTGCAGATGTAAATCTTCATGCAGAAAATGAGAAACTTTCCATTGAAGAAGCGGCACGCAACCTTCGTTATCATTTTCTTTTTAACCAGGCACATCGGTTTCAAGCACAAGCTGTTGCTGTCGGTCATACTGCTGATGACCAAGTCGAGACTGTATTAATGCATTTCCTACGCGGAGCCGGTTTGAACGGCCTTAAAGGAATGTCTTATCAGAAAATCCTGCCAATTTTTGACGCAGAAATTCCCGTTATCAGGCCTTTGCTGGATACCTGGCGTAAAGAGACTTTAGCCTATTGCGAAACCCATCATTTGATCCCTCATTATGATTCAAGTAATGATTCACCTGACTTTCTCCGGAACCGAGTGAGAAATACGCTGATCCCCACACTGGAAACCTACAATCCACGCTTCCGCGAGGCGGTCTGGCGTTCGGCTCACACGCTCGGCTCCGATCAGGCTTTATTGAACGAGGCGCTTGCATCCTGGTGGCAGCAAGCTGTCGTTCAGGAAACGGACGATTATGTAGCGCTGGATTTGACCTTCCTGTCCGAACATACGGCAGGAATACAAAGGCAATTAATTCGTCGGGCCGTTGAAGGTCTGCTGCCATCACAGGAATTAGTCTATTCTGTTCTTGAGAATACCTCGGCTTTTATAGAGCATCCCAGCCGAGTCCGGATGGACTTAATCGGTGGCTTGATCCTTTTCCGTGAGGCTGACGTGCTTTATATCGCCCAAGCCAATGCTGACCTGCCCATTAACCCATGGCCCCAAATGCCCAAACATGTGGATTCGATCCAATTCTCATTGCCAACCGAGGTATCCCTCACCGGGGGCTGGCAATTCTCATCGGAAAAATGGCGGCAAACGGATTCGGCCTGGGAACAATCTTCCAGGAATGAGGATCGCTTCCGCGTTTGGTTGGACACAGACGGACCTTTAGAGAAACTGGAGTTGCGGGTTAGACGTCCCGGCGACCTGTTCGAGCCGTTAGGCCTGAAAGGTCATACCCAAAAATTATCGGACTTCTTCACGAATGTAAAATTACCGCGGAGGGCGCGCGCTCGATGGCCATTGTTGTGCCTGGGAGACATGGTCATTTGGGTGCCCGGTTACCGCCCGGCTGAGAGATTCAAATTGAAGACGACTTCGCACAACGTTCTGTATTCTTCGATTACACGTCCACCTGAAAAGACTAAAATATAAAAAGTCGCCATTGAAATCCGAAGTCGGTGCCTATCCTAGGCGGATTCACTCAGTTGACGCAATTTGAGATGAATCTCGCGCCATTGGATTTTTGAGATACCCATTTTCTGGCGCACATTATCCGCATCCAACCCAGAGCGAAAGTCACGCAGAACACAGGTCCAGCGGCACATGTCGAAAGATAGATGTTTTTTCAAACCCGCTTCTTCGCCCACATCTTCCAACAGATACTCAAGCCGGCGTGGTGACCAGGGGAAGAGTTGATCGACGGGCTGGTATTGTTCGAGATATTCCTTGTAAACCGGAAGCCAATCTTCGGGAATATCAATTTTGCGTTCCTTGTAACGATTGGTGGGGCTGGCATAACGAATGAATACCTGTGCACCCCCAGATGCGCCGAGGTCGATGTGGTTGAGATGAATACCGAGGCATTCGCTTTTCTTAATACCCGTGGATAGCAGGAGATGTAAGAGGGCGAAGGGTCGTGCATCGGGCTTTTGGTCGCGGCGATGACGATCTGCAGCAGTCAGCACCAGGTTTACTTCCACTTCATTCAACACTTGAGGGAGCGGGCTGATGGCTGAGCGTTGCAGGACTTTTTCAGCCGGATCAATCATCAAGACTCCATATTGATTCAGCCAACGAAATAAGGATTTGGTCGATGTTATCCGACGCGCCAGTGTTTTTGGACTGCAGGGAACGTCACGCTCTTTTTCCATCCATTCAAAAAAGCGGTTTAGGTCATTTGTAGTCACTGCACCGATGGTACGATCAGGAGGCAGGAATTGAGTCAACAGATGCACATCCGAGAGAAAAGCTTTGACCGTATTCGGTGAGCGGCCCTGGTCTAAAAGAAAGGATTCCCAAGCCTTGATAGCGGGCGCAAGAGGTGTTTGTGAGGAAATATGAGAAGAATCTTTTGAAGGCATTATCTCTCCTTCGGTATCAATAAAAAAACCGGATTATTAGTTAATAGCGTGTAGTCTTTGCGTATAGTTTAGCGAAATTTGAAAGGAATGTCAATCACCCCAAATTATCATTTTGCCGGCCGTATATATTCACCTGAAAAATAGTGATGCCGGTGGCGACAATTAATGTGATAAATCCTGAGGTTGGAAGCAGGGTTGATAATCGTAACCAAGCACTAACCTGTAGTTCGTGGCACTATTGGGATCGGGCATCGATAGTATCTTAGGAGAATAAAGGCCAAGACTATTAAGAATCGCGCTGCGCTGATTGGGGTCCTGTGTGGTGGTCGAGTCAATTAAAATCGTATTGCTGTAATCCTGCCGGTCAGCCGCCGAAATTTTCGTTTCAAAACCAGCATAATTAAGACGGTTTGCTGCCAGTGCGTCCCATCCCGCGAAAGGTGTGCCGTTCTGTACCTCAACAGAAACCGATTGTCTATCAACCGCTGTGTTTGAAAGAGTTGTAGCTTCCTTAAGCAATTGCTCAAGCGCCGGTTGATCGGGGAGCAGCACATCGGCACCACCTGGGGTTACCCAATCTGAGACGTAAGGTGGGCGGAGATAAAAACTGCGAATGTTGGCGTTGGTAAGTTTTGGAGCATAGAGAGACAGCTTTAGCAGGTCTGTCAGTCCGAGGTCAGTGGTGATGGCACTGGAAAACTCATTATAGAGTTGGGGAATACGGGTGAGGGTATTGGATTTCAAAGCCTGGCTGAAGATAGCACGCAAAACCTCCTGTTGCCTGCGACCGCGGTCGAAATCGCTGGATTGCAATCGCGATCGTGCATACCATAAAGCCAGTTCACCATTCATATGATCCAGGCCCGGTTGGACAGTGTAGAGCGACCAGTTATTTGCATTATAAGGGTCGTAGCTGGGATCGATGAGATGCCAATCGGTATAAGGACAGGCTACCGGAACATCCACTCCACCGAGGGTATCCACTATTCGTTGGAATCCATCAAACTCAACCATAGCCGTATGATCAATGCGAATACCGAGGTTGTAGGCGATGGTATCACGAAGCAGGCCGGGACCACCGCCCTCATATCCATTCAGTTCGCCGCTTTGGTAGGCAGTATTAATCCGTTGCATTCCGACGGTCGGAATATAAATCCACAGGTCGCGAGGAATTGAAATCATCGAGACTTGGCCCTGTTTAGGCCAAAGGATAACCAGCACCATGGTATCGGTACGGAACGAACCACCTGGTCGTTTGTCCGAGCCGATGAGGAGAAAATTTACAGAACCATTATCTGTGAGTGGCGGCAGGGGAGTCGGTCCTTCACCCGAGGTATCCGGTGCCGGAGGAGCAGCTGCTGTAGGGAATAACGAACTTAGATCGATTGTGGCAGTGGGCTGTGCTGGAGGAATTTCGGTGGGAGAGGGGGTCGTCGTCGGAAAGAATGGTTCAAGTGTAGGTACTTGAATGAAATATAAGGAAGTGGGCGTGACCTGCTCAACAAGAGGCGGCTGGAACGGTGTGGGTGTTGGCGAAGGGTTCGGGGCTGAAGTGATCAAAACAAAGGGCAACTGTGCAGGTGTTGGCGCAGTGCCGCAGGCGGCAAGCAGGATTGTTACCAGAAAGGTGAACCTGCGAATGGATGACTTCATAAGATTCTTAAAAACACTGAAATTCACTAATCAAAGATACAAGATGCGACACCGTCGTCTGTCCATTACAAAAATTTGCGACCAAGCCCAAAGGTCCGGTCGCGCTCTTGTGGGGAATAAAGCAATTTTTAAGAAAGCTCAACAATTAACAAATCCCGGTATAACGCGCAATACAGGGGATTCTTTACTTCGTCGTACTTATAATAAAACTGCAAGTTCCTGATATTGAGTTAAATCTTTTATTGTTATTTTGCTCAACCCTTCTATGGCGTCGCGGTAAGACCTTGTGCATTCGTAGATGTCGGGAGAGGAGAAGCGGTGAAAGGCAGCGGAGTTAATGTCAGCGGTTCGGTTGGGATTTCGGTAGGAGTATCAAAAACAGGGATGAAGGTAACCCCTGGTGTGATCGTCGGGACATTTGGCACCCACAATCGTTCCCCTGCGAATATAATGTTTGAATTCGATTTGCAGTTAGCGCGTTCCAGATCATTTACTGTGGTACGAAATACCGTAGCAATATGGAATAGCGTATCACCCGGTTGGACCACATAGGCGCGTATCCATCCCGGAAACGGTCCGCAAGGGATGGTTGTATAAGTTGGTTGAGGTGGTATAAAAATGCCAAATCCAGGCGGCAGGCTTTGGGTAGATAAGCAGTTAGCTTGTTCCAATATTTCGGGTGTGATTTGATATCGAGACGCAAGGCTTGATAATGATTCGCCAGGTTGAACAGTGATTAATACCCATCCGAAGGGTGGTGTGCAATTCACTAGGAGAGAAATCGTACCGGTCGGTGAGGGAATAACCGCAGGTGTCAAAGTGATCCCGGCCTGAGTCAAGGGTGTCGGGGTCGATGACGTGGGAGTCGATGTTTGAAGAAGTGTCGTCAGACTGGGCGTTATAGTGGGGGATAGGGGTTCATTGTTACCTTCGGCTAGCGCCAATGAAAGGCCGCCAACAACGAGCACGAAAGAGATCAAGGCATATAAGAGGCCACTACCCATCTGGCGGGCAGTTTGCATTATTTGCTTTCCTTCTTGGAACGCTGATCTGCAGTTTCTTTTACGATCGGCAGAAGAACATTGAAGGTTGCCCCAACGCCCGCCTCGCTCTCAACCCATATCCGTCCGTGCTGTGCTTCCGTCAAAGTCTTTGCGATGGAAAGCCCCACTCCTGTATCGCCCACACCCTGAATAAGGACATTATCCGCGCGATATAACCGGGTAAAGACCCGCGGCAAGTCCTCTTCCGGAATGCCTCCACCGCTATCCGTGACCTGGATCATGACGTAATCCTGTCCTTCTTCGGTGGTGGTTTGGACTTTTAGATGGATCGTGCCTTCGATTGGCGTCGCTGCACCTGCATTCTGCAATAGATGGATAAGGATCTGTTGCAATGCTTCCCGGTCGGCATTGACTGAGGCGACTTTCCTGGGCAGCTCAAGATGCATAGATATATTTTTCTCACGTACCTGGCTGCTCGTATAAGCCATTGCATTATCAATGATGAGATTGAGATCCATCGTTTCGGATTTGAGATCCGCCAGGTCCACTTCAAGTGTATTGAGTTGGATCATGTCGTCGATGAGATTGCCGATGCGCTCGGTAGAAGCTTTGATGCGTTCGATGAATTTACGCTGCAACGCGCCCAGAATGCCCACTGATTCGCCGAGCAACAGGTCTGTATAACCGATAATGGATGACATTGGCTGGCGAAGTTCCTGGGAAATGGAAGCGATCACTTCGGCCTGATCATTACCGTGACGTCCACTTTCGGTGGCCTTTTCGAGTTTGATGATCTTGATATTGGTATCGGCTAGTTGGGTCTGCAAACGCGCAACTTCCTCCTGCGAAGCCTTGAGCTCATGATCTTCCATTTGCAGATCGGATAATATGCCATTCCCATTGCTGCGTATCATCTCAAGTTCCTGCTGAAGTTGTTGAATCGTACGCAGCGACTCTTCGTGAGCGACATTGATAACCGCGAGCTCCTCAGCTGCCTGTTCCCGTTCCTTGAGAGTGGAAGCATCCTTTTCCGATTGCAATGTCATTGCATCGATTTGTCTGGATAATTCGTCGTTATGACGCTCCAATTCGGCAACTTGATTATGGGCGTTATCCAAAGTCTGCTTGACATGTTCCGCCTGCTGCTCCAGCTTGGTCACCTTCTGGCTTCGTTGAATGATCGGTACCAGGGAAGCGGCGATGTTAACGAGAAAAGCCTGGTCTTCTGCACTCCACAAACGGTTGGAATAAGGCGATAAAAGGATCACCCCACCGAGTGGATCTTTTTCGGGTGTAACGATCGGTACACTGAGCAGATGACCCGGATTGGTCAGCCCGAGAATTTCACCGAGGCCCTTGATGTCTGAGGAAGTGCTCGAAGCGGGTAAACGAAGAGGCCGGCCGCGCTGCAAAGAGGTAGTCAGCATAGGGATCGAGCCCTTATTCAAACTCCCGCCTTCCAAATTCTCTTCGCGTATAAGATCATATCCGCTTGCGAACATTATCTGTTTTTTATTATCGGTGAGATATACGAGGAAACACAAGTCCGCCAACATGGTCTGGGCAATGGCGCGGGTAATTGCGTGGCTGACTTTAGGCGCACTTGATTCGGCGGCTAAAGCAAGCAAAGCATGGAATGTTTTTGGATCACTGGTATACCGCTTCGGTCCGGGGTCGTGCCTCTCCTGATTACCCGAGCCAGGTTTTTCGGCGGCGGCAGGCCCCGGGAACCGTTGAGGCAGGGTGAGAAGAATGGGAAAAGCTGTAATATAAGCGAGACGGATGATTCCCGAATAATTGCCATTTTCTTGAAAAAACAAGTGTCCGACATGACCCAGGAAAGAGATCCCAAGCAATGCCAACCCATTGCCGAATCCATTGGGGCGACGGAGCAGCAGAACCAGAATTCCAATAAAGATCAAGCCTAATGAAGCGACTTGCCAGAGCATTTCATCTAATGTGTTATTGTATGGAGTTACGGAGGCTTGTGGACTCCATGTCAACAAACCAAGTCCAGCAGCGGCGACAGTAAATAAACTCAGCAGGCCAGCAGCAGCGTCGGCAGGGCGGCTGGGTTCTGGAAAAGCCCATAACCAGATAATCCAGATAATGCTGAATAGTGTGACCGCACGGTCAAGCGGAGGCAGGCTGGCTGTTGGATTAATAAAACCCTGCCAGCTTAATCCGCTGAGACCAAAGAGCAGGAGTTGCGTCGCAAGTAAAAGTGCGAGCCCAAGGATCGTACGGCGGGCCTGGGGGAATTCGCTGGAACGCCAATGGATGATCGCGGATTGCAAAGCGCTGGCGATTGAAAACACCAACACGAGATGATAAATAAAGCTTCCTGCCGGAGAGGTCAGCAAAGAAAAAATCTGACTGAAAAGTGCGCTCATTCCGTGATGATTATACTGCGAGTTATTAAAATATGAACTTGGCGTGCTTACCGAGAATAATAGTTATAAAGATATTTGGAGATTCTCTGTTAAAATTTTCGAAATGATGCTTAAATCCTGCGAAGAGTGACAAACACGAGATATAATTTTGTTGGTCATTATTCTTGCAAACAGTTCAATTGACTCATCCTTCCATCCCTGCTAGACTCATTTTTATGTCAAATCCAGGTCAACCCTTTAAAGAACGCATTGATAGTAACCCCAGCCATTTCTGGCGTTGGTTCGTGCCGGGGTTGGGCATAAAACGCTGGATGATTGTGATTCTGACGGGTATCACGATGCTGGGATTGGCCCTGGCCATTATCCTGCTCGACCTTTATCGGACCGATACGAATAATTCCACGGTACTAACAATTCTTACATATGCATCTTTACGTTTCCTGCCACGGATCGTGCGTATTGTGATCTTTGCCGGGTTCGGATTTGGATTGGTAAGTTTCGGTCTTTGGAAATTGAATCGCGCCCTGCTGCGTCCATTTGTACGGCCCGGGCAGGCGGTTGTTGATCAGCTTGCGAACTTTCGCAGACGGGAACGTGGGCCGCGCGTGGTTGCCATCGGTGGAGGTCATGGATTATCCGCCCTGCTGCGAGGCTTGAAATCCCACACAGGCAACATTACTGCAGTGGTGACAGTGGCTGATGATGGCGGTTCATCCGGGCGTCTGCGTGAAAGCCTCGGTATCCTGCCACCGGGCGATATCCGCAATTGCCTGGCCGCCCTCTCCAATGACGAAGCGCTGCTCGCCCAACTTTTTCAATACCGATTTAGCGGTGCTCCAGAGCTGGATGGACATTCATTCGGCAATCTTTTTATTACTGCACTCACCGACATCACGGGGAGTTTTGAAGAGGCTGTGGCAGAATCGGGTCGCGCCTTGTCAGTAGGGGGAAGGGTATTACCCTCCACTTTGCATGAAGTTCGCCTGGTCGCGGATCTGGTCCTGCCACATACAATAAATGAGGTAAGAGTGGCGGGGGAAAGTAAAATTCCTGAAATGTCGGGGCGAGTCCGCAGGGTCTGGTTGGAGCCAAACAATCCTCCCGCCTTTCCACCCGTCCTGCAAGCCATCCTGAATGCGGAATTGATCGTGATCGGACCGGGCAGCCTTTATACCAGCCTCCTGCCGAACCTGCTTGTCCCCGATTTGTTGGCAGCGATCCGTGCCAGTCGAGCGATCAAAGTTTATGTATGTAATATTGCGACACAAGCCGGAGAAACGGATCTTTACTCATGCTATGACCATGTGCGGGCGCTGGAAGAACATGTCGGTGAGAATTTGTTCGATGTGATATTATGTAATGAGAAAAATGAGGGTGATTTAGGTCCGAATTCCCAGTGGGTATCCGTCGATGAGGGGGATACCAGAGATAAACGCTATTATTGCGCCGATCTAATTGAGATCGAACATCCGGGCCGGCATGATTCGACGAAACTGGCGCACGTTCTGATGGATCTTTTTTATGAGCGTACGGGGCCATTAAGAGACTAAGTTGTGTGACAAATATCAGTAGCCAAATCATTCTACTTGAGTTAGAATTCACAATCAATTTAATATTTCGGAGGTTAGTATGACAGTCAAAGTTGGTATCAATGGATTTGGCCGTATTGGTCGACAGGTCATTAAAGCAATCCGCGATAATCACTCCAAGGAACTTGAAGTTGTCGCGTTTAATGACATTGGCGATTTAAAAACTATGGCACATCTGCTCAAATACGATTCGAATTATGGCCGCTTCCCGGGGACAGTAGAAGTTGCTGATGATTCTCTCGTGATCGACGGCAAGAAGATCACGGCTTTTAAAGAGACCGATCCGTCTGCCATCCCGTGGAGCAGCCTCGGTGTGGACATTGTAATCGAGTCAACCGGCTTGTTCACCATTAAGGAAGACGGCGTCAACAAGAAGGGCAAGACTGTCAAAGGCGCAGTCAATCACATCACCAAAGGCGGGGCGAAGAAAGTCATCATTACCGCTCCAGCGGAGGGCGAGGATCTGACCGTAGTACTCGGTGTCAATGAAGATAAATATGATCCCAAAAAGCATAACGTCGTCTCAAACGCATCATGCACAACCAATGGTCTTGCTCCGGCGGTGAAAGTAGCTCATGATAAATTCAAAATCGTGCGCGGCTTCATGACCACCGTCCATTCCTATACCAATGACCAGAAGATCCTCGATTTGCCACACTCAGACCTGCGCAGAGCACGTGCAGCCGCCTTAAGTATCATTCCGACGTCGACGGGCGCGGCCAAGGCCTTGAAGCTGGTCATTCCTGATATGGCCGGCAAACTGGATGGTTATTGCCTGCGTGTCCCAACCCCGACAGTCTCAGTTATCGACTTAACAGCGGAATTCGAAATTGCGACCACGACAGAAGAATTGCGCCAGGCTTATCGCGACGCAGCCAAGCTTCCGCGCTTCAAGGGCATTTTGCAAGCGGTGGATGAGCCGCTGGTAAGTGTCGATTACAAGGGCGACCCACATTCATCGTCCATAGATCTTCCTTTTACTCTGGTGCTGGGTAAGGAAAAAAGCACCTTTGTAAAGATCATTGCCTGGTATGACAACGAGTGGGGTTACTCGTGCCGAACCGCGGATCTCGCGGCGATGATGGCAAAAAGTCTATAATCTACTCTCCTCCATTACCCTACCCCGGTTTCTTTTAGTAAATCGGGGAGGGTTGGGTGGGGGTTGGAGTGTTTCAAATGAATAAAAAAACTGTCAAAGATATCGATATAAAAGGCAAACGCGTTTTGATGCGCGTGGACTTCAATGTGCCGATGCAAGCCGGCAAGGTCACCGATGATAAACGCATCAGGGCCTCACTGCCGACCATTCAATACGTGCTCAGCCAGGGCGCGTCGCTCGTTTTGATGAGCCACCTGGGTCGTCCGAAGGGTGGACCCGATCCGGAATTTAGTCTGAAAGCCGCCTCGGAAGTGCTTGCCGGTCTGCTCGGCAAACCCGTACAAATGGCACCCGACTGTGTGGGCCCAGCTGTTGAGAAGATGGCAAAAGCCCTTAAACCTGGCGAAGTGTTAATGTTGGAAAATACGCGTTTCCATGCCGGTGAGGAAAAGAACGACCTTGATCTTGCCAAACAAATGGCCGCTTTGGGTGATGTTTACGTAAATGATGCATTTGGCTCTGCTCACCGCGCCCATTCCTCCACGGAAGGCGTAACACACTTTTTACCGGCGGTTTCCGGCTTCCTGATGGAACAGGAACTTGAATACCTCGGACGTGCCACCTCCAATCCAGAGCATCCCTATATAGCCATCCTCGGCGGGGCGAAGATCAGCGATAAGATCGCGGTCGTGGAAAATCTGCTGGCCATCTGCGATAAGCTCATCATTGGCGGTGGAATGGCGAATACCTTCCTGGCGGCGAAGGGTTTCAATATGCAGGATAGTCTGGTTGAAGCCGGTTCGATCGATACGGCAAAAACCATCTTGAAGAAGTCGGGCGATAAACTGCTATTACCCGTCGATGCGGTCATCGCGGATAAATTCGAAGCTGAAGCCAACAATAAAGTGGTGGATGTGGACAAGGTCCCGGCGGGTTGGCGCATCATGGACATCGGTCCAAAGTCAATTGAGGCATTCAAAGCTGCCTTGAAGGGTGCCAAGCTCATTGTTTGGAATGGACCGATGGGCGTGTTCGAGATGCCGAAGTTTGCCGAAGGCACATTTGCCATCGCCAAGCTGCTGGCCGACTCAGGCGCGACAACGGTGATCGGCGGCGGCGACAGCGCCAGCGCGGTCAAGAAAGCCGGCGTTGCCAAACAGATGACCCATGTCTCAACGGGTGGAGGCGCCTCGCTCGAATTTCTGGAAGGCAAGGAATTGCCAGGCGTTGCAGCCCTGCTGAATAAATAGAGGGCAGAGAAATTATCAGCGGATGTGAAAACATCCGCTGATTTATTTATTGGAGAGTCAAAACCTGTAAACCCAGTGTTTGTTGTTATAGAATGGATTATAGTTTTGCCAGATGTCAAATAACCAGTATTTATAATCATTAATTTGGCCTGCTCCATTCAAGGTGAAGTTGACGTCCCAAGTGTTTGCAATAGAAGAAGCGTTATAATCATGCCAGTTTCTTATCGGGAGCAGGTAAATGTCTTTTAATGCTGGTGAGAACGTCGGCCCCTATCGGGTTATGGAGCAGCTTGGTCAGGGCGGCATGGCTACTGTTTATAAAGCCTATCATGCCGCGCTGGATCGTTATGTAGCTCTGAAAGCCCTCCACCCTGCCTTCGGTGAAGACCCCAATTTTGAAGCGCGCTTCCAGCGCGAAGCTCGTTTGGTCGCCAAGCTCGAACATCCGCACATTGTTCCCATCTACGATTATGCAGAGCACGAAGGTCGCCCGTATCTTGTCATGAAGTATATTGAGGGGGACACGCTCAAAGCCCGCCTGATGAAAGGGCCGCTGACTACAGAAGAGATTAACAACGTGGTGGAATCGGTCGGCTCTGCGCTGGCATACGCACATAAACAGGGAATCCTGCATAGAGATATCAAGCCGTCTAATGTTTTGATCGGCATTGACGGTCAAATGTACCTGGCGGACTTCGGATTGGCGCGCATTGCCCAAGCTGCCGAATCCACTCTTTCGTCCGATATGATCATGGGTACGCCGCAGTACATTTCACCCGAGCAAGCCATGGGAGAGAAAAACCTGGACGAAGGAACGGACATTTATTCCTTTGGTGTGATGTTGTATGAGATGGTCGTGGGGCAGGTACCGTTCAATGCCGATACCCCTTTCTCCATCATTCATGATCATATTTATTCAGTATTGCCGATGCCGCGTGCGATCAATCCGAAAGTCCCGGAGCCGGTTGAACGGGTTTTGCTCAAAGCGCTGGCAAAGGATCGCGCTGACCGCTACCCGGATATTGACAGCCTGGTCTCCGCTTTCAAGAACGCCTGGATCGAAGCCGGTGTGCCGATGCGAGGCACAGCCATCACAATGCGTCCGGCTTCGTTGAAAAGCGGGTCAAAAACGGGTCCAGCCAAAAGCAGTGTACCCAGTGCTGCCACAGTAGCCGCCAAAAGTTCACAAGCCAAGGGACGATCTCCATGGGCTTTCATTGCAGTGGGAGTGCTTCTGTTGCTATGCCTGACGTTCGTAGCTTTCGCCTTCCTGGGCCGCGGACGGCTTCGTGAGTTGTTAGGAAACCAGTCTGGGACAATATCCCCGTTGCCGGTTTCCACACAACAAAACCCAAAAGCGTCATCCGTTATCTTAACGGAAACGCTGCAAGTGACACCGGCTGAAACACCGGTGCCGGCCATTGCCACTGCGCTCGGCGCAGTGAATGGTAATCCGAATGACCCGCAAGTCAATCTCGCACTTTCCTTTGCTTACTGGGACGCGGGCCAGATTCGCCCATCGCTGCAGGCCTTGAAAAAGGCTGCCGATCTGGCCGGGCCTACAAACACCCAGTTCTTTGAAAGCGCAGGCGATCAATTTAAACAACGCCAGGCATGGATCGCTGCGGCAGCCATGTATTTTCAGGCGATCAAGTCTCTCGGACCCATAACCAATTCCACTCCAGACCTGGTCACTAATTACCATGAAGCGCTTTACAAGGCTTCCGTTTCACCAGACTTGCCTTCCTATCTTCCATTCGACGACCTAGGCCGCGTGGAACAGCCGATCATGCTGGTCGCCCAGGCGCGTCATCTATATTACAACGGACATACCGACCAGGCGCATCAGATCATTGGCCAGGTAAATGTGCTTAAGCCGCATATGGCCGAAGCCTCCTTATTGGCAGCTGAGATGGATGCCACTGAGGGCAAATCCTTCGAAGCCAAACAGATCCTTAACATCCTTTTTGCAGACCTCAACACGCCCGATTGGGTGCGTGAGATGGCCCAAACTCTAAGTAATAAAATCCCATAAAGAAAAGAAGATCAAAAAACATGCGTACACCTCTTGTTGCTGGAAACTGGAAGATGAATAAAACGGTCGAGGAAGCCAGGTCACTGGT
>Ga0182027_10009793_pt1 | contig 13709 bp, 5 predicted proteins | sample 712E1DmetaG_FD_121300 | JGI IMG/M metagenome (GOLD analysis project Ga0182027, IMG submission 121300) | Permafrost microbial communities from Stordalen Mire, Sweden - 712E1D metaG (Illumina Assembly) | ecosystem: Environmental > Terrestrial > Soil > Wetlands > Permafrost | place: Sweden...
GCGTTTGCGAAGCGCGCAACGTCCTGAGCTAACTCGATCTTTCCGGCGTCCGTGCTCAACGGCCATACGGCTGCCTTTGCTTCGAGCCATTGGCTTTCTTTGGCCCCGATCAGCGCGTCCGGATTGCCTGCTCGGACGGCAGCCGCAGCAGTCTCCTGATTCAGCCCTTCCGCGGTCGCCTCAATGACCCCAGCAACACAGGCAGTGGCGGAGACCAACTGCCCTACCGTTGCACCGCGCCGCTTGAGCTCGACTTCGATTTCCCAGAACGCTTGGGTTGCGAAGTAGCCTCTGTCGGTGATGGAGACATCAACACCATAGAGACCGCCTGCGGCTGAAGCTATCTCCAGCACCCGATCCTCCTCGACCTTGGAGGTGGTCGTGACGGGGACCCGCGCCCGTACGCCCAGCGGTCCGGCCTGGATCTCGCAAGAAAGCGGCGGGTACTCCTGATCTCCAACCCAGTCCCAGTACTCATCTGGAGATAGGTCCGCTGGGATGTGGAACACGATCGGGTGCCCTTCAGCGAACTCGCCGTCCCATCCCCAACATCGCTGAATGCGCAGCGCGGCCATCTTGAGATCGGAGAGCGTAACGCCGTCCACAAGCCATGGGGCGACTAGATAGGTCTCCTCAGAAGCTTGAATTTCACGCGCCTCGCCCTCAAATCGGAGGAACGCTTCATCCCCGTCGACCCTTACGCGAATACGACGCCGCATGCCTCAATTGTGACGGTCTCGGACGGGCATGTTTCCTCTGGCCGCGCCGACCAAGGCCCCCCTTCACCGTGATGCCGGCCACTCATGAGGGAGCGTACGGCGAGGGCACGCGTTCCCACTCAGGAAGCCGACGATAGACATTTAGCGCGGGGCAGCGATTGTGAACGCAACTGAGTTAGTCGACCAACTCAACTCCGCCGGCGGCGAAATCTACATCGCGGATCCGAGCGAGCGTGTCCGTGCCAAATACCGCCGGGCGATCCATGGCGCCAAAGAGCAGGGATTGGTCCCGGAGGGGTTTCAACTCTGGCATACCGGCAGGGACCGGGGCGACATGGTGATCCGTCTATTGAATCGCCACACCAAGCCACCCAGAGTGGTTCCGCCTGTGCGAGCCCCCGAGACGGCGCGAGCTCCGGTCATTGCGAAGACAGTCAAGCGGTCAACGATCGACTTGAAGCCGGCGATAGCCTCACTCGCAGTCTCGAAGGGGCTTCTGCCCCGATGCCGAACGATCCTTCAGCAGTTGACCGACGAAGCCCTGCGCCGGGGATACGAGGTTCTCGCGGGCGTTGAGAAATCGAGTCTCGTCATCGTGGCCAGCGGCGAGCATCTGCCGTTCCGACTCTTCGAAGAGCAGGACACCGCGCCGGCACCGCCGCCGACAAAGGCCGAACTCCGACTCAATCCGTGGCGACTGCCGCCGACGACCATCAAGGTCCCCACCGGTCGATTGGCCCTTCGACTCGACCACTACTATCGAAACAGGACCTGGGCGGATCGCACCCGCTGGCGACTCGAGGATCGATTGACCGAAGTCATCGACCACGTCGATTCGCTGGCTCGCGCCGAAATCGAACGGCAACGCGAGGCGCACGAGAAGGGTCTACGCGACCTCGAAGCCTGGGAGGCTGGAGCCGTGGCTGCCCGGCACGCCTACATCGCCGCGCTCAACCGCCGGCGTATCAGGAGCCAGGCGGCGCGCTCTGGACGCGCCCACGCACTTCGAGAATTCGCGGATCTGGTCCTGGTCCGCGCAGAGGCCGAAGCGGACCCTCCGTCGGCTGCGCAGATGCGCGAATGGCAGGGCGCAATACTGGTCGAGGCAGGGCGGATTGATCCGCTCACCACTCCAGCTGAGTTGCGCTTGCTCGAGCCTGAGGAGATCACCGCCCACGAACTCGCGCCCTATATGCCGCGCGGCATGAGCATCTACTACCGGCCCGTAGTGCCGGCCTTTCCGCTACCGGCTACGCCACCAGGCCAAGTAACGGCCAGCGTCGCGCCAGTAGTCCTTCGCTAGCCGCGGGCAAGGAGTTGCTGCCCCGCCCTCTACCCGGCATCGACGAGAGCGGTCAAGACTCGGATTGCGGCACCACGGACGAGCGAGTCGTGCCACTGCTGATTGGCATATGAACGCAGGCAGCCGTAGCAGGAGGTGTCGTCGCCACAATCGCAATCAAGAACGCGCTGAAGCCCTGCCCTGACGACCTCAGGCAACCGCTGGCCGACCCTCTGGGCGTGCCCGGCTCCACCGGGGACTGTGTCGAACACGACAAAGGCGCTTGGATCACCCAGGCTGTATCTGTAGAGCGTCCCGTCGACCTCGTCCCGCTTGATCGAGAGCGCGGCCGCACCTTCGAGCAGAGCGTACAGCGCACTTCGGGCATCCTCTTGCGACATCGGCACCGTCGTCCGAATCTCCAGCACGTCGGTCAGGTACTCATGCCCGAGGTAGGCGGACCGAAGCCAGGTCGAGCATTCGCGATTACCAGCACGCCGTATGTCCCGATGCCCATTTCCGGACTTTCGCCCGCTCGTCGTCCCAGGGTTTGGGGCCGCCTGCGCATAGCCGCAGGTGTGACAGATTTGATAGCCACGCCCGCCAGGTCCACGGTTGACTACTGTGATCCGACCTTGCCGGCTGACCCGCTGGTGGGTCAGGTGACCATGTCGGCTGAGTTCGGGCACAACCTCCGTGGAGGGCTCCGCGCCCTGATACTCACTGAAGTAGGACTCAGTCGACCATCCGCGTCCAGGGCGGCTATCACCGGGCTTGTTGGAGCTTCGTTCGCCGGCGAAGCCAAACACAGGAATGACGAACTTGCCGGAACGGAAAGGGTCCTGTTCAGTGCTAGCGCAAACCTGGCACTCTGGAGACACCTGTTCGAGAGCCTGTCGCACTCCACCGCACTTGCGGCAGACGCCGAACGCGCGGCTTGGCCACTCACGGCCGGACTGGACCCGCAAGCCTGTGCTGCGCCACAGAGCTTTGGCAGCGACGATTTCGGCGCCTGGGGCATACTCGGAAATTGCCACCTTCAGGTCTCGGTCAAGCTGAAGCTTCGCGGCATCGGCGTCGCCGGTGCGGGCCAAGTCAAGTGGGATCACATCGACCGGGAAACCGTATTTCGGAAGGACGTTGCGTCTTGCCAGAAACGACAAGAGCGACGTCCTGAGCAACGTCGTTCGCTGACGTTTCAAACCTTCCGCCGCTCCGAATTGATCCTCTCGAACGGCGGCCTCGATCCGCTCGCCGATTTCCCGGATCTCGTCTCTCACCTCGTCGCCGGCACGTCGGAGCCAGCCCCTCGTTGGGTCGTCATCACTCTCCTGGACTAGCGCTTCGACCCAATCCCAACTCCCGACGCCCACGGCTGTCGCCGTTGAGGGGGGCACGACTCGCAGGACTGCTTCTCCGAGTTGGGTCGGGTGTGTCCGGAGCCACGCAATGAACCTCGTGTCCGCAGCGTCCTTGCCCTCCTGCTCCTGAAAGAAGGCGCCAACGTCACGGTGTTCCTCGACGTCTCGCTCGAACGCTGCGAATGCGACGGAGTGAATGTGTCGCCGGACAATCGTTGCGTTGTCGACGACGATCCGGGGAGGGCTGATTACTCCTTCGACCATTCGCAATGGGTTGGCGAAGAACGCGAGGTCGTGGTTTCGTCGCTGCGCATAGGTCACAACAAGAGCGGCGGAGCTCGTCCGGCGGCCAGCTCGGCCGGCCCGCTGCACATAGTTGGCGGGCGAGGGCGGCATGTTCCGTAGCAACACGGCCTCCACCTCGCCAACGTCCACGCCGAGCTCGAACGTCGTAGAGCAACTCAAGACGTTGACTCGCCCACGCATGAACTCGTCTTGGATCCGAGTGCCAGCGCTCGGAGTCCATTGAGCTGTGTGTTCCTGCACGGCAATGCCGACAGGATTCAGGGTTTGATACAGGAACGCGTAGTGATTCTCACGGATCTCACTCTCCTCGGCGACCCTCTCCAGCGAGCCCTCACAGGAATAGGCCGGGCAGACATCCCCCACGGATCTCCACCACATCTGTCGGCACTGACGACATCTGAAAGGGCGATGTGCCTCTGTCAGTGGAATGAACTCAAGCCGCTCATGAGAGAGTCGCCACAACGTTCCATGCTTCTTGTCCGAGTACGCGACCACGGTTCCCGACCAGACTCCGTTCGGGTTGGAGATGTAATCCCAAATCTCACGGAGCACCTTCGCCGGGTCGGCGGAAATCGACTTCGCCGTGAACACCTTTCGCAGCAGGTCGAGGCGTCGGTTGGAGCCTCGACCTGGCATCCAGGAGATGACGTCTGCCTGAGGCCCTTCTCCGCGTATTCCGTATTCACGGTTTCGCGGCGCAAAGACGTCCCCTCGGATATCGACGCCCTCTGGCACGGTCACGGCGGCTCCCGCCCGGACGGTGTCGAGAAGAAGCCGCAGCAAATCCCCAACCTCTACTGGCGAGAAGCCGAGATCGAGTAGTGGACCTGGGGCCTCGAATCGACGCGGAAACACTACCGCGATCTCAACGAGGCCCGTTCCCTCCAGGCTCTGGCGTCGATCTGACGCGACGATCTCCTGGAGGAGCCACGTCCGAATGAGAGCCTGGTTGGACGCATGGCTTGCCTCAGGATCAAGGACGAGTCGCTGCTCGGCTTCCCGTAGCATGGGCTGGACAAGATCTTCCGTACGGAGGCCGGTCTCGGCAGAGGCACTGCGTACCCGGCCGACGATGAGTGCTCGCTGGACGAGCCTCCCGTAGGTCCGCTCGAGGTACGGCGCAAAGAACGCGGCGTCCTGTCGCGAGTCGGCGAAGACGAGGAGCTTTCGACCTTCCCCGATCTCGCCGATCATCGTCGGGTCCGCCGATGGCGGCAGCTGCTGGTAAATCCCCGTGGCGATAACCGAGACCGGGGCATCGGCGCCCGGGGTGAAACGAGTGACAATCTCTCCGCTGGTGCGACCGGCGCACGCCGCGCAGCGCCGGACGACGGCCGACCCTTTGGCTGGCTTCAGCAAGGTCACCTGGATACGAGAGGGTGGCCGCGCCGTCACCTCGCAATCGCACGCGAAGCCGGCGGCGTCCCCGATCTGTCCACAGCCGGGGCAGAGGAATCGTTGAGCTTGAGTCTCCTCGCCCTCTGACCCTTGGTCGCTCTCGTCTTCGTCCTCGACGGACGCCGGGTCTCCCAGCAGGAGATAGGTCAGGGCGGCGAACGGCGGCGCTTGCACGAGCTGATTCACTCGTTGCAGACCGACGACATATTCAGCCCCGCACCGACGACAGGTCCCGAGCTCAAACATCACCGATCGACGGCCTTCCATGGCGCACGATGGGCACGCGTCGTGGGGCGCAAGTCTGAGTGCTGGCTCTCCCCGCGGATGATCCGTGCGAAGGCAGACGTAGGCTCCTTCCAGCGAGCGGAGGAAGAAGTGGTATCGGGCAGGCAATAGGGACGCATCATCGGGGTGATGTCGGGCGTCTACGGCGGCATCGACGAGCTCGACCAAATCGTCTTCGGACGCACTATCGCCGAACGCCAACCGAGCGATATCCTCAAGCTCTCCGGCACCTTCCTCCAGCCGACCTTGAACGGCCAATACCCTCGCGTCGCGCTCAAGAGCCCTGGCCAGCAATGCTTCTGCCGTGTCGACCGGCCCGGCGCCGATTAGGGCCTCGGGCACTTCTGAGGCAAACAACCGACGAAGCTCCATGGCCGCTGCCGGGCTTCGTCGGGCGGTGTTGATCTTGCCGTAGATGCTCGGAGGCAAGGAGTAGGCGGGACTAGATCCGACCATAGCCTCGCGGCTTGCCGAAACGATGTCCTGGCGCGTGGAGTCTTCTGCTGTCCATTCGAAATGCTCGTCGAATAGGGCCCGAGCAAAGTCGACCAAATCTGGATAGTCCTCGACACCGCGCCCAAGCGTGGCGCTTGTCGCAAAGCACTGCAGTCGGCCTTGCTCGGAGCCAACGACTCGATCCCGTAGCCGTCGGAGGAGCATCGCGATTTCAGCGCCGTCCGCTCCGTCGTACACGTGCGCTTCGTCCAGCGCCACTGCGCGCCAGTGCCGACCCGTGGATCCATCGAATAGCGAGCTGTCACGAGGTCGAAGCAGAAGGTACTCGAGCATGGCGAAGTTCGTGATAAGGATGTGCGGGGGGCTCGACTGCATCTCCTCGCGCGACAGTAGTTCGTTTCGGACTCGTGGTTCGCGCGGGTAGCGCTCGCGAAAATCGACCTCGGCCTTTCGGGCTGTGTCCACTGTTTCACCGACGTACCGACCGAAGCGTATCTCTGGAAATGGTTCGAGCAACCGCCTGAGGCGACGAAGTTGATCGTTGGCGAGCGCGTTCATCGGGTAGAGGAACATTGCGCGGACCCCTGGATCCGCGAGCCGCCCGTCGTCAGATTCCCGCAAGAGCGAGTCGATGGTGGGCAGAAGGAAGCACTCTGTCTTGCCTGATCCAGTACCGGTGGCGACGACCAGGTTGCGCTTCCCTGCAACCGCCTTCCGGATGGCGACCTCTTGATGAACGTACAGACTTCGGTCGATCGGGAAGATATCGTCCTTCAGTCGGAGGAAGCCGTTGTGGAGGACCCCCTCGTTGACGAGCTGGCGGACGGTACAACCCGGCTCGAATGGCGCAGAGGCCTGGATCATCGGGCCTCGGGTGAGCCGGAACTCATGTTCGAGCGCCCAGTCGAAGGCCTCGCGAAGCACCCGAGTCCGCGGCGAGAACGTCGAGTGTAGGTACCGGCGATACGCAGCCTCGATCTCTCTGCTGGCTCGAAGCGGGTTCATGTGGCAGCGACCGGGTGTTCCGTGCCGGCTGATTTGAGCCGTGTCACGACGGGCCGTGAGCCGACCACCACGAGCTGCGTCGTTGCGCGAGAAGTCCCGACATACAGCAGTGCATCGAGCGCGTCGCGGCCCGGACGGTCGCGGTCTCCGTCCATCTCCAGCTCCACTAGGACCACGATCCGACTCTCCTGGCCCTTGAAGCCGTGAATCGTCTCAAAGAAGACGTCGCCGTCGGGCTCCTCGGCTGAATACAGGCGCCAGCCCCCGAAGTCCCGCCGTCGCCACACCGGTCCGTTGCGGCGAGGACTCAGCACGCTGATGTCGGATGGCTGGGCACCAGCTTTGCGAAGGTGACCCAGCGCCTCGGCCAACGCTCCGGTGATTTGCAAATCGGTCGATCCCACCGCGTACGGGTAGTACAGAACGGGACGGCCATCCACTCCGCTCAGACGCATCCCGGGGCCTTGGTAGAGACCACGGACGAGCTCACCGATCTGATCCGTGTTGCGGCAATCGACTGAGAGCTGGAACGGATCGCCCAACCTCCGGGGTACTGCAGCCGTCGAGTACAGGCGCTGATTGTCGTCAAAGAATAGGTAGTAGTGGCCATTCTCAGGGTCTCCGAGGATGCCTTCGAGAATGTCAAACCAGTCGGCCTCGAAGTCTTGGCCTTCGTCGATCACAACAGCGTCATAGCGCGTGACGGAATGGGCCAGCGCCTCGAAGAGCCCTTCCGGAAGCCAGGCGACGTATGCGTCACCGTCCTCGGAGCCCGGAGGAGGCTTGAGGCCGATCTCGCTAACCAGGTCGCGACAGAGCCCGTGGAAGTGGCGTATGTGGAGCTTTTCTGGCACTGCCATTCGCTCGCCCAAATAGCCGGCAAGCCCTCGATTGAAGCAGACCATAAGGACCTTGCGCCCAGACTCGGCCAGCCGGCGGGCCTTCTCAAACGCGAGCATCGTCTTTCCCGAGCCTGCGCAGCCCGCGATCACTGCTCTCCGGCGACGATCAAGTAGATCCAAGATGCTGAACTGCTGTTCGGTCAGATCGACGATTCGCTTCTCGTCGTCCGCGAGCATGTCCGATAGGGGGATGGTGTAACTGACTGATGTCCCGAAAATCCTTAGCAGCGCGGTAATCCCATCGTCCTTTGGCAGCGCCGCAGGGTCGACACCGCGCCAATACTTGAGGCACTTTGTGATGCGATCTGCCAGCGCAGCCATGGCAGATCGATCGAACGTAATCTCCGGTTTGGCCCGTGGGGTTAGGCCATTTGGTGCGATCGTAACGTCGGGGAGTACCACCGCGTATCCGATCTGGCAGGCACGTCCGTCCGGCCACCGTGGATCGTTTCGGATATCCGCAATCAACTCGTGCTTGGCGGTGAGAGCCTGCTGGAACGGGTCTTTGATCTCGTGCACGGTCCCTGAGCGGTCTTCTGAGAGCCACGCACCAGTCTGCGGGTTGACCGTAATCCCTCCACCCTTGACCTCCAGCACAAGCAACCCGAGGTCTGGGTGAGCGATCAAGAAGTCAGCCTCGCCGTCTGGCTTTCTCCCTCGACCATGCCAGGCGACCGAGTGGAAGACGACGTAGTCGTCATCGAGGCCGCACCGGAGCGCGTCGAAAACCTGCCGCTCAGAGCTGGGGACCTCAACGCCGTCGATTGAATGGCGGATCCGCTCTGGGAACATCCTCGCCAAGATCACGCCTCCCGGCACACTGGATCCGCGACAGCCCGACCGAGGAATGGTAGCCCTCCGTCCAACAGTCGAAGAGCCCGTGCCGGTCTAGCTGTCACTGCGGTGCTGTAGAGTCCTCCCCTAGGTGGGCGATCACCGTCGCGGAGGGACAGGCGTGGTAGGTGTCCAAGCGGCCGAACCGCGAGGGAACATTGAGGATGAACTCGAACGGCGGCTTCGTGGAGTTCGCCTCGTTCTCGAGGTTGGCCTGGATGCTGACACGGTTGCCCGCGTTCGGAGCGTCGCTCGAGAAATAGCACATAGGTCCACGGATCCGGAGTGGGTCTTGGCCACGAAGCTACCCGCTGTGCTCGTCACTTTCCTAGTGGCAGACGGCGTGGACTTCTATGACGGTTCGTTTTGGCCTCGCCTGAGCGCCCGAGGGCTTGATGGCACAAAGCTGGGTCAAGGGTTCGAACGGGCAATTCGCGAGCTGGAACTGGAGCAGTTCGACGATCTTGTCGACGACAACGCTCTGCGATACGTAGCTCCCATCCTCGCCCATGGAGGCATTCCGAAGTATTCGACTCAGGACTACCTGCGACTGGTCAGTCGCGAGCTTCGCCGCCACGCAGACGCCTCGGCAGAGGAATTGGTCTCGCTATGGCGCTCTCGCCGCACGGCGTTCATCAACATCGACACGCCCGTGCGCAGGTTCCTTGTCTATGGGGGAGCCGCCGCGCTGGATCTGCTCGACAGGACGATCGAGCTTCTGAAGCTCACCGCCAACGAAGTCCGGCTCGGAGGCGCGGAGCGACTCGGGTTACCGGGCCAGATCGTCGAAACGTACCTGACACTCGGGCTGGATCCGGCAACGGTGACGGCTACGACAAGCGCTCGGCCGCCGAGACCGGCCGTGAGGTTCGACCCGTGGGGAGGTCTGGGGCCGGTCGTCGAACTCCCGTCCGTGGCAACTCGCTTTCGCGGGGCGGTGTGGCGTGTGGCCGGGGACGGCCGGTCGCGCACTTTCGATGCGTCATTGCTCGACAGTCAGGTAGTCCCTGTCGACGCGGCCGGCTCGTGGGAGATCACCTTCGAGGGGCCGAATGACCTGCAGCGCGACTACGCATTCGAGTGTCTGGCAGAGTCCCCAATCATTTGCTTCGACCCGGCAAACGGGGACTACGTAGCCGACACCCGTCCACTCGCCCTTGACGAGATGTGGGCTCTCGTACCGGACGGCACAGAACTGAAGTGGCTCCAATCCGACGGCTCGGAGGCTCCGCTCAGCGCCTTGTCGGAGCTGCCCAAGCCGGCCGGATCTTGGACCGGCTTTCAGGCACTTCACCTAAGCCTTCGGGGAGTTCGGGCGTTGAGGGCGCGCCTCAGCACTCCAGGCGCCAAACAGGCCGCCGAGGGCCTTGTGCGGGTCATACGGCCAGCGGATCGTCCATCCGTGACTGGAGCGCCGCTCGAAAAGGTCGTGAGCGTCTCTGGAGACCCGGTGTTCGCGAGCCTCCCGATGCTGCGCGTTCCGATCATCGCGGGTTTCGGTGACGAACGGTGGGCGTTGTCCGTGAAGGGTCCGGGGGCGGCGTTCGATGGCACCCTTGCGGCTCTGGAACGAGTTGGCGACGTTGTCGCTCTACCCCAACACGAGGCACTGTCGTTCGGCAGCGCAGAGGTCAGCCTGCGCGGGCCTCTCGGCTTGGATCTCCGGACTCGATTCGTGATTGTCCCTGAGCTATCGGTGGCAACTCCCGACCGGATCCTACTGCCGGCCGACACGGCACCGGCGTACGTCACTGCTTCGGCTGGGGCAGGGATCGAACTAATCGGCAGCGACCATGTCGCTTCGACCCGTTTTAGGATCCCGGATAGCGGCGCGGAACTGCCACTTGTCGCCAGGCTCGGCAACCAGGAAGTCGCGCTACGAGTCACGACGCCAAGGCTGCAGTGGGGCGCCAAGAAGGGTGACTCCGTCCCGACACTCGCGAGCCAGCGCATCGCGATTGATCGGGACGACATCGAATCGGGGGCTACCGAGAGCCTGGTCGTGACGACCCATCGCGGAGGCGTCTCGATGTCGCTCGAGCTTTGGTCGGACAAGGGGTCGATTCAGCAGACGTCATTCGCAACGGCATCAGCTCGTGACGGCCGGTGGGTGTTTGACCTCGGGCAGTTCCGGGACACAGTCCGATCGGAGCGAATGGCCCGGCTGCAAATCAAGCTTGCGATCGAGACGGAGCTGGTCGCCGTCGCGGACGTTGTCGCAGGAGTCATGGCGAGTGATTTCGCGGTCGCGGTCGGTGATGGTGATCAGCCTGGAACGACGGTAACGTTCTCCCAGACAAGATCGCTCATCGGCCGTGTGGCTCGACTGTGGTCACTCCAGCGCCCTTGGGATCCCCCGATCTCACTCGCCATACCAGACGATAAGGGCGGTTCAGTAGTCGTCCCAACGGAGAGCGCCTCGCCCGGCCTCTATCGCGTCGAAATCGCCGTTGACGATCCCTGGACAACGCCTACGCGACCAGTTGCCGGGGCCCGGAGCACCGCGGACCTGTGCATCGGATCTCCTAGTGACGAGCTTGCGCGTCGAACTGGACTAGGTGCCTCTGGGTGTCTCGGGCTTCTGGAGTTCGCTGTTGTCAATGGGATATGGCCGGCCGAGCTTCAAGGCCCGAGGGCGAGCCAAGTGTCCGGGCAAGCTCTTGATGGCGCCTCTGCGATGCTGGCCGACCTGAGTTCTGGGCAGGCGCCGCCGCGGCCTTTGCAGGTGCTCGCAGGGATAGCATTCGCCGACATTTCAACGACACTCGATGCGATCGCCTCCAGATTCTCTGAAGAGCGGATGGACCAAACGGCGATCCTTTCGATACTGCTCTTGGCCATGACGACAACCCGAGTCCGGGCGCCGGCGCTCGTCAGCGAACGGATCATACGGACCATCTGGCAAGCGTGCCCACCTCTTGCTTGTCTAGTCGATGTTCCGCTCGCCCTAAGTGGAAATGCCGATGCTGCCGACCGATGCGGACAGTTTCTGGGCTGGAGACCAGGGCAAGAGGTCGATATCCGACCGGGGCTACTCCTGACCGAGCTCGAGCTCAAGCCGTCGCAACTCCGTCTTGTGCGGGAGAGGCTGGGCCTCGTTCCTCGAGAGATCCTCAGCTGGGACAGCTGGGCCCTCGCTTCGTTCGACTGGCTGCTGGCTGCCAAAGAGCGTGACTCGATCCAGGAATGGTGGCGCCGCAATGGCTGGCTGGCGGTCGTCACGATCGACGATGATCAGGTCCTTGCCGCACACGCGCGCTACCGCGCGCCGCAGCGACAGGTGGATGCCTGGGCGGCGCTTCCGCGCGCAACCATGACGGCTGCTTTCCACATCATCCGGGGCGACTCCGACCGTGCATCGGCCGCCAATGCTTTGCGGGAAGCGCTTGGAAGCGCGTCGAAGCTTGTGGTTCATGACCTCTGCATGGCTCGAGTCGTCGTGTCCGCAGCTCAAGAACTGGACATGGTCGAGCTTTGGGGCGGAGACCACGGAGCGGGCGGCAACCATCCTGGGACGCCAACCAGCGAGGAGATGGCTCTTGGCACGGTAGTGACCGGTCGAATAGTCAAGCTGGTGGAAGGGGGGGCCTACGTAGCGATCGGACCGGGTCCGGACGCCTTCCTGAACGAGCAGTCGTTCCTACGTAGTGCGGACCGGTCGGTCGCTGAGCATCACGTCGGCGAGTTGGTCGAAGCACTCGTTGTGGCAACTGACTTTGTCACAGGGCAGGTTCGCCTCTCGGAACGGGCGTTGGCAGCCAGGGAAGCTGCGGTCTCCATCGAGGTTGGAACAATCGTTGAAGGCATCGTCGAGTCCCACTTACTAGGGGGCGCTTTTGTCGACATCGGCGGCCTAAGTGCGTACCTGCCAGACCGGGAATTGGCGTGGCATCAATCTACCCGTTCGAGGCCACCGATCGGGACCGTTGCACAGGCGTGTGTTGCGGCCGTGGATCCAACCGTCGGCCAAGTCACTCTCTCGGTTCGTCGACTCCCGGGCGACCCCGGCTTCGCATTCTTCAAGTCGCTTGAAGTCGGCCAACGCCTGACAGGCACTGTCGCGGAAGTGTCGGAGCTAGGCGTCTTTGTGTCCATCGGGCCACTGGACGGTCTCGCCTATGCCAGCCAATTGCCGCGGCTTCCTGACGGCACTGCCGATCTGGGTTTTGCCGTTGGACAGCGAGTAGAGGTCGAAGTCTTCGACATCAAGCCGGAGAAGGGCCAAGTCGGCCTTTCGATGGGGGATGTGAAGCGTGCAGAGTGGGCGAAGGCCACGGAAGGGCTGGAGATCGGCTCGGTTGTGCGAGCGACAATCATTCGCGTCGCGTCGGTCGGGCTATTTGTGAATGTGCTCGGAACTTTCGGCCTCATACACCGCAGCGAAGTGGCCTGGACGCGCATCGATGACCTCGAATCGGCCTACCGAACCGGGCAGACCGTGGATGCTGTTGTAATGGACCTGGACAACGACAGATTGCGTCTTTCGCTGTCGATGAGGCTCCTCTCGCCTGACCCTTGGCCCGCGCTCGAGCGAGCCCTTCCTCCCGGCACCTCGGTCGCGGGGGTCGTGACTCGTCTGACCAATTTCGGTGCTTTCGTCAAGCTGGACGTGGGGGTGGACGCCCTCATCCACATAACTGAGGTTGGAGAGGAATCTCCCGGAGAGTCCACGCCCCTTGAATACCTGGAGAGGTATCTTGAGGTTGGCCAACGGATCACCGCTAGGATCCTCGCCGTCAACCCCGATGAGCACCGCCTAGGCCTGACCTTAAGGTGACCGGGTGGATCGCGGAGGCTCGGTCGTTGACCCCGGCGGCGAGAGCGTCAGAGTCGAGGCGTATAATCGTGAGTCTCACTGTCGGCATTTGATAGAAGAGCCGATCCCGCGGCGGGCATCGGACTCTTTTAAGTTCACACGATGGGACCAAGACTCTCTCCGGGGCGGGATCCTGACTCACCCCGGAATCGACGAAAACGGCGTCCTCGCGATGGCCGTTCCACGCACGAATCGACTGTCGCTGCTCACCCGGACGGGAACCTGACTTCGGATCAGATGGTCGGGGGTTCGAATCCCTCCGGGCGCGCCATAACAGCCTCTGGCAGAGCAAGCGCTAATCCGTGCTGGTATGCCGCGGGTGTCAGGCGGGCGGACACAAACTCC
>Ga0182027_10009794_pt1 | contig 13709 bp, 18 predicted proteins | sample 712E1DmetaG_FD_121300 | JGI IMG/M metagenome (GOLD analysis project Ga0182027, IMG submission 121300) | Permafrost microbial communities from Stordalen Mire, Sweden - 712E1D metaG (Illumina Assembly) | ecosystem: Environmental > Terrestrial > Soil > Wetlands > Permafrost | place: Sweden...
CAAACTGTTCGAGACGGAAGCTCCGGAGATAGCCGCCGGCACTGTCGAGATCAAAGCCATCGCCCGCGAAGCAGGCTCTAGGTCAAAGGTCGCCGTCGTCTCGCATGATCCGCACATCGACCCGATCGGCTCCATGGTCGGCCAGCGCGGCGTCAGGGTTTCGACCGTGACTTCCGAGCTTTCCGGCGAGAAGATCGACATCGTCGAATGGAACGAGGACCCGGCGCTCTTCATCGAGGAGGCCCTGTCCCCCGCCGAAGTCGTCTCGCTCGAGCTCATCGACGAACAGCATCGCGCCATCGTGACTGTCACCGAAGACGAGCAGTCGCTCGCTATCGGCAAAGGCGGCCAGAATGTGCGCCTCGCTGCCAAGCTCACCGGCTGGAAGATCGACATCAAGTCGGCAGGCGGAGAAGAATTAGACGAGGAGGAACCCGGCGATGAAGACGAGGCTGAAGTCGTCGCTGAAGTCGTCGAGGAGAAGGCTGAAAAGAAGGCCGAGGAAAAAACAGATGAGCCAAAAGCTGAAGAGCCGAAGATCGAAGTTGGTAAAGCCGAGGAGACGAAAGAGGTCAAAGCTGAAGTTCCTGAGGAAAAGAAAAAGGGCGCAAAGAAAACCGCTAAAAATCGATGAGATCTCTGATTTGCATATTGAGAGCTTGGGCGAACTTGATCAGATTGTGCAGAGTTATATTCTTCTCGCCGCGCTCGATCATACCGACATAGGTGCGATGGGCTTTGACCAGCGCGCCGAATTGTTCCTGCGATATGCCAAGCTTCTCGCGCTCGCGCCGTATCTTCGCGCCGATCGATTCCTGATAATGTTTCTGTAGGTTGACCATGATACATTAAGGATAGCATATCTTTCTGATGATAATCCAGTCAGACATTTGACATGTTGATAGCAATTTTGCTATATTAGATTTATACTCCCTCATTTTAAGACAATTGGGACCGAATAAATAACATGAAAAAAGATCAAATCTTAAAATTCAATACTTTCGATGAAGTTTTTGGAAAACTCCTCAAATCAAAGAAAAATCGTGCGATATACGAGGGCGAATTGACACGCCTGCGATTGATCCGCCAGATTCGCGAACTCCGCCGTTCCAAGAAGCTGACCCAGCGCTCTTTTGCCGCCAAGGTCGGCATGCCCCAATCCGTCATCGCTCGCCTCGAGACTGGACGCCACGACTTCTCTTTGAAGACGCTCTACCAGATCGCTAGCGCTTTCGGCAAGCAGGTCAAGCTGGTGTGAATTGACATGACATAAAAGTTCTGTCAACCCTGCCAATTCCCGAGAAAACCTGCTATATTGGCGCTCATGTCTAACTACATCTGGTTCGCTCTAGTTTGCTCGATAATCGCCATCGCTTATGGCGCTTGGCTCGCCTCTTCGATCATGAAGAAGCCGGCCGGCAATGACCGCATGAAGGAGATCGCCGCCGCCATTCAGGCCGGTGCCAAGGCGTATTTGAATCGCCAGTACCGGACGATTGCGATAATTGCTGTCATTTTGTTTATCATCCTCTGGATCTTCCTGGGAATCACGATCGCTCTCGGCTTCATCTTCGGCGCGCTCCTCTCGGCTCTGGCCGGATTCATCGGCATGAATGTCTCGGTGCGCTCGAATGTCCGCACGGCTGAAGCCGCCAGACAGGGATTGGCACCGGCGCTTTCGCTCGCATTCAAGGGAGGATCGGTGACAGGACTGTTCGTCGTCGGTTTGGCGCTCCTTGGTGTCACTGTTTTCTATTCAATAACAAAGGATGTGAGCTCCTTGATAGGTCTAGCCTTTGGAGCTTCACTCATCTCCGTTTTCGCCCGTCTCGGTGGCGGCATTTTCACCAAAGCCGCTGATGTCGGCACTGACCTCGTCGGAAAAGTCGAAGCTGGTATTCCTGAAGATGATCCGAGAAATCCTGGAGTCATCGCTGACAACGTCGGCGACAACGTCGGCGACTGCGCGGGAATGGCTGCTGACCTGTTCGAAACCTACGCTGTCACGACCATCGCGGCAATGATGCTAGGTGTCACGCTATTCCCCGGCTTCAATGGCGCGTTGATCTATCCGCTTGCTCTGGGTGGTATTGCGATCATTGCTTCTATCATTGGTACATGGTTCGTGAAGATGGGATCTTCCAAGAATATCATGGGGGCTATGTATAAAGGATTGGCTGTCGCCGGAATCTTGGCGGCCATCGCATTCTGGCCGGTCACCAAGTCCATCATGGGGTCAATTCCAATGTATGGAGCTGGTCATATCTACCTGGCCACATTGGTCGGCCTATTCGTGACCGCAGCGCTCGTTGTCATCACTGAATACTTCACCTCTACGAAATACAAGCCGGTCCAATCTATCGCCAACGCTTCGCTCTCCGGTCATGGAACGAATATCATCCAAGGCCTAGCGATCTCAATGAAGTCTACGGCTTGGCCATTGATCACGATCGTGGTTGGAATCTTATTGGCTTACGCTCTCGGCGGCCTCTATGGCATCGCCGTGGCGGCCATGTCGATGCTCTCGATGGCAGGGATCATAGTCGCCATCGATGCTTACGGTCCGATCACTGACAACGCAGGCGGCATCGCTGAAATGGCCGAACTGCCCAAGGAAGTCCGCGACGTCACTGACCCTCTGGATGCCGTCGGCAACACCACCAAAGCTGTCACCAAGGGCTATGCTATCGGTTCTGCTGGTCTGGCCGCGCTCGTCTTGTTCGCTTCGTACACGCAAGCCACGCACGGCCTCTCATTCAGCTTGACTGATCCACGCGTCATTGTCGGACTATTCTTGGGCGGTCTGCTTCCTTATTACTTCGCGGCACTTTCAATGGAAGCTGTCGGTAAAGCGGCCGGTAAGGTCGTCGATGAAGTCCGTCGTCAATTCCGCGAGATCAAAGGCATCATGCAAGGCACCGCCAAGCCTGACTACGCGCGCTGTGTCGATATCGTCACTTCGGCAGCCATTAAGGAGATGATCGTTCCGGCCTTGATTCCTGTGCTTGCGCCAATAATCGTTGGATTCATTCTCGGACCTGTCGCTCTTGGAGGATTGCTGGTAGGTTCAATCGTTACGGGATTATTCGTGGCGATCTCTATGACTTCCGGCGGTGGCGCTTGGGATAATGCCAAGAAATTCATCGAGCAGGGCGCGCACGGCGGCAAGGGATCCGATGCTCACAAGGCGGCCGTCACCGGCGACACCGTCGGTGACCCCTACAAGGACACCGCTGGCCCGGCCATCAATCCGATGATCAAGATCCTGAACATCGTGGCATTGCTCATCGTGACATTCGTGATGGCGTGGCATCTGTTCTAGATGCTATACTGGATCTCATCATGAAAAAATATCCGTATCTTTTAAGCCTCGCCCTATCATTAGTTCTGGTGGCGCCGGCTTTTATCTATGCGCAAGACAATCAAAGTGCGCCAGTGCCGCAACCTAAGCTAAACACCATCACTGGCCATTTGCAGTCTGAATATCAGGCTGGCATGGTTAACCTCCAGAATAACCGTGATTACCGCAACACCCTCATAATTCAGGGGCAGAGCGGCAATCCCGGCATGATGCCGCCGGGATCGATATCTCCTCTCATGAAGAGATTCGCTTCTTCAACAATGTTCGCGTCTTCGACATTGATCCAACAGATGATGATGAATCACCAACGCGAACAAGGCCTTCGAGCGGATGCTTTCGCATTCTTGCAGGACAATCTAGTGCGGCAATCGAACCAATCTCTGGATAATCTCAAGCAAATCCGAGCTCGCATAGCTGAACTTATCCAGACAGAGACGGCTAAAGGGATCGATATGACAAAAGCGACTGCCCTTCTGACGACAGCCGACAACGATATTTCGACCGCCGAACAATCCATTAAGGCTTTGGTGGCATATGTGCCTTCGACAGGTTCTGCGGCGCTCACCGCTTCGACGACCATCGATCTCGGGCAAGCTCGGCAACTGGGCTCGGCCGCCATACAGTCAATAGATGCGGCTCGCCAGGCCCTCGATCAGGTTGTAAGCGCCATCATTCAAGCTATGGGCGTGTCTCCGACCGCAAGCTCGACGGAGACAACGCAGTCCTCCAATCAATAAGCGCGATTATAATTAATAAGACAAATAAAAACCACATGGAACCGCAGAATCAGCCCATCGCGAATGATCAGCCGATAATGCCACCCGCAATGCCTTCAACGATGCCGACCTCGATGCCGCCCGCGGTTCCGCCTACGCCGATAGTGATGCCTCCGATCGAAGGCTCCGCCAAGAACGGCGATAAGAAGGTCGGCCCCATCATAGCCACGCTGGTGATCGTGCTCATCCTCATCATCGCCGCGCTGTATCTATTCGCCTCGCGCATCAACCAGCCGGCTATTCCCGACGACAACACAGTCTCAGCGGGAAATCTCGACGGAACTGCGATCGTGAACAACGATTCACAGGCTCCGGCGGCGGTCCAGCCAACGACTAGCACCTCGACCGATATCCGGTCGCTCCAGAACGACCTCAATAACTCCACCAACGGTCTGGACAATCAGAATTTTTAAGGTACACTTGCTCGCATGCCGAAATCCTACGAAACAGCTTCTATGAAGAGGCTCGACGGCTCGCGCGTCGAGATCGCTGGTTCCATCGCTCCCGCAGTCTGGGAAGCTTTCCGTTCGAAAGCCATCAAGCACGTAAATGATTCGATCTCGATCGACGGCTTCCGCAAAGGCAATATCCCAGAGAATATCTTGATATCCAAAGTCGGCGAGATGGCCATCCTCGAAGAGATGGCTGAACTAGCGTTACCGAAAGCCTATGTGGATATATTGATTGATAATAAGATAGACGCCATCGGCAAGCCGGAGATCCATGTGACCAAGCTCGCCAAGGGCAATCCTCTCGAATTCAAAGCCACGACCGCTGTCGTGCCTGAAGTGAAGCTGCCGGATTACCGGAAGCTCGCAACGATTGAAGTTAAAAAGAATAAGACTGGAGAAGAAAAAGCCACAGACAAAGAGATCGATGAGGCTATCCTGCGCATCCGAAGGACGCACGCCTCGCACGAAGGGCACGACCATTCGAAGATGACTGCCGCGGAGCATGAGAAAGCCGTCGAAGCCGCCATGCCGGAATTGACAGATGATTTCGTCAAGAAGCTCGGCGATTTCAAGGATGTCGCAGACTTCAAGGCGAAACTGGCGGTGATGATCGCAGAGAATAAGAAGGATGAGGCCAAGGAGAAAGCCCGCATCCGCATCGCCGACGCCATCGCCCTAGAGACCGCTGTCGAGCTTCCCGACATCATGATCGAGAGCGAGCTCCATCGCACCGAGGCGCAGTTCAGCGCCGACATCGAACGCATGGGCGTCAAGCTCGACGCTTATCTGAAGCATGCAAAGAAGTCGATTGAGGACGTCCGCAAGGAATGGCGGCCGATGGCGGGGAAAAAGGCCAAGCTCCAATTGGTCCTGAACGAGATTGCCAAGTCCGAGAATATCAAACCGTCAAAGGAAGAAGTCGAAGCTGAAGTCGCCCACATCCTAGAGCACTACAAAGACGCCGACCGCGAAAGCGCCGCCATTTATGCCGAGACTGTTTTGACGAATGAGAAAGTTTTTCAATTCTTGGAATCCGCTAACTGAAATTGGCACCTTGTCTAGAGGAGCACCCTGGAAAGGGCGGCAATGACTGCTGTTTCAGCCCTAAGGACTTGGCTCCCTAGACATCTTACTGAAATTTCATTATTGTGAAACAGGGCTATTTCTTCCGGCGACCATCCGCCTTCCGGTCCGATGAAGACGGCGATCGGTTCAGATTCACTGAGGTCGGACCTCAGTAAAAGCTCACCCTCGGTATGGAAGGCGATACATTGAATTGCTTCGTGCTGATCAATCGCTTCCTTCAAAGAAATGATCGGATGGATTTTAGGAACATCTCCTCTGCCGCTTTGTTCGCTGGCTTCAACGCTTATTTTAATCAGCCGCTCATGATTCACGGCTTTCTTCTCACTGCGCTCGGCGATGATCGGGATGATATCCGTCACACCAAGCTCGGTCGCTTTTTCGACGATGAATTCGAAGTTATCTTTCTTGATGACCGCCGCACACAGATAAGCCTTTCTCGTCGGCATGAAGCGGCTCCGCATCGATTCGCGAATATTAAAAACGACACCATCATCACCAACGAACTGATCAATTGCTGCCGAGTAATCGGAGCCTGATCCGTCAAAAATAATCACTTCTTCGCCGACTTTCAATCGCAAGACATGGAGGAGCTGATTTACCAGCTCCGAGGAATGGACAGTCAGCTCGGTACGATTGCCGACGAGCTCGGAGATGTAAAATCGGTGGAGACGCATAAGATTAAAATCCTAAATTATAAATCCTAATTTCCAAACAATATCCCAAAACTAGGATTCAAATCAAAAACGTTTGGAAATTAGAATTTTGGATTTAGGATTTCTTGACATTAGCCCGACTATAAATCAGTTAACTACTTTACTTCTTAGTAGCCATCACTTGGTCAACAATCCCGTACTTCTTGGCCTCTTCGGCATCCATGAAGAAATCGCGGTCCACGTCCTTCTCTATCTTCGAAAGAGTCTGCCCCGAGTTCTTGGCCAGCATCTTGTTCAGGATCGCGCGGGTCTTCAGGATATGCTTGGCGCTGATCTCGATGTCGGAAGCCTGGCCTTCGGCGCCGCCCAATGGCTGATGAATCATGACTTCGGCATTCGGCAGGGCGAAGCGCTTCCCTTTCGTGCCGGCGGAGAGGACCAGAGCGGCCCCGGAAGCGGCGATGCCGACGCAGACCGTCGAGACGTCGTTCTTGATATGCTGCATCGTGTCCACGATGGCCAAGGTCGCGCTGACCGAGCCACCCGGAGAATTGATGTACATGTTGATCTCTTTCTTCGGATCTTCAGACTGCAGGAAAAGCAGCTGAGCGATGACCAGGTTGGCGATGTGGTCGTCGATCTGTCCGCCCAGGAAGATGATGTTGTCCTTGAGGAGGCGCGAATATATGTCATAAGCGCGCTCGCCGAAGCTGGATTTCTCGATGACGGTAGGGATGAGCATGGTGGTTTCTAGAATTAATAACGGATTAATTGATGATTATGTGAAGAATATAACACATAAAATCTATATAATCCAGCTTGACAATCAAGTTTAACTTAAGATAAACTTACGCCATGAGTACAAAAACAATGAAACAGAATATCATAGGTCTTAAAGACTTGAGGCTTAATGCGAGCAAATACATAGAAAGAGTCCAGAAGGGCCATTCATTTCTCGTAATGAAGAGGTCAAACCCCATCTTTAGAATGGAACCGGTGGATGAGTGGGGTGACGAAGGGATTTGGGAGAAAGTCGTCGATTTCACTAAGATCAAAAAAGGCGGAGTGCCGGCGGCTGATGTCTTGGCGGCTCTGCGGAGAATGGCATGACCAAGATAGAGAAATTCATATCTAAGCTCGTTCCCAAAGAACGGGCTATCGCGGCGCATCTTATCGAGCGGATAACGCTACTCGACCTCAAGGGTTTAGACATGAAAAAGCTCACGGATATGGATGGGTTGTATCGCGTCAAAAAAGGAGACATCCGGATCAAGTTCTACATCATCGAAAAAAGCGGGCAGATCATAGATATCGACCGGAAGAATGACAATACATATTGAATCGCAAAACTTGCACTCAAAGATAGTTTCGTTGTATGATACCGATGTTACCACTTTAATTTTGATCTTGCTTTTCCGGAATACGGCTAACACTATGACGCTTCCACATTATTCAAACGGCATCGCAACCAACGGCAGAATAGGCCTGGCAGAGTTTCATATTATTCGTCCATAGTCCTCGGAAGGCGGGTCACCACCGCATATGTCATTAAAACTAGTCGCGCTCTTCCTCTCCATCGCCGGAGTCGCAGGAGTCGCCATCGGATATTACCTCCGATATCTCATCACCCTCGGCAAGAAAGGCTCGATGGAGCTCGAAGTCAAAGAGATGCTTCTATCGGCCAAAGAAGAGGCCAAGAAGATCACCGCGGACGCCGAGAAGAAGGCGGCTGACGCTTTGACGACGGCTAATTCCGAGATCAAAGAGAAAGAGCACAAAGCCAGTCAGACCGAAGATCGTTTGATCCATAAGGAATCCATTCTCGATAAGCGCCAGGGCGACATAGACAAGGAAGTCGAGCTCATAAAGCAGCGCGCCAATGAGATCCGCGCCATCAGGGATAAAGCCGACAAGCTCGAGGATGATCGCCTCAAGGCGCTTGAAAGGGCGGCCAATCTGACCGCCGAAGACGCCAAGAAAGAGATCGTCGCCATGCTCGAGAAGCAGAACGAGCAGGATTTCATGATGCGCATGAAGAAGCTCGAGAATCAGGGCGAGGAGATGCTCGAAGACAAAGCCAAGGACATCTTGGCCGTCTCCATCCAGCGCCTAGCTTCGTCCGTGGCTTCCGATTTCATGTCATCGACTGTCGAGATCCCCAGCGACGATGTCAAAGGCAAGATCATCGGCAAGGAAGGCCGCAACATCAAGGCCTTCGAACGCGCCACCGGAGTGGAAGTCCTCGTGGATGACACGCCCGGCGCTATCACCATTTCTTCATTCGACCCGATCCGCCGTCATGTGGCCGGCATCGCCCTGCGTGAGCTGATAAAAGATGGCCGCGTCCAGCCGGCCCGCATCGAGCAAGTCGTCGAGAAAGCCCGCCAGGATGTCAACAAGACCATCAAGGAAAAAGGCGAGCAGGCCGCCTATGAATGCGGCGTGCTCGGCCTCGATCCGCGCATATCGCTCATCCTCGGGCGCCTGCATTTCCGCACCAGCTACGGCCAGAATGTGCTCCAGCACTCGATAGAGATGGCGCATGTCGCAGGCATGATCGCCGAAGAGCTCGGCGCCAATGTCCAAGTCGCCAAGGCCGGCGCTCTACTCCACGACATCGGCAAGGCCCTCGACCACGAAGTCGCCGGCACCCATGTCGAGATCGGCCGCCGCATCCTGCAGAAATTCGGCGCTCCCGAAGAGGTCATCAAGGCCATGCAGGCCCACCATGAGGAGTATCCGTATGAGACCGTCGAGTCGCGCATCGTCCAGACGGCAGACGCCATCTCCGGCGCCCGTCCCGGCGCCCGCCGCGACAATGTCGAGAATTACTTGAAGCGCCTCGGCGACCTTGAAGCCACCGCCAACTCGTTCCCGGGCATCGAGAAGTCCTATGCCCTGCAAGCCGGCCGCGAGATCCGCATCTTCGTCAAGCCCGAAGCCATCAATGACATCGAGGCCAAGAATCTGGCCCGCAATATCGCCGAGAAGATCGAGAAAGACCTGAAATACCCGGGTGAGATCAAGGTGACGGTCATCAGGGAGACAAGGACTATCGAGTTCGCGAGGTAAACTACAAACGCTTTATCTCACTGTTGATCGCCAGTTTCGTCTTCCACTTAAGGTTTTTCCTCGCGTCGGTGAACTCTTTCAGGGCCAGGAGTGGATTCAGATCCTCGGTTATGACTTTGTCGGTAACCTCCTTGTCTATGAAAGCCAGAAGCTCCTCGAAGAACGCCTTCGGCTCCATTCCCGTCCTGTCGCGTATGACCTCCGAGCTGTAGGAATATCCTCTCATGAAGAAATGATGGACATCATAGATGTCCCTGCCGGCGACTTTGCCTTTGTGCTTGAACCGGTCCGTCGCGGCTATCAATTTATTCGCGAACATGGTCTCTTTGGTCTGGCAATTGAACACGCGGTCGATGTCCGTGAATCTCTGCGGAGCGTAAACATTCGCGACGGGTATCGGGAACGCGGCCTCGACCTTCAAGGTATTTCTGAACTCCGGAGAATTCTCATATTTCAAGAGATACTGGATCCCGTTCTTGCTCTGATCCTTGATGGTCAAGCCGAGTTTGGAGAATATCTTCTCCATCGCCGCCCGTATCTTCGGGATGTCCTCTTTGGCGCCGGCATAGTCGAAGTCCAAATCGACGGAAAAACGGTCCAGCCAATCGAGCATCGCGGCACAGGTGCCGCCTTTGAAATACAGAACTGAGGCAAGCGTTGGCTCGTCGGCGATGGCCTCTAGAACTCTGTAGAGCCACTCCTTGTGCAAGGCCGCCTTTTTATTTGGGATGATGAACATGTTTTTTAATCTGGCGTTTTTTTATCTGGCTAGTATACCCCACCGCGCGGATGACCTCATCATATTTTTTCCAATCTATCAGGTTGAAGTCGTATTTGTCTACGCCGTCTACATACTTCCACGGATTATAATAATACGCGTCGGCCAATGCGCGCTCCGGCGATGCTGTGCGGACCCCGTTCTCGATCTTGATGCCGGCATCGTTGAACAGATACTTTGGATCCAGTTTCATCGATCGATAATCCTGTCCGCCGATGGAAAATGTTTTGGATGATCCGCTGATGATGCTGATAGACATCGGGAACTGGTTGATGAGGCCGTGATCAAAAAGGATCGTCTCGCAAGAAATATACGCCGGACCATGGATGGCCTTGACTCCGATCAGTCGAGGATCGATCTCCGACAGATCTTTGATGGCATATAAGCCGCGATATATCCGCTTCAACATTCCGGCTTTGACATATCGAGATAAAGTGACTCTCAAAGTATGCTTGTTGGTTATTCCCCAGATATTGGCCAGATCATCTATGTGGAAAACCTGCTCGCCCATGGCGGCCAGCTTGGCAAACCTGTCGTTTTTACTATGTTTATTTATGATATACATATTTGTATACTATAATGTATCATAGCCAAAGAATGAATGCAAGCGCACTCCATGTTTTAAGGCTCATCCTTGGTTCCTAGTTAACTAGGAACTAGGAACTGTGCTATAATATGGCCATGAATAAGCACTGGTCAGTCAATGAAGCAGAGCTTGCCAAGAATCCGGAAGCCTATGCTATCTGGAAGCTGGAACAGCGCATCAATTGGGGCATCGGCGAGAAAATCATGAGAAGGGTGGAACTGCTCAAATTCTGGAACCGTCTCGACATCGATCCGTGGAAACGCAAGGCTTTGGCCCTCGCTCTGTTTGCTTAAAACCATGCCGTCAATCCTTTCTAAGAATCAGAAATATCTGCTTTCCATTTTGGCGAAGGAGAAAACCGTCACAGATAATTTTTATCTGACTGGCGGCACTGCTCTGGCTGAATTTTATCTGCACCATCGTTTGTCAGAAGATCTGGATTTCTTTTCTGAAAATGAATTCGAGCCGCAAGCGATCTCCGCACTGTTCAAGAAGCTTCAAAAGGTTGCCGGCATAAAGAAGGCTTCTTATGAACAGAGCTTCAATCGTAACCTGTTCTTCCTTGAGCTGGAAAAGGATTCCATCAAGACTGAATTCACTTACTTCCCTTTTGCGAGGATAGATCTGAAACAAAAATTCGGCGCCCTGTCCGTCGACAGCCTTCTCGACATAGCCGTAAATAAAGCGTTCACCATATATCAGAAGCCGCGGTCCCGAGATTTTATAGATCTGTATTGTATCCTAAAAGAAAAGAAAGATTGGAAAATGGACGAGCTCGTCGAAAAAGCCCAGATAAAATTCGACCATTTCATCGATCCTCTTCAATTGGCATCACAGTTCGTCAAATGCGAAGAATTAAAAGACTATCCAACCATGATCAAGAAGATCGACGAGAAAGACTGGCAACGGTTCTTCATGGACGAAGCCAAACGCCTTTCCGCGCGCGATGTGAAATGAGACGGATATGACAAAGCCCCGGGATTGAACCGAGGCTTTTTGATTATCTTTATCCTAACGCACGGATATCTTGCGCTTCGTGATTTATCCTGTAGTTTTTCCGTTTGATCTTAAGTTACGGCGTTTACAAATCTCGCAATCGCATAATCCTCCGAATTTAAGCTCATCGATATATTGAGGAGCATATCGTTCTTCCAGATCTTTAACATATTTTTCGCCGCAATCCTCTTTAAGGTGGCTCATGACCATCTGAACGGATTTAAACGGTCCGCTCGGAAGAGAAGTGATCAGCTTGTATTTATTATAGGACGGTTTCGATAGATTATTGATTAAGTCTATCAAATTGGAATATAACCCCGACAAAATCCGATCGGCCTGATCTGTCTTAAACTTATGAAATGAAGTTTGCTCACCAGGGCAACGTATGTGATATGTCAGCGGACCAAGCTCGTTTTCAAACATGCGTACCGCGGCATGGCGGATATTGCCGTTATCATGTTGAAGCAGCTCAAATAGCCAGGGGAACAGGAAGTCAGGCTGGCTATCTCTATGATGAAGAAAGTACAAGACTGATATCGCCATCACGAAATTTTCCTGCCGCCAATCTTCAGAGATCTTTATGTATTCTTGAGGAGCATCATTGATCAAAGGCCTGATATCTTCGTATTTGCTTCGCCCACATGAAGAACTGTATAACAGTTTCCTCACCTGTCGCGCCGCCTTTCGGCTCTCTTCCTTTTCTCCGAACAATACTATTTTGAAATATTCTGTAAACGTAGTCATAGCTTAAACGAATTTAAAGATTTTTATATTGTTTGCATTGTTTCTCTCCTCGAGACTTTTATCCTTTACAACTGACAATACCAATTCGCCCAATAACCCTTCGAATCTGTAATCAGAAATAAAATATCTTTCAGCTTCTTCCTTTGCACGATTATCGAGATCAATCGCAATAGTAATATGAGGTTTAAAGTTGGCCTCATATTCTTTCGTAGTATCGTCCACATATGCGCAGTAATCTTTTAAAGCCGATCTTAATTCTTTTTGGAAATTAGCCAGGAAACCGCTATCTCGACAATTGAGCATGAAAGTATATTTTCCATCAGTTTCTTTGTCGATTATCAAATCATTAAAAACGACTTTCTTGTCACCCTCCATGATATTCATCTCCATCACTTGAGCGACCTTGGATTCTAAATCATCTATTTGCTTCTCGTTAATATAACGAGGTTGAATCAGGGTAATGTGCAAATCCACCGGTTCAAAATATCTATTCAGAAATTCTTCGAACCATTCAGGTTTTTTGGTAAGGTTTATCTTCACATAAAGTGCGAATATCTTCATATTCACCATGGTAGCAAAACCGGCCTTTTCCAACAATCTCGATTCATTATGAGGCTAATCTTCGAACTTTCTTGGAATTCAAGTCTCGTCAAATAGCCGGGAAATCAGCGTTTTACCACTCCCCTGCAAAAATGTCGCAACCCACACCCCTGTTAACATGTGTTAACCATCAAATCAATAGGTTAACATGGGCATTGCTTAAAATACGGCTTAAAGTATAATTTAAGGCATACTATTAATAAAAGTAACTAACAAAAACATGGAGAAGAAAACTTCCGCATTCATGAAGCCTATGACAGTCAGCGCCGATCTGGCCGCCGTAGTAGGCAATGGTCCCATGCCTCGTTCAGAGGTCGTAAGCAAGCTTTGGGTCTACATAAAGGCCAACAACCTTCAAGACGCCAAGGATAAGCGCGTGATCAATCCTGATGAGAAGCTCGGGAAGGTTCTGGGCACCGCCCCTATAAATATGATGAAAATGGGCGGAGCAGTATCGAAGCACCTTGCTTAAAATATGGCTTAAAGTATAATAGCCTCACAGTTCGATAGCTCGTCGCTCCGCCAGTCGGCCGGAGCCGCCGAGATATTAAAAGCATTAATAATACAAAAATGAACAAAGCAGCAATCGCAGACGCAGTTCATGG
>Ga0182027_10009795_pt1 | contig 13706 bp, 12 predicted proteins | sample 712E1DmetaG_FD_121300 | JGI IMG/M metagenome (GOLD analysis project Ga0182027, IMG submission 121300) | Permafrost microbial communities from Stordalen Mire, Sweden - 712E1D metaG (Illumina Assembly) | ecosystem: Environmental > Terrestrial > Soil > Wetlands > Permafrost | place: Sweden...
ATCACGCCGGGACCTCCGTATTTCGTGCAGAGTTATCTTCTGGGGCTCGGCAATGTGGCGTTTCTCACCTATATGTGGGTATCCTGGATTATCATGATGCTTTATGCGGTGGGGATTGTCATGTTTGGCAAGGCCGTCCTGGATCCCCACGGCAGTGCAGGCATGGCCGCGATGGGTGTGAGCCTGCTGGTGGCGGTCGGGCTCATCGTGCATCTGGTGCGGAAACACTACTATGGCAAAAGGCGTGTTCAACCTGGAGGCTGACGATCCCGGTCGCGTGGAATCGGTCAGCGAATTCACGCGCCGGGTAAAGACCGTGCTCGAGGCGGGCGTGCGGCCCGGCTGGGTGAGGGGAGAGCTGTCGAATCTTCGGGCACAGGCGAGCGGCCACGTCTATTTTTCGTTGAAGGATGCCGGGGCGCAACTGACGTGTGTCCTGTTCCGGGGCGATGCGGTGCGACAATCGGTGGCGTTGCGCGACGGCCTCCAGGTGCTGGCCTACGGCGAAGTCAGTGTTTACGAGCAACGGGGTCAGTATCAGCTGATTGTGCGGCTGCTGGTGGAGGATGGACAGGGGCGTCTGCAGAAAGAGTTCGAGCGGCTGAAGCAGCGCCTGGCGGATGAAGGGCTTTTCGACGCTGACCGGAAAGTCGCGATCCCATCGATGCCGGATGTCATCGGTTTCGTCACTTCGCCGACGGGCGCGGCGGTGCACGATTTCATTCGCATCCTCCTGCGCCGTGGCTGGCGGGGGCGGCTGGTGGTCCTGCCGGCGAAGGTGCAGGGCGAGGACGCTGCATCTGATATGATCGAGATGCTGAAGCTGGCCGAGGCCTCGGGCCTGTTCGATCTCCTGGTCATCGGGAGGGGCGGCGGCAGCCTGGAGGACCTGTGGGCCTTCAATGAGGAACCGCTGGTTCGCGCCGTGGCCGCGTGCCCGGTGCCGATCATCTCCGCCGTGGGGCACGAGATCGATTTCACACTTTGCGACTTTGCTGCGGACGTCCGGGCGGAAACCCCCAGTGCCGCGGCGGAGTTGATTTCCAGCAGCTTCGTCTCGGGGGGCGAGCGGACCGTGCGCGCAGCCGAGTCCATGGACGACGCTATCACCGCAGCCGTCGAGCGCCGGGGCGAACGGCTGGACCACGCTCGTAGCCGGCTGCGCTTGCTGTCCCCGCGCGCGGTGCTTGAGCAGAGCCAGCTGCGTCTAGATGACCTCTCCAACCGAGCGCTGGCCGCGGTGCGGGCGGGGCTCCAGCGGCAACAGCAGCGGCTCACCCTGGTGGCGGGACGCTACCGCGGCTGCTCACCCGATGCGCGGATCAGCCTGGAGTCGCACCGCTTGCTTGCCCTATGGAAACGTTTGCAGTCCGTCAGTCCGGATTCCGTGCTCCATCGTGGTTTCGCGATCGTCCGCGACGACCAGGGACGGCCGATTCAGCGCCGGGCGTCGGTAAAGTCCGGCCAACGGCTCATCAACGAGTTCGCCGACGGAAACGTGACGGTGCGGGCGGAGTGAGTTCTTCTGCCAGGCCTTTTCCAGGTTTTGGGTTGCGTCTGGATGTCCGCCGTGGCATCGGCATCCTGTCTGAGGGTTTGTGTCAGGGCGGCCGACACGGGCGAGATGCTCGCGTCACCATCGAGCTCCAGACGCCACCGACAATCGAGAGATGAGCTCCACGCGATTTTGAAGGGATTTCCAGCCGCGTGGTGTTATGGTCGCCGCACCTCTTTATCATGAAACTACTTTCGACATTGCTCCTTGGATGCGGACTCTTCTTCGCCGGAGCGGCATTTGGTCAGATGGGGGCGCCGGTTCCCGAATGGCAGTCGTTGACGATCGTTCAGACGTGCACCCCCGTGTTTCCTTATCGGCTTTCGCAAACGGGCATAACCACAGGCGAAGCCCAGGTGTGCATCAACACAGACTCCACCGGGAAACTCGTGGAATGGATGGTGGTGGCTTACTCGCATCCCGACCTTGCGAGCGAGGCCGTGAGCTGCATCCAGCAATGGAAATTCGTTCCCGCCCGGTTGCGTGGCGACCCTGTCGGTACGACGATCGAGATCAGTTTCTATTTCGAAGCCAAGGGGGTTGTGATTACCACGACCACGCTTGATCTCGTGGCGCTGACCACGATTTTCGCGCCGAGCCGTAATGTCTACGCGCCCTGCTCGCTGCGAGATTTGGACAGGATTCCCACACCTCTTACCACCATCGTGCCGATGTACTCGACGGAGCTGGCCAAGAAGGGTGTGCGGGGCAAGGTCACGGTCGACTTTTACATTGATGAGACGGGCGCTGCCCGCATGCCATCCGTATCGTCGCATGACAACAGCGAATTGGCGGCATTGTCGGTCGAGGCATTGCGTCATTGGAAGTTCGAGCCGCCCACGCGCAATGGGAAGCCAATCCTGGTCAGGGCGACCCAGGTGTTCAATTTCGGCTCGCGGAACTAGCAGCGTGTCGGACTTCGTCCTCCGCGCTGCTAGCCCGGATGTTTCACACTCTACTCTGTAGCCTGCATGCAGTCTGTCGCCGGTCCGCGGACTGAGTCGGTAGGCCGACACATCCGGGCTACTGGCAAATGGCGTTCGCCATTTGCTCCGGAAACGATAATATTCTTAGGTTAAGTGGAAACTATCTTTGCTGGAGAGCGTCGAAGTAGCATGCCCGCACGCTTTGTAGACTTAGACCGCCAGACGCCGATGTTTCTGCCGTATGATCTGCGCGAGTGGGTACCGGCCGGTCGCGGCGTAAACCTGCCGCCCGAACCTTCCCCGGCCCGGAAAAACGGGCCGGCATAGGCAAAAAGCGACTCCAACTCGTTTTTCCTCCGGCCTCCGCCCTCACGTAACTGTTTTTTAGGCCTCACGCACTGCTACGCATAAGTCCTTCCCAAATGGCGCCAGCCATTTGCTTAGGAACGTGGAAGGCGAAGCCCGACACGTTCCTAGACGGTCGCAGTCTCGCGCAGGAAGCCGGCCAGTTCATCGCGCAGACGCTGTCGCGCGCGGTAGAGGCGGGTTTCCACACCTCGTTCCGAGCAGCCGACGACGGCGCCGATCTCGCGGTAGGAAAGTTGTTCGTAGTGGTGGAGAAGCAGCGTGGTCTTAAGATCGTGCGGCAGGCGATCAATCGCCTCACGGACCGCAGCAAATGCTTCACCCTGCTCCAACGCAGCATCGGGGGCGGCGCCTTCAGAAGGGATGGTTTCGTGGGCCGATACCGGTGTGTCATCGATGGGTGCGTCAAGGCTGACGGTTGGGTGGCGGCGGCGCCAGCGATAGTGGTTGTGGCAGAGATTGGAAAGCGTGGTAAACAGCCAGGCGGACAGTCTGGTGTCCAACCGCAGTCGGTCCCGCTGCTGGTGCAACCGGACAAACGTCTCGGCGACCAGATCATTCGCGTCGGTCGAATTCTGAACGTAACGCCACGCGAACGCGAACAGGGGGCGCTGCCACCGGGCGATCAGTTCGTCCAGCGCGCTGTCGCGCCCTTCCCGCAACGCTAGCAGCGCGCCTTGATCGCTGACGGGGTCGGAGTTCACGGGAATGGCTGGCCCGTAGCGTCAGTCGATGGTGAGATGCGTTCCGACTTGGAGAACCGGGTCCAGCAGTCCGAGATACCGTTCCCGTTGCTGGGCGGTCATCACCCGGGCGGCATCGGCGACCAAACGCTGTGTCGACGTGAGACATTCACGGTTGACGGTCCGGCGTTGCTCAACGAAATGCGCGAATTCGAGGAAATCGATCTGCCCGGATGTCGTCCGCTCATGCTCGAAAGCGTCGTATTCCTCGCGCATTCGCGCCACCTCCGCAGCCAGCGCCAACAGACGCGGGCTCGATTCTTCGTGGATCGCCTTGATCCGGGCAAACTGTTCGTCGGTAAGCTTAAGATCGGTTTTCATCCATGCCAGCTGGCACTCGAGGCCGTTATTGCGGCACGGCTGTTGGGAAACGAACCAGCCGACGTGCGCCAGCACGCCCGCGACCAAACCAAGAAGGACGATGAGAAGGGTGCGTTTCATGGCAGGTTGGAGGCGACCTTGACCGCCGATTTGTCTAACAGTGGATCGATCAATCGAAGGTAGCTCTGGGCGATTTGCGCCCCGCGTTCCGCGTGCAACCGTGCCAGACGGACCTCCGCAAGGAAGAGACCGAGCAACATGCACGCCGTGACAAACGTGATGGCGAATGAAGGGCGCGTAAAGGCGGCTTCGATCCGGGCGAAAAACCCGGGCCGGTCCGCACGGCTGTCGACCACCGCAATGCGGCGCCAGACTTCCGTCGCCAGACGAGGCGGTGGTTCCGGGGTGTCACGCCAGCGGTCGAGCAGAGAATCAAGGGGATCGGGTGGGGAATGCATGGTAGTGACTTTTGCTCCTCGAGGAATGCCGGGTGGCAACGCGTGGGCGCAGACAATGGTCGGTCGAGGTCAAGATTGGGAAATGGAATCTGCCGGTAAGATAACACCAGCCGTGAGAAAAGCCCTTCAAAAACGTCTGTTCAGGGTCTGGATATCTTGTCGTCGTCGTGGCGGTTACTCGGCGTAGAGCCAGTAGCGTCGGGATTGCTGTTGGAAGACCCGGGTGCGCTTGTGCCAGTCGGCCAGGAATCCCTCGACGTCGACCTTGGCCCCGTCGCGACTGAGCGCGGTCCACCAGGCATCAGAGCCGACCAGTTTGTTGAACAGCGAGATTTTGTCCGCCGGGGCTTTGGCAAACGGATTGGCGCTGCTCCATTTGCAGGCCAACCGCATCATATAGAAACTCAGATCGGTGGGCTGCCATGCGGACCAGTCGGTCACTTCAATTTGAACTCCTGCGGCTGGCTTCTTGCTGGCGTCTGGAGCGGTGCCTTTGATGAAAGTGAGTCCGGGCAGCTTGAGCGCCTCCAATTCCTTCTGGAGTTGCTCGCTCGTTTTTCCCCGGAATGCGATGAACGGACGGGTGTTTCCGCTGCCATGAGTGAAACCGCCGATTTCGCAGCCGAGGCCGTTCATCGCGTAGCCGACGCAGGCCGTGTAGTCCTGCACGAAGGGTGACGTGGGGACAAAGTTGAGGCCGGTATCCGGCCAGCGCATGGATCGGCGCCAACCCCGCATGGGCACGATGGTAAGACGACCGCGGAGGCGGAAGCGTTCGGGTATTTGGAGAACCCGGGGCATTGAGGCGGCGATGCGGGCGAGTTCGCCGATGGTCAGTCCATGAACATAAGGCACGCGAAACGCCCCGACGTAACTGATCTGGTCGGCATCCATTAGCGGCCCGTTCACGGTCAGTCCGCCCAGGGGGTTGGGTCGGTCGAGGACAATAGCTTCCACGTTGTTCTCAAAGCAGCCTTCCAACGCGTAGCGCATGGCGCTCACGTAGGTGTAACTGCGCGAGCCGATGTCCTGCAGGTCGATGACGAGCGCATCGAGTCCGTTGAGCATCGCCTTGGTCGGCTTGCGGGTCTTGCCGTGGAGCGAATAAACCGGGAGACCGGTGCGCCGGTCAAACGTGTCGGGAAGGTTCTTGCCGGCCTCCTCGGTCCCATAAATGCCGTGTTCCGGGGCGAAGAGCGCCACGAGCTTGACTCCGGGCGCGCGGCGCAGGACGTCGATGGTGCTTTCGCCCCGGCGGTTGACTCCGGCGGGGTGCGTCAACAATCCGATGCGCTTGCCCTTGACGGCGGCGAAGCCGTTGCTTTCCAGCACGTCAATGCCGAGCATGATCGGAAGCATCCGCTCCGGTTGCGCGAGAGGCAGGCCGGGCGTGGGAACGATGACAGGCGCGCCGGACTCGTTTTCTTGCGCGGTTCCGGCAGGGCGGCCCCTGCGGTGCGCACCCGACGAGCAACCGGCGAGGCCGATCAGCAAAGACAATAACCCGGATGTGACAGCCAAAGCGACTGGGGCAATCGATTGTCTGCAGCATGCAGGCATGCGTGCGAGTGGGGTATGAGACATCCGGACTTGAACTGCAGGCACTCTCAGGCAGGAATTTGCGGCCATGGGCCGGATCACTCTGGCGGGAACCGGCGATGCGTCGAGCTGGAATCAAGGGCGCCAGCGAGGCGCAGCCTCAGACCGTTGCGCGCAAAGCGGGCGATCGCTGCTTCCAGGCGCGGCTGGTCATCTTTGAACTCGTCAAAAGCAAAAAGGACGCACACCCGCGAAGGCTGCGCGTCCCTTGGAAGGCTGAAAAGACCTAATCAACAGATGGCGACGTGCGCCTTCCTGGCACGCCGGACGGAGAAGCTATTTCGTCGAGCATTCCTTCATCAGCTCGATCCAGTCGCCGGTGCGAACGCGAACCCGCGGAAAGGAAACGCACATCTTGTAAAGATCCTCGAATTCGCTGGCAAAATCACGGGGCAGGCGATTGCGGCGAAGATACCAGTCCTCGAAATCGCGGACGCTGGTCAGTGCCTTGATCTCGATCACGTTCTTCATGGCGTCAGGCAGCAGATCAAGCAGATAGGTCTTCACCAGCTCCGCCCTTTCCGGATTGTCGCTGGTGACCTTCTCGCAGATCGCCTGAATGTGAGCAGGCTTGATCGTGCGGTACTTGGCCTGGAGATAGTTATTAATGCGCGAAACCGCGATCCCGGTCAGCTTGTGGAGCTGAACCTGATTAATGCCGTTTTTTTGCATTACGGCATCGAGCAGCCCTGGGAATAGTTTTTTATTCATGTTGTAATAAAGATAGCACACTTATGCGAATTTACCAGTTACAAAATAGGTACAGAGAGGGTTTTCTTGAGCACTTTCCGCCATTTTCTCAACTGAATTGGGAATAGTCCCACATGGTGTCGATATCGCGAGATCTGCTGTTTTCCCGGCCACGCAAAACATTCTAGAGACGGCAAAACCGGCGGACGGTTACAGCGATTTCAAGAAACAGGCAGGATTCTTGATGTGCAGGTTGGCCCTTTTTTGAGACAGCGATAGGGAAAGATGGCACGCTGCGCACTGCCCTCCGCGCGAAACGTTTTTGACTGGCGCCATGCTCGGGCACCGCCAGACTGCCCTCGCTCCAACATACAGGCGAAGAGGGTACCGACATGGAAATCCGGGTGAAACCGCACAAGATTTCGCGAGAAGGCTCGCTTATCGATTTTTGTTCGATCGCTCCTAGAGGAGGTTGGGGCCAGAGGTGATCACCGGTTTCCACATGCCTATCAGGAAATGTAATAATGACTGCTGCCCTATACGTTGTGGTTGACCCGACCCTAAACCACAACAGGTAGTATGTCCTCCCAAGCTGCAGTAGCTTGAGCCGCTTAGCGGCGTGTCAGATTAGCCACCATCTTCCTCATACCCATTTCCTCCCCATGGACAGCCCTGCTTTGCCTATTTCCCATCCCGTCAGCGGCCTTCAGGACTTCATCGCAATTTCGCGCTACGCTCGTTACTCGCCGGAACTCCGACGCCGCGAAACTTGGGCTGAAGCCGTCGCCCGGGTGCGCGACATGCATCTTTCTCATTATGCCGACACTTCGCTTGGCGATGCTGCGCTCACCGCTCTCGCGGCCGGCGATGTCACTTCGGACGATCTCTCGCGGATTGGCCGGCTAGGACGCCTGCACGAAGTCATTCGTTCCGCCTTTGCCGCAGCGGAGCGGCGAGAAGTCCTGCCGTCGATGCGCAGCCTGCAGTTCGGCGGCGAGGCGATCCTCAAGAAGCATGCGCGAATCTATAACTGTGCGTTCACGTATATCGACCGGCTCGAAGCTTTTCGGGAGACCCTGTATCTTCTGCTCTGCGGGTGCGGCGTCGGTTTTTCGGTCCAGCGCATGCATGTGGAAAAGCTGCCGCCGCTCGCGCCGCTGCGTTTCAACGCACCAGTGGCCACGTTTCTTGTCCCTGACACGATCGAGGGCTGGGCGGATGCGCTCCATCAGCTGATGCTGGCGGCGGTCGAGGGTCGCCGCGTCATCTTTGATTATTCTGCCGTTCGTCCGGCCGGTGCTCCATTGCGCACGTCCGGCGGAAAGGCCCCCGGTCCCGAGCCGTTGTTCCATTCACTGACGCGGATCGAGCACATTGTGCAGCGAGCCGCCGGCCGCCGTCTGCGGTCCATCGAGGCCTACGACATTCTGATGTGGGCGGCCAAGGCCGTGCTGTCGGGCGGGGTGCGCCGTTCGGCGACGATCTGCCTGTTCTCCGCTGACGACGAGGAGATGGCGGCCGCCAAGACGGGCAACTGGTTCCAGGACAACCCCCAGCGGACGGCGAGCAACAACTCTGCGGTGATTGTTCGCGCCGAGGCTACCCGGGAGCAATTCAACAAGCTGTTTGAAGCGCAAAAGGCGTTCGGCGAGCCTGGTTTCTATTTCGTGGAAGATCCTGAGTATGGCGCGAATCCATGCGTGGAAATCGGCCTGCATCCGCGACTCAAGCTCGATGCCGGCGCAATCGCCCGTCTTCGCGAGCTTGGCTATACCGGAGACCTGCGCGAAGGTGAATCGCTCACCGGAGTCCAATTCTGCAATCTCACGACAATTTCCGCGGCGGCATCAGAAACGGCGGCGCGGTTTTATGAGCTCTGCGCGCATGCGGCGATCATTGGCACGCTGCAGGCCGGCTATACCAGCTTCGGCTATCTTTCGCCCGTTTCGCAAGTGATCACCGAACGGGAGGCACTGCTTGGCGTATCCCTTTGCGGGGTGCTGGACCGGCCAGACGTGATGCTTGATGCGGAGGTGTTGCGCACGGGAGCGGCCGTGGTGAAGACCGTCAATGCCGTCATGGCCCGGGCGTTGGGCATCAATCCCGCCGCCCGCACCACCTGCGTGAAACCCGAGGGCACGGCGAGCCTTCTCCTCGGCACCAGCAGCGGGCTGCATCCCCATCATGCGCAGCGTTATTTCCGGCGCGTCCAAACCAACGTCTACGACCCGATTTTTCAGCATTTCAAACGGGCCAACCCGCACATGGTTGAACCGAGTGTGTACGACCCGAACGGACGGACCGAGGTCATCACGTTCCCCGTAGAAGGGCCGACGTTCGGAATCTATCGCGAGGATCTGTCCGCTGTGAAGCACCTGGAGTATGTCCGCCTCGTGCAGCTGAATTGGGTGCAGGCGGGGCGCCGCCACGAGAAATACTCCCCGGGCCTGCATCATAACGTGTCGTGCACGATTTCGGTGTGTGTCGAAGAATGGCCGGCGGTGTCCGAATTCATCTGGAACAACCGCCAGCATTTCACCGGTGTTGCGATGTTGCAGGATCAGGGAGACAAGGCTTATGCCCAAGCGCCCCGTGAAGCGGTGAGCACACTCGAGGACATTGCCAAGTGGAATTCCCTGACGTACGACCCGGTCGATTACACACAGTTGCGTGAGGAGGAGGACCTGACCGAACTGAAACAGGTCGTCGCGTGCGCCGGCGGCGCTTGCGAGCTCCATATTTGAACGCGTATCTCTGGACTTTCGGTGGATCCGAAGCTTTGCCGGAAGTAGGGCAGGCTTCCCAGCCTGCTTTTCTTCTCATCGGGGGATGATCCTGATTTTGACACGGTTCCACGGCGCGCTTGCGTCGTCCCCTGCCGCCAGCTGCAATCTCAGCCCCAGATGTTACACATCCTACGGGATTCCATCCCGCATCCCGTGATCTGGAGCCGCGACGCCCTCGTCGCGTTCGGTTCGTAAGTCCGCGACAAGGGCGTCGCTGCTCCATAAAACATGCAGACTACCATGGTGGCGACCTGTCAGGCGGGTTACGAAGCGGCTCTCGCTGGGGAGCTGGCCGTCGCAGGATGGCAGCCTTCTGCGCGCGGCTGTGGCTGGGTGCAGTGCGCGGCCGGCCCCGGTGGTGAGCCGACGGAGCTGGTGTTCGCTCCGTTGGCCCTGCTTGCTCCCCGTGAGCTTCAGGCGGGCGCGGTAAACGCCCTCGCCCAGCAGGCCGCTGATTTCTTCGCAGAGTCATTGCGTGAGGAACACATCGAGGCTGCCTGGCCAAACCTCTGGATCGGTCCGACGGAAATCGCAGGCCTGACGCGCCGGATCAGCGCGACGCGGCGGGCTTTTGACGATTTGTTACGCCGGAAACTTGCGCGGGTCGCCCGACTGGGGGAACCCGGCATTCCGTCCGGGATTGGCCCTGTGCGCGGGTTGTTTGTGTTCTTCACCGATTTTGATCACGCTTGGGCGTCACGCACCGCGGTGTTCGGGGGCCAGCGTCGCATGGCCGATGATCCAGCGGCGCCGTCGCGTTCCTACCTGAAGATCGAAGAAGCCTATGGCGTGCTGGGGGCGGAGCCCAGGCCGGACGAGATGGTGATCGACCTCGGAGCCGCGCCCGGTGGATGGAGCTTCAGCGCGGCCCGGCGCGGTGCGCAGGTGCTGGCGGTGGACAATGGTCTGCTCAAGGGCGGCGCCCTGGGCCATCCGCGGATCGAACATCGCCGCGAGGACGCCTTTGGCTTTCGTCCCGCGCCTGGTGGCAGCTTCGACTGGCTGTTTTGCGATTTGGTTGAGGAGCCTCATCACGTGCTTCGCAACCTGGTGGCACCATGGCTCGAACGGGGCTGGTGCCATCGGTTTGTCATCAATCTTAAATTCGGCCGCACGGACCCGGTGGCGCTGTTGCAGGAGCTCCGGGCGGAGGATTCCCCCTTCGCGCGGTACGCCACCGATTTTCGCATCCGCCATCTTTTCCACGATCGCGAGGAATTTACTGTGGCGGGCAACGTGAAGCGGTAGCCCGGATTCTTCCGACCACGGGAGGAAACGTCCGATGCTGCGTAGCGGCGAGCGCCAGCGAGCCGACATTCAATCTCGGATCCACTCGCTGGCGCGGCTACGAGGCGGCAGCTTGAGGGCGGCACGAAGAACAGGGGTGGCGGGCTGTATAGACCCAACTCGAAAGCCACTTGGAATTGGGATCAATGCAGGTTATCGATTTGTTGTCATGAAACCGAAAGAACACACGGTGTGCGGGCTGGCGGCGGTGAAAGCGTTGTTTGCCCGGGACGCGGGTGCGATCAAGCGCCTGTTCTTCGATTACCCGACGGGGCGCAGAATTGGCATCATCTGCCAGGCCCTGTCCCGGGCACGGAAGGTCTACCGCTGCGTCGAGCCCGCCGAATTGGAGAAGATTTCCGGCACTGTTCACCATGGAGGCATTGTGGCGGTGATCGAACCGCGCGTCATGCATCCGCCGCGACCCGAGGACCTGCGCCGCTGGGCCCACGCCCGGGCGCCGCTGCTGTTGCTCGACCGGATCGGCAACGTGCACAATCTTGGCGCCATCGTCCGCTCGGCGGCATTCTTCGGCGTGGAGCACATCGTGATTCCCGAGGATCCAGAGCAGGCGAGGCCAGGCGAAGCGGCCTACCGTGTGGCCGAGGGCGGCATGGAGCATGTGGAGATCCACGCTGTGAAATCGCTGGCCGCCTTCATCCACGAGGCGAAACCATTTTACCGCGTGATCGGAACGGCGGTCCGCAGCGCGGAGCCAATCATCGGCGGCGGGGCCGGTGAACCCGCTGGCAAAGCGGAGGCCCGTCCGGTCGCGCTGGTGCTCGGCAACGAGGAGCGCGGTCTCGCGCCCGACGTGGCGGCGGCCTGCGATGCCTTGGTGCGGATTCCCGGAAGGGGAGCGATCGAATCGCTCAACGTCTCCGCGGCGGCGGCGGTCTTTTGCTGGGAATTTTTTGGCCAGCAGGAACCTGTCGGGCTTCGCCCTCCATGTTCCTAAGCAAATGGCTGGCGCCATTTGGAGCAGAACGGCGATTCTTCTTCCGATCCTGGGTAGAAGTCTTGAACTGATTCTTTCCAAAATGGCGCAGCCATTTTGCTCTAGCAGCGCGAGAACGAAGTTTGAAGCGCTGCTAGTATCGGTCCATCACACCGTACATCACCCAGGTGAGTCCGAGGGAAAAGGCTACAATGCCGCTGAAACTGTACACCATCATGTTTGGGTCACCCCAGTTTGCGACCAGGCACCAGGCGAAGAATCCGTTGACCACGGCCAACACGATCAGGTAGTCGACCAACCGGCGGTTGGATCGCGGAGTCAAATCAAGGGGTTTCTCGAATTGGGCTTGGATCCGGGCGTTCTCCCGCAGGATTTCCACGACCTCGTTGGGCGGCGAGATATTGATCTGCGACGGAGATTGTGCTGTCGCTGGTGGATGGGGCGGGCGGTTTGCCGCCGCAATGAGCGCATGGTGGTCGACCGGGGGCGCCGATGCCGGATTGGCGTTTTCAAATGCTTGAGACTTGAACCCGAGCTCTGGCCGTTCCGGAAAGAGCTCGGCGCAACCTCCTACCGATTGGAGAGGAATCCATGGCCCCGTGGCGCTCGCGGACGCTTCGGTTGCTGGCGTGATGACCCGCGATTGAGCCAGTTCTGTCAGCAGTTCCGGACTGAAGGGGCCCCGGATTTTCTGATTGATGCGCAGAAACAAGGCGGTTGGTTGCGACATGATTCACGCAGGCGGCTGCTGCGGGTGGGTGTTCCCCGTGCGGGTGGCGGCGACGGCGTACACCTGTTCGCGAAAATCGGGATGGTGGCTGAGCACCCGTTCAAAGGCCTCGCGTTTCAGGAAGAACACGTCGCCGTAGCCGACCGCCCGGGCGGCGGCATTGCGCGGCCGGGCGGCGACGAGGGCGGCTTCCCCGAAGAACGAGCCGGGGCCGAGCGTGGCCAGCACCGTGCCATCAGCTGCCACGATCTCGACGGCCCCGTGAAGGATGAAATACATGCCGTCCCCCGGATCGCCGGCGCAGAAGAATTCTTCTCCCGGAATGATCACCCGGGGTTTCAGCTCGATCACGAGTTCCTCCAGCAGCCGTCGGTCAGCCCCTTTGAGAATCGGCACGTTCTCAATCATCTCGGCATTGAGGAAAAGCGACACATCGGCCCGCAGTTTCGGCGGAAGATCCTCCAGGATGGCGTTGACATCGTGCCCCTGATGGCTCTTCCAGACATAACGGTAATATTCCCGCACCCGGGAACGCAACCGGGCAGGCATGGCGTTGCCGCGCATGAACGAATCGACGCGGCTCAGGGTTTCAAGGTGCGCCTCGCGGGCCGCATCGAGGCGGACGAGGAGGCTCGCGATATTGCCCAGCACGTAACCAAAGAACCCGATCCCGACCAGCATCGTAAGCGAGGCGTAGACCATCTGCGCCTTGGTCTCGGGTGTGATATCGCCGTAGCCCACGGTGGCGAGGGTGGTGATTGTCCAGTAGGCAGCGCGGACATAGTTCATCTCCCGGTCGGGGCTCGGGCCGGCGGATCCGCTGCCCAGCCAGCTCCAGCCGCAGGCCAGCAGGTTGATCACGAGCGGAACGATGAATCCGAGCGGGATCAGCCGCACGAGCACAGGATGCAGGTCGGCGAATTCGTCCAGCAACAGGTGGATCGAGAAGATCCGGCGGAACATCAGCAGCTTGATCACCAGCGCATATTCTGCCCGGGCGCCCAGGAAAGGATGGAGCACGCTGAACAGCGGGAACGCGACGGCGAAATCAGCGGCCAGCGACCACCCGCCGCCGGCGACCAGCAAAGCGCCCGCCACCCGGCTGCTCCGCGCAAAACGCGGCCACTGGTTGATGACCATCAGGACCGCTGCCGAGAAATCGATCGCATAATCGACGGCTCCGCCTCCGGAGAAGTCGCGGAAGTAAACCATTCGAAGAGGGATCCAGACCGTTGCGGCCAGGGCTGCCAGGACGTTGGCCGGAATGATCCACTGGCGCAGCAGGCG
>Ga0182027_10009796_pt1 | contig 13703 bp, 7 predicted proteins | sample 712E1DmetaG_FD_121300 | JGI IMG/M metagenome (GOLD analysis project Ga0182027, IMG submission 121300) | Permafrost microbial communities from Stordalen Mire, Sweden - 712E1D metaG (Illumina Assembly) | ecosystem: Environmental > Terrestrial > Soil > Wetlands > Permafrost | place: Sweden...
CTCCATCAGGTCGGTGAGGTCCTGGAAGGTCGGGTCGTTGCCCGCGTGGGCCGCCGCCGTCCGGAGCAGGACGAGGATGCCCGCGATGAGCAGGACCCGGCCCGCCGCGGCCAGATCCGCCCGATGGCGCGTGATGAAACCGTGCAGATACCGCATGGCTCTACTCCTTTGTGGGGGCCCCGGGCTGAGCCGGAGGCCGGGTTGAATGGTCCGCGAGCGGACCGCCGTCAGACTTCCGGGGGCTGGCTTTCCACCGGGTCATCAGCACGTCGTAGGACAGGAACCCGTCCACCCGCTGGCCGCTGTCAAGGACCAGGGTGGGCGTCCCGCTAATGCTGAGCTTGCTCGCGAGCTCTGCAATCTGGGCGAGGGGGGTCCGGCATTCGGCTGCCGCTTCGGGGAGCGACTGTCCGGCCATGATGCGGTCGAGCGCTGCGGCCTTGTCCGGGCTGCACCAGACGCGCCGACTCTTCTCGAACGCTCCGGGGTGGAGCTGGGTCAGGGGCAGCAGATAGAGATCGACGCCTACCCCTGCCTTGAGCAGGTCCGGCAGGGTCTCCTGGTGGAACTTCTTGCAGAACGGGCAATCGACGTCGGTGAACACGGCGATTCGCTTGGCCGCAGTTGCGGGGCCGAGATGGATCGCCTGGGCGGCGGGCAGGCTGCCGAAGTCCAGGGTGTTAAGGCCCGCCATCTTCTCGGCCGTCAGGTTCTTCCGACTTGCGAAGTCGTAGAGTTCCCCGATGAAGACGTAGCGGCCGGTCGCGTCCATGTAGACGACGTTGCGCCCGGTGCGGACCTCGTAGATCCCCGCGACGGGGGACGGCTCCACGGAATCGATCCTGGCGTGCGGAAAGAGTCGCTGCGCGGTATCCTCGATCGGCCCGGCACTTACCGGGCGCACCGGGGCCAGGAGGAGGGCGATGAGAGCCCCCAGGACCAACGGACCCGAACGGGACAGGGAAGAAGACAAACGTCGAGCTGGTCTCACGGGCGTGCCTCCCGTGCCGCCTGGCAGCGCCAGATCCAGGCCGGCGGGACCGTGGGATGAGGCACGCTCCCACACCGGGAGCGTGAACCTCAGGCGCACCCCTGTTGTACCAAGCGGCCGGCCGTTGGCTAGGACAGCTTTCTGCAGGAGAGAATTCTTGCGATTATTTTCTGGGGGGTCCGGCTGATCGGGGATACTGGTTGCTAACGGGCATGGCGGGGGCCGGGATATGTGGTCGGCACAATATAGGGCGGACGACCGTGACAGGACCTGTCAGGACGCCAGGGCCGCCCCGTGCGGCGGACGGCCCTGGCGGATGCGGTTAGGGTGTGAGCTTGACTTTGACACCCGGACAGTCCTGGGTCCCGGCCGGGCAGGCGAGATCCGTGGTCCCGCCCGAATTGTCGGTCACGTACAGGTGGACGGTGACTTCAGGGGGAATCGTCCCCTGGGGGCTCGCCTTGATCGACCAGCCCGTCTTGGTGTCGATGTTGAGTTCGGGGATGACCCATCGGCGCGTGACCACCCGGCCGTCCGGATCGAGGCCGGTCCCCGTGCAGCGAAGGAGCGGGGCCACCGCGCTCACCACCGTCTTGCTACAGTCGATCGTTCCAGTCGGAACCATGTTTTCATGGACGTAGACGCTGAGGCTTCCGGTGATCTGTGCCCCCGAGACCGTCTGGGCGACCAGGCTGAACACGTGGGTTCCGGCGGTCTTGATGATCGGCCGGTTGTTGGGTCGCGGAATCAGCTGTCCGTCCAGGTACCAGGTCAGGGTCGTGTAGCGATCCCCGTTGGGGAGCGGCGGCAGGCTGGCCTTGAGCGTGTACTGGATCGGCGGGCGCTGGGCGCCGCCGGAATTCACCTGGATCAACGGCTGTGACGCATCGGGGGTCTCCGGCACCAGGATCTGCTCGGACCACAGGTAGGACCCGCTGGCCGAGCCGGTGATCCGGAGGCTCACGGTGTAGACGCCGGGCGCCGCCAGGTTGAAGGAGAAGGCGGTGGAGCCCTTGGTGGTCTTGATCGCCACCGGGTTGCCGCTCGCATCTGTGCCCGTGGCGGTCCAGAGCAGCCCGATCCGCTCGTGCTTGACCTTGCTCGCGATGTTGGTGGCCCGGTACTGGTACGAGGCCTGGGCATATGGCCCGGTAAGGCCGTAGGGAAGGATGACCCCGGAGACCAGTGGCTGGTCAATTTCGATCGTGGCCGTCTGGGCGACCGGCGTCCCATCCTGGAGCTTGCCCGTGAAGGTGAGGGCGTACGTCCCGGACAGGTGCGGGGTGAGGCCGTCCAGGATGAAGCCCTTCAGGCTGGTGAGGATGGCGTAGGTGCCCGAGGACTGGTCGAACTGGATGGGGAGGTTCGCCGTCGCCGTGGACGGGACAGGGGTTCCGTCGCCCGCGTCCAGAAGGGTGAGGGTCAGCCGCCCGGCTTTGCCGTCAAACGGCGCGGGCAGGCTCACCGTGTTCGGGTCGGCCGGCGGGGGCACCGCGATCGTCGCCTTCATGTCCACCGGGTAGGTGATCGGCGTCAGGTGGTAGATCGGATGGTCGGGGGTGCTCCCGGTCGGCTGCCACTGCTCGCCGGCGTTGAGAAAGTTCACGCCGACCGCCAGGTAGGTGGGCACCGTTCCGGGCACGAGCACGGTGGCGGTCTCGCTCGAGACCCGAACCACCGCGCCGTCCGGCAAGAAGGAGCCGACCGCCTGGTAGGTTCCCGGCGTGGCATAGACACAGGCGACGCTCTGGCCAGCCAGGATCTGGGTCGGCCGGGTGCCGCAGTCGATCAGATATTTGGTCCCGAGCAGCCCGTCGGGGAAGCTGACCGGCACCTGAATGCTCTTGCTGGTCCGCTGGACCGGGGCCCCGATGGCGAGGCCAATCGGGCCGCCACTGAGTGACATGCTGGCCGTGGCGGTGAGTGGGGTATTGCTCTTGGTGCGGGCAGTGAAGGTCGCCTGGTAGTCGCCCGCTGCGTTCAGCATCGCTTGGCCGGTCATCGTGAGCCCGGTCGCGTCCAGGCCGAGGTTCACCGTCACCGGGGTGGTCTGGGACTTGGTGACGGTCACCGTCGCGGTCTGCGGCGAGACCGCATCCAGGACACCCACGGTGGCGGACGGCACCAGCGTGATGGCCACCCCGAAAGTGGTCGGCAGGGTGGTGGACACGGCCGCGTTGGTGGCTGGCAGGCCGTTCAGGGTCAGCTTAAAGCCGCCCACGATGGGCACGGCCCCTGGGATCTTGAGTGTGAGCGGGGCCAGGGCCAGCATCTTCGTTCCGTTCGGGTCGACGAAGGTGCCCGTCACCTGGTAGTTACCCGTCCGGGTGTATGCGCAGACCGGATCGGGACCGGAGACCGGGGGCGTCCCGCGGACGCCGCAGTCGATGACCGGGCTCTGGGTTGCCAGGGCCGGCGGCCAGTGGAGGGGTGCCGTGACACCGGCGCCCGCCTGGATCAGGTCGTCTGCCGTGAGGGCGGCTGCGGTCTGGCGCAGGGCAAGGGTGGCGGTGGCGGTCACAGCGGCGCCTGCCTTGCTATGGCCGTCCAGGGTGAAGGTGTAGTCCCCGAAGGCGTTGGGGGTAAACGTCCCCCGGTAGGCGAGGGTATCGAGGGCGAGGATCGGGATCCGGGCGGACACGGTGCCGCCATCCTTGCTCACCAGGATCCGGGTGGCGCTGAGGTCGAGCGCATCCGGGACGCCCACCCCGTCCGCCGCGACGAAGCTGAGCGGGAGGCTCAAGTCGCTCGGCAGCGCGTAGAACACGAGGCCGGCGGCGGGCTGTCCGCCCAGCATGGGGATGAAGGTAGGCTGGGTGAGCCCGAGGACCGGCACCGTCACCGCGAGGGGCGCGGTGTGGGTATTGGGGACCCCGGCCGGGTCGGTGAAGCTCCCCTGGACGGTGTAGGCCTTGGCCTGGCTGTAGACGCAGGCGGCGCTCGCCCCCGGGAAGGTCTGGGCCGGAACGGTGCCGCAATCGGTCACCATGTCGGTCACCAGCGGGCTCGCGGGCCAGCTGATCGGGACGGCCACCGTCCAGCCTGTTTGCTGGGTCAGGGTGCCCTGACTCAGGCTGAGCGGCGTGAGCGTGAGCTGCAGGGTGCCGGAGGCTGTCACGGCCTGGCCAGCCTTGGTGACACCCTGGAGGGTGAAGGCATAGGCTCCGGACGTGGTCAGGCCGGTGCTGGCCGTGTAGGCGAGGGTCCCGGTTCGTGTGAGGGGGAGCGGGGCCTGTGGGGCGCCGCCCACGTTGACGCCGATGCTGCTCGTGGCGAGGTCGAGGGTGTCCAGAATCCCGATGCCGGTCGGCTGCGCGAGTGCGGCCTGGATCTCGACCTGGGCCGGGAAGTTATAGACCTGGGCCTGCGTGGCCGGCTGCCCGTTCACCAGGATGAGCAGGGGGGTCCCGGTCGGGACGAGCGCCGGGACGGCCAGAGACAGGATGCCGGTGGAGACGCCCGCCATGCCCAGCGGGTCGGTGAAGGTGCCCTTCACGCTGTAGCTGCCCGCCGCGGTGTAGACGCAGGTGCCGGTACTTCCGACGAACGTCTGGGCCGGGACCGTGCCGCAGTCAGTGAGCATGTTGGTCACCACCGCGCCGGCCGGCCAGCGGACGGTGGCGGCGACCGCTGTGTTGGCGGTTTGTTGGACCAGGGGATCCGCGGTGAGCGCGAGCGTCGTGGTGGTCAGCGTGACGCTGCTGGTGGCTTGCAGGGTCTGTCCGGTCCGGGTCCGGGTGCTGAGATAGAAGGCGTAGGCCCCGTCTGCCGGGAAATTCGCCTGCGTCTGATAGGCCAGGCCACCCTGGGCAACGAGTGGAAGTGGGGTTCCCGGGATGCCGTTCTTGGTGACCTGGACGCTGCTGTTGGTCAGGTCGAGGGTGTCGGCAAAGCCGATGCCGGCCAGGGCCTCGAGGCGGACCGGGAAGGCCACCGGGACGGGGCTGCTGTACACTGCCACCGTCCCCGAGACCGGGGTGCCGGCGATGGTGGGGGCGAAGCTAGTCCCGCTGGCGAACTGGAGTCCCAGCGTCGGGACGGTCACGGACGTGGTCGGGGTGGTGACGTTCACTGTCCCGGCCGGATCGGTGAACGTCCCGCCGATCGTGTAGCTGCCCGGCGTGGTGTAGGCGCACTGGCCGGACGCGCCCGTGAAGGTCTGCTTCGGGCTGGTCCCGCAGTCCACGACCATGGCCGTGACGGTGGGCGAGGCGGACCACTGCACGGCGACCGTCACGGGTGCCCCGGGGGCAGCCTGGGCTGGAGAGCCGACCACGAGGGGCACCGAGCTCACGCTCAGGGTGAAGTTCGCCGCGTTGGCGCTCACCGACTGCCCGGAGAGCGTCCGGGCGGACAGGGTGAGGGTATACTCGCCCGCGACGGCGAGCGCACTGGTCGGGGTGTAGGTCTGTCCCGCCGGATTCCCCAGGCTGACGGTCACCGGCTGGCCCAGGGGCGGCGAGACGATCAGCTTCGAGTTGACGATGTCGAGGGCGTCATAGGCCCCGTCCGTGGCACCGGGCGTGAAGGTGATCGGTACGGCCAGGGCCGCCGGCAGGCTATAGACCAACGTGGAGGCCCCGCCGTTGATCTGCGGGACCATCGGGGTAGCCGTGAGCGGCTGCCAAGGAATCGAGACCGAGGCGGGGGCGGTCGGGACGTTGTTTGTCCCGTTCACGTCCGTGAAGGTGCCCCGGATGGTGAAGGGTCCGCCCTTGGTGTACAGGCAGGTTCCGTTCCCGCCGGTGAAGCCGGTGGCCGGCGTGGTGCCGCAGTCGGTCACCATGTTGCTCACCCCGAGATCGCTGGGCCAGGTGACCGCCACGGTGACAATGCCCTTGCCGGTAGGCGTCCCGACCGTCAGATTCACGGTGGTAACAGCCAGGGTGAAGGTCACCGGGGTGGTTGTGATCGACTGCCCGCTCCGGCTGCGCGCGGAGAGGGCGACCGTGTAGGTGCCGGCCGCGCTCAGCGGGCTGGTGGCGGTGTAGCCGGTCCCGCCCAGACTGCTGATTTGGAGTGGAGACACCGTCGCGTTGGGCAGCGTGAGCTGGATCTTCGCGCTGGCCAGATCGAGCGGGTCATAGGCCCCCACGACGGCCTGTGGGCCGATGGTAAGGGGGACGGTGAGAACCGCCGGCAAGCTGTAGACCTGCGTGGCCGTAGTGCCGTTCACCAGCGCCGTGAGTCCGGAGGTGGCGAGCGGCTGCCAGGGGATCGTGACCGGGGCCGCCACGGTGGCCAGGTTGGGGTTGCCGGCCGGGTCGGTGAACGTGCCGCGGATGCTGAAGCTCCCGCCGGCCGCGTACTGGCAGGTTCCCGCGGCGCCGGTGAAGGTCTGGGTCGGCGTGGTGCCGCAGTCCGTCACCATGTTGCTCAAGCCGAGGGCTGGCCAGGTCACCGGGATCGTGACCACCCCCATCCCGGCCGGCGCGCCGACCGTCAGGGTGACGGCGTTGTAGGCCAGGGTGAAGTTGACCGTCTGGTTGACGGCCGCGCCGGAGAGCGTGTAGCCGGAAAGCGTCACGGTGTAGCTGTTGGCTGCCGCAAGGGAGACACCCGAGGCGAACCCATACTGGGTGTTGATCGCGTCCCCCCCGGTGGTCTGGAGACTGTAGAGCTGGGCCCCCAGGCCGCTCGGGGTCACGCTCACGCGGCTCCGGGTCAGATCGAGGGCGTCGGTGATCCCAACCGTTACCGGGAAATTGTAGGTCATGGTCAGCGTGAGCGGGACCGGGAGGCTGTAGACCAGGACCGTCCCTGTGGCGTTCGCGCCGTTGATCTGGGACGCAAAGTTGGCCAGACTGCCGGTGACACTCACCACCGTGACAGTCTTATTCCCTGCCACGAACACTTGCCCGCCCATCACGTAGGTGCCAGAGATGGTGTAGGTTCCGGAGGCCGTGTACGTGCAGGTGCCGCCGGCCACGTTCGTGATCGCCGGCTGGCCATTTCCACAACTCAGGGAGCCCGAGTCGGGCGTGTTCCCCGTCCAGGACACCGGAACGCTGACCTGGGGTCCGGTGCCGGAGAGGGTGCCCAGCTGGATCGAGGCACCCAGCACGATCGTGAAGGACGCGGGAGCGGTCACCGTGCCGCCACCCGGACTCGGGGTGTACACGCCGATCGTGGCCGTCCCGGCGGTGGCGATCCGGGAGGCCGCCACCGTCGCGGTGAGTGTGGTGCCGTTCCCGGCCACGGTGCCGCCGATGTTCGCACCGTTCCAGGTCACGTAGCTCCCCGTCACGAAGTTCAAGCCGTTCACGGTCAGGGAGAATCCGGCCCCGCCGGCCAGGGCGCTCGTCGGGGTGAAGGTGGTGATGCTCGGGGCCGGATTCGTGATCGTGAAGTCCACTGCAGCCGAATTTCCACCCCCAGGGGCGGGATTGTTGACCACGACATGGACCGTGCCGGCCCCCGACACGTCGGAGGCCGTCAGGGCCACCTGGAGCTGGTTGGCACTGATCAGGGTGGCCGCCTTCTGCATGCCCCCCCAGGTCACGGTGCTGGTGCTGGTGTACCCGCTCCCATTCACGGACACGGTCACCGGGGATCCCACCGAGGTCGAGGGCGGTGACAGGCTGGTTAAGGCGGGCACAGGGTTGTTCACCGTGAAGCCGAGGGTGTTCTGGCTCACCGTGCCCAGGGCGACGTTGCTGACACCGACCAGGTGCTGGCCGGGCTGGGCCAGGTTGGCAGCAGGAATCGTGGCCTGGAGCGAGCCGGGGGTGAAATAGGTGGTCGCCAGGGCCGCCCCGTCCCAGGTGGCCACCGCCGAGGAATCGAAGGAGGAGCCGGTCACGTTGATCGTGACGTTCCCGCTCCCCGCCGTGGCACTGGTCGGAAGGATACTGGACAGGACGGGGGTCTGCTGGGTGATGTTGAAGGCGTTGACGGCGGATCCGGTGCACCCGCCCCCGCTCCCGCCGGTGCAGGGGGCCGGGTTGGTGGCCGACACCAGGATATTGCTCCGGGTTGTGGTGAACTCGCTGGGCGGCAGCGTGAGCTGGAGCGAGGTCGAGCTCACGTAGAGCACATCCGGGCTCGCGTAGGTGTTGCTCCCGAAGGTGATGGATGCCCCCGGGACGAACCCGGTCCCCGTGACGGTCACCGTGAGCGGCGTCGCGCGTCCCACCGACGCGGAGTTCGGCGAGAGCGAGGTGATGCCAGGGATGGGGGCTACCACGGTCATTTGCGCGGTGCCGCTTTCCCCCCCACCGATGCCGTTGAAGGGCGCGTTGTACAGCGAGATCGTGTGGTACCCGGGCGCCACGAAGTAGGAGGTGGGGATCGAGATGCTCGCGCAGGGGAGTTGGGAGCACTGGGCCGGCCAGTTGCCGGTCTGGAAGTAGGTACTGGTCGTCTGTGTGATCCCGCCGCTCTTCACCGGCTGGTGATCCCACCAGATCTGGGTGTCGACGCTGATGTTGTTGCCGTTCACGAAGACGCCAGCCTGCGTGCTCTGTCCGGCCGAGATCGTGGTCGGGTTCAGATTGTTCGTCGCCGTGAGCGAGGGGGCAGGCGGATTGATCGTGATCGTCTGTGGCACCGTATAGTTCCCGCCCGGGGGGGACTGCAGGCCGACCATGAAGCTCAGCGTCCCCGCACTTTTGAACCAGTCGCCGGCAGGAAAATTTCCGCCGGCCGCGTTGTGGGGGATGTTCAGCACGATCGTGTTTGCCGACACGGTGCCGGCGTTTGGCAGATAGAGCTGCTTCTGAATTGAGCTAGTCGCGGCCCCTGGCATCGGGGTAAAGGTGACCGTGACCGTCGTACAGCTCTGGCCGTTGACGTTCCCCAGGTTGACGTAGCACTGGTAGGGCACAGTGCCGGGCGCGGCGTTTTTGTCGGACAGGGTGGGATCGAACCCGCTCCCGGTGATGGTGATGGGAATACTGCCGGTCGTCGGAAGCGTGGTCGTGGTGGCCGTCAAGGACGTCACGCCGCCTGGGGCAGTGACCGAGGTCACGCCGACCTGCGCCGCGGCCGGACCGGTCAGGCCCAGGACCGCCAGACAGACCGTGACCACCGTCCCGAAGAGGACACGCTGCATCCGTCCCCACCGCAAGGCCGTCTGCTGGGTGACCATCGCACGCTCCTTCTGTCGCCAAGATTGGCGACGCACACCGGTATCAATAAGGCCTAACACTCCGAATGGAGTGTCGAATGACGGAGGGAGATCGTCAATGGCAGGAACCTGCGAGGGGGTAGATTCAAGGGGCCTGGAGGGCTGCCTGGACGATTTTCTGGATGCGGCGGATGTAGCGGAGCCCGGCCGCCCGGCGCTTGGGGGACTGCTCCCAGCCTGCGCCGGCATTGTAGCAGCCGATCGCGTTCCAGGCGTAGCCATACTGGTCCACGCACTGTTTGAGGATCCAGCTGCCAACCGCCACGTTGACGCAGGGGTCGTCGAGGTGGTGCCAGACGGGGGCGAGGCCCTGTTTGTGCCACCAGGTGTTGATCTGCATGAGACCGTAGTCGTAGCTGGTCACCTTCCCGGCGGCGTCCTTGTTGTAGTTGACGGCGGTCGGGTTCCCCTGGCTCTCCGCCCAGGCGATTGCCCGGAGGAGGGTGGGGTGGACCGTCACCCGCTCGGCCGCCTCCTCCAGACAGCCGCCCCCCGCCGAGGCGGGGGGCGGCGTCAGGAGCACCAGGAGGGCGAAGGCGCTGCCGACCAGGCCCAGCCGGGCGCGATGGGTCATTTCCCCACCGCCGAGCTCGCCGGGCGTGGAAGGAATCCGGCGCCGCTCACGGTCCCATCCCCCTTGGACTCTGGCTGCGGCGTCTTAGAGTCGAGGATCAGCTTCGGGGGCGCCTTGCGCTCTCCGGGGGCGAGGGCCTTGCTCTCGGGCTTGGTCGTGGGGGCGGCGGCCGGGGCCTTGCTGTCCGGCTTCGGTGCGGCGGCCGGGGTCACGGTGTCTGCCGGCTTGGATGGAGGGGCGGTGCTCTCCGCGGGCTTGGCCGGTGCGGCATCCGGTCCGCAGGCGGTCTTGGGATCGCAGTCGCTGGCCTTGGCTGCCTGGACGGGCTTTTTCACACTCTTGCGGGTCCCGATTAGGGCCTTGGCCTCGGCAGCCTGCGGGCTCTGCGGGTACTTGGCGATCAGCCGCTTGAAGTAGAATTGGCTTGCGGTCGGGTAGCGGTCGAAGAGGGACATCCCGAGCTGGAACAGGGCCTCCGGGGCCTTGGCGTGCTCGGGATGGACCTCCAGCCAGCTCCGCAGCGGCAGGCTCTGCCTGGGGGTGGCCTGGAGGGCTTTGAGAGATTCAAGGAAACTGACCAGGTCGGGGTCCGTGGGGGCCGCAGGGGTTCCGGCGATCGCGGGGCCGGCCGCCGGGGCGGGGGCCGGGGCGGCCGCCGCTTGCTGGCCCTTCTCCAGCCGGTCGAGGCGCGTCTGGACCGAGCCGAGCATGCCCTCCATGCGGCCGGAGAGGGCGGTCAGATCCCCCGAGAGTTTGCCGATGCTGGCGGTGATGGGTTTAAGATCGGCCTGGGTGACGGCGTTCTTCATCAGGGCGGTCGACTGTTCGAAGACGGATTTGATCTCCCCGGCGGCCTGGGCGTACCGGTCGTCGAACTTGCGGAGTTGCTCTTCCATCCATGCCTGGGTCACCCCCACCGCGGGGGCGGGGGCTGGCGCGACCGGCTGGGGCACGAACACCCCCGCCTGTTGACTGGTGGCGAGCAAGGGGAAGTTATTGAGGCTCTGCAGGGTCCGGGCGTCCGGCGCATCCTGGTGGGCGCATCCGAGGACGGCCAGGGCCGCCACGGCAAGACTCAAGTGGCGAGCGACGGTCCTAACGGGCCGGGGCAGCGGGTTCTTCTGTAGTCCACGCATGGGTCACAGCTCCTTCCGGGTTCGCCTCGGGGATCAGCCGGAGCACGCGGGTCGCGAGCTCCTGCTCGGACAGAATGCCCGTGCCGAGGCGGGTCAAATAGTGAGTACTGGGCTCAAGGAGGAACAGGCTCGGGAACTCGGTGATCTGTAACGAATCCACGATCCGGGGGTAGGGCAGGACCGCGGTCCCGTCCGCAAGCGTCGTGAGGTCGGCAGCGATTGGCCGGATGGTGAACCGGTACCGGTCGCCGAAGCCCTTGGTGATCTGCCAGGCCATCTCGCAGGCCGGACAGTTCGGCTGGACCACGATCAGGAGGGTGATCCGATCCTGCAGGGCCTGGACCTTCTGCCGATCGTCGGTGGCCTGCCCTTGCTCGTAGACCTGCTGCCCTACCCCGCCGAGCGGCATGGTGTTGGTCTTGTCGAAGGTCGGGTCGGTCCAGATGACCTCCTGCCAGACCCGGGAGAAGAGCTCGGAGCGCCGCAGGGACTCCTGCTGGATCAGGAGGTACTTGCGGACGCCGGTGCGGTCGAGCGAGGTGAGGGCTTGGTCCATCAGGACCGGGATCCAGGTCCGGATCGCGGAGGCCGGGAGCTTGGGCAGCATCGGCGCCAGCGCCGTGTCGGGGAGGGCCGCGAGATAGGCCTCGAGCGCCGGCCCCTCTTTCGGGATGTCCACTGGGGTGGCGGGCTTGGCTTCGGGTTCGGGCGTTGCCTCGACCAGCGGGGGAGGGGTGTCCGGGAGCGCATGGGGCAGGGGTGGCGGGACCGGAACCACGTCGTTCCGATAGAAATGCCAGCCCAGCTCCTTCTGAAAGTAGAGGTTTCCGTCTTGCCACTCGGCGTGGACGGCCCCGGGGTGGAATAGGCTGTAGGCCAGGAGGGCTACGCCGACGGAACAGAATGCGAGGTGCCGCGCGGTCAGCATTTGGGGAGTGCCTTTCGGAGGTACGGCAAGGCTTGCGACGGCAGCAACCCGTATACCACGGCGTACGGGCCCTCGTTCCGCGCGCCGCAGGTGAGTACCACCGCCGGCACAGCCTCGATCCCATAGGTAACGAAGGGGAGCGGGTCGACCTCGAGGCCCACCCCTTGCGCGACCAGATCCTTCAGGTTCAGCAGGGTCTCCTGGAGCGAGCTGCCCACCATCCCCCGCAGGAGGAGGGGGGCGTCGAGCGTGGCCGTGTCTTTGGCCACGGCCAGGAGGGAGCCCTTGGGCATCCCGCTCGAGATGAAGACGTACAGGTGAGGCGAGACCTCGGGCGTGGCGGCATGGCTTGCTGGACTGTGTCCGAGCAAGAGGGCGCCGAGGCAGAGCACGATCGCGAGTCGATGGATCATCGGCATCACCGTGACAGGTCCTGTCATGCTGGGCTCACCTCGCGCAGCAGTCCCGCTGCCGCCAGACCAAGAAGGAGAAGTCCTCGCCGTAGACCGGGTAGGTCTTGCCCGATCCCCAGAGGAGCGTGTTCGAGCCGATGTGCGGGCAGCACATCGGCGACGTGGTGTTCGGCATGGGGTAGAGGAGCTGGAGACGGTACTGCGATTTCCGGATCATACCGGTCGCGATTTTCCCGCAGAGCGCGAGATCGGTGGACGTGAGCGCCTCGAAGAATTCCCGGTTCAGCTTGGCCAGCATCCGTTCGGCCAGGAGCGTGGCGGTGTTCAGCTCGCCGGCCGGCCCCGTGACAGTCCCCGTGTACGGATACATGCTCCCATGGCAGCCCGCACACCAGAACAGGGGGTCCAGGGGGTACCCGGCAGTGGCCGCCAGGCAGTCGGCCGCGCAGAGGGCTTGGGCCACCGGGTTGCCGAACAGGATCGCCTCGGGGTTCAGGAGGGCCCCGAGCTCGTCATCGTTCCAGGTCGGGTCGAGCTCCGAGAGATAGAGGAGCGTGTAGTTGCTGACGTCGTAGCCTCCCGTGGAGAAGCACTTGGACAGGTCCGGGAAGAACCCCGCGGTGATGTCGCTGATCGACTGACCGACCATAGACACTGTTAAACCAAGGATTTGCCATACTGGGTAGCCGATATAATGGACGTGGTAAAAGGCCTCGGCGTTGGTGTCGGCGTTGTTGGTTTCGGCGTAGGTGCCATACCGCTCGTAGGAGTCCGCCTTGATCTCGGCCCCCTCCAACGAGGGGAAACAGTAGGGCTCCTTCACGACCTCTATGAGTCGGATAGGCTCGGAGAATCCGACGGTGACGCCGGGCATGATGCTGTCATCGCAGCTGCAGAACATGCTCTTTGGCGCCAGGGGGTCGTCGTCGAACCCGTGCTTCATGAGGGTCTTGCCCCCCAGCCGGAAGGGGAAGATGCAACCCCAGCAGATCTTGGTCAGCATGGTCTCGAGCACGTCGCTCTTCGGACAGACCGCACGTGCGGGGTCGGGCAGGCCCAGGATGCCGAGGGCCAGGATGGCCAGGCAGACCAGGACCGCGCCGACCCCGCCTCTCGTGCGCACACGGGAGGAGGGACCTGCGGATAGAGGTAGGGCGTGGTTGGTGGGAACGTGGAGTGCCGATTGCTCGGCTCGGTGCGGTTGCATCTCGGGTGTGCCTCCCGGTCCTGCGGGGGAAGTCCCACAGGCAGAATGCATTATCCGGAAAAACGCGGTCACCTCAATGGCAGGAAATTGCAGCCGGTACTTCTGCAAAGAAATTGCGCCCTCGAACGAGGCCGCCCGGCTCGGGGTGTTCCTGGGGGGTGAGGGCCGCTCAGGAGCAATCCTTCGGGCATGGTAGGTATCGTCGATGTTCTGGGTAGCGCCCACTCGTGGACGTCCGGTGCGCGACAGGATTTCGGCAGCCATCCGGCGTGTGCCCTCTCTATATCGGCAGTCGGCGGAAATCCGGGGAGGGAAAAACAGTCAGA
>Ga0182027_10009798_pt1 | contig 13700 bp, 9 predicted proteins | sample 712E1DmetaG_FD_121300 | JGI IMG/M metagenome (GOLD analysis project Ga0182027, IMG submission 121300) | Permafrost microbial communities from Stordalen Mire, Sweden - 712E1D metaG (Illumina Assembly) | ecosystem: Environmental > Terrestrial > Soil > Wetlands > Permafrost | place: Sweden...
CCAGCGGTAGATGGACTGGACGGCTGGAACCAGGGTGGCGCAGGCGGCCAGCCTCTCTTCGACCAGCGCGCGGCCCAGGCGTGCTGCCTCCTCCGGATTGGCCGTGGTGGTGAGGACGATGCGGGCTGGGGGGCTGGCTTCGGCCAAGACTTCCTCGTTAGGGCCCATTCGCGAATGGACCTCTGTGAACGGAACCATAAACTCCAGTTCCATCCTATCCGTCCGGAGATGGAGTTACACAATTCGGAGACTGCGAACCTGTCCCGCGCGGCAGAGGTCGATTGCACGGCGTTGAGTACGATTCATTTTTAGCGCGATCTCCGTTTTCGAGAGCGACCCACTGTAAAGAGTGCGTGAGGCAATTGACAAGTCAACCCGCCGCGCGCGCAGACCTGCGTGCGAGAGATTCAATGGTTCCGTTGTCTGGAATGAGCGGGCGCGGAAGGAATCGAATAGTATCCACAAATACTTGATAATAAAAGATAACATGAAATATATTATCGACAGTTGCCCCCATAGTTGCCCCCTGCCATTTTGCGTTGCGCGGATTGTTGCGACCAAATCTCATCATTGCTTCGGCAGGCTACCAAAAAAACTTGAGATGGTTCTGTATCAACGGGCGGCGGCGGAGAAATCCACACCATGAGAGCCCCGCGCGCCAGAATCCCCTAACGCGAGCCGATGCATTCCCGGTGTGCTCCGCACTATGCCCGGCCCTGTCGGGATAGAGCTAGCACCACCCCCAGCTTGCCTCCAGCTTTGCCCCCTACGACCGCCGGGACGGCGCTCCAAGAGGCGAGGTGGATCGCTCCGGCCTCCATCCTTCCTCTGGCCGCATCGTTTGTGGTCTGCGACAAGCGAGACGACATCAACGGGGTGGAGGTGCCAGACGAGCGGCTGAGGCAGTGGCGTTGCGGTGCGGAAGCCGTGGGTGCGTTCGTTGCGCAGAGCCTGGGACTGCGGGCCGACAGCCAACGGAAGGCGGATGCCGGGCTGTGGGAGCTTGGCCTTTTGCGGGGCAAGAAGCGCAGCCAAATGGTATGCCTGCGAGCGAACGAAGCATTGGAACTGGTAGCCGCGCAGAATGCCGTTCCATTGGCCGAGCTTGTGCGTTTCGGGGCAGAGGGCTACTCCGTAGACTGCGAAGCAATCCGGCAACTGGTGGATGCGGCGAGCACCGGGGACAGCCGGTACACCCCGAGCAATGCGCGGCGCGAAGCGCGCAAGCTGGCGACGCAAGCCCTGCATGAAGGCTGGTAGAAAGAGTACCGGGCGCTGAAGCAGCGCCGCCCTGGGATGTCCGACGTGGGGTACTCGCAGCAGATTGCCAAGATGGACATTGCTGAAGGCCGCAGTGCCGAGACGATCCGCAAACACATGAAACCTAAAGATGGATAGTGTGTCAGTTGCCAGATAGCCCATCATCCGCTCGGAATCAACTCCAAACCCTCGGAAGAATCGCCATGCAGACTTAATGTTCGAGGCTAATTGTTACATGCCGAGTCCCAAGGAACATCAACCGTTCTCTGCGGGGATGATCTGAAATCCGAGTCGGGCGGCTTGCCTGCGAAGCCGATATTGGGCGCGCCGGATGGTTTCTTCTTCGGACTTGTGAAAGACAGTCTCGCTGTAAGCCTCCTTTGTACTCAACAGGTGAAACACGATGCGAGCAAGTTTGTGCGCCGTGGCTGTAATCGCTTGGGGCCTGCCGTTGATCGAACTGCAATACGGCGGGCTTGGCAAAAATCTCCGGGAACAACAAACACTGTGTCGTGGTAAAGTCGATCAAGCGGAAGCCTTTCCTGTTCCCTCAAACACTGTCTCAATAACATGTTTGTAGCAAAAAAGGCTTCTCGCGTCTTAAACTTCGCGAATTATCCGGATTAGGTAATAAGTCAGGCCACTCCAAACGGGAGTGGCCTGTCTGTTGTTAGCGCTCAACAGTAGAAACCCGCTAGAAGAACAGTTTTCCGGAAAGCTGCACTTGCCGGGGGGAGTTGGTCTGCGACAGAGTCGCCCCTGAACCGAGCGTTCCAAAGTAGGAGCTGGTGGGGGTTACATTGACAGAGGCGAACAGCGGGTGGTTGAGTGCGTTGAACACATCCATCCGGAGTTGGAAGTGAACAGGCCCGGCAAGCAAGAAGCTCTTCCGGGCGCCCAGAGTGAAAGCGGTTGTGTATGGCTGCCGGATATCCCCAAAAGTTGTCGGGTTATATGTGTTCCATGTGGAAAAGTCATTGTAAATATTGTTGCCGCTAGCCGGTGAATAGCTATAGCCGGGCATGCCTGTAACACCTGTCCATGCGGGATATATCGTAGTATTTGCAAGCGTTGCCTTGGATACGGAACTTGTGGGGAAGGCCGCGAACTTGGTCTTGTCAAACCAATTCGAATGTGACTTTTGGCCGACGGGCTTCGGATCCGTGCCCTGGAAGAATGCGCTGTTGGTTGGGAAAACGACGGGCACGCCCGACTGGAAGTTGTAGATGCCCGAGAACTCCCAGCCGCCAACCAATTCCTCCACTATGTATCCGTCATTGTTCAGGAAGCGCTTTCCGCGCCCGAAAGGCAATTCATAGATTGGTGCGATTTGATAGTGGAACCGCTGATCGCCAGTGGCCAGCCGCTTCTCAATCTTCACAGCGACCGCCTGGCTACCGTTCTGGTTGTAGATGTTGTTCTCCGAGATCTGCTTTGAATAGCTGAACGTTTGCAGGACGCTGAATCCGTTGTTGAACCGCTTTTCCACCTTCGTGTTCAGCGCATAGTAGAAGCTCTTGCCATCGCCCGAGTTCAAGTAAAGGTCTCCGGAGGTGGGGTTGGGGCGAAGTAATTGGTATGCGCTTACCGTTGAGGCGGCGGCCAACGTAGCGTTAATGTTTGCAACACCCTTGAATGGATTGGTGAGGGTCACATTGCCGGGCAGAGTAGTAACCACTGCACCAGATGTTGCGAAGGATGGCGTGTTTGCTGCATACCAGGCCCCGGCGCTCGGACTGTTGATGGGGATGGACAGAGCGAGACCATGGGTTGCGTTGAAGAGGCCGGTTACCTCAAACAGGTAGTCCTTGAACTGTCGCTGCACGCCAAGAGTGGCTGTGTCCACGTAAATACGGCCAATATTGAAATTCGTGAAGGTGCTAAGCCCAACACTACCTATGTTGGTCTGGAGTCCCGACGAGTTGCCGATGGGCTGTACCAGCCCAGCCGGATACGGATTGTCCCAGGTCTGGCCCACGCCAAGGTAGTTGAGGCAGGCACCTGGACAGTAGGAGGTGCTTTGACTGTACCCGGTCTGATTGAAAGACGGACTGAAGTCGGCCTGCACAAAGCGTCCCAGTCCGCCGCGAAGCACGGTCTTGTTCGTCAACTGGTAGGCGAAGCCGATGCGCGGCTGGAAGTACTTGTAGCGTGGGGCAGTCTCATAGCGGCTGGTTCCATTGAGGCCCGCATACTCAGGTCCACCGATCACCTGGAATGCGCCAGGCTGGACCCCCCACGTCTGAAGCAAGACGGAACCTGCACTGCTGCCGCCATAATCTGCCGTATAGCCCGACAGCGCCGCGGCGGTTGCGACAGTTTGCGGGGCGGTGGGATTGTATTGGCTGAAGAAACGGTTGAATCTCTCGGTGGTTGGACGCTCATAATCCCAGCGCAGGCCCAGGTTCAGGGTCAGCTTGGACGTATATCTCCAGTCGTCCTGGAAGTAGAACGCGGTATAGTGCTGCGAAAAGAAAGAGGTGGCACTAATTGGCATGGTGCTGCCAGTGCCAGCAAGCCCCATATAAAAATCGGCGATGGGGGAGCCCCAGCCACTGCCGCTCGTCGTACAGCCGGTGACGCTGGTACCGCACTTTGACGTATAATTTCCGTTGGCTCCGACGGCGGGGAATGCGAACACTCCACCAGGCGTGGCCAAAGTGGAGTTGCCCTCCTGCTGGATCATGTATTCCCAGCCGTAGTGGAAATTGTGGTTCTTGTAGGTCTGCGTGATGCTCGCGTTCATGTCCTGATTGACGTCGAGGGGAGCATTTACTCCACCGTTCCCATCCGTTCCCATAGCACCGGTGGCGAAGGAGGAGGTGAAGCCGGTGACTTCTGGAATTGTGGGAATCTGCATCTGACCTGCGAAGGTTGACGAGAATCCCACCGTGGTGGGGTCGATCCCCAGGCCCGGAGCATGGGTAGGTGCGGAGAAATAACTCATTGCATGGTAGTTCAGGTCAAGAAGCAATCTCTCGTTCAGGGTAATGTCGTGGTCGAGGGTGAGGCCTTTGTTCGTACGGACCTGTAACCGCCCTTGGATAGGAAGGGGGTTCCCGGTGGTTAAACCCGCCGCGGTCGCGGTCGTGGTGACCGCGGTGCCGAAACCCGTGTAGCTGAGTTCGTTGAAAGTGTTGTAATACAGATCCACATAGGTGTGGTTTCGATTGTTCTCGGTTTGGTCCACACGCAGTGTATAGCCGTGGAACTTGTCGTTCTGCACCGCTATCTTCTGAAAGTTGTCGCTGTCGCTGCTAACCGCGTTGTCGGTGGGGACATCGGGCGCCGGCATCATCGAGTAATAGGCTTGGGCAATTGGATCCATGTTAGGAACTGTTGCCCCTGCTGTCGTGACTGAGTTCCCTGAAGGTATCGCTTCGCAGGTATTGGTGACGGGGGCCATAGTGCCGTAGGTGGAACACGAGAACGGCACTCTGCTGCCCGTGGTCGACGAATAAGGATTGTAGAGCTGGACTGGATATTTAACGCCCGAGACCACATTGTAGGACTGGCTGAAATCGCCCTTTCTCTCCAACAGACTCGGAACCGTCGCCAAACCAAAGTCCTCAGGCCCAATGTTGCGAATGCCTGCATAGCTGAAATAGAAGAAGCTCTTCATCTTGCGGCCGTCATAGATCTTGGGAATCCATACCGGACCGCCGACGGAACCGCCATACTCGTGGGTATGAATCGGGGCCTGGGCCTTGCCTAATGCATCGTTCTGAAAGGAGTTTGCGTTGAGAGCAGTGCCCTGCCAGGTTTCGTACAAGTCGCCGTGAAACTTTACGGCGCCCGACTTAAATGAGAGCATCACGTTCGCTGCCGACCCCCTGCCGAGCGACGCATCGTAACCGTTGGTGACCATTTTCAACTCGTTGACAGAGTCCATGGGCGGTTCAAACGCCAGGCGGCCCATGTTCGCTTGAGATCCACTCGAGTTGTAGTTGACCGATCCGCCGTCCAGCGTATAGGAGAGGGCTCCAGGGAGGCTGCTCCCCCCCGTTCCATTCACAGTCGTGCTGGAAAGGGCGCTGCCCGACCAGAGAAACACACCCCCGCCAACGCCAAGGCTGACCGTAACGCCGGGCAAAAACGACTCGTCCATCGTCGGAGCGTTCGACTGGGTCGGGATCTCCTCAAGCTCTGCCAGCGTGATCACCGAGCCCGAGGCCGATGAGGTGAGGTCGATCAACGGAGTCGTTGTCTCGACGGTCACCGACTGGCTTACAGTACCGACCTGCATTTGCGTGTCGACATACTTCTTGTCGCCAACCTGCAACTCGATGGAGGTACGCTCCTCGGTCTTGAACCCAGGCGCCTTCACCTGAAAATGATAGTGGCCGGGCAGTAGCGTCAGGACGATCCAGTCGCCTGCGCTGTTCGTTTTCGTTGTCTGGACCACGCCCGTCTCATCCGCCGTCAACGCGACTGCCGCGTTGCGGATAATGGCGCCTTGTGCGTCAGTAACCCTGCCTCCCAAGGAGGCTCTCACATCCTGCCCGTACGCGCGCATACTCCCCGCGAACAACACGAAACATCCGACTACTGTGATAACCGTCGCATTCAGTTTGCCTCGCATCACGGTGCTGCCTCCATAAGATTGCGGAACCTGCATATTTTCGACCATATTGCGATAACACGCTATGGAAACCGGATGTTGCCTGTCATGTGAAATCTGATGTGAAATCCAGTGAATAATATGTTATTGAACGCCGACGGAATATCTATTGTGGAATCATTCACATAGATCGTACGGGGCGGGATCCGGCACAATCGATAACGTCGATTAATAACAATGTTATAATCGTCTTTCGATGTCTGCCGTCAACACTAGGTTCGCGCCCGAGCGTAAAGAGCTGGAATGGCTGCTGAGTCCCGGTGTCATGGGACGCTCCAACAACCTTGCCGAGGTACTGCGCTTCATCTGCGAGTGCTATTTCAAGGACGAGGCGGACCGGATCAATGAACATTCCATTGCCATAGGCGCATTGGGACGGCGTAGCGATTTCGACCCTCAGACCGACACCATCGTCAGGGTCACGATCCACTCTCTCAGAAAGCGTCTCAAAGAGATCTATCAATCAAGCGGGGCAAAGCGCGCTGTGCATGTCTGCATTCCGGTTGGGCATTATGCGCCCTCTTTCGTGCATCGCGAGCCTTCCTCCGGAAATGCCTCCTCAGCCGCGAGGGAAGATTCGTCTTTTGGGGAATTCCAGGCTAGTGGTGTATCGACCGAGGCATCTTCTCCTCCATCACAGCCCGTTGACCGGAGACGCCGCTGGAGAGGCCGATGGCTTGCCACATTTGCGGTCCTCGCGGTTGTCCTTGTCTGCTTCGCCAGTTTCATGATCTGGAAATGGGTCGGGTCTCACCGGGTCTCCAATAAGACGTCGGCTCCGAATCCCTCCGTGCTACTCTCCGATGATGCCTTGCGGGGGCTTGTCGGAGCAGGTCGAAGTTCCTATACCGACCAATCCGGGAGAACATGGATTCCCGACAAGTACTGCACCGGCGGAACTCCTTTCAAAGTTGCAGACCAGCAAATCCTCGGCACGGAAGATCCTGCGATTTTTCTAGGAGGCATCCGGGGAGCTTTCCATTGTCAATTCCCGGTTCGCCAGGGGCTGTATGAGGTTCATCTACTCTTTGCCGAGACCGGCGATGTGCGGGACATAACCAGGAACGTGATCTTCTCCATCAACGGTGGAACATCGACCAATCTGGATATTGTCGATGATGCCGCAGGCAGCAATACGGCCACAACTAAGATATTCACGGGCATTAAACCAGAAAATGATGGAAATATCCATCTGGATTTCACCAGTGATCAGTCGCTCCTGAATGCTGTAGAAATACTGCCAGAGCCGTCCGGCCATATGCTGCCCATACGAATCGTCGCAGGACCCACCGCAGTCCGCGACCAAGATGGCCAGACATGGCTGTCGGACCGCTATTACTTTGGCGGACGCAGGGGCCGGTACCCACCCTTAAAAAGTCCAGACAGCGCAATCTTCGGGTTTGAGCGAATCGGACACTTTAGATACATCATTCCAGTTGACCCGAAATTCAACTATGATGTGAAACTCTACCTCATAGAGCGCTGGTTCGGAAAAGAAAATGGCGGGTTTGGTGGAGTAGGAAGCAGGATATTTGATGTCTCCTGCAATGGCTCCATGCTTCTTAAGAATTATGACATTGTGGCGTACGGAGGATACAACCCTGTGATTAAGGTCTTCAAAGGGATTGAACCAACGGCCCAGGGCAAGATCGAACTGAACTTTACCCCTGTTGTCAACTATCCTTTGATTAATGCGATCGAAATAACACCAGATGCTATTGTTCCCAACAGAGAATATCTTCCATTCGATTCTTCGCGGAAAATGTAGTAGAGATTCTCTCAATTCACGCCAGCGGACCGTCACAGAAAACTGCGTCACGCAGATGTGCATGACAAGCTCATGCTCGTACTCGCGTTGACCGCGTATCGGCTTCCGAGTGTCGCGGGTGAGACTGATGGAACGCAGGCGAGTGTTCAGTATCGAGAAACACCCCTGCGGTCACAAATCTCTGGTGGTCGGCCGCACGTAAACTAGCCTACACATAATCTGATCACAATGACGAGCACCTAATTCACGACGACGATCCGCGTTTGAACATGAATCAAGCTGATCATTAAATAGTTGGGCGGAATTTTTTCGCCCAGCTTTCCAGCCCGGCAAGCCCTTGCATGATGCGGCCTTCCGTAGATTCATGGCCTGGACGCTGGCGCTGCTGTGCATCCATCCAAATTCGCACAACGCCCGAGAAATGCTGGAGATCGCCAACTGACTCACGGCGCGCAGTGGGGTTTCATCGCCCAAGTCGCCCAGTTAGGTTCTGTCTTGAGCGTTCCTGAATCGCTCAGTGAGGTTTGACGATGACACATACTATTCTGAGGCTTCCAGCCATCAAGACGAGTACGGGCCTGTCTCGTAGCACCATCTACCTGCGCATCGCGCAAGGCGAGTTCCCCAAGCCAGTCAACCTGGGCGGTCGGGCCGTGGGTTGGCCTGCCAGTGAGGTGGCGGCGCTGAACGCAGCCCGCATAGCAGGGAAGTCCAACACAGAGATTCGCGATCTGGTGGTGAAGCTGGAAGCGGCACGCAAGACGGTAGCTTGAGCGGGGGCGGATAACCATCATGGCCAAACGCCACCACAACCCACGCCTTGTCAAAATTCACCGTAACTACACGGTGGAGGAGATCGCTTGCTTGTTTATCATCTGCATAAATACCGTGCGCGCCTGGGTGCGGGCGGGACTGCCCACCTGCGACAAAAGGCGCTCGATGCTGATTCTGGGGATTGACCTTGCCGCCTATCTCCAGGCGCGCCGGACAAAGAACAAGCGTCCCTGCCAGCCCGGTGAAATTTACTGCGTGCGCTGCCGTGCGCCAAAGCGGCCCGCCGGGGACATGGCGGAATACCAGCCTGTTACCGAGAAGTTTGGGAACTTGGAAGCGATCTGCCCGGATTGCGATTCAATCATGAACCGGCGCGCCAGCAGGGCAAAGCTGGCTGAGATTCAGGGGAATTTAGACATCAGTTTTTCGGAGGCGGAGCCACGATTTAACGAGAGTGAGCAACCCACCGTAAACAGTGACTTGGGATAGGGAGATCAACCCATGACAAAACACAACGCAGAGAATGAGCGAATCAAGCGCCAGTATTTTGCTTATTTGAAGGAAGCCAAACGCCATGGTGAGCCGACCGTGGACGCGGCTGCCAAGGCGCTGCATCGGTTCGAGGAGTACACCAAGTATCGGGACTTCAAGGCATTCCACACGAAGCAGGCGATTGCGTTCAAGCGGCATCTGGCCGAGCAAACGGGGCAGAGGTCCGGGGAGAAGAGCTTGATGGGTTTGTTGCTGGGTTTGGCGTTACGGATCGCAGTATTGGTCAGGGGCATAAATGGGGGCAACTCCTTTTCGGTGGAACCCAGTTGCCCCCAGTTGCCCCCGGATGTCAAGAGACGGGATTGTCCGTCAGTGGACGATAAATCAATGAAAAAGCCAGCGTTTACGCTGGCTTTCGGATGTTGCTGGCTTTTCTTGGATGATGAAATGGTGGACGCGGAAGGAATTGAACCTTCAACCTGTCGATTAAGAGTCGAATGCTCTGCCAATTGAGCTACGCGTCCGCTGGTGTTGCCGCGGTTTTTTTGCAATGCTCTCGTGTTGCAACCTCATGACTCGTTGCAACTCTGCATGTGTTGCGGCCTCTTGGGGGAGGGGCGATCGGGCTTGGGCGGCCTGGGCTTCGAGGCCTTTCACGCACAACCACCTTGAAGAGAATAGCACATGCGAGGGGTGGAAAAGCCTTGCTGATTTCCCGGTGACTGCGCGTTGTTTGCGCGGGTTGGAGGCTGGGTCAGTCGACGAAATCGACTTTCGCCTGCACGGGAATGATGCCACGGTCGAAGCCCATCTCCAGCAGCTTGCGGATGGCCTCGCGGCCATCTTCGCCGTAGTTCAGGGTGCGCTCGTTGACGTACATGCCGACGAACTTGTCGGCCAGCGCGGGTTCGAGGTCGCGGGCGAACTGCATGGCGTAGGCGAGCGCCTCGTCGCGGTGGTCGAGCGCGTGCTGGATGCTGTCGCGCAGCGCGTTGGTCGCAATCCGCATTGCGTCTTTGCCCAATGCACGGCGGATGGCGTTGCCTCCCAGGGGCAGTGGAAGGCCGGTCTGCTCGCGCCACCATTGGCCGAGATCGAGTACCTTGACCAGTCCGTTGTTGCCGTAGGTGAGCTGGCCCTCGTGGATGATGAGGCCGGCGTCGAACTCGCCTGCAACGACGGCGGGAATGATCTTGTCGAAGGGGAGGGTGACGGTCTCCACCTCGGGGCAGAAGAGCTTGAGCGTCAGATAGGCGGTGGTGAGCGTGCCGGGGACGGCGATGCGCGTCTTCCGGATCTCGTCCGGCGAGAGCTTGCGTGGGGAGACCACCATGGGGCCGTATCCCTCGCCCACCGAGCCGCCGCAGGCCATCAGGGTGTAGGTCTCCTGAAGATATGGATAGGCGTGGAAGCTGATGGCGGTGACGTCGTAGAAGGGGTCGTGGATGGCGCGCTGGTTCAGCGTCTCGATGTCGGTGAGCGTGTGGGTGAACTTGAAGCCGGGAACGCGCACCTTGTTGGTGGCGAGGCCGTAGAACATGAAGGCGTCGTCGGAGTCCGGGCTGTGGGCGATCTTGATTTCCTGGATGGCTGCGGGGGGTGCTGTCATGGTTTGGCCGTTCCTTCGGCAGAGTGGTTCAGTGGATGGGGGGAGAGATGAAATCAGACACCACAAGAATACCAAGCGGCGCGGGATTGTGCGCTGTTGGTGCAAAAGCAGATGTGGAATCTGTTGGCACTTGATTCGCGGTTCGATTGGTTTGCACGAAAGTGATTCAGTTTGCGCGAGATTGGTGCGAATGAGATTCGGTTTCGAAATTGATTCGATGAGAGGCGCATGTGTACGAACTTGGTTCCTGCCGCGCGCGGTGCGGAGTCTGGTCTTGACTGGAACGGCTGCGCCTCATCAACTGGAACGATGGAAGGCAACCCACCGATTTCGGCGAGGCGACGACGTTTTGCGTCTCTGCGCGCGCTGTGCGGGCGGCTCTTGATGGAGCGGCGCAAGGCCGCTACGCTGGCTGCCGCGGCGCTGGCGCTGGCCGTGGCGTATCACGTCGTCTGCGGGGCGAATGGGTTGACGGTGTATGAGCAGAAGCGGCATGAGACGCAACTGCTGGACCAGCAGATGCTGGAGCTGCAACAGGAGAACGACCTGTTGACAGCGCACGTGAACCGGCTCCAGAGCGATCCCAATGCGATCGAGCACCAGGCGCGCGAGGAGCTGCACTACACGCGTCCGGGCGAGGTGATCTACGCTCTGCCCAGCAAGTGAAGATGCGTCCGCTCTAAAAAAAACTCTGGGCCGCATGACGTTTTGAAAGGGCGGGACTTCAGTCCCGCCATAAGAGCGGCGATTACACCACGGCTTTAGCCGCTGAGGGAATCTCGAACACTTGTGCAGACCTTCCCTAAAGAACGCTTGCCGTGTGCTCCAGCGCCACATGACGATAGGTCGGCTCGAAGCCGAGGCTGCGCGCCACGTCCAGAATTCGGTCGAAGTTGAGGTTGATGGTGGCTCCGGCCTTCTGGGTCACCTCGTCCTCGATGGGGATGTCAAAGTCGTCCGCTCCGTAGAGCAGGCCCTCCAGCGCGCGTTCGTTCTGGGTGAGCACGGAGGTGCGAATGCGTGGGATGTTGTCCAGATAAATGCGGCTCAACGCGAGATGGCGCAGGTACTCGGCGGGCGTGATCTCGATGTTGTTGAGCTGCTCGCCGAGGGGTGTGGCCCAGGGCTTGAAGTTCCAGCAGAGGAAGCTCTCCTGCGCGCCGGTCTCGTCCTGAAAGCGGCGCGTGCGGTCGAGGTGCTCGATGCGCTCCTCGATGGATTCGTCGAAGCCGATCACCATTGTGGCTGTGGTGCGCAGTCCGGCGGCGACGATGGCCGCCTGTGCCTCAAAGAACTGCGCGACCGTGTATTTAAACTTGCTGTGGCGGCGGCGGAAGTCCTCGGTCAGGATCTCCGAGCCTCCTCCGGTGATCCAGCGGACCCCGGCCTGTTTCAGGCGCTCGGCTGTTTCGGCATAGTTGAGCGAGGCGTGGTCGGCGAGGTAGAGGAACTCGGCGATGGTGAAGGCGTAGAGCTCGATGCGGTCGCCGTAACGGGCGCGGATGGCACGGACCAGGTCGCAGTAGAAGTCGAGGGAGAGCTGCGGGTTGAAGCCGCCGTTGAAGCCGGCGAGTTCGCCGCCGAGGGCGAGAAGTTCGTCGATCTTGGCGAAGACCTGCTCCTGGCTGAGAACGTATCCGCCGGACTGGCCGGGCAGCGCGTAGAAGGCGCAGTAGTCGCACTGGGCCACACAGATGTTGGTGGTGTTGATGATGCGCATCAGGAGATAGGTGCAGGAGGTGGGCGAGTGGAAGCGCGCGCGCACCAGCGAGGCGAGCGAGCGCATCTCTGGGTCGCTGGCCTCGCGCCACAGCAGGAGTGCGTCGGCGGGGGTGATGCGCTCGCGCGCGTCGACCTTGCGGCGGATTGCGGAGAGAGACGCGGACGATGTGCTCACACGCCCATTCTACTTCGTTGCGGCGGCCCATGAGGCGGGCGCGTATGACGTAAGATACAGGCTGGGCGGCCACCTACATCTCACGCCAAGAGCACATCGCAATCTTCATGAATAAAGGACTCGCGACCCTCTCTCTCTGCCTGCTCGCCGTCTCAGCGGCCGTCTGCCAGCAGAGTTCTTCGAGCGCGGGCCCGGCTGCGCATCCGACCGTTGCCCAGTCACAGAGTCCAATCAGCGTGCAGCAGAGCGTGCAGGTGACGACGACCGCCGAGCCGCTGCCGCTGGCCGAGAGCAATCGCTCGGTGCAGGTGATCCTGCCGCGCGAGGCGCCGGTGGGGACGGACAGCGTGGTGGACCTGCTGCGCTCCGACCCATCGCTGAACCTGCAGGCGCGCGCGGGCGAGGGCGTGCAGGCCGACCTCGCGATTCGCGGCACGACCTTCGAGCAGTCGCTGGTTCTGGTCAACGGGATGCGCGTGGACGATCCCGAGACGGGCCATCTGAACCTGGACATTCCCGTTCCGCTAGATGCGGTCACGCGCGTGGACGTGCTGCATGGATCGGGCTCGACGTTCTATGGATCGGACGCGATTGGCGGCGCGGTGAACCTGCTGACCGGCGCACCCGGCGCGGGGTTGAGCGTGGTGGCGCGCTCGGGCGCGGGAAACTACGGGTCGCTGGAGGAGCATTTGCGCGCGGCCTACTCGTCGGGGCCGTTTGCCGAGCAGGTAACCGGCAGCCGCGATACATCGGACGGCTTTATCGCGGACCGCAACTACAGCAGCAACGCGCTGGCCAGCGAGAGTTGGCTGAAGAGCAAGCCGGGGACGACCGACGTTCTGCTGGCAGTGAGCGACCGGCCCTATGGCGCGAATGATTTCTATGGGCCGTACAACTCCTGGGAGCGGACCAAGGGATGGCTGGCCAGCATTCAGCAGCAGCTTGGCGCGCGCACGGCGGCCAGCTTCGGCTACCGGCGGCACAGCGATATGTTTGTGCTGCTCCATGGCCTTCCCGCGATCTACGAGAACAACCACGTCACCACCAGCTACGAAGGAGCGCTGCGCCGCGCCGACGAACTGGGCCGCAACACGACGCTGGCCTACGGACTGGAGGAGTCCGGCGATTCGATCCACAGCTTCAACTTCTCCGAAGGCGGCTCGGGAGAAGTTCTCAGCAACGCGCTCGGCGTTCATGCGCGCAACCAGGGCGCGGGCTACGCCAACCTGAGCCTGCGGGCGCTCGGGCGGTTCTCGCTCTCGCTGGGCGCGCGCGAGGA
>Ga0182027_10009799_pt1 | contig 13700 bp, 10 predicted proteins | sample 712E1DmetaG_FD_121300 | JGI IMG/M metagenome (GOLD analysis project Ga0182027, IMG submission 121300) | Permafrost microbial communities from Stordalen Mire, Sweden - 712E1D metaG (Illumina Assembly) | ecosystem: Environmental > Terrestrial > Soil > Wetlands > Permafrost | place: Sweden...
ACTAATGGCCGGCGGGACAAGGGCTCTCCCCAAACGAACGAAGTTCATCTTCGTGTCCGGGGGTGTTGTTTCATCCCTCGGAAAAGGACTGGCATCGGCGTCGATCGGCTCGCTGCTCGAAGCGCGAGGCCTCAAGATCACGATCCAAAAACTGGATCCGTATCTCAACGTCGACCCGGGAACGATGAATCCCATGCAGCACGGGGAAGTCTTCGTGACCGACGACGGTGCCGAGACCGATCTGGATCTCGGCCACTACGAAAGATTTCTCTCCCAGCGGATGAGTCGCCTCAACAACGCGACTTCGGGACAGATCTATCTCTCCGTCATTCAAAAAGAGCGGCGCGGCGAATACCTGGGCGGCACGGTGCAGGTGATTCCCCACGTCACCGACGAGATCAAGTCGCGCATCCTGGAATGTGCGGGCGATGTGGACGTGCTCATCGTCGAGATCGGCGGCACGGTCGGCGACATCGAGTCGCTGCCGTTTCTCGAAGCCGTTCGCCAGCTTCGCTTCGAGATGGGGCATCAGAACGCCATCTCGGTTCACGTGACGCTGATTCCCTATCTCGGTGCCGCGGGCGAGATGAAGACCAAGCCGACCCAGCACTCGGTCATGAAGTTGCGCGAGATCGGCATTCAGCCCGACATCCTGCTTTGCCGCGCCAGCCGTCCCATCGGCACCGCGCTCAAGCAGAAGATCGCGCTGTTCACCAACGTTGCGCCTGATGCGGTTTTCTCCGCCGAGGACGTGGACTGCATCTACGAGGTGCCGAGCAAATTCCACAAGCAGGGTGTCGACGAAAAGATTGCCGAGCTGCTTAACATCTGGTCCCGCGCGCCCGAATTGACGGGATGGGAACAGGTGGTCGAGCGCATGCGCAGCCCGTCGTCCGAGGTGGAGATTGCGCTCGTCGGCAAGTACGTCGACCTGGTCGAATCGTACAAGAGTCTCAACGAGGCGATCACACACGGCGGAATTGCCAACGAATGCCGGGTGAATCTGCGCCATATCGACTCGGAGGAAATCGAGCGCAAGGGCACGACCTGCCTCGATACTGCCGACGGCATTTTGGTGGCACCGGGGTTCGGAACGCGTGGGTCCGAGGGAAAGATCGAAGCCGCTCGCTATGCGCGTGAGAACGGCGTGCCTTACTTCGGTATTTGCCTAGGACTTCAGATTGCGACCATCGAGTTCGCGCGCAACGTTGCCGGTCTGAGCGGCGCAAACTCGTCCGAATTCGAGCCCAACCCGGCTCATCCCGTCATCGATTTTCTGCCTGATCAGCGCAACATCACCGACAAGGGCGCCACCATGCGCCTGGGTGCCTATCCTTGCGTCATCAGCCCAGGTACCCGGGCCGAAGCGGCGTATGGAACCAACGAAATCTCCGAGCGGCACCGCCATCGCTACGAGGTCAACAACGCGTACCGCGAGCGCTTGGTGGCGGCCGGGTTGGTGATTTCAGGCGTGTCGCCCGACAACAACCTGGTCGAGATGATCGAGCTGCGCAACCATCCTTATTTCGTTGCCTGCCAATTCCATCCGGAATTCAAGTCGCGACCGCAAAGTCCGCACCCGCTGTTTCGGTCCTTCGTCGGCGCGGCGTTGCGCGTTCGGCTGGAAAAGCGCCGCAAGATTCCCGTCGCTGCCGAGGCTCAACCGGTGGTCTAGGCGACCAGCCGGTCTGGCTTTGCTGTCTCCGGGTTGAGGTGACCCGGAGGCGACATCGACATGTCCGTCCGGGCGACGCCGTGCCGGCATTTACTTGAAACGCAAGCGCAGACTCCGCGATTTTCTTCTGCCAGGAACTTTTTGCGCTTGACCCTAGCAATCTGTGTACCAGACGAGGCTTTTGCTTTTCCAAAGCGGTGCCCGGTGCTATCAAAGAATAAGGAAACAACCGATGATCTAAGCAACAGCGAACGGTGACGCAATGTCCATGGAGATCAAGCAACATCTGAAACTCTCGCAGCAGCTCGTCATGACGCCGCAGCTGCAACAGGCGATCAAGTTGTTGCAGCTCTCGCGGGTCGAGCTTGTGGACATGGTGCGCGACGAGTTGTTGGAGAATCCCGTTCTGGAGGATGCGGTCGAGCTGTCGGCGGAGCAGGCGAAGCCCGGCAGCGATGAGGGACAGGTGGTGGAGGCGGGCCGGGAAGCAGAGACCGAGCGCATCGGCGAGACTGAAACTCCGGTGACGCAGGTTTCTGGCGACAGGGTTGAGACCACCTCCGAGGTGAAGGCGGATGCGCGCTCGGATGAGGCCGTGGCCGATTTCGACTGGGATACCTACCTCGAAACTCAGTCCAACGCGGCGCCCATGCCGTCGTTCCGGCCGAACTCGGACGAGATGCCCTCCATCGAATCGACCCTGACGCGTGGGACGTCGCTCTTCGATCATCTGGAATGGCAGCTCAAGCTCAACCGCGGGTTTTCGGATCAAGAGGAAGGCGTGGCGCTGCTGATTCTGGGCAATCTGACGCCGGACGGCTATCTGGACGTGCCGCTGGAGGAAATCGCGGACGAGGCCGGCGTCTCGGTCGAGCTCGTCGAGGCCGTGCTGGCGCATGTGCAGGAATTCGACCCGCCCGGCGTCGCCGCGCGAAATCTGCAGGAATGTCTTCTGCTTCAGGCGCGCCACGTGGGTGCGGACGATGACCTCGTGCTTGGCATCATCACCAAGCACTTGTCGAATCTGGAGAAGCACAACTACGCCGCCATCGCCAAGGATCTCAACCAGCCGCTCGAAGAGGTCTACGAAGCGACCAAGGTGGTGCTGGCTTTCGATCCCAAACCGGGGCGCGCCTACAGCGACGAAGAATCCAACTACATCACGCCGGATGTGCACATCCAAAAAGTTGGCGACAAGTACTTCGTGGTGGCCAACGACGACGGCCTGCCGAAGTTGAAGATTTCCGATTTCTACCGGGTTGCTCTCTCGAAAGGACCGAAGGCGCGCGAATACATCCAAGAGCGCCTGCGCAGCGCCCAGTGGCTCATCCGCTCCATCCAGCAGCGGCAGCGTACCATCGTGCGCGTGACCGAATCGATTCTTCGCTTCCAGCGCGAGTTTTTCGAAAAAGGGTCGGCGTACTTGAAGCCGCTCATCCTGCGCGATGTGGCGGACGACATTGGCATGCACGAATCGACCGTCTCGCGTGTCACGACCAACAAATACGTGCACACTCCCCAGGGCATCTTCGAGCTCAAGTATTTCTTCAATTCGGGCATCACCCGCAGCGACGGCGACGATTTGGCATCCGAAGCGGTGAAGCTGAAGATCAAGCAGATCGTCGCCAACGAAGATCCCAAGCACCCCCATTCCGATCAAAAGATTGTCGAGCTACTCCTCGAACAGAATATCGAGATCGCCCGGCGTACTGTCGCCAAGTATCGTGAGCAGCTCAGAATTCAACCGAGTAGCAAACGCAAACAAGTTTTCTAGACCCATTAACCGCGACGCCAAAACGTTCCGCACTGGAGGCCCTTTCAATGCAGCTTTCGATTACGTTCCGTCATATGGAAGCTTCCCCTGCCGTCAAGGATTACGCCGAGGAGCGACTGGAGAAGATCAAGAAATACTTCAGTCGCGATCCCATCGCCGCGCACGGGACCTTCTCCGTGGAACGCAACCACAACCACACGGCCGAGTTCTCCCTGACCTTGCCCAACGGGCTCGTCATCCAGGCGCGCGACACGACCGAGGACATGTATTCGTCCATCGACCTCTCGGTGGCGCGCATCGAGCGCCAGGTGCGCAAGTGGAAGGAGAAAATCCGCACCCACAAGCCGCACGGTGGGCCTCGCCTGCAGGTGCGACAGACGGTGGTGGCGGCCGAGAACCTTGAGCCTCAGCCTGGCGCGCAGCCGGACGCCAAGCTCGTCGGCGCCGAGATTCCGGTCATCCGCGATGCCACCGAAGAGGTTCGCACACTGCAGGTGCGCGACGCCGCTATGCAGCTCAACCTGGTTGAACGGGACGTGCTGGTTTTCGTCGACGCCGACCGAAACACGATTTCAGTGATCTATCGCCGCAAGGATGGAAACTACGGTCTGCTCGAAACCGGGGTCAGCGCCCCGGCCGCCTAGACCTTTCCCATTCGTGCAGAGAAGTACCAGGCCCTACCATGAAGGTTGTCGATTTTCTTTCCGCCGACTCCATCATCCCCGCGCTCTCGGGAACAACCAAGAGCGAGGTCTTGCTTGAGATGTCGGTTTACCTTGCCCGTCGGCAGAGTGGCCAAAGTGCAATCGATCCGCAGGTCCTGCATCGGGTTCTCGAAGAGCGTGAGCTGCTGGCGTCCACTGCAATCGGAGACGGCATCGCGATTCCGCATGGAAAGCTCGACACCATCGATCACCTGGTTGGGGCGCTGGGGCGATCGGTGGCCGGACTTGCGTTCGATTCCATCGACGGCAAGCCAACCCATCTGGTGTTCATGTTGGTGGCACCATCCAATTCGGCCGGGGTCCATCTCAAGGCACTCGCGCGCCTGTCGCGCCTGTTTCGCGACGGCAACCTTCGTCAGCGATTGCTTGAAGCGACGGATAGCGTCAGTATGTACAGGATCATCGATGAGGAGGATGCCAAGTATTGAGTGAGAGCGCCGGACTGGCGGTCACCCTGACGGTTCGTTCTCTTTTGAGCGAAGCCGCGGGCCTAAGGCTCGTTCTGCTGGCGGGCGAGTCCGGGCTCAGCCGTCGCATCACCTTCCATCGCGTGCAGAAGCCCGGCTTGGCCCTGGCCGGTTTCGTGCGCCAGGTGCAACCCGAGCGCGTGCAGATCCTGGGCGCCACCGAGCTGGCCTATCTCGCCAGCCTGCCGGTCGAGGAAGCTCGCCACGGCATCGAGACCTTCATGGCGCTTGAGCCTGCGTGCATTGTGGTGACCAAGGGACTCGACGTCCCGACGGAGCTGTTCGAAGCCGCGGATCGCCTGGGCGTGCCGCTTCTGCGCACGCCGCTGCGATCATCGGTTGCCATTCAATCGATCCAGAACTACATCGAGCGCGAGCTTTCGCCCACCGCCAGCATCCACGGCGTGCTCATGGATGTTCTCGGCGTGGGCATCTTGCTTTTGGGCAAAAGTGGCATCGGCAAGTCCGAGGCGGCGCTGGAATTGGTCATGCGCGGCCATCGCATGGTCGCCGACGATCTGGTCGAGGTTCGTCGCAGCGCTCACGACTTGCTCGTGGGCTGGTCGGCCGAGCTCATCAAGCACCACATGGAGGTGCGCGGGATCGGCATCATCAACATCAAGGACATGTTCGGCGTGGCTTCGGTGCGCGACGAAAAGCGTATCGAGCTCGTCATGGAGCTTGTGCGGTGGGAGGAATCCGAAGCCGCGGACCGGGTGGGTCTCGACGACCAGACCTATCCCATTCTCGACGTGCCTGTGCCCATGTTGCGCATTCCCGTCAGCCCGGGCCGCAACGTCAGCTCGCTGGTCGAGGTGGCGGCGCGCAACCGGCTTTTGCAGGTGCGTGGACACCACGCCGCCCGCGAATTCCAAGAACGCCTCGATCAGGCGCTGGCCGATGCTCGCCAACGCCGCTTCCGCGGCGATGTAGAGTAGGGGTAGCCATGAAGTTGGTGGTCATCACAGGCGTCTCGGGAGCTGGGAAGACGACCGTCAAGAGCGCGCTCGAAGATCTGGGATTCTACTGCGTCGACAACCTGCCCATGGCGCTCTTGCCTAAGTTCATCGAGCTTCTGGCCGGGCGTGAAGAAGTCATGCGCGCGGGGTTGGTGGTGGATGCCCGCAGCGGCGACTTTCTGACCGACACCGCGCGCGTCCTCACCGACCTGCGCGCCGCCGGCCATTCCATCGACGTGCTTTTTCTCGATGCGCCCGACGAGATCCTGCTTCGCCGCTTCTCCGAGACGAGACGTCGGCATCCCCTGCACGGCAAGGACATCCGCGCCGACATCGAGGCCGAACGATCGCGTCTCGCCACCTTGCGCCTCGAAGCCACCGCGGTCATCGACACTGGCGAGCTCAACGTGCACGGCCTGCGCGCCATCGTGCTCGGTCGTTACGGTCGCGCCGAGGGCAATCTTTCCGTGACCATGATGTCGTTCGGTTTCAAGTACGGACTTCCCACCGAGGCCGACATCGTGCTCGACGTTCGCTTTCTGCCCAACCCGTTTTTCGTCAATTCGCTGTCTGCGCTATCCGGTGAAGCGGAAGGCGTTCGCGACTACGTGATGGAAAGCCAAGAAACCCAATTGTTCTTGGAAAAGGCCGAAGAGCTACTGACCCTTTGCGTGGCGGCGTTTGAACGCGAAGGCAAGACCTACGCGACGATCGCCATCGGCTGCACGGGTGGCCGCCATCGTTCGGTCGTGATCGCCAACGAGCTGGCCAAGCGCCTGGTGGCGTTCCAGGTCGAAGTCAAACACCGGGACATCGCGCGTGGTCGCCCGCTGCCCGAACCCGAAGGCCAGAAGTGAAAGTCCGAATAGCAAACAGCCTCGCTATCTCGACCGGAAGATGTAAGCTGTCGGCTGAATCATCAGGGCAGGTCGATTGAAATATGACGTCTCCGCTCGGAAACAGGACGATTGAGCCCATGGTGGGCGTCGTTGTGGTGTCTCATGAGCAAGTCGCATTTGCGCTCATCGAGGCGGCCCGCCGGGTGGTCGGTACCATACCCAACATCGCAGCGGCATGCGTTTCGGCGGGCGAAGACAGCGCCTCGATCATGCACAAGGTGGCCCAGGCCTGCGGGCAGGTCGACGACGGCGCGGGCGTCCTGCTCCTGGTGGATGTCTACGGTTCGACGCCGTTCAACGTGTCCATGACCATGGCCGATGGAACGCGCGCCGCCGAAGTGGTGTGCGGGGTGAATCTTCCCATGTTGCTCAAGCTCGCCACCCTCGACCGCTGCAAGCTTCCGCTGCTTACCCTGGCCGAGGAGGTGCGAGAATGCGGCAAGCGTTCGATTCGCATCGGATCGGAGCTGACCGGCAAGGTGACGATGGGAGGCAGAGGCTGACGTGGTGGAGCCAGCGCAGCAAGTCGCTCGTCAGGAGAGGAAGATTCGCAACCGCGCCGGCATGCACGCGCGCGCCGCGGTGAAGTTCGTCCAACTCGCCGCTCATTTCAAGTCCGAGATCACGGTCATCAAGGATGGCACCGGGGTCAACGGCAAGAGCATCATGGGGCTCTTGACCCTGGTGGCGGCGTTGGGCGTGACCGTCGTGGTTCAAGCGGTGGGGCCAGACGCCGACGATGCGGCAAGCGCCCTGGCGGCGCTGGTCGACAATGGCTTCGGCGAGGGGGTGGTCGATGATTAGGTTGGCCGGCGTGGGCGCGTCGCCCGGCATCGCCATGGGCGTGGCGCACTTCCTCGGCGGACGTGTCGAGGTGCAAGAGCGGCGCATCTTCACCGACGAAGTCGACCAGGAGCTCCGCCGGTTCGAGGACGCCCTGGCGCGCAGCGATGCCCAGCTTCGCCGCATCCAGCAGCAGATCGCCGAGCAAGTAGGCGACGGCCAGGAATACCGCATCCTGGAAGCCCACCGCATGATGCTGGCCGATGTTCATCTCGTCGAGGAGACGAGCAAGATCATTCGCCACGATCAGGTTTCGGCGGAATGGGCCTTGCGCCGCGCCCTCGACCAGATCCAGGTCGTGTTCGCCAGCATCGAGGATCCTTACTTTCGCGAACGCCGCAGCGACATCGACATGATCGGCGAGCGCATTCTGCGCAACTTGCTCGGCATGACCCCGCCCGGTCACGAGGGCGTGCCCAAGGGAGCCGTGGTGTTCGCCCACGATCTCTCGCCCGCCGACATCACCCAGCTCGGCCGCGCCGGGGTCAGCGGCTTCTTCACCGAGGGCGGGGGCAAGACCTCGCATGCCGCGTTGGTGGCGCGTGCGCTTGGGTTGCCGCTGGTCGCTGGCGTACAGGACTTCATCAAGCACATCCGCACCGGCATGACCGTCATCGTCGACGGCGGCCGCGGCGAAGTCATTCTCGAACCGGATTTTGGCATTCAGGAACGCTTCGCAGATCGGGCCGCGCGCGACCTGGTGCAGGCGGAACGTCTGGCGAAGGCGCGCGAGGCGCCGGCGACCACGCTCGACAACGTGCGGGTTCAGCTCGCGGCGAACGTCGAGCTGCTCGAAGAGCTGCCCATCTCGGTGGAGCTCGGCGCCGATGCGGTGGGGCTGTTTCGTACCGAGTTTCTTTACCTGGAACGCTCGACCCTTCCCACCGAGGAGGAGCAGTATCAGCACGCCGTGGCTGCCTTGCGCGCGATGGAAGGCCGAGCCGTTGTGTTCCGAACCCTCGATTTGGGCGGGGACAAGCTGCCCATGTCGGTGCGCATTCCCGCCGGCAACAATCCGGCGCTGGGGCTGCGTTCCATTCGCTACTCGCTATGGCGGCGCGATCTGTTCCGGTCTCAGTTGCGGGCCTTCTACCGGGCCGCCGCGGCGGGCCCGCTCAGCATCATGTTTCCCTTGATCTCCGGCGTCGCCGAGATGCGCATCGTGCGCGAAATCTGCGCCAGCGTGTGCGACGAGCTCGCCCGCGAGGGACTGGAACACAACCCCAAGGCTCCGCTTGGGGCCATGATTGAAACGCCCAGCGCAGCCCTCATCGCGGATCTGCTTTGCGCCGAGAGCGAGTTCCTTTCCATCGGCACCAACGATCTCATCCAGTACGCGCTCGCCGCCGACCGCCAGGACGAGCACGTCGGCTACCTCTACCACCCGCTTCATCCCGCCATTCTGCGCGCCATCCGCGGCGTGGTTCAGGCGGCGAACCAATGCGGAAAGACGGTGGCCATGTGTGGCGACATGGCGGGCGATCCGCGCTTCTGCTGGGTTCTGCTCGGGCTGGGCCTGAGATCCTTGTCCATGGCGCCGCGCCAGATCCCCATGGTCAAGTCCATCATCCGGTCGACCCGACTGAGCGAGGCCGAGAAGCTGACGGAAGAGATCATGTCCCTGCGCACCGAGGACGAGATTGAAGAGGTGGTGAACCACACCATGAAGCAGCGCTTTCCACTGGAGTTCAACGAGGAAGCGTAGCGGACCCGGCCAGGGCGTGGACACCGAGGTGGGGCGCACACAGTCTCGAACATTAGCGTGGCTTAGGCTAGAGTATCGCCCTGGGCGCTCATGGCTTGTCGACAGCTGATCATTCCGTTCGGGTTGCTTCTCCTCGCGGGCTGCCTGCAAGACGAAGGGCCGGCTCCGACTGGGAGTCACCTCTTTGGCAGCCAGACCATCGAGGCGCCAGGGTTCATTGCTGTCGCCGGCGAAACCATGGTTCGCTTTAGCGATCGCAAATCCTACGCCACCCCAACCCAGGGCGGCGTGCTGGACGTCTGGATCTCTTCGTTCGATGGCAGCCGGCAGCGCAAGGTGATCGCCAACTGCTCGGATAGCTGGGGGGAACAGGGGCCCGACAGCGCAGGCGTGCGCTACTTCATGATCGACGAGACGCGCGTCGCCAGCGGCGCCAGCACCGTCCCCGTCGCGTCGCTGGTGCTCCTTGGCCCCACGCTGGAAGAACAGACGCGCTTCGAGGGTATCTCTACCTACGTCCAATTCACGGCTTCTCCACAGGTGCTCTACAATCAGCCGCAAGGCGGTCAGACCTGTCCGGGGGCTCCCAGCTTGCAAAACAATTGCCCGCAGCTCGTCTACGAACGACCGCCAGCGCCGGGGCAGATTTATCCAAGCCTGTTTCTCTGGGACGGCGTCAGCAGCCTGCTGCTCGGCCCTGATTCCGGTTCCTTCCAGTTTCAGCTGGGAGGCAGTGGCGCCATCTACTTCATCCGCGACGCCGATTTGAATTTCACCCGACTCGATCGGCCGAGCGACACGCTGGAGCTCCTGCGCCGAGGTGTCTCCCGCTTCGAAGTCAGCGGCGACGAGCACTACGCCGCGATTGCTGTCACCGACAACAACGTGTCCAAGACCGTCGTACGCGATCTGACCACGGGAGTGGAAATTCCCCTGGCTCGGCCCAATCCGTCTAGCTGGGGTGGTTTTAGCGGCAACACATTTTCGTACTCGCAGAATGCATTCGGGGCGGCGCCGGCCGAGCTGCACTCGCTCGACCTCGTGACAGGCAACGACACCACAACCCTGCTGCCGAGCCCACTCGTGAACCTGGCTGCGGCGATTTCAGTCGGCAACAGTGGCGAGTGGCTGCTTCTCGACAGCCAGGGGCATGGCGTTTTTGCCCTTCAGAATTCCTTTGTGGCTCTTCGGATCGTGCCCGCCACCAACATGGTCGCACCTAGCTTGACGCCGGATGGGAAATACCTCGTCTACATTTCTCCCGCCCTGCCGACGCTCTACGACCCGAGTGACCATGGTGGTGCTTTGATGGTTCAGGACGTGGCGCTGGAACTGCCTGCGCGCACCATCTCGCCGCCGGGTTTGCAAGTGCCTGTCCGTGGCGGCAACAGTGGCTACTTCTTCACGCCGGGTCCTAGCGGGCAGATTTTGGTTTTCTGGGCGCACTTGGGGCGTGCGACTTCCGATCTTTTTTTCGCCGACTATCAGACCGGCGATGTGCGGCAGGTTGCGAAAGAGATTCTGTCGGTGTCGATCTCGGCGCACAGTCTTTTCGGTATCGTGAATGCCTCGCAACAAGACGATGTTGGAGACTTTGTCTACCGCGATCTCGACCGCGGCGTGGACACTCTCTACGCCCATTCCGTTGCCTGGGACGCGCTGCTCGCGGGCGCCGATTTTACCACGTCGTGGACTGCCTACATCGTGCGCGGGCGGGCGGCGTCCGATCGTTCGGGGCTGTGGTTGACCACTCTCGCGCCACCGGTTTCGCCCGACGGGGGAACCGACTAGCGTGACTTCCGTTCTTCTCGTTGTGCTCCTGTCGGCCATGGCCGTCGACGGTGCGGTTGGGCCCGAGCAGGCGCCGGAAAGCCCGCCACCGGACGGCGGCACAAGCGACGGGGCTACCGCTGCCGACGCTGGTCAAGCCGATGGCGGGGTTGCTTCGTCCGATGGTGTTGGGGAACGACCGGTCGCTACCTCAGGCCTCGTGAGAATCACCGGCAAGGTGCTCGCGCGCGGAACCCGCCAGCCGCTCGTCGGAGCCATGGTCCACAGCGGGGTCGGCGACGACACCACGACAAGCACCGAAACCGGACCTGGCGGAACCTTTGTTCTCGAGGTTCTTCCCGGCGCTCACCCATTGCGCGTGCAGTGCCCTGGGTATGCGCCGGTCACGCTGCCGCTGGTCTTGCCACTCGCGACGCAAGACTTGGTGATCCGCCTCGAACCGCGCGCGGATGGCGAGCGCTACGAAACCGTCGTGACCGCCGATCGGCAGGAAGAGCCCTCGGTTCCACTCAAGAAAGAGGAGCTGATTCATACCGCCGGCTCGTTCGGCGATCCCTTTCGTGTGATCGAGTCGCTGCCAGGTGTTGCACAGACGACGTGGCCCTTGCCGTTCTATGCGATCCGCGGCGCCAACCCGGGAAATACGGGCTTCTTCATCGACGGCGTGCGCGCGCCGGCGCTTTTTCACTTCGCCCTCGGGCCTTCCGTCATTCATCCCTTTTTCATCGAGGGCCTTGAATTCTTCCCGGGCGGCTATCCGGTGGAGTATGGACGTTATGTATCGGGCATCGTGGCCGCGCAGACCGCATCGCCGGCCACCGATCGGGTCCACGTTTCGGCCGACGTCCGTCTGTTTGATGCGGGGGGCATCGTGGCCGCGCCGTGGGACAACGGCAAAGGTACCGTGGCTGTCGCTGGCCGCTATTCCTATACCGGACTTCTTTTGTCGGCTTTTTCCAACGCTTACGGGCTCAACTACTGGGACTACCAGGTGCGGGTCGAGCACACCCTTGGCCCCGGTAAGCTGACCTTGTTCGCCTTCGGCTCGGGCGACGACCTTCGCCAAAAAAATCCCGACGCCACCGACTATGGATTTGTCGGCCAGCCCAATGCCGTCGCCCCCGGGCTCGCCCAACTTAGCTTCCACCGGGTGCAATTGCGCTGGATTGGCGCGGTGGCGGGCGGCCGGCTGACGGCGGCGGCTGTGGCGGGCGTCGATGATTCCACGGTTAGCCTCACCTCGCTCTTTTCCTTGCCGGTGGGCAGCCGAGCGTACTCGGTCGCGCCGCGGATTTCCGAGCACTGGTCGCCCCTGCGCTGGCTGGACGTCGAGCTGGGCAGCGACGCCGAAATTCAGCGCTTTCGTCCCACATCCTTGGTTGAGCTGACGGGCGGCTACCTCGCCGACACCTACGAGACGGATCTGTTTCACAATCGCGATGTTCTGTCGGTGGGCGCCTATACCGGGATCAGCCTGCGCGGCGGGGACCGCCTGGTCGTGACGCCCGGCCTGCGCTACGACGCCTACTATGAACAAGGCACGCATCGGTTTGCGCCGAGCCCGCGCTTGCTCGTGCGCTACCGCGTGGGACCGCACGATTGGATCAAGGCCACGGTTGGACAGTTCTCGCAAATGCCGAGCCTGCCCGTCGGCGTGCCCGGCTTCGAAGGGTTTGGGCTCGCGACCTATGGATTGCAGCGCTCGCGCCAGGGATCGGTCGGTATCGAGTCCGCGCTCGAGGATCGCCTGGGCCTGGACGTCAACCTCGACACGTCGATCTTCTTCCAGCAACTGCACCTGACTGACCTCACCAACACGCTCATTCCAGACCCGGAAGCGTCGGACCTGCTCCAGCCACGCGATGGCGAAAGCTATGGCCTTGAGGTCATGATTCGCCGTCCGATGAAACATCGCCTTTACGGCTGGCTGGCCTACACCCTGTCGCGCTCGCTGCGTGTGGTGGACGGCATCGTCGTTCCGTCGGACTGGGACGAGCGACACATCCTGAACCTCGTGGTGGGCTACCGCTGGCCGCGCAACTACTCGACCTCGGTGCGCTTTCACTACAACAGCGGCCGTCCGTATCCCCTGTTCAGCGAAGTGCCGAATGAGAACCAGGTCGAAGGCTACGTCAATCTGCCTGGGTTTCCGCAGCTCGATCTTCGCGCCGACAAGCGTTTCATCCTCGACAACTACGTGCTCGACGTGTACCTCGAGCTCGTCAACTCGACCCTCAGCCGCGAGGTTTTCGACATCAAGCGCAACTCGTCGGGAGCCATCGACGAAAGCTACTATCAGCTGGTGCTGCCCTCCGCTGGCGTTCACGTCGAGTGGTAGCGGCCCGCGCCCAAGAGAAAAAAGGGAAAACCCTGATCCCGCGACAGCCGCAGCGGGTCGTGGCCGTAGACGCGGTCGTGGCCGTGGTCGTGGCCGTGGCCGGAGTGATCAGTCGGCCACGGCCACGCCGACGACCAGGACCACGTCCGCGACCACGACTGATTGCTCCCATTGGGTGCGTGGCTCGTTCCTGGAAATGCCATGTTCCTGCAGGACTTTCCGCGACGTCGCTGCGCTTGTCGCGGGATTACGGAGAAAAACGCGTGGGTTGACTGCGGCCCGCGCTAGGTTGAAGCTAGTCAACCATGAAGAGCGCATGGTTGAAATTGAGTTTGCTTGCGGCAGTCCTGACTTTGCCCGCGCCGGCGACGGCCGACGAGGCGGCGGTTCACTACAATCAAGGCCTGGTGCTCAAGCGCCAGGGCCGGACCGAGGAAGCCATCGCCGAGATGAAGCAGGCCATCGCGGCTCGCCAGAACTATGCGGCGGCCTGGTTCAGCCTGGGCAACCTCTACCGCGGCCAG
>Ga0182027_10009800_pt1 | contig 13700 bp, 9 predicted proteins | sample 712E1DmetaG_FD_121300 | JGI IMG/M metagenome (GOLD analysis project Ga0182027, IMG submission 121300) | Permafrost microbial communities from Stordalen Mire, Sweden - 712E1D metaG (Illumina Assembly) | ecosystem: Environmental > Terrestrial > Soil > Wetlands > Permafrost | place: Sweden...
GTCCATGTGAAAGGCTTACCGCAATCTCTGCAGGTTAAATTTTGATCTTGAAAATTTGCCATTTAATATTCACCCCCCTTCAAAATAAGATGATGTTCCACAAAAAAATAAATGGGTTGGTTGATTTGGATTTGTTGTATCATTAAGTTTCTCTAAATTTCCGGCCTGCCATTTTCTTCTAGGAATCTAGAGAAAGGAGGATGGATTAATATAATGCAATTATATCTTAATTTTAAACAAAATAGCAAGCACCAAAAAATTAACTATAGAAATTAACGAATGAAAGAAAGAAGACCAAAGAAAGAAAAAGCAAGAGCAAAAATAATGATCAAAATAAGCAAAGCTAAAATAACTCTATCGATAGAGAAACTTCTAGTTGAGGGTTTTGATTTCCTTAAATAGGAAATTTTTCGAAAAAAAAAGTAGATGGTCAGAACGAAGACGATTTCTAACAAAAAAATGATAATCACAATTTTGATTGTACCACAAAAACTTACAAAAGCAGTTACTCTCGATTGGTGGACCCGAGGGGAATTGGACCCCTTTCTACTCCATGCCATGGAGTTATACTACCGGTGTACTACGGGCCCGGTAAAAATTTAATCTAAGAGTGGACCTGAGCGGAGTCGAACCGCTGATCTCTGCAATGCGAATGCAGCGCATTACCAACTGTGCTACAGGCCCAGGTCAAACAATATTAACTATTGAGTATCTAGTATATAGCAAAACTCTGAAAGTGCCAAGGGCATGTTTATTGTAAATATGGCAGCGGATTAACCAATGAACCACCCTTTTTAACCTCAAAATGAAGATGCGGACCGGTCGTTCTTCCTGTCATACCAATCCATCCGATAATCGTCTGCCCGGCCACAACTTCCTGTCCGGCCGAGACATTGGCGGTTATCATGTGAGCATAATGAGAAGCATAACCTGTCCCACTATCGACCCAAACATTATTCCCATAACCATAATCCCATGTTCCCACACTGACGTAACTAACTCTACCGTTTTGAGCCGATACAATTGGCGTACCATACGGCGCTCCAATATCCAAAGCCATATGATACCAAGAAGCAAATTGAGTTATGACTCCTCTAACCGGCCATGTGAAGCCCAATCCGGACACGGAAGTTGGACCCTGAACTATATATACCTGACGCTGTATATAGATCTGCTCTGAAGGTTTAATACCGTCAGGCACCATCAACATCTGTCCCGCAACCAAAGAAAATGTTTCAGGATTAGCGAAATCGTTAAACGGAAAATCAACTATTTTCTGAGCATCAGTATTTAACTTTTTAGCGATCGTGTAGACCGAATCTCCTTTTGCCACTTTATATTCAATTCCCGTCACCGGCAATATCTTTAAAGTGTCACCAACCGAGATGTCGTCGTCCGTTAAATTATTCGCCCAACGAATCGTATCTGTTGAAATGCCAAATTTTTCGGCAATAGTCGATAACGTGTCCCCTTTTTCAACGGTATATTCGATAGTTTTATCTCTGGGCTTGGACGATTGAATAGTTTGAAAAACATCGCTGCTGACAACAATTGATTCTTTGTTGTTTGGAGAATTAATCTGGAGGTTATTGGCTTGACCTTGAAATAAGGGATAGGTATCAGCTAAAAATGGCGAAATAATTACTCCTATTCCCAAAACTCCCATGGCCGCAATATGCATGAATGGCCTGTTATAACGACCCCTCTTAACGGTAAATAGCTTTACAAGATTATTTTTGTAAGCTTCAAAAACCACCGAAACTGCAATGACTTTTTTCTTAAAATATGAGAACAAAAACTGACAGAACTTTGAAAAGTCCGCGAAACCTGAAAAGAAAAAACTAAAGGTGGATTTAATCATGGTGACAGAAAGAAATGGTACCAAAATATGAAGCCTAAGTCAAACCTTGGGGGCCTCGTTAGCCTTTGCCGAGGGCGTCAAGAAAATCTTCATTCGTAGCAGTTTTTGTCAGACGCTCAATGAAGATGCTGGTTCTTTCTTCGGGACCCAACATGTCAATCATCCTGCGCATCGTCGAGACTTTTTTGAGATCTTTTTCAGATAACAATAATTCCTCTTGTCTGGTTCCCGAACGCTCAATATCAATAGCCGGGAAAATTCTGCGGTCGGCCAACCTTCGGTCCAAATGTAATTCCAAATTTCCTGTACCCTTGAATTCTTCATAAATTAAATCATCCATTCTGGAACCGGTATCAACCAGGGCTGTTCCAATAATGGTTAAAGATCCGCCCTCCTGACAATTTCTGGCAGCTCCAAAGAATTTTTTCGCCGGCCACAGGGCCGCAGGATCAAACCCTCCCGACAGAGTACGCCCCGAAGGTGCCACTGACAAGTTGTAGGCACGAGCCAAGCGTGTGATTGAGTCAAGAAGGATAATGACGTCAACTCCCGTTTCAACCAGCCTTTTTGCCCGTTCTAGCGTGATTTCTGCCACTCTGGTTTGAGCGTCGGGCGGCTCATCAAAATGCGAAGCAACTACGTCTCCCTTTACAGACTGAGCAATATCCGTGACTTCTTCAGGGCGTTCTCCAATGAGGGCCGCCATCAAGTGTGCTTTGGGATAATTCTGGGCAATTCCGGCCGCAATTTCCTTAAGAATAGTAGTTTTCCCGGCTTTTGGAGGAGAAACAATCATGCCTCTTTGTCCAAATCCGATTGGCGAAACCAAGTCGATCATGCGGGTCGATAAAGGAAGTTTACCGGTCGAAAGGATAATTTGCTTCTTGGGATAAATCGGAGTTAAGTCATCAAAATAAGGTCTCCTCATTGAATCATCCGCCGGCACGTCATTGACGGTTTCTACTTTTAATAGTCCAAAATAACGCTCCGTGTCTTTCGGAGGACGTCCAACTCCCTTGATTAAATCTCCAGGGCGAAGCATAAATCTTCTAATTTGGGACTGAGAAATATAGACATCACGCTGGGATGGAATAAACTTGGGTCTCAAAAAGCCATGTCCTTCAGGCTGAATATCCAAAATTCCCGAAACTTCTACCGTCACCGCAGGTTCAGGTCTGTAAGCATAAGACATTGGTGTTGGCGCAGCCGGCATAACTGGAGGCACTATTGTAATAGGTGTAACTGGTGCGACAGGGACTGATGCGACAGCAATAACTGGCTCAGCAACAGCCGGCTTCTCCTCTACTTTTACAGACGGAGTGCCAATTATTTCATCGACTGTAACCTGATCTTTTTGAGTTGTAGTTTTTTTATACGACATACATGATTTCAACACATGTTGTGGGACTTTTCTCCGAAGGGACTAAACCTGATCGTATTACACCACATCTTAATGTAGTTGTCAAGAAGTAATTGAAATAACCTTATAAACACACCCCTTGACTTATCCTATAATACTTGATACACTTCGCAATACCAAAAACAAGATATGAATAAGGCGTATTTATCAATAGTATTTTTGTTAACAGTTATTGTTCTCGCGTTTCCTTTGAAGTCCTTTGCCGACACTTCTTGTCAGCCAATTTATGGCGGAGGACAAACCTGCGTTACCACTACGAACATTAGTATTAATAAAACCGTTATGAATCCGCAAACCGGTTCGATGGTAGATAATTTGGGAATTAATGATCCGAGGTACCAACCCGGATTTATAACCACTTTTCAAATTGCTGTCACCAATACGGGTAATTCCAATATTTCAAGAGTTAATGTTGAAGATGTTTTTCCTCAGTACATTACTTTCAGTTCCGGACCGGGAAGTTTTGACAATAATTCAAAGACTTTAACTTTTGAAGTTGATAATCTTGCCAGCAATGAAACAAGAACCTTTACTATTTTAGGCAGAGTTGTTGATGCTTCTCAAATTTCAATTAATCAAGGATCTGTTATTTGTATTGTTAACCAAGCTATTGCCACCAATATAGACAATAGCGCTCAATCAAGCCAGGACAATGCTCAATTCTGCATAGAAAAATCTACATCAACCGGATTCCCAACCTTCTCTACTACGACCATCAAAACTACCCCTTCAACCGGAGCCGAATCCTTGACACTCCTTGGTCTTATCCCAACCGGACTTGCAGGATTATTCTTAAGAAAAAAATCTTCGCCGACTGGCGAAAAAAAGGAGGCTGGAAAATAATATGAATAACGGAGGAAAAGAAAGACAAAGCAATAATTCTGGCTCAGAAAGATTTTCTGGACCTAACTATGGATATACTGCATCTGAGGCACAATTAAAATTACTTAAATTCGAGATTGAAAGTAGTCCTAAGGCTCAAGAGATGCTCAGATTGCTTCTTGATGGTAATCTTGGACAAAAAGGCGAGAGAGGATTGCGGGGATTTAGGGGAAAACCTGGAAAAGGTACAGTAGAAGCGATCAAAGCTGCCAAGCAAGCAAATGATACCAAAAAAAATTCAGAAATTTTTGCCGATAAATCAGCTTCTAGTGCAGTTGCTTCTGAAGAATCTGCGAACAGATCCGAATCTGCAGCATTAAGATCAGAAGAAGCGGCCAAAAAAGCCACAAATCCAGGACTATCGGAAGAAGAACTTAAATTCGCGTTATCAATTCTTGAACTTGAAGGAAGGCTTGATGCCACAAAAGCAGAACAAGAAGATTTTGAAAAAAAAGTTGGTTTATTGTTAAATAATTTAATTGAAAACCATCCAGATTTTTTCTCAAATAAAATCACTAAGGAAGATACCTTGAAGGGGGGTGAAAATATGGTAGAAAAAATTCAAATAAATCCAGCTAATCTAGGACCAGAAGGTGATCCTAAGCCTTTGGATTTCTCTAAAGCTGATACAACTACTAAAAAAGCAGAAAAAGCACCTAGAAAAGGTCTGTCTACTAAGACAAAAGCATTGCTTACGGCTGGAGTTCTAATTCTTGGAACAACAGGATTGGTTTGGGCAGCTGATCAACTATCAGACAACAATGAGCACCGAACGCAAACAATAACAACAACTATTGCTACTCCGACAACAACTGAAGCAGCCGGAACACCAACAACGACCAAAACAACCGAAGCGATTAAAACTACGGAAGTTGGCGGTCTTTGGGCACAAAATGCCAATGAAGCAGCTTACGAATTTGGATCGGATGACTATTCAAGAAATCCGGCCAATTGGGAACTGTCTGCTGAAGGTGGATGGCGCATGAAAGAAGATGGTTCGCAACATATCCTTAACCTCAGGGGTTTTGTTGGTCAAGGATATTGGGACACACTCCCGGGCAAAGATGCCCAGGCTGTCGTCGCCAATGGTGGGACCATGGACGTACTAGGTGGAACTATTTGGAACGTACAAGGCGTAAAAGCAGCGCAGGTACTTTATAACCAAATGGGAATAAACTCATGGTCTGATGGCACATTACATGAGCCGTTAGCTATTGGTTTTACACCTGATAAAAACGCTGGATTTACTCAGTAATCTTTAAGACTACCGAGAACGCGCGTTAGAATTTGGATGGAAGCTGTTCCCGTAAGCTGCAGCTTACGGGAGGCTTCCATCCTTCAAAAAGAAGGACCTGTTTATGAAAGCATTAGTTTTAAAAAAATATGAAAATTACATCACGGTTATTACAAAACTATAACGGGAACGATAATGTTCTGGTTATTTCCGGCTACCCGAAAAAGAGTGAAAAATACAGTCAAGGGGTTTGTGCAGTCTCCTCTTTTGCCAAAAATAGCCTTTTAGCCTTACAAAAAGAAAATCTCCAAAGAAAAATAGTCGTTTTAACTATGATGCTTGATGGTAAGGAAAAAGTTTACGAAGAAAACGGCATGCTTATTGTCCGCTGCTTCGGACGTGATCAGCCTGCTTCTTATTTTAATTTGCTAAAAACCATAAGTCAATTCAATAAAACTAAAAATGTCATGATAGAATTTGAGTTTTCCAGCTTCGGCAATCTGTCAATGACATTATTTCTTGTTCCCTTTACCTACTTCTTACGACTGTCTGGCAAAGACATCACATTTGTTATACATCAGGTTCTTTTTGACCTTAAAAAAATTCATGGGCATATCGGATTGTCCAAAAAAAGCCCGCTTTTGAGAGTATTTAATTTCGGTCTAAAGTGGTTTTATAAAATTATTTCTCTTCCGGCCAAAAACATAGTCGTTCTTGAAGAAGAATTTAAAATAAGATTAGGTAAATTGATCGGTTTTGACAAGATTATAGTTATCCCCCATGGGATTGATAAAAACATTAACTTTTCTGACAGAAATGAGGCTAGAAAAGCCTTGGGATTTGAAGATCAAGACTTCGTTATTCTGTATTTTGGATTCTTAACCTGGTATAAGGGAGTAGATTTTTTGATTGAGACTTTTAAAAACACAAAGAAAATAAACGGCAAAAATATAAAACTTCTGATTGCCGGAGGCCCAAGTTTTACTCAAGAAAAAAAACCACACTATCAAAAATTTCTAAAAAAAGTGATTGAGCTTGCAAAGTCAAATTCAAATATAAAAATCACTGGATTTGTCAAAGAAAAAGATATGTCAAGAATGTTTATAGCCTCAGATATTGTTACTTTGCCATACAGAACTTGTATGTCATCTTCCGGTCCTCTGTCTTTAACGATCTCTCACAAAAAACCGTTTATTCTTTCTGAAAATTTATCGGCAATAACAAAAACCCATGATTTTAGAAGCGCTTTAAATCTTGCCGGCCTTATACAAAATGATTTTATTTTCGATTTCAAAGATAAAAGCTTAATAAATCTGATTAAAAAAACTATGAAGAATAATCTTCAGAAAAAATTAATCAAATTCAGCTCTATTCTTTCGGAAAGACGGTCTTTCGCAAACTTAGCCACAGATTATGACAAAGTATTGGCAAATGACTTGAAATTAAATCTTGCTCCTACTATGCTATCTATAGCCAAATAATATGCTCAAAAGGCATTTTCCTCTTTTTATTCTAATTGTAATCATACTGGCCGTTATAGCCGCTAATTTTTCCCTACACACTTTTTTGCTCGGGTGGGACAATCTTGCGGTTGAATTTAATTTTGGCTTAAATATACAAAGATCAATTTTTAGTGCTTGGCAAGGATTCCAGGGATTAGGGATTGTGGCCGGAAATGGCCACGCTGCAGACCTCCCACGACAGCTACTTCTCCTGCCTCTTTCTTTTCTTCCTTTAAATCTCATAAGGCAAATCTATATTTTCCTAACCCTTGCGGCAGGTTCAATCGGTGCGTATTTTTTGGTCAAAAAACTCCTTTCTTATAAGGACAAAAACATTAACAACCTTATTCCCGCCTTGGGTGGACTATTTTACCTCTTAAATCTTGCCACAATTCAGACTTTTTATGTAGCTTTTGAGCCTTTTGTAACACATTTTGCTGCTCTTCCATGGCTCCTATTATCAGCTCTCTATTTTATTGCAGAAGATAATAAAAAAGCTCTTTTATTTTTTATATTCATAAATATCCTAGCTATCCCTCAGGGGCAAGTCCCAACCATTTTTTTTGTTTACTTATTTTCTCTTTGCTTTTTTCTACTTGTTTTATTTATTGAAACCAGAACAAAAGCAATTTTCAAAAAGTGCACTCAAGTTATATTATTGACCCTTATTTTAAACGCATTTTGGCTTCTGCCGTTTATCTATTTCTTTTTTACAAATTCTCAAGTGGCTTTTAATGCCAAGATTAATCAAATGTCGACTGAAACCGTGTACCTGCAGAATAAGGAATTTGGAAATATTTCAGATGTAATGCTTCTGAAAGGCTTTTGGTTCAATAATGTTGATCTTAACTCACATAATCAGTTCGACTATATGCTCAAACCCTGGAAACAATATCTGACCCTACCTATTTCTACTATTGGATACTTATTTTTTGGTGTAATTATTTTGGGTTTTGCTTCGCTGAGGAAGAAAACGCCTTTCGTTATACCATTTTCCGCTCTATTTTTGCTCTCGTTTACGATGCTTACCACCAATACTCCCCCTTTTTCCTGGATAGATGATGTTGTTCGAAAAATTCCGTTGTTTAATGAGATATTCCGCTTCCCTTTCACTAAATTTTCAACCTTAGCTTCCCTAACATACGCCTTTTTCTTCAGCGTGGGTATAGGTAAATTAATGACTCTTATTAAAGATTTCAAATTTACAGAAAAAATAAGACCTATTTTCATATTCTTTGCCACAATAATTTTGCTTATCATTTTCATTTTTCCTGTTTTCCGCGGCAAATTGCTTTATGACAGAATAAAAGTTAAAATTCCAAACGAGTACTTTCAACTCTTCGACTATCTAAAAACGAAAGATAAAACACTAAGAATTGCTAATTTTCCACAACCCACTTTTTGGGGCTGGAGCTATTATAATTGGGGCTATGACGGCTCAGGATTCCTATGGTATGGCATAGAACAGCCGATTCTTGATCGAGCCTTTGACGTCTGGAATAAGAATAATGAGAATTATTATTGGGAAATATCCAACGCTTTATATTCAAAAAATGCAAAACTTTTCGAAGATGTTTTAAGTAAATATAATGTCTCCCTTCTTCTCTTGGACGAGAATATTATCTATCCAAGCTCACCTAAATCTCTTTTTAATAATGGGTTAAAAGAAATAATAAATGAAACTCCGCAAATAAAGGTTGACAAATCCTTCGGAAAATTAACTCTCTACAAAGTTAATTTGAAAGACAGAACCAATGAGCTGAAAAACGTGGATAAGATTAACCCCTACAGCTGGAGCGATAACGATTTAGCCTACTCTGAATATGGAAACTATACCACAACTACCAAAAATCCTAATTTTTTTTATCCTTTCCGGTCTCTTTTTTCAGGAAAAAATGAAGAAAATCAAGAATTCAAAATAAAGACTTATTCCGATAGAATAGAATTTTCAAACCCACTTCCAACCCAAGAGTCTGCCAACCTACTTCTATCAAACACAACAAAATTCATATCGGCTACATTTAGTGTTACAAACAATTCTGACAATGGTTTGACTATTACAGCTAGGCTCCAAACACCGGAAATTTTCATTGAATCAGGAGACTCAAGGAGAAAAATATATGGAGAAAACATCGATCTTAGTCTTTTTACGATCAAAAAGCCGACTTTTCCAATGATTTTGGATATTAATGGACAAGTTAATTTTAAAATCGATAAAGATCAAGATGGAATAATCGGACAAGCATTGCTTTTGAAAGATCAAAATACGGTAATCTCTTTAAATAACAGCTTAAAATCTTTAGGCATAGAAACTATTTTAACGGAATCAATCTCATCTCAAATTTCTTCATCTCCTCAAGAAATCCCGATTGGAAAAATTGATAATAATGCCAAAATGATTGTTGCTATACCAAACATAGAAAATTATAATCAAAAAACTAAAATTATTCCTTCCAAAGATTGGGAAAAAAATGTTAAAAATTGCGAAGACTTTAAAAAAGGCCAAGTTTCAGGAAAAATAATTACCAAAAACGGCAAATCCATACTTGAATTGACTTCTGAAAATTCCACCGCCTGCATTTCCTTTTCTTTTCCCACCCTTGATCATAATCAAGGCTATCTTACACTTATCAATAACGCCAATAAACAAGGTCGAACTTTGCATTTTTGGTTCCTCAATGATGACACAAAAAATTCGATAGTCGATACCTACCTCAAAAAAAGTGAAAATCTAAATATGTCCGCTTTTGTAATTCCTCTGGAACAAAGATATAGCCTCGGATACTCTCTGCATTTGGACAGCCAATCTATTGGAAAAGATAAAGTTATTAACGATGTTGGAGAAATTTTCGTTTTACCAATTCCATATGAACTTCTCACTTCATTAAAAATATCCGATGCGGAATCATCTATTAATAATTCTCAAACACTAATCTATTCTCAATCTTTTGATTCCGGCTGGAAAGCGTATACGGTTAAGGGTATAAATTGGTTAGATACTACTCTCCCCTTCTTGTTTGGAACAGAATTGAAAAATCACGTTTTGGTAAATAACTGGGCCAATGGTTGGGTGCTGGACCCCAAGAATACGAATTCAAAGATAATTGTAATTTTCTGGCCTCAGTATTTGGAATATTTGGGATTCGCTTTCCTGATTGGAGCTCTCACTTGTACTTTTATATCTATGAAGAGAAAAACTAAACAGCCACTTTCTTAGTCTTTTTTAAATATTCTCCAATATCTTCCCAAAGTTGCTTAAGCTTTTCCTCAGGTGCCAGCTCCGGAGCAGAAGTAGCTTCAGCTGAAGCTACGGGAACGGGCACTTGCAAATCTTCTGTTTTAACCACGGATTCAGCCGGCGGAATTACCGGAGCGGGCTCCGCAGCTACCTGCTGGGTATTTGTCGTAACAGGAGTTTCGGTAGTAGGCAGAGTCATTCCTAAACCAAACTGCTCGAAATATTTACTAATATCCGTTGAATCAACATCGGGAGCCGGACTTAAAGTCGATTGTTGCAAATCGCTGACTTTTTTCTCTAAATTGCTTATCACCGGATCTGCGATCGGAGGCAGAGCTACGTCTGCGGGAGCAACGGAAGTAACCGGTTCACTTGTATTGAGACCCATATCTTATGTATTATTGGCAGCGGGTTTTTCCTGCTTCGAGGCACTTTCTGCTTGATTTTTAAGAGCCTGGAGGCCATCGACCTTAGCCATTAATTTTTTACCCTCATCCGTCAAAAGAAAAGCTTCTTGAGCCTTACTCATATCTTCATTAAGTTTCCTTAAAGTTTCCGAAAGCGTCTTGCCGGCAGATGTATTAAAAAAAGCTTCTTGCAACTCCTGAAGAGCCTTCTCATGATCATTGTTTGCAGCTTCATACGTAGTTTCTCTTGCAGTTTTATCAGAAGCGACTTCCTGAGTAGGTGGCTTAGCTACGTTTTCAGTTTTCACTGTAGTATCCGCTGATTCTGTGGTTGCAGCCTTGCTACCAGGTTCTACTTGAGACTTAGACGGAGCTTCGGTTGCTGCAGGGGCCGGTACTTCTGCTGCCGGCGTAGACACAACTTCCCCTGTTTTTCCCTTGACCTGAGTTGCATATTCGCTTTTCAAAAAATCAACTAAATCCTGGCCAGGATGCTGTAACATCCAATTGATATCAAATTCCAAGGGTTTGCCGTCTTTTGTTACTGCCTCCATTAATCCCTGCTCATTTTTTTTCACAATTCCCACTCTTTCTCTATTTCCTGACACAAAGGCAAAAAACCTACCGATTTCTCCCTTGAACCCCGGCTGATGTTGTATTGAATACATTAAAGAATGTTCTCCAAGTTTTCCCATCCAGAAATCTCTGGCAAAAGCACGCTTCTGTCCTTCGGTAAGAGCTTCTCCTCCAGAACCTCTGGCCGCATTCATTTTGTCCTCCAATTCTTTTTCTATCTGGGCCATATCGTCAGGCTTGACTGCTTCTTCATCCAGTTCGGTTTTTCCTTTTGTTTTGTCATCCAAAGCTTCTTTCATTTTGGCTTCCCTCTCCGCATCTGCCTCAGCTTGCTTTTGTTCGGTTGTCTTGACAGGATTAAGTGGAACTTCTCCGGTCGTTTCGACCGTTGGTGTCTCAGCTGTGGTGGTGGGCGGAACAACAGGACTCTCGGGCGTTACAGGAGGAACTGCAGCTGGATTTTCAGGAGTGGCTGGCGCGGGCGCTGCGCTTCCGGCTGGCTTTGCTTCTGTACTTGCAACTTTAGAGTGATCTATCAACTGGCCTTCTTTTTCCATTCTGGCCAAAAGATCACCTGAATCTACTACTTTGCCTATTCCACTGTAAGTTGCTGTGTCCCAGGCGTCTCTTAATTCTCTCGCTTTAAGATCCATAGGATCTCCTTTGCTTATTGTTTGACCCATTCTTGCTGCTGCACCCCAAGCCTCTTTAGCCTTTTGCTCGGAGAGAGATGTAGGAGTTGGAGCTTCCGAAACAGAAGCGGTTGGCTCCGCAGCCTCCGGCGCTGTTTTTTGCTCTCCAGGAATTACGAGTTCCGGAACCGGAACATCAACGGAAATACCATTAATTGTTTCTCTTACTTTATTTGCATTTTCCAAGACGCTTGTAGCATTTGCGACGTTTTCTGAATTAATTTTTTGAGGATCATTCAGCTCATTTTGAAGGTTTTGCTTGTCTCCAAAATGATCCATGAATTGCTTTTCTTGATCTGTTTGTGGTTTTGCGGGCTCAGAAGCAGGCTCAGCACCAAACGCCTTGTCCCATCTTCTACCAAATTCACTGTCGGGCACAGAGCCCGTATTCATGTAAAACTTTGTTCCTTCCGGCGGTGTCAAATTTCCTTCTGCCATAATATTACCCTAATTAATTAGGACATATTTTGATATCTTTGTCAACTGTTATCGGGAGTAAACTTGACCTTTTGGCAAAAAGGGTGTTATAATGTTACCTTCTTATGTAACTTCCGGTTTTATCATTGCCCCACTGCTAGAAAATTAATTCTTATGAAAAATTCCAACAAACCTTTAGTTTCTATTTTGCTTCCCGTTCATAACTGTGAGCGTTTTCTCGCCGATTCCTTGGAAAGTCTGATCAAACAAAGCTATAGACAAATAGAAATTATCGCTATTGACGATAAATCCTCCGATAACTCCCTCAAAATCCTCAAATCTTTCGCCCGAAAATACAAAAAAGTCCGCGTTTACAAAAACGTCAAAAGATATGGGATAGTCATGACTTTAAATCGTCTGTTGCAGAGAGCCAAAGGAGATTTTGTTACTTTTATGTCTGCCAAAGATATTTCATCCAAATCAAAAATCAAAAAACAGCTTGATTTTCTCCTGGGAAATCAAGGAGTAGTAGCAGTCGGGTCTCAATGCAGATTCATGAACAAAAAAGGCAAGTTGATCGGAAAATCTGACTTCCCCAAGGAAAATCAACTTATTTATGCCTCCCCCCTCCACGGAATCTCCATGCAATTTGAAACAGTACTGATCAACACTACTCTAATCCCGAAAGATTTATTGTGTTTCAAGGCTAATTCCGAGCATTTTATTTATTCCGACGTCTTGATGAAACTTTTACCATATGGAAAATTTGCCAATCTTCCTCAATATCTTCACTACCACAGAAACGATCCAAAAGCCTACTTTGAAGACCTAAGAACCCATTTGGTTTCCCTTACAAAGCTCTGGATTAAATCAATTGCAAATTATGACTATCAATTGTCTGCCAAATCCTTCTTCACTCCCCTTATAAAACAGTTGTAATCTTTAAATCAACAAATTAACAAATCAACCAATCATCTAATATAAAATATTTGTTAATTGGATAATTTGAAATTAGTTGATTGGTAATTATTTCCTCTCCCCTAGTTATCCACATTTTTTTCTTAAAATTATTTATCTTGATTTAACGGCCTAAACTATTAATAGTTTACTCTAGGATATAGTATTTTTTGTTGATTTTTTGCTATAGGTTTGACATACTTGACAACGTGTGATAGAATCCTCTTAGGTATGATATTCGGATTTAGGAGACAAAAAAAGGTAGCCAACAAGGATATCTCTGACTACAAAAATGAGTCCCTCGTGAAGCAGTGTAGAGATCAATTCAAGAAGTTAATTGAAAAAGGGATAAATGTACCGGTCGCACTTTTGTAATTCGCCAGGTGGCGAAGTCGATAAAAAAGTAAAGAGCATCGCTTTCGTTACTCAAAATATAAGTTCAGGTACGATAAGCAATGCTCTTATGAATTTGACAGTTAGTTTTTCAGGCAGGACAAAACTAAATGTCAACTTA
>Ga0182027_10009801_pt1 | contig 13699 bp, 11 predicted proteins | sample 712E1DmetaG_FD_121300 | JGI IMG/M metagenome (GOLD analysis project Ga0182027, IMG submission 121300) | Permafrost microbial communities from Stordalen Mire, Sweden - 712E1D metaG (Illumina Assembly) | ecosystem: Environmental > Terrestrial > Soil > Wetlands > Permafrost | place: Sweden...
ACCACTCCGCCGCGGGCGGGCCGAAGACGTCCAGCGGGTCGCCGCGCCCGGAGCGCGGTTCGGTCGAGGGGGCCACGAGGCGCCCAGTATATCGGGCGCCCACGAATTAGACCATGCGTTCGACGCCCGACCGGCACGGCCGCGTGGCGGCTCCAGCCACGCGTTCAGCGCACCGCGCCGCCCCGAGCCACTCCGTGCCGCCCGGCGAGAACCTCCGCCAGGTGCGCCGCCGTCGCCCATGCTCCGTGCCGGGCGGACGCGCCGGCGCGGGGAACCCCGGACCTCTCGGTCGGACGCCGCGGGTTGGCCGAGGCCGCCATTCGCTCGCGAGCCGCCTGCTCCCGCAACTCGTCATGCTGGCGGAGGATCAGCGTAAGCCTGTCTTCGGGCGATATCTGGTACATCTCAGAACCTTCGATCGGCCAGCTCCCTGGCCCTCCCTGTGTCTTCCACCTGAGGTCTCGAATGGTGCGCCGGCTGCCGGCGGCGCGGCAGCCCGGCGGCCGACACGCGAGGCGTGCGTGTGGCGACGCCGGGGCGGTAGCCGGGCCGACAGCCGCGGTGTCACGGCCGAGACTCGGGAGACCGTCGAGGCCCGATTGCCCGAGCGAGAGGTACGGCGCGTGGGATGCGCGCCGGCACGGCGGGAACGGCCGCGCAGGCCCAACGTCGGTCTGGATCCGTCCCGGCTCGAGCCGCCGGGCGGGGTTGCCGATCGGGTGCCGGGAGCCGGTCGGCTGCGCGCCCGGCCGTGCGGCCGTTGCTTCCTGCTCAGCCGATCCCGTCGGGAGCGCGCCGCCGGAGCACGATGCCGGTGAAGGGCACCCGGATCTCGCTGAAGACCTCGATCGAGACGAGGAACCCGGCGAAGAGGAACACGACGCCGAGGAGCTCGCCGACGAAGAACCCGCTGGTGTCGCCGAAACGGTTCAAACCGCTGGTGATCGAGGGGATCAGGCCGCCGACGGCAATCAGCAGGGTTGCCGGCACGCGGCTGTTGAGGCGGCCGGTCAGCAGCGCCGCCACGGCGCCCGGGATCGAGACGGCCAGGTTGACGACGATCGCGATCGGCGCCACCAGGAGATTTCCGAGGTAACGGACCGGCGACTGGCTGCGAGTCAGCGAGTAGCGGATGGCCCTGCGCTTGGGCATGAAGATGTAGGTGCTGTAGACCCCGCCCAGCACCAGGGCGAAGGCGCCCGTGATGTTGAAGAAGGGGGTCAGCAGCCGCAGGTAGCCCGGGAAGAGGTCGCCGGTCGGGATGTGGGTGACCGGGTCGACGACCCAGCCCGGGGATGGGAGCGAAACCACCGCCATCATCACCGCCGAGGCAACCGTGCCCGCCACCATGGCCGCCGCCGCGAGCCGCGGCCAGGTGGAGCCACGGCGGAACGTATCGACGACGATCGCCGCCGCCAGGGCCGCCGCGATGGCGAAGTAGACGGCCGGAGCCGCCCCGCTGCCGGCGTAGTTGTACCTGGCCTGGGTCAGCGCGGTGAACAGACCGGCCAGGAAGAGCGAGCCGGCGAAGGCGTAGCCGAAGCGCGTCTTGCCCAGCAGGAGGACGGTTCCGAGCCCGAGCCAGCCGGCGACCCATATCGCGCCGATCAGGTACCAGGCCCGGTACAGCGGCTCGGACCAGCCGAAGGCCCCGCCCAGGAACTCGGTGCCCGCGCTCAGCCCGTACCACAGCATACCGATCGCCCAGACGGCCTGGTAGGAGCGGCGCCGCGCGCGCCACTGGTCGACCAGGAGGCCGCAGAAGACGAGGCTGAGCACGGACGAGCAGAGAGGCAGAACGACGTTGAAGTTCACCGCGTTCCTCCAGTCGGCGCGGCGCCCCCACGCGCACCCGCAAGACTACAACGACCGGTCTTGCAACGGCCGGATTCGAACGGCCATTTCACCGCCTGTCGGGCATGACCTCGGCTCAACCCATCGACGATCGGCCTCGCCGGGGCGGCTGGGTCGGGCGGGCCGAGCTTCGAATCCGGGTGCCGTCAGGCGGCTCTGGTGCGCCGGCGGTCGGAACCCGTTCGGTCGACCTTCTCGACGGCGACGGGGCCCGTCGCAGCGGGCGGTACGTCCCTGTTCGCCGCCCCTTGATCGTCGTCGCGCTCGAGCTTGAACCTGGCCGTGGAACCCTCAAGCTCGCGGGCGATGCCGGTCAGAGCCGTGGCGGCGTCCTGTACGTCCTGGGCCTGTTTCGACACTTCCACCGTCGTAGCGGCCACGCGCTCCGCCGACGCCGCGTTCTCCTCGCTGATGGCGGCCACGTTCTCGACGACCTGGATGGCGTCGCGAATGCCTGCCGCCGCGATATCCGACTTCTCCATGTTGCCCGCGATCACGGTCGAGACCTGGTCGATGGCCGTGGTGAGATCGCCCATTACGCCGGCCACCGCCTCATTCGCGTCGACCATCTGGCCGGTCTGGCGCTGTGTGCTCACGGCCGACTGGAGGAGCTCGTCCAGCGCCTGCCCGGAATGCTCAGCCAGCAGCGATCCCTCGCGAACCTTCTCCATCGCGGCATCCATCGCCGCTGCCGCGTTCCTCGCGCTCGCCTGAACGGTCGTGATTATCGCCCCGATCTCCTTCGTGGCGAGAGCCGACTTCTCGGCAAGTTTGCGGACTTCGCTGGCGACGACGGCGAAGCCCTTGCCCTGCTCACCGGCCCTGGCGGCTTCGATGGCGGCGTTCAAGGCCAGCAGATTGGTCTGCCCGGCTATGTCCTCGATCGCCGCGACGATCTCGCCGATCTGCTGCGCGTGGGTATTCGTTTCGCCGATGATCGCGGCCGTGGAATCGACCGCCCGCTCGATCGACTCCATCTGCTTGAGCGTCTGGCGTAGCGCCTCCGATCCGCGCTCGGCCGTGGCCACGGCCTGGGCGGTCGCGTCCACGACGCCCTGCGCACTCGTTTCGGCGACCTGCACCGCCCTGGCGATGTGAGTCGCCGTCTGCGAGAGGCTCTCGGCGGCTCGCGCTTGATCGCGAGCGCCCTCGGCGATCGCGTCGACCGATTCCGCGATGCGCTGGATGCTGGCGTTGGCCTGGGTCACCGCGGCGGCTTCATTGCCGGCCGCCGCGGCCATCTGCGAAACCGTCCGGGCGATCTCGCGGGTCGAGATTCCCGACGCCTCGGCCGACGCGACGAGGTCGTCGCTCACGGCCATGAGCCTCTGGGAGCGGCGGCTGAGCATGTAGATGAGGCCGCGCAGGCTCGAGGTTTCGGCGTTGAAGGCCGCCACGGTTACGCCCGTGTCCACGGCCCGGTTGATCGAGGTGACGAGGCCGGTCTCGTTGATCGGCGTCGCGATCGCGTCGCATCCCCTGGCCGACAGCGACTCAATGGCCGCCGCGCGGATCGACAGCTCGAACGCCTTGCTGGGCTCGGGTACGAACCACTCAACATCGGCTCCAAGAGGCCGCAACTCCCCGGCCGCGGTCAGCACGCCCTGTCGCACCGGGCTCCAGAACGGGCTGTCCTCGACGCCGAGGAAGACGATGCGAAGACGGTTCGGCGAGGCTCGCAGCGGCCTGGGCCGTCGCGCGATCATCGCCTCCGACTGGATGAGCCCCTTGCCGGGCTGCCAGAACCGCTCCACGTTGTCGGGTGTGACCACGTCCATGGCCGTCAGCAGCCGGGATTCGGTGGGCTGCCAGCCGGCGGCGAGGTGGTTGAACAGGTGGACGGCCGTGTCGTAGCCCTGGGCGAACGGATCCTGGCTGATCGTCACGGAGATGACGCCCCTGGCCACGTAGGGCGCGACCTCATCGGTAAGGTCGTGGCAGATGATCGTGACGCGACCGGCAAGTCCGGCTTCTTCCACGGCCGCGGCAGCGCCGGCCGCTATGACCGTGCTGTAGATCCCCTTCAAGCGAGGGTATTTCTTCAGCAACACTGCCGTCTGTGCGCGCGCGCTCGCGTCCGCCAGGGAGCACTCGGCCACGTCGACGACGTCGACGTCGGGGTATCGCTCACGCAGGATTGCCTGGAATCCCTTGCGGCGGAGCTCGAGGCCCGCATGTTGCAGGCTCGCCGAAAGGACGAGCACCTGACCGCGGCCGCCGATGGCCCGACCCATGAGGTCGCCGCATTCCCGGCCCTGCAGGTAGCCGTCGGGCCCAACGTAGAAGAGGCGGCGGCAGGCCTCATCGGTCACGCCGTTCAGCTGAGCGGCTCCTTCCGCCAGCCGGGCCGCGATCCCGTTGACGACCTCGCCCAGGTGGCCGACCTCCGGGGCGGCGGCACGGTTCAGAACGACGGGCCGGGCCTTCGGCTCGAGCCGGTTGGTCAGGTCGCCCTGGGCGACGGCCAGCAGCGTGTCGGACAGGGCCACGGTGTCCCGCATCGCGATCACTTCGGTGGCGCGCGTGATGCGGGCGAGCGGCTGAGTCACGGTCAGCCGCAGCATCGCGAACGTCACGCCCCAGCCGACCACGATCCCGAGTCCCAGGACCGCCGCCCAGTCTCCGCCGCCCGTGATCCCCATCGCGCCGGCTGCTGCCCATGCCCCGAGGCACAGCAGGCCGAGCCCGAGTCCCGCGTGAATGGCTCCTCGAAGGGTTCGCGGACGGGCGGCGCCGGCGGTCGAACGCGCGATATGCGTTGCCATCCTGGTTCCGAGTTGGACTCCAATTCGGCGGTCTGCCCGACCGACGGTGGCCCGCGAGCACGCGGACCGGACGCCCCTCCTCGAGTTCGTGACGATGGACGAGAAGTCCACCTCCTTAGTTGTCGGCGGCCCCGCGAGTTCCACGAGGCCGGCCGACGATCTGATGGTCTCAGCCGCCGGAGGACCCGGCCGGTGACCCGGACGGCCGGCCCGCCCCTTCCCCACGCACATATAGAGAGACGGCGAGCCTTGCGGCCCGCCGTCTCGGTGTGCAGGGAGGAAATGTGGGGACGGACTCTCCCTGCCCGTGGCCCTGGTGGGCTTATCCGAGGGCGTACTTGACGACCGGGATCCTCTGGAGGACCGGCAGCTTGGCCACGACGGTGTCGAGAGCGTAGGCGCCGGCGCCGGTCAGGACGATCGCGATGGCGGCCAGGCCGTACATGAACTGCTCGTTGAACGGGCCGTTCGCGAAGCTCCAGTTCGAGACGAAGAGGAGGGCCATGAGGATCGTGCCCATGACAGCGGCGAAGCGGGTAGCCAGGCCGAGGACGAGGGCGATGCCGATGGCGCACTCACCGAAGACGACGAGCGTGTCCATGACCGAGACGAGGGAGGTGTTGCTGGCCAGAGAGGCCCAGAAGCCGTGGGTCGGGTTGACGACGGCGGTCGCCGCGCTGCCGAGCCATGCGCCCGTCGTGCCGAACTTCAGGTACGCGGCCGAGGTGAACGGTGTGCCGCTCGCCCACATGAAGAACTTGTCCAGCCCGGCGAACAGGAAGCCAAGCCCCAGGCCCGCCCGCAGGATGAAGATCCCACGATCCTTGCTATCCACTGTATTCCCTGCACCTTTCGCTACCGGCCTTCGGCCCCGGTACCCCGAGCGCCTGACCGCTTTCTCCGCCGGTCCGCAGCCCCGGTAGCCCGGAGCGCCCGACCGAATGAACTTGATGTCAACGAATGTATACGTAGTAACTGTTGCATCGGTATGCCGTAGGTCCCGAAAGGACCAGTCCGATCGGACTCTTAACACCGGGAAAGTAAGTATTTGTTGTTTAGGGCAAGGTAACGAGGTGCGCGTCAATCATTACTTCGCTAGTTAGTATTTGATCACGACGTTTGCGCGGTGCTCGGCCCTCGCCTGCCAGGAACGGGCGATGCCGGGAGCACCGTGGCCTCCCGCCCGGTGGGACGGGAGCGATCTAGCGGCCGGCGAGCCAGGCCTCGATTCGGGCCTGGAGATCGTTCGGAGCGCCGACCGAGCGCGCCACCGCGAGACGAGAATCCGGGTCGACGGCTGAGATCCTGGCCGGTGCCGGCGCGATGGCCATCCCGGCGGACCGGGCAAGCGCCTCGGCCACTCCCCGGCGCACCGCCCGGGGCAGCGGGTCCATCGGGTCGCGCTCCGCGGCTGTGTGCAGGGCAGCCAGCGCCCGGCCACGGCTGGTCTCCTCGTCGACCAGGGCCCGGAGCATTGCCGTGGCCAGGCCGCGGCCCCGCCACTCCGGCGCCACTCCCAGCGCCACCAGCCGGTCTACGCCCTGGACCGGAGTGGGCGCCGCCAGTGCGACGCCGACGATCCACTCCCCGCTTACGGCGGCCGCGGCCGCCGCCCCGTCGGTGAGCGCGGCCCTCAGGATCTCGGCAGCGACGACCGGATCGGCAGGCGGTATCACGCGCGGCGCCAGGATCAACCCGTCGAGAGCGGCCGGAGCCAGCGGCGCGACCAGCGTGGGTGTCTGACGTCCTGCCGGCGGCGCTTCTGCCGCCGGCGCTGCGCCGATCGCGGCCGGCGACGCGGCTGCGTCGAACCGCCACCAACCCCGGCTCCCGGCAACGCCAAGCAGAGCCGGCACCAGGACGGTCCGGACGAGTTCGACCGTCCTCCTCGCCTGCTCACCCGCCGGCAGGCCGATCGAGCTCGTCCCGGGGAAACCCGGCCCGTCCTCGAAGCCGTCCGGCATCGGGCCGCCATCCCACCGGGCGGCGTCGTCCTCCCATCTCCTCAGCCACTTGCCCGGCAACCGATCCGGCACATCCCGGTGCGCACCCGCCAGCCAGGTCAGTGCCCAGGCCCTCGGCACGACCCGGGAGGGCGAATAGCCGCCTCCGCCCGTCGCGAGCCACCGGCCACCGGCAAATCGATGCGCGACTCGATCGACCAGCCGGGCGGCCCGGCCCATCGCCGTCGTGGACAGGGAGAGGCTGGCGAGGGGATCCCAGACGTGGCCGTCGGCGCCGTGCTGGCTGACCACGAGATCCGGCCCGAAGGCCGCGGCCAGCGGCGGGACGAGGGCTTCGATCGCCACCAGCCATGGCTCCGGACCGGTCATCGGCTCGAACGGAACGTTGACGGAGGTGCCGGCCGCGATCCCCTCCCCCATCTCGGCCGGGAAGCCGGTTCCGGGGAACAACGATCGGCCGGTCTCGTGGAATGAGATCGTCAACACGCCCGGATCCGAGTAGTGCAGCGCCTGGACCCCGTCGCCGTGGTGAACGTCCAGGTCGACGTACAGGACGCGCAGGCCGTCGCGCCGCGCCCTGGCTATCGCGAGGGCGACATCGTTGTATATGCAGAAGCCGCTCGCCCGCGCCCGCATGGCGTGGTGAAGGCCGCCGCCGGGGTGGTAGGCGTGCTCCGCGTCGCCCCTCAGGATCGCCTCGATCGCCCGGATGGAACCCCCGGCGACGCTGGCCGCGGCCTCGTGCATGCCGGCGAAGGGCGGGTCGTCGCCCGGTCCGATGCCCGCCTCGGGTTCGCTCCAGGGGGCGGCCGAGAAGCGGCGTACGGCGTCGATGTAGCCGGCCGCGTGGAGCCACTCCAGTTCGGCGTCGGGAGCCGGTTCGGGCGCGAGACCCGGCTCCGCTCCAACGGCCCGCAACAGCTCGATCCCGGGCCCAAAGCGCCTTGGGCTGAGCGGATGCCGCGGCCCGAAGTCGTACTCGAGCGAGCGGGGCCCGTAGACGAGGAGCGGTCCGTCAGCCATGGTCCACCATTGGCCAATGATCGCCCACCGGGAGTTGAATGTCCCGGAGCCGCATGCGTGCGCGAGTTCGCATTACCAGGGTGAGGATGGGCGACAGGCCGACCGCGCTCGACAGAGGCCGGCCGGTGTACGCGATCGCCGGGACGCCGCGCCTGGGCCCGGCAGCCCGCCCGGCCGCGGGGTTACGCTGCCGGCATGACCGCCAGCCGGACGACGCCGCTCATCCGCCCCGTCCGTCCCGAGGAGTACGCCGGGCTCGGCGAGCTCACCGTCGCCGCGTACCACTCGCTGCCCGCCGAGATGCCACACCAACAGGCCTACGACGAGAGGCTCCGGGACGTGACCACGCGCGCCGAGACGTCGTGCGTGCTGGTCGCGGTCGGGTCGACCGGTGAGCTGCTCGGCGGCGTGACCTACGTCGCCGGGCCCGACGATCCCTACTCCGAGGAACTGCGCGAGTGCGAGGCCGGGATCCGCATGCTGGCCGTCGATCCGGCCTGCCACCGCCGCGGCGTCGGCCGCGCCCTGACTGAGGCCTGCATCGCGCGGGCCCGCGCCGCCGGCCGGCGCCGAGTGGTCCTCCACACGAGCGAGTCGATGCCTGCCGCGAAACACCTCTACGAATCGCTCGGTTTCGAGCGCGAGACCGGGCTCGACTTCTCGCCGGCGCCCGGGATCGATCTGATCGGCTACGCGATCGAACTGGTCGACGGTGCGACTCAGTCGAGCGCTGGCAGCGCCCCCCACGAATCCGACCTTGACGCGGAGACCCTATATACCTAGAGTCTCTAGGTACTCGCTGCTGGATCGCGCCGATCCACGGCGGCAAGAAGGGGGCGAAGCAGAAATGGCACGGCAGCCGAGAGGCCTCGCGGTCAGGTCGCTGATCCTGAGCATTCTCGGGCGCCGCGAGGCTTACGGTTGCGAGGTCGCGGCCGAGCTCGGCCGGGCCGCCGAGACGGCCGACCTGCCCGAGGGATGCGTCTATCCAGCCCTGCGGCGCCTCGAGCGGGATGGCCTCGCGACGGGCCACTGGGTCGAGGTCGGCGGCGAGATTCCCCGCCGGCGCTACTACGTGCTGACGCCAAAGGGGCTGGCGGAACTCGACCTCCTGCGGCCGGCGCAGCGACCCGCACCTGCGCCCAGTCGATTGGGGGAGATTCGGCCGTGAGACCGCCGACCCCGGCAGAGCGACTCCGCACCCACGTCGACCGCATTCTCGACCATTCGTCCGTCTACGGCAGCGATCGCGAGGATCTCGTCGAAGAGCTGTACGGCCACCTGTGGCAGCGCTGGCAGGATGGGATGGCGAACGGACTGTCGAGCGACGCCGCCGCGGACGCCGCTATAGGGAGCTTCGGCGAAGCGAGCCGCCTCGGCCGCGACATGACCTCCGCATATCACTCGCGCCTGTACGCGAGCACGATCGGAGTCCTGCTGCCGGCCGTGGCGGGGGGCGGCGATGAACCGCAAGGCTACGGCCGGGCTCGATCCCTCCTGTTCCTCACCGGCTTGTTCGCGGTTATCGGCGGCGCCATCTTCCTGAGCGGCCAGACGCCGGTTCGCCTGTTCGTCGGCGCGTCGGCGATGCTGGTCGCGTTCTGCATGACGGTCCTGGCCTATCGCGCCTTGGGGCGACGGCAAAGCTGGGCGCTCGTCTACGTCCGCGTTCTCGCCCTGGGCTTCATCGCGGAGGGGATCATCGAGTTCGTCGTCAAGCCGGCAACGGTCTCCCTGATGGGCGTCGTCGCGATCGTCGTCCTGCCGGCCGCCTTCGGCCCGGACCTGGCGGGATGGGTTTCCGTCTCTCGCCGCACGGGGAAGGCGCTCGGAGCCGTCATCGTCGCGTCGGTGTTGCTGTACTCCGTGCCGCTGGCCGCCTCCGTGATGCCGGACCCGACCCAGGCGTCGGCCGCCGACCTGTCGATCACGGTGAGCGAGGCCTGCACGCGCACGGCAGGCCTCGTCATGAGCGGCACCGTCACCGCCTCGATCCGCTGGGCCAGGACCGACTTCATGCCCTACGGACTTCGGACCGGCATGAGCCAGACCGACGAGTTCGGCGTCTCCTCGGCCTCCGACACCTATCTCCTGCCGAACGCACCTCAATTCCCTTACGGCCTGGATGACGAGGTGGTCGGAACCACGTTCACTCTTGTGGACACTGAAACCGGACGGAACGCCGCTGCCGACGTGACCATGGCGTCGTGGCCCCCATTCTTCGAAGTGGGGGCTTTCAACCTGGGAATCGACCCGGGGACCATCCAGGCCGGCCGCACCTACGTCGCCACGTTCGTTTTCGTCTCGCAGCGGGCCGCTGGCCTGCCGGACGATCCCGCGTTCCGGATCCGATACGACCACCAGGGCCGCTGGGGAATCCAGGCCTTCGCCACCTGCACCCGGCCGGGCGTCGCGTCGCCGGTCACGACGCCGGACCCGCCGGAATACCCGATTCCATGAACGACGACCAGCGCCGAGAACCAGAGCAGAAACCGGAGGGAGTTCCGCATCTATCGCACGGCGACTACGGGCTCCTCATCCTCGGCCTGCTCTCCCGGCGCGAGATGTACGGCTACGAGATCATGACCGAACTGCGGGACACGACAAGCCGTGCGATCGACCTTCCGGAGGGGACCGTCTACCCGGCGCTTCGACGGTTGGAGCGGGACGGGATCGTCGAGGGCCGCTGGGTCGAGGCCGCCACGGGGACGCCGCGGCGGCGCTACTACAAGCTCACGCTCAAGGGTGAGCGCGCCCTTGCCGACGGGCTGGCGGAATGGCGGCGCTTCAAGGCCGCCGCTGACTCTGTCCTGGGCTGAGCCGGCCTCGGCGCCGGGCTCCCCGCAGGGAGGACGCCGGGCGGCGGCGCCGCGGATCGATTGCCGCGGGATCGTTCGCCCGGCCGGGCCGGGCATTCAGTCGGTCAGGGGCAGAGCGGCAGGCGGGGCAGACGCCTGGGCCGGGTCCGCCGATCGGCCGGGGCCGCCTCCGGCTCGGTTGCCGATTCCCGGCACCCGGCCCCGCAGCACGGCCACGGCCGCGACGGCCTCCGCACCGAAGGCAATCGCCCCGTTCATGACCAGGGCCGCCGGGGTCCCCCACAGGCCGCCGACGCCACCCGTCAGCCCGTTGCCGATCGGGGTCGAGCCGGTGAAGACGGTCGTATAGACGCTCATGACCCGGCCCCTGAGCGGACCGGGGACGGTGATCTGTATCAGCGTGTTGGCGCTGACCGAGGTCGCGATGACACCGACGCCGGCGAAGAAGACGGCCACCAGCGCAACCGGGTATGAAGTCGTGGCCGCGAGCACGAATTCGGCGAGGCCCAGGACCATGCCACCGCCGATGAGTATCCGTATGTGCGGCCTCTGCAGCATGGCGACCGACACCGCGGCCAGGAGCGCCCCCGCTCCCATCGAGGCGTACAGGACTCCGAACCCGTTGGGTCCGACGTTCAGCGTGCTGGCGGCCATCACCGGCAGCACGACGTTGAAGTTCATGCCGAAGGTCGAGACGAACGCGATCACGCCGATCGCCAGCAGCACGACCGGGGTGTTCCGGACGTACCGCAGGCCTTCGCCCAGGTTCGCTCGAACCGCGGTCACGCTCCTGGGCGCCGCCAGGCGAGGGGCCGGCTTCAGCTCGCTGTCCCGCATCGCCAGCAGACCGATGACGACGGCACCGTAGCTGAGCCCGTTGAGGATGAAGCACAGCGCCGTGCCAAGGACGGCGATAAGGATCCCGCCGATGGCCGGGCCAACGACGCGCGCCCCGTTGAAGACGGCCGAGTTGAGCGCTACGGCATTGGCAACGTCCTCCGAGCCGACCATCTCGACGACGAACGACTGGCGCGTTGGATTGTCGACGGCGTTGACCAGGCCGAGGAGGAATGCCAGCACGAACACGTGCCAGACCACGACCAGGTGGAAGAAGACGAGCCCACCCAGGACGAGCGCCAGCAGGCCGGCCGCGGTCTGGGTTCCGATCACCGTCCTTCGCTTGGGCCACACGTCGGCGATGATCCCGCCGAACAGACCCAACACCAGGACCGGCAGGAATTGAACCGCCCCGAGCAGGCCGAGGAACACGATGGCCTGGTCCTTCCCAACCAGGGTAACCATCAGCCAGGCTTGGGCCAGGGTCTGCATCCACGTCCCGGTGACGGAGATCAGCTGTCCGAAGAAGAAGAAGCGGAAGTTGCGGTGGCGGAGGGCTCGGCCGGCGGCGGCAAACCGGACGCGTCCGCCAACGATCACCGGACCCCCTCGCTCGCGAGAACGGGCCGGCCCTCCTCGCCCTCGTAGGAGCGATGCTCGCCCCGCATGAGCGACGCCGCCGCGCCAAGGAGACTGGCCACGACACCCGCCAGGAAGGCCAGGTGGAGCGCGTTCATGAACGGCACGAGGCTGATCCCGTCACCGCCGATCTGCGTGCCCGAGAAGACCGCCACGAGGACCCTCGGATCCATCGAGGCGGACACCAGCCCGATAGCCAGCGCGATCGAGACGACGAACCCGGATTGCATCAGCATCATCCGCGTGCCGGCACCGACGCCTCGCTTGACCGGCGGGACGACGCCCATCACGGCGCTGGTATTGGGCGAGTTGAAGATGCCCGAGCCCGCCCCGATGATCAGCTGCCAGCCGGCGAGCTGCCAGTAGGGCGTATCGGTCTGGAGCGTCATCAGGCCGGCCAGGCCGATCGCCGTGATGATCATCCCGGCCGTGGCCAGCGCGCGTGAGCCGTAGCGATCGGCCAGGACGCCGCTGATCGGCGAGAGCACGATCAGTCCAATGGCCAGGGGCGCGAGCATCAGCCCGGCCGTGACTGGGTCCTCGCCCCGCGCCCCCTGCAGATAGAAGACTAGCAGGAAGAGGACGCCATTCCTGGCGATCGCGTTCAGGAAGCCGGTCAGGTTGCCCATCGCGAAGAGTCGATCCCGAAATAGCGACAGGTCGAGCAGCGGAGCATGGTGGTGGGCTTCGACCCACAGGAATATCGGCGCCGCCAGGACGAAAGCGAAGAACCCGCCCACAACCCACCAGGTCGTCCAGCCGTATACGCCGCCGAAGGCCAGGGCCATCATCAGCCCCATGAGCCCGATGAAATACAGGACCGAGCCAACCCAATCGATCTCGACGCGCCGATCGTGAGCGACCTGGTCGACCAGGATGAGACCCGCCGCCACGGTGCCGACGAGGCCGATCGGGACGTTGAACCAGAAGATGGTCCGCCAGCCAAAGCCGGTCAGCCAGCCGCCGAGGATCGGGCCCATGATCGCGCCGGCGCCGATGATCATGGCGTTTATGCCGAGGGCGCGGCCCAGCTCGGGGCGAGGGAAGGCATCGGTGACCAGGGCGGTGGCGTTGGCCATCAGCAGGGCCCCGCCGACGCCCTGGACCAGCCGCCAGAAGATCAGCTGGGTGGCGTCGGGCGCCAGCGCACACATGACCGACGCTGCCGTGAAGATGAGGAAGCCGAGGGTGTAGGAACGGGACCGACCGACCATGTCGGCGACGCGCCCGGCGTTGAGAACCAGGACGGTGGCGACGAGCGTGTAGCCGACCACGATCCAGAGCAGGCTGAAGATGTCGGTGTGGAGGTCGCGCAGGATCTCCGGCAGGGCGATTATCAGCGTGCCGCCGGTCAGAGAGGCCATCAGGGCGCCGATGCTCGTCACGAACAGGACCCACCATCGGTAGCCTGGCGCGGCCGGGTTGATCGGGTGGCGAACGAAACTCATCTGGGCTCTCTCACTCCAAGTTCGGCCGGGGCGAACTCGGCCCCTTCGATTTCGGCGATCCTGGCCAGGCTGCGTGTGCGGCGGGCCTCGGTTTCTTCGACCATGGCCTCCAGCCGTTCGATCTTGGTCCGTAGCGTTTGCGTCTGCCGCTCGAAGCTCGCGACGCGTTGGCGCAGGAGGCGGAGCCGCTCCGCGGGATCAGCGCTGGCATGGAAGGCGGCGTGGTCGCGCTCGCGCGCTTCTTCGTCCTCGAGCAGCCTGGATATCTCCGCCAGCGAGAAGCCGGCGTCATCGCGCAGGCCCTTGATGGAGCGCAGCCGCTCGAGGTCGGACTCGTCGTAGAGGCGGTA
>Ga0182027_10009802_pt1 | contig 13697 bp, 8 predicted proteins | sample 712E1DmetaG_FD_121300 | JGI IMG/M metagenome (GOLD analysis project Ga0182027, IMG submission 121300) | Permafrost microbial communities from Stordalen Mire, Sweden - 712E1D metaG (Illumina Assembly) | ecosystem: Environmental > Terrestrial > Soil > Wetlands > Permafrost | place: Sweden...
AAAGTCGCCTTTCTACTGGGAGGGCCCTGATGGCGGGCGCGTCTTCATGTGGTACTCGCGCGCCTACCTGCAACTGGCCACGCTCTTCGGCACCCCGCCCACGGTTGAGGCAGTTCACGATGCCCTGCCTGTCTTTCTGCAGGCTTACACGCGGCCGGACTATCTGGCGCACTCGGTCATTTTGTTTGGCAGTCAACTGGAAAATACTCCGTTCAGCAGGGAGCAGGCTGCGCTTCCGTCCACGTGGAACGCGGCCTATGCCTATCCGCGCATGGAGTTCTCCACCTTCAAAGACTCGATGGAGTCCATCGAAGGCGAATTCGGCGGAAAGGCTCCCGTTGTGCGCGGCGACTTTGGTCCTTATTGGGAAGACGGCTTTACCGCGGACAGTTTTCACACCGCAATTCACCGGCAAAATCAGCAGCGCATTCTCAGCGCGGAAAAAATGGGCGCGTTCTGCTCCGTCCTTCAGCCCCAATTGCGCCCCGATCGCTCCCTGTTGCAAGATGCATGGAAAAACATTCTCCTCTTCGACGAGCACACCTGGACCTACGTGGGAGCCACCACCCAGCCGAAGAGCGACCAGACCGTAGATCAACTGCGGCAGAAGCGCGCCGAAGCGGTCCGTGCGCAGGGCGACATTGAGCAAAGCATCCAGCGCAGTTGGGGACAGTTCGAGTCTCTTCTCGCGCCCAGCCATAACTCGCTGGCGGTCTTCAACTCGCTCAACTGGGCGCGCAGTGGTTGGCTCGAAGCCGATCTATTGCCAACCCAGCGCATTGTCGATGCCGTCACCGGCCAGGAAGTCGAATTGCAGTTGCAGGGCAGGGAAGCAGGCGTCGATATTCCAGGCTTCGGAGCGCGGCCCAACCGTGTGCGTTTTCTTGCGGAGGCCGTTCCCGCCATGGGCTACAAGTTGTTCACGCTTGCCGATGCCGCGGCCGCTCCCTCCGCGCCCGATGCTGCTCTCGTCTCCAACGTGATCGAGAACAAGTATTACCGCATCACCCTTGATCCCGCGGGCGGAGGAATTCAAAGCATCCTTGACAAGGATTCGGGATGGGAACTCGTGGATGGGCACAGTCCGTATTTGTTCGGCGCTTATGTGTATGCGACGGGAGGCGACGACCTACCGCATAACAGTCTCTATCGCTATGGAGCGGCATTGCCCGCGCCCGAGTTGCATCCGCAATCCGCCGGCCAAGGGCGAGTCGTGTCGATTGTTAGATCCGCTGGCGAGGTCAAGGCGATACTAGAAGCCTCAGCGTTGCACACGCCGCGCGTTCAAATGGAAATCAGCCTGCCTGGGGATGCAAAGCGCATCGATTTCCACTACAGCATTCATAAGGACGCTGTGCTCAGCAAAGAGGCTGCCTACATAGCATTTCCATTTGCGGCGGAGAATCCCGAATTCACTTACGATACGCAGAACGGCTTCGTCAATCCCGAGCGTGACGAACTGGCCGGAGGCAGCCGCGAATGGTATGCGGTCGCTCATTGGGCCGCCATGAACGATCGCAACCGCACGAGAGGCGCCGCAGTGATTCCCTACGATGCGCCCATGGTTAACTTTGGCGATATTGTGCGCGGTAACTGGCCAACTGAATTCCATCCTCGCTCGGCAAGCATTTTTTCCTGGCTCATGAGTAACTACTGGGGCACAAACTTTCCTTCCTCGCAGGGCGGAGACTTCAGCTTCCGTTATTCCGTGGTCAGCGGAACTTCTGCCGATCCGGCGCAGCTGACTCGCCTCGGATGGGAACTGATGACGCCATTGGAAATGGACCCCGTGGCTGCCCGCGCTGGTCCCGCCGTGCTCGCCTCTAATGCCGCAAGCCTTCTGCATCTCGATAACCCTTGCGTGGTGGTAACGGCATTAAAGCTTGCCGAGGACGGCAACGGCAGCATTGTGCGGCTGGAAGAAATAGCCGGCAAACCAGCCGCGGTACGCATCGACAGCGATGACCTTCGCGTGGTGCAGGCGTGGCGCGCGAATGCGCTCGAAGACAGCCTCGCTCCGCTTCCCGCAGTCGATGGCGTCGTTGCCATCGAGCTAAAGCCCTTTGAAGTTGCCACCATTCGTATGAAAACGGAGCCGAAGCGCGCGGGCAAGTGAAACGCGCCATGAACGACACAACCATCTCATTGACCTGAAAGAGAGCCGCGGGCTCGAAAGCACGGGACGGCACATGAATACTACGGAAATCGGATTTCTACTCCTGACGGTCGCAGGATTGATGAATGCGAGCTTTACCTTGCCCATGAAGTTTACGCGGCGCTGGGCTTGGGAAAACACATGGTTAGTGTGGACTGTCTTTGCCCTGCTCCTGCTGCCGCCAGTGGTGACGCTCTGCACGGTGCCTGACCTTGCGGCGGTATATCGCATCTCCGGCATCGCGCAGCTATTGAGCGTGATGGCCTTTGGAGCGGGATGGGGCCTCGCTCAAGTCTTCTTCGGTATCGCCGTCGATGCGATTGGGATTGCTCTGACTTTCTCTCTCGTGCTCGGCACATCTGCCGCGGTGGGCGCGCTGATCCCCATGCTGCGACTGCATTCAGACAAGCTCCACACCCCTGCGGGGCATACTTTGTTGCTGGGTATCGCAACGGTCCTGCTAGGTGTTGCGATTTGCGCAGTTGCCGGCAGGCTGCGCGAATACGCAAAGCCCATTGCCACCGGTAAGCAGCGCGAAAACGCAACCGCCGGCTTGATCCTGGCCATCCTTTGTGGATGCGGAGCTGCCTTTGTGAACTTCGGCCTTGCCTTCGGCGCTCCGCTGATTGAAATCGCTGCCCGGCACGGCGCCAGTCCGACCGGCGCCGTCAACGCCGTGTGGTTGCCGGTGATGGTAGCCGGAGCCATTCCGAACCTGCTTTATTGTCTCTATCTGCTCAACAAAAATTCAAGCGGCCATAACTTCGCTCGCGGCGGCCTAAGTCACTGGATTCTGGCTTTTGTGATGGCCGCCTTCTGGTTTTGCAGCACGCTGCTCTACGGAGCATCTGTCTCGCGGTTGGGCCCATTGGGAGCCGTCCTTGGCTGGCCGCTCTTTATGTCTCTCATTGTGATCGCGGCCAGCCTGCTGGGCATCGTGACAGGCGAATGGAAGCGCAGCGGCCGCCGGCCTCTCACCATTCAGTTAGCGGGTGTTGCGGTGTTGGTTTTCGCCATCTTCATATTAGCCAAGGCCAGCCAGGCATTGGCTTAACGTCGCAATTTTCATGGAAAGGGGTGCCAGTGACGGGAACAAATACCAAGGCGCTGTCTCTTGATATGGGCGGAACACACATCGGCTGCGGCCTGGTCGAGGACCAGCGGTTACTGGCCAGCACCGCGGTGCCGTCTGAAGGAGCTTCCAGCCTTCACTCCTTGCTCAGCAACATTGAGCACGCCCTGCGTTCCTTGCTGCGGCAAGCGGATTTGCAGCCCACCGATTGTGCCGGTCTGGCCATCGGTTTCCCTGGCATCGTCGATGCACGCACCGGAAGAATACTCTCCACACTCAAGAAGTATGAGGACGCGCCTCAGCTCGACCTCGCGCGTTGGTGCCTGGAAACATTCGGAATTCCCCTGCGCATGGAGAACGATGCACGCATGGCGCTGTTGGGAGAACATCACGCAGGCAGTGCGAAAGACTCCGGCGATGTGGTGATGATGACCCTTGGCACCGGCATCGGGACCGCCGCCCTGATCCGTGGCCACTTGTTGCGCGGCGCGCATTTTCAGGCTGGATGTCTGGGAGGCCACCTGCCCGTCAACTTCCGAGGCCGGCTCTGCTCCTGCGGAAACATCGGCTGCGCTGAAGCGGAAGCAGGCGGCTGGTCGCTGCCCCGCGTTGCCCGTGAATGGCCGGGGTACAGCAGTAGCGCGCTCGCCGCAAAAGAGCAAATGAACTTTGAGAATCTCTTTGCCGTGGCAGCGCAGGGAGACCCTGTTGCCATAGAGATTCGTCAACACTGTCTCGATGTGTGGGCCGCAAATGCCGTCGCTCTGGTCCACGCCTACGACCCTGAAATCGTGGTCATCGGCGGCGGCGTGATGAAGAACTCACATGTAATTTTGCCCGCAATTCAAGAACATTTGAATCGTCATGCATGGACCGCGTGGGGAAAGCCTCAGGTGCGCGCGGCTTCGCTGGGAAATGAAGCCGCCTTGCTCGGTTCGATTCCGCTCTTACTGGAGGATATGAATGACGCGACCGTCTAATTACGATAAGTTACCAACCATTCAGGCAGGAGACGAGCAGGATTGCGTCAAGGGATGGGAAGAGATTGGCAACGCACTGCTTTCCAGCCTGCCGGAGCGCGGTGGCGTGATCTGTGTTGAGTGCTATCCAGGCACATTTGTTGACCAGATCGAACACGCGCTGCGCAGTGCCCTCTCGCCCTGCGCCGTCATCCGCACTTCGGAACTGCTGAGAGACCCGGATGATCTTCGTGCCTTCCTTTCCCCTTATCTCGGCAACGACCCTGTCTTTGGCCGGATGAACGGCATCACAATCCAGGATTACTTCGATCCTGCTCGCCTTGAGAGTGGCCGCCGCCAGGTCGAGAGCAATCGCTCGCCGCGCCTGTTGGTCATCGGAGTCGGAGCCGCACTCCTCTGTTTCCATCCCGACGTGATCGTCTATGCGGATCTTGCGCGTTGGGAGATCCAGCAACGCTGGCGAAGAAAAGAGAGCGGAAACCTGGGACTCGACAATGCGGACGAGACCACCGGAGCAAAATACAAATGCGGGTTTTTCGTCGAGTGGCGCGCTGCTGACCGCTTGAAGAAGAACCTGCTGCCGCGTCTGCATTTTCTGCTCGACACCAATGACTCCTCCACCCCGAAGATGATCGGCGGGGACGCTTTTCGCCGCGCACTCCGCAACGTCTCGCAAAGACCGTTTCGCGTTGTTCCTTACTTCGACCCCGGACCATGGGGCGGCCACTGGATTGAAAATATCTGCGATCTTCCGCGCGACCGTCCGAATTATGCCTGGGGTTTTGACTGCGTGCCTGAAGAGAACAGCCTGCTCCTCGGCTTCGGCAACACGAGAGTTGAAGTCCCGGCCATTGACTTGGTCTTTGCGCACCCTCATGAACTGCTTGGAGAGAGCGTCCATGCGCGCTTCGGAACCGAGTTCCCCATTCGATTCGATTTTCTCGACACCATGGGAGGAGGCAATCTATCTTTCCAGGTTCATCCATTGACCGAATATATCCAGGATAAATTCGGAATGTATTACACGCAGGATGAGAGTTACTATATGCTCGACGCCGGTGAGGATGCGACAGTCTATCTCGGACTGCGCGACGATGCCGTGCCTGCTGAAGTTCTGCACGATCTGCGCGCGGCGCAGGAAGACAGCTTCATTTTTCCTGCCGAACGGTATGCCAATATCTGGCCGGCGCATAAGCATGATCATTTCCTCATTCCCGCCGGCACCATGCACTGTTCTGGAAAGAACAGCATGGTGCTCGAAATCAGCGCAACCCCATACATCTTTACCTTCAAGCTTTGGGATTGGGGCCGGGTCGGATTGGACGGCGAGCCCCGGCCGATCCATATCGACCATGGCGAAGCGAATATCCAGTGGGACCGTACGACCGACTGGGTCAGGAATAACCTGGTCAATCGCATCGAACCAATTTCTTCCGGGCAAGGCTGGACGGAAGAGCGCACCGGCTTGCATGAGCGCGAGTTCATTGAAACCAGGCGTCATTGGTTCCATGAGCCTGTTCCTCACCACACAAATGGCACGGTCAACGTCTTGAATCTTGTCGAGGGCGATGAGGTGGTTGTAGAAAGCCCGGCAGCAGCTTTCCCACCATTCATCGTGCATTACGCTGAGACCTTCATTGTTCCTGCGGCGGTGGGCGCTTACACCATTCGCCCCCACGGGCAGTCCATCGGCAAGCAGTGCGCCACAATTAAGGCGTTTGTGCGGACAAACGCCTGAAAGGACAAGATCCTCGATGAGCAACATAGAGAATGACCAGGAGCTGCCACAAGGGTTGGATCCGCAAACGCGCAACTTTCTCCGCGACCTTAGAGCCGGCGGTGGCCCGCCGCTGCACGAGATTCCTATCGAGCAGGCCAGGGTCTTCATGCGCGAGATGCAGACCGCGGACCTATCCGGCTATCCGGCAGATACGTTGGATATTGCCCTTCCGGAATACTCGTTGCACATTGTCCGTCCCCGGCACACGCCCGAGCCTCTTCCAGCTGTGATGTTTTTTCACGGTGGTGGCTGGGCATTGGGAGACGTAGTTACCCATGCCAGGTTGTTGCGGGAGATTGCAGTTGGGGCTAACGCAGCCGTGGTCTTTGTCTCTTATACCCTCGCACCCGAGGCCCGTTATCCCCAGGCCGTCGAAGAATGTTATGCAGCCACACGGTATGTCAATGACCATGCGGCATCTCTCAACATCGACCCATCCCGGCTGGCCGTCGTCGGCGACAGCTCCGGCGGTAACCTTGCTGCGGCGGTTGCACTTTTAGCAGCGCAGGGCGGTGGACCGACCCTGCGATTGCAGGTGCTGCTGTATCCCGTCCTCGATTGCGACTTCAGCACACCATCTTATGAGGCGTTCGGAGAAGGATTCAATCTCGACCGCGAAACGATGAAGTGGTTTTGGAATCTCTATGCGCCTGAAGCAACGGCGCGCCTGCAGCCTCTGGCGTCTCCGCTGAGAGCCGCCATCGCCGAGCTATCTTCCTTGCCGCCTGCGCTCATCGTTACCTGTGAATACGATGTCCTTCGGGACGAGGGCGAGGCCTATGCCCGAAAGCTCAGCGATGCAGGGGTTCCCGTAACTGCCGTCCGTTTCCTCGGTACTGTCCATGGCTTTGCCATGGTGGATGCTCTTGCCAATACGCCAGGCGCAATCGATTGCCTGCGTCTGGTCATCGCCTCATGCCGTCGTGCCTTTCAGTGATGCGCGCCCAGCAGCATTACGCCTGTTTCAGGCGAATCATCACCACTGTGCACTGGGATCCGTCCACGTTGACGAACTCGTAATCACCGAATCCGGCTGGAATCAAGCACGCCTGCAGAAATTCAATCGTGGTCTGCAGAGCAGGATTCGTCAGGGACCGGATCAGCACTGTCTTACCGACGGTTAGTGTCGGAATCTGCAGGTAACGGCCTTCTGTACTATGCGCCATCGGTTTGCTGAAGACGAATCGCTCTATCTCGAATGGCATTTCGTCGATCGTAGCAAAGCGGTCCATGCGCGTGTCGCCGTCGCCGCGCACCACCGCAGGTCTGGCGCGAAGGTGCTCCTGCACATATTTTTCGCGCCGCCATCTGTTATTCCGGAACGAGTGTTCGATGTGCATCCTCATAGGCGGCGCAGTCATGCTCTTGGCCTTGTCGTCCCAGGTATTTCGCGCGAAATCATAAGTGAAAAATGAATACTCGGTGCCTGCTACGCTCGGCCCGGTGTCCATTTCCAGAATCATCTGGTTGCCGCCGTGTCCGTGTTCGGTGCCCGGCGGAATCAGAAAGAGATCGCCCACGTTCGTAGGCCAGCGGCACACGAATTTTTGCCAGTCAAAGACCTTCTTGTTTTCCGACTCCCTGCACAGCCGTTCGTATTCTTCCAGATTGGCCGACTCCTTGAATCCCATCATCGTGCCCGCATCTTCGTAGGCTTCCACAATGTAGTAAGTTTCATAGCGCCCAAGAGGTTCGTTGAAGTTTCGTTTCACATAATCCGTGTCGGGGTGATTGTGAATCGGCATACTGCCCCGCTCATAAGGGACGGGGTCTTTGAAATATCCGTCGTCCAGCCAGACTTGTAGAGGCAGAAGATCGGGGAAATTCTTATGCACATATTCGCCCACCAGTTGCACTGGGCGCTGCATGATATTTTGGCAGGGAATGTTGAAAGCTTTTCCAATTCCCACATCGACGAGGATACTCAATTCAATGCCTGCAAGTTCATTCCATGCCATGTTTTCCAGGCCGGGAATTTCATCGTAAATTTCCTTGAAGCGGTAAGATCCCCATGGTCCGGGCTGCGTAATCTTGACCTGCTTGATGGGAGCCTTTACTAACTCATCGATGATGGTGTTGTAGGAAGCCGCTGAAACCAGCTTGAATTCCCCGGCGTCGACCGCATCCACATAGTAGTCCATGTGCGCAAAAGCTCTTTTCTTCTGCCGCAACAAGAGATAAAAATCGCAATAGTAGTATTGTTTCCAGCTATAGTGTGTGGCTGGCTCGTCGCTTCCAAATACGACCAGTTTTCCATCCCACATCTGCCAGAGCAGCGGTTGCATCGTGAAGTCAGCATAGATGCGCAAGTCGTAGAGATCTTCCAAGTCGGCAACGGCAGCGCCTGGCCCAACCACGACCAGTGCATCCTTCTTGAGCTGATTGGCCGGCTCCGCAAGCCGCTCCTTCAATGCGCTGACTTTACGGCTATCCAGAATATCTTCCAGCACGCCGCTGCCATTCACCCGCCCAAAGGAAGGATCGTCGGTGACAAAGGGCCGGCGGTAGTCTTCAAGTTCCTTTTCCGGAAGATAGAGTCCTGCGGTTGAAACAACCTCGATCGATAGGCCCTGTGCCTTTGCGGCGTCGATCAAGGAGGCCTTCAGACCTGCCCAATCCACGCCATACCATCCATCCACGGCCACAGTAACTGGTCTTCCCGCTGGCCTGCGCTCTTGCATGAGGGTGAGAATGCGAGTCGCAACCTGCCGCGTTCCGCACACAATCTCCTGTTGGATTGCCGGGGGAACGGCGACGCTATTAAGAGCATTTTTTCGATACTCATACAGCGGCATAGGTTTGCAATGTATCAAAGTTTCTATCCGGCGTCAATGCTTCATTCACAGAAGGCCGCCTCTTCAGCCGGGTGGGGCGAGGTCGCGGATCTGTTTCGGGGCAATCAAGCAAGAAACTCTTCACACCCCTCTGCCGGAACGGAAAAAGGAGCAGTTCCTCTTGCGTCATATATATTGATGGCGTTGCCGACAGGCACAACATTGTCGATGGATTCTATTTCTGCGGGTACTGCGAAGAGAAACATCATGTAGCGTGCGGTTCTCTTCCCGCGGGCGGTGATGCTGCATCCTCTTGGCGTATTGGAAAAACGCTTGTCTGAAAGGCCAGCGTCTGCGGCCAGCGGCAATGGCGTTGTGCCGAATTCCATTCCGCGCGCTTGAGTGGTGCCATTCCAGGGGGCGTTCTGTCGAGCGCAGTTCTCCTCCCACACCGCCATCCAGGGAAAGTCGCGCCGGCGAAAACAGTAGCCCACGCCCAGTCGAAGCTTCCAGTTGACGGCCAGAAGAAACTCTATCTCGCGCTCCGGGTCCAGCATTGTGCCTGCCAGAAAGCCCTTCCCTCTTTCAGTAAACGGAAGTCTTAGATCGACAGTTCCATCTCCAGCTCCGCGTTCCACATTTGGCCAGGTGAAGTAACGATTATTCGAGAGCAACGACTTGCCCTCATAGCCGAACGGTGAAGTCATTCCAGACTCGGCAGAAGCGATGAGTGTGCTGACTCCTTCGCTTAAGAACGGCGGTCCAAAGGTAACGTGCTGGACCCAATCGAAGTGATGCTCTGTATCATTCTCGTTGCTCACAGTCTCTTGTACATACGCGGCGCTTTGTCCATTGCCTAAGTGGATTTCCCTTTCAAATGTCAGTCCCGAGGTAGGGAGACTCACCACCCACCGGCATTGCGCCCGCTCCAACGCTGTGGGGACTTTCACATTCCATCGCCTGATTGCCGCTTCGCCGTGAATGCCAAGACCCGCGGCCGCTTTCTCGGCAGACGCTTCGCCGAAATAATCGAGACAGAGAGCGTGCCCCGTATACCCTGCAAGAAACTTGCCTATCTCAGCAGGCCCATAGAGCCGCGACATATCTTGTGACCAATCCCGGCCCGGGTCAAATGTAGTCCATGGCGCCTCCCAAAGTACGTTCTGTGAAGCGCTGTCTTTCCGATCAAGGAATCGAAAGACGGCCAGATGCCCACCACCGGTAAGCGAAACCAATTCCACAACTCCGTTCGCCAGCCGGACAGCATCGCGGCCCTTCCATCTAACCTCCTCGCAAACCTGTCTCTGGCTGAAGTCCTCTGGAGTTATCTGGTTCACCTAACCTATCCTCTTCACCACGTTGATCCAAACTACATGATCTCTACTGCTATTCGACTAATTCCTGAAACCAAAAGAAAACCATAATATGATTTCATGTGTAGGTCAAGCAATTGAATTCTTTTGAGAGCAATTGTGAAGGGAATCATCGGTCGCCGCTTCAGTTGGACCATCGGAAAGCACTTGTCCATTGAAGATCGAATCTAGCCCGGGCTCCTGATGCAAATATCAGCGCGCCCATCTGGAAAACCACCCACCTGCCGCCTGGCAACCGCTTGTGTGCCGCAATGCATTACTCGCTCTTGACCGCCGTCGCCTTGTTCTCCACATAAGTAATCGTCCAATGCTTCCCATTCTGGTCGTAAGTTACCGTGCGGTCGCCTTCCGTCTCGCCGTCGGGGTGCATCTTCTGTCCAATCGCCATGCGCGTCTCCAACTCGCTCATCCCAATCTTTGCCTGGTGCGCATCGATTGCCGCCCAAACGTCCTTGGGCCAGTGGTCGTAGATCGTATGCGGGTCATCGTAGAAGAACAGCATGTCGCAGTAGTAAGCCTCATGGTTGCCCTCCAGGTAGCCGATGGGAGTGGCAAACAGCCCCGTCTGCCCCGGCAGCGCGAAAACCGCCAAGGCCTGCCTGCTGCCGTGCTCCACGTTATTGCGCTCCCCGGCCGGCACGGCCTGTTTCACGATCTTCTTCACATCCAGCCGCTGGGCCGGCGGGATCAGCCCCACGCGCTTGCCAAACTTCACATGCCCGGCGGAGTAAGGGTAGTAGGGCATCGTGTACCCGTTCTTCATCCAAACCGTCGTGCCTTCCAGCCGCAGCGTGTCCTCAAAGTAATGCGGAAAGAAAGCGCGCATCACCACCAGGTCGTCCTTGCTCAGACTCTGGCTCGCATCGCTCTGCCGCCTGACTCCAGGATCCCGGCGTTGCATCCACACTGAGAACAGGTAAATGCCGCCGATAACCAGCGTAATCAGTAGGACGATAAGACTCTTCTTCCAGACAGGCACATGCTCTCCCAACGGATTTCCCTCGCGGCTTCAAGCCATCAAATCAATTGCTTTAAATTCTACCGGCATTGCTCCATTCCCAGCGCCGCGCCCGCCCCATATAAACTTTAAGCATTGCCGGGCGGCCTGCCGCTCCATTTGCGCGTCCAAGTCTCAAGTGAACATTTTTGTCCCATCGCCGCGGAAACTCCCCGTCCCTCGCGGCTCCCACTCGCTCGCGCCGCGCTGGCTCATGCACCTCGGAGCGCCTGGCCTCTTCTTGGTTGCGGTTATCGATTCCTCCGTGATCCCTCTGCCCATCCCCGGCAGCACTGACCTGCTGCTGTTGCTGCTCGTTGCGCACAACGGAAATCCCTGGGTGCTGGTCCCCTGCGCCGTTGCCGGCAGCCTGCTGGGCGGATACACCACCTGGCAAATCGGCCGCAAAGGCGGTGAAATGGCACTACGCCGCTACGTTCCGGCGCGTTTTCGTGCGCGCATCCTGAAGTGGGTCGAACACCATCCCTTCCTCGCGATCTTTCTTCCCGCTGTGCTTCCACCGCCAATTCCGCTGCTGCCGTTTGCACTTGCATCCGGCGCGCTCCAAGTCCCGCGCAATCGCTTCCTGGTCGTCTTCGGCGCGGCGCGCAGCGTGCGTTATTCCCTCATTGGCTTGCTCGCGGTCGTTTATGGGCGCGCCGTGGTCCGCCTGTTTTCCTCAACCCTCCAGAAGTGGTCCACTCCGCTGCTTTGCCTCTTCCTGTTTCTCTTGGCAGCCAGCATCGGCTTCGCCGTTTGGCAAGTGCGCCGTCACCGCAAATCCGAGGCCGCCGAAGACCGCGCTACCGCAGCCGCAGGGGGCGATTGAATCCCTCCGCCCACTTTTCCTTACGCCTTCCGTTCCGCAATCCGAAACCATCCCGCCGCCTCAATAGATGAACCCCAACCCCGCCAAAGCGAATCTACATAGAAGTGTGCCGCTCCCTTAAGATTGATTGAGCACACCCCACGCCGTACTTCCCCGGCCAGCGAACCGCAACCACCACCAGAGGAGAAGACCGTTGTCAGAGTTAGAGCCCGCATCGCCGGCCCCCGCCGGCGCCGGAACAACCCTCGACAATCCGCAACCCGGCCTGCCCGTTCGCTGGAAGCCCCGCGTCAACCCCTGGCTCATCGCCATGACCGTGGCCCTGGCCGCCTTCATGGAGGTGCTTGATACCTCCATCGCCAATGTGGCCCTGCCCCACATCGCCGGCTCGCTCGGCGCCAGCACCAACGAGGGAACTTGGGTCCTTACCAGCTACCTGGTCGCCAACGCCATCGTGCTTCCCCTGGGCGGCTGGGCCTCCAGCGTCATGGGCCGCCGCAACTTCTTCGTCTTCTGCATTGTCGTCTTCACCACGGCTAGCTTCCTCTGCGGCGCCGCGCCCACCCTGCCCATCCTGCTCATCTGCCGCATCATCCAGGGAGCCGGCGGCGGAGGTATGCAGCCCATGGCCCAGGCCATCATGGCCGACTCCTTCGAGCCCCAAAAGCGCGGCCAGGCGTTTGCCCTCTATGGTATCGTCGCCGTCCTCGCCCCTTCCATCGGCCCCACCCTGGGCGGATGGATCACTGACAACTACTCCTGGCGCTGGATTTTCTTCATCAACATTCCGGTCGGCATTCTGGCCTTCATCCTGGTCAACCGCATGGTCGATGACCCGCCATGGATCAAGGCCGACTTCTCCCGCCTGCGTCACATGGACTATCTCGGCCTGGGCTTCCTCACCGTCGCCATGGGCGGCCTGCAGATCATGCTCGACAAGGGCGAGGAGAACGACTGGTTCTCCTCCGGCTTTATCTGCTTCTTCGGCTTCCTCTTCATCGCCGGCATGATCGGCCTCATTCTCTGGGAGTGGACCCGCAAAAACCCGCTCATCAACCTCAAGCTCTTCCGCTATAAAAACTTCGCCATCTGCTGTTTCCTCATGGCCCTGGTGGGCGGCGTGCTCAACGCCAACACCGTCCTCCAGCCCCAGTTCATGCAGCAGTTGCTCGGCTATAACGCCACCACCGCCGGCATGGCGCTCACCGCCGGCGGCATCGCCGTGCTGGTGGCCATGCCCATCGCCGGCTATGCCACAGGCAAAATAGCCGCGCGCTGGCTGGCCATGACCGGCTTCACCCTCTTTGTCCTCACCTTCCGCTTTGCCGCCAACGTCACCACGCTCGACATGAGCTTCTCCGCCGCCTCCTGGCTGCGCGTCATCCAGATGATGCCCATCCCCTTCTGCTTCATCTCCATCACCACCGCCACTTATGTGGGCATGCCCAGGGAGCAGAGCAACCAGGTCGCCGGCCTCATCAACTTCGCCCGCAACATCGGCGGCAGCATCCTCATCGCCGTCACCAACGCCCAGGTCACCAGCCGCGCCACCTGGCATCAGCAGCACCTGCAAAGCGCCATGACCTCCGCCTCCATCGCCTTCCAGCAGCAGACCCAGGCCCTTGCCGGCTTCTTCGGCGCTCACTTTGGTTCGTCCAACGGCAAAGGCATGGCCCTGGCCTCCCTCTACAACCAGCTCAATCGCCAGGCCCAGGTGCAGGGCTACCAGGATGTCTA
>Ga0182027_10009803_pt1 | contig 13697 bp, 12 predicted proteins | sample 712E1DmetaG_FD_121300 | JGI IMG/M metagenome (GOLD analysis project Ga0182027, IMG submission 121300) | Permafrost microbial communities from Stordalen Mire, Sweden - 712E1D metaG (Illumina Assembly) | ecosystem: Environmental > Terrestrial > Soil > Wetlands > Permafrost | place: Sweden...
AAAATGAAAGCCATTGGGAGTAAGTCGCTGACAAAAATACTTTTTTTTATTGTAAATGTACTTTGGTGGTTAGAGTGGATTGCTTTTAGTATTGTTGCCATAGTTTTTGTAATTACATCTTTTACTCAAAAGTATATTAGCATTAATCTTCCAATTTCTTTTTCACCTGTTAATTTTAAGTCTGTCGAAGCCTTGAACAAAGACCTTTTGAATGGATCATTACAGGTAATTTCTGGAAATTTTTCATTTCTGTTATATAACAGTTTTTTTAATACTTTTATCTGTTTAATCGGGTTAGTTGCTGTATTTTCTTTTATCCTTCTGATTACTTATCAGATAAAATTGATTTTTTCAAGTTTCATAATGAATGACCCATTCAACGAATTGAATATAAAAAGGATGAATCTTATCGGAGTTTTACTGATAGGGTTTTCATTTCTTGAATTTATCTTCAATATTCTTATTAATCTATATCTTAAGTATCAGTTTAACTGGAATAGAGGCGTGTCATTAACGGTGGGTTATAATATCACTTATTTGTTAACAGGTGTAATACTAATAATAATTGCCGGGGTAATTAATCTCGGCGCTTCATTAGAAAACGAAAACAAACTAACAATATAATATGTCAATAATAATAAATTTAGACGTGATGATGGCAAGGCGGAAGATGTCCTTAAATGCTTTGTCGGAAAAAGTAGGGATTACTTTATCGAATCTATCAATATTAAAACAAGGCAAAGCGAGAGCAATTCGCTTCAGCACTCTTGAGCTGATTTGCAAAACACTTGATTGTCAACCGGGTGATATTCTTGAATATCAAGAAGATAAATCAGTTATTAATGAAAATTACGAAAGGGAAATAACATGAAAACAATTACAGCTTCATCATTGGCAGCGGATTGAAAGGATGTTTTAATGTCCAGTTAACTGTAAGAACAGTTAACTTTTTATGAAACCCGGTGTTTGGGAAAGTTAAAAGTGTTTCCCGAACAAATGATTTTGGCAGACCGAATTTCAAATGTCCTAATGAAATATCTGTCCAGTCGGCTTTACGGAATGATTCTACTATATTGTTGCTATGATATTTCCGGATCTTATGATGATTTGAAATCATAGATTCAACTTCATCAATCCATTCAAATTTATTTATACTATTTAAATTTTCTTTGGCTAAATCTTGAGATGGTTTCAGATAGTCAAAAGTATTATTTGTCCATATTCCCAGATCATGAAATGCTGCCGCAATAGCTATTTTATCTTTATCAACATCTTTCCCATCTAAAAAAGCCGCGCAGAAATTAAATACCCTAAAGCAGTGATTCAGGTAAGCTGTAAAATCTTTTCCTATATATCCGATATAGCTTTGAAGTAAATTTTCAATTAATGGAATATTTGTTTGTATTATCATGAGATTTTAGTAAAGTTGATAAAAGTTAAATTCTCATCCGTTTTCAAAATAATAAATTTAATTTACTAACACTATTTTTATTCTTATCAGCTATAAATGAATCTATTCAATGAGAAGTATTGAAGAATTGATTCTGTCTAAAGGATAGTAAGACTTAAAACCGACTTTACGCATAAAAAAAAGGCGACTTTTAAGCCGCCCTTTATTAGGAATGATCGTTTATTCATATGATTATTTTAAGGATTGAATTCTTTTTTCTTCTGTAATTTCATATTTCTTGGCAATAAAGTGTGCAGCTACTGCGCCGATGCCTAAACCTAAAAACGCCAACCATACTGAATAATTCGCACTGCCATCATAATAGTGGGAACCAGAAAAATTTTCATATTTGAAATAAAAAGCGCGGTCAATCAAATCACCGATAATTCCTCCAATTACAAGGAATATCAAGATTATTCCGCCTTTTAACATTAAAAATCTGTTTCTGTTATCTTTCTCTTTTGATTTGAGAAGTTCTACCATTTGTTCGGTAGAAAGTCCTTTTTCAATCATCATCTGTTTTTCTTTTGATTTTAATTGAAAAACAAGGGCAATTACAAATCCGACTACAATAAAAAATATTATCGGGACCATTATGCCAAGTACAGGTACCATTTTATCCTCCTGTGAATTATTTATTACTTTTGACTAAAAATTATTTCAAAGGTTACAAAAAGTTTTCTTTTTCTTTATCAAATATTGTTTTAATTTCCTTTCAGTTTCCTTCGTTCTATACATTAGACATAACCGGGCTGTTAAAAGGTTACAGAAAATAAATCAAATGGATTTGTAACCATTTGGAAATTCTACAGGTCTAATGATAAAAGTGACAATGGCAATATGAACCATTTAACAGATATTGAAATAATTGAATCAATACAAAGAGGCAATCAATCGGATTTTTCTCTTTTGATTGACCGGTATAAAAACAAAGCTTTTTCGATGCTAAGACGTATGCTAAAAAATGAAATGGATGCAGAAGAAGCTTTGCAGGACTGCTTCTTAAAAGCATATAACGGATTAAAAGATTTCAGGAAAGACTCAAAATATTCAACCTGGTTTTATAAGATTACTTATAATACGGCATTGTCAATTCTTGCATCGAAGAAAAGAATGATGGAACAGGAAATGTCTTCAATTGATGAGGAATTTGATCTTGGCGCGTACGATCCGGAAATTTACGGTACTACAGAAAATGTAAACCAGTTTGTTACAAAAATGGTAGATAAATTACCTATACGGGGAGCATTGGTTATTATTTTATTTTATTTGGACGGACTTTCCATGAATGATATCAGTGCTGTAATGGGACTTTCTTTAGTTAATGTAAAAGTATTACTTCACAGATCAAGAAATTCTCTTCGTGATCTGCTCTTGAAGCATAACTACCAGGAGGAAATATTATGAATAAAATTGATGAATTACTGAACAAATATATAGATGGCGAGCTTCAATCCGATGAATTGGAGGAAGTCCAGCAGTTATTGAAATATGATGACAATGTTAAAAATCTTAAAGCGCTTAGAATAGTTGATAATTCACTGCGGACGCTCGAAGAAGATTTAGCTCCTGTAAACTTTACTTCTAAAGTAATGAAAACTCTTTCTGCAGGTTCTACGAAGATAAAACTATCTAAAAATTATTTTGCTTCAACAATTAATATAGTATTCTTTGTTTCAATTTTAGTAATATTAGTATATATGTTTAGTCAGATTAATTTGAATCCTTCAGCATCCGGAATAAACACCAAAGTGAATGATACGGTTAATACGATCAGTAAAAGCATGCTTCCTTTATTAACATTCTTTAATAATAAAAGCGTTATGTTTTTCGGCTCTTCGTTTTGTTTGATTTTATTACTAGGCGCATATTACATGGTAGAAGGACACAAAACATTCAAAAGAAGGATTGAGAGTTTGCCGGGCAAGTAACAGATTTTTCTTCTTAATCTGATTAGTCTAGCAGATCAACTTTTGGTTATTTTGCAACTTACAAAGTATTTTTAAAGAGTATCGGACACAAACAACTGTCTATGATTTATTCTTTAATCCGCCGGAAGCGGGATAAGACTCTTTTTAAGATACCTTGCGGCGAGGAGTTTCATTCCTTCTTTTCTTCTGAAATACTGATAGTTTGTGAATCCATCGAATTCTTAAAAAATATAATATTTGGGAATTTTGTTTTTAACTGTTCTATCTTTGGCGACAATTCTTCAATTTTACTCGGGGGAACATGCATTACTACAATATGTTTCGGATGTAATGTGGCAAGAACATAATCTAAATCCGAAGACCCCGATTCAAAAAGCTCGAAATAGAGAAATGCTACGTCTACCGTATCTATCCATTTATTGTTTTTTGAAAGATATTCCTGAAGAGCATCTATCTTGATATCGCCGGAATGAAAAATTTTAATACCGTTTATATCAATCAAGTAACTTAGGTTAAACATATTTTCTTCAACATTAATACTATCTATATAAAAAGAGAGATGCCTTAGTCCAAACGCTTTAACAGGAATATTATTTATAGATTGTGATATACTCTGATCGATCTCGGGGGTTAACTCAGTATATTGTTTTTTTAATAGAACAAAGCCGAAACAATTGCCGTCAATAAAAACAATGGAAGGCTTGCTGGCAACAAAAGGAATGTTTTTATGTTTTGTAAGGTATTCTTTTATCAATACAGGATCGCAATGATCCTTATGATAATGGGTAAGCAGGAAAAGATTAATATTATCAAATGGAACTTTAGCTTCCATAATATCATTTGTGACTTCCTTTGGCGGTACAGAAAATAAACCATACCCATCAGAATACAATGCATCTATCAGCACTTTTTTTGTTGAGGACTTTAATAAAAATCCTTCATTAGATATATAAGTAATTTGCAGATTTCTACTTACCTGCGAATAGTATGAATTCGGAAGATAAATTATAAAAATGAATAGCATAGTCATTCTTTTCATTTAAATTCTCCCTTAACTCCTATTGAAAGTGACTGTTTCTAAAATTAATGATTATGAATTGACCTTAAAACCGCCTTCGGCGGATTAAATATACCATTTCATTCTTCTTAAATGAAATAAATCGATTTTTGAAGTTAGATTATTATTTGCGAAAATTGATTTGGTTCGGGTATTAGCGGTAAACTGTTGAAAGGCCCTAAAACTTAATATTATTCAGTATAAATCTTCACGAAAGCATTCTCAGATCAAAAGGCGATAAGTCCAAAATATCCACGCGTACGTTTAATTCTTTTATTAATTCTCTCAACGTTTTCATTTCCGCTTCAATTAAATGCATTTTATGCTTCAACATGGTTAAAGTTGTAAATGCAATTCTACCCGGATCCATTTCTAAATTTAAAATTTGCCGACGGGATTTATATGAGGTTGATTCAAGTCTTTCAAGTTTCTTTTTTAGTTTGAAGAGAATCTCCGGTTTACTCAGATTATACATTAACAAAATACCAATATCAAAGTTTGAAGGTCCGGTCGAATCATCTTCTAAAAAACTTGTTACTGAATGTTGAAGTTCATACTCACCTTCCGGGGTAATAGTATAGAATGTCTTCTCAGGCAAATTTCCAGTTCTTTCACTACGTCCTGAAATTAATCCCTGTTTTTTCAAATTATTAATAGTCACATAAACAGTTGAATCGGCAAGTGGCAGCCATTTTTTTAATTGCAATTCTTCAAGCATTTTTGTTACTTCATAAGGATTTCTTTCTTTTTCGGAGATTATTCCAAGTATTAATACTGACAGTTTTGAAAGCATCGAATTTACCTACTGTCTTAATATAGTAGTATAAATATAGAGTTCGTTTTTACTTGAATCAAGAGGTGTCTATCAAAAAATGGAATTAAATAATTCTTCATTATTTACAAAATCCTCAAATGAATGATAAATAAATCTGACTTTTTTAGTTAAGGATTTGTAGTTCAATTCCAGGGATTCTTTTTGTTTAGAATTGATAACTATAATTTCCTTTTCATCATTCATTTGTTTTTTAAAAAGAGCTTTAATGTGAACATCCGAATTCGACAAAGAATAGCCAATAAATACTATTTTTTTAGTTGCCCTTATTTCCCTTGCAGCTTCACTCATCAATTGAGAAATGATCGGATGTTGTATTGTCTTGAGGTAAGTCGGCGGCAGTATGAGTGTTTGAAAGTCCGTCCCGTCAATTGGACACCGGAATTCGTATTCAAGATTTTCCGGATATGTGTAACCTAAAAAATTTCCTTTGTTCAAATCAATCTTTCTGTCCCATGGAGTCAGTAAAGTCTGATTGCAGCAGGTGCAATATTTCCAGTTAAGACTACCATGGATTTTTAGGATTTTAAATGATACCGGGTTTTCGTTTTTTGTTAAACGAACCGGTTCACGGGGATTAATCCAGAAATTGAAATTTCTCATTTGAGGAATTTGTTCGTAGTTCATTAATGGTATGCAATAATCAATATAACCGTGACTTTGAAAAAAAGTATCGAACGATTGCTCGAGTAGTGTGTCATAGTTCAATGTTATTATCGACGAATTTGAACTTCTATTTTGAATTTTATTCCAGAATAAATGATAATAATGACTCCGGGTATCAGTGCGGAGATTTACTACATAATGAATTAATTTTATCAGATATTCTTTTATATTCCGGATTTTTTCATTTGTATACTTGGAATTCAGGCTTTCATTTTGCTGAATAAAATAATCGATAAATCCGAATACGGCTTCAAGTTGCGGGTATTGATTTGTTACGGCATTGAATTCAAAATTATCTTTAATAAATTCCGAAACAATTTTTCCTATTTCGGAATTTTCAATTTCTTCAATTCCCCCTGAAATAATCATCGGAAGCATTTCTCTTTGAAGCGGTACTCCGTCCGGATGCGAAGCCCCAGCGCCTAAGACAAAAACTACATCGCGGTTTGGAAGATAACGTAAAAACTTTTCCGGTGAATCTGACATTTGTTTTATTCGGTTTTATTTCTATAAAATATAGCCGAATTTGTCCATCTTCACAAATTAAGAATTTATAATAATCACAATACTAAATGAATCATCTTAGTTGCTATTCTTGTTACAGCAGACTAACTGTCTGAGGCGGATAATAAATATTGAGTAATGTGATTGGAATGAAACTCCCCGTCGCATAGCAGCGGGGTACTTTATACCTGCCTCGCGTTGACGCGAGTCAAGGCGGGAGAAATTTTTTTTATACGCCGGAAGCGGCGACGAATTGACCCTGCCTACTCGCCTCGCTAAAGCCGAGAGGCGAAGCGGGCCGGTAGGCTTAAAACCGCCTTCGGCGGATTAAAATTTTACTTATTAATTTCAAGAAGCACCAGCTTCTTATCTTTTTCATTTCTCGAGTTTGAAGGCTTGTATGCTAATTCAAATAAAGTTGATTTTTTTATAAATGCTTTATACTTTAATTCGGTTGTTTTTAATTCATCCACCAAATCCCCGCCTTTCATTGTCGCAATGTATGCTTTATCTTTAATTAACGGGAGCGCATAACGGAATAATATGATTAAAGGGACCGTCGCACGACTCAATACCAAATCAAAACTATTTGCGTACTTCAGTTTAAAATCCTCAGCTTCAACACGTGAACTTTCGGCAACTAAATTATTTAGTTTCAGTTTGTTTATAAATTCTTTTACGGCATCAATTTTTTTTGCCGTTGAATCAACAAGAACACCACGCATCATCGGTCGGGTAATAGCTAAAGGTATACCCGGAAATCCTCCTCCGGTTCCAATATCAATAAACTTGGTAGCTTTTACAGGAAGATATTCGGCTATGAATGAAGAAATAAATATATGATGTTCAATTATTTTTAATATGTCTCTGCGAGAAATTAAATTGAGTTTTTCATTCTTCTGATTAACCAGAACAGCAAAGGTTGCCAGCTTTTCTAATTGATACTCATCCGGATTTAAACTGTTCTCCCAGAAAAGTTTTTTAAGCTCGCGCAAATACTGTTCTTGAAGATCCAATAAAACTCCTATAATTAGCTCTTCAAATATACTAATAAAACAGAAATATCTGAAGGGGTAACTCCAGATATTCTAGCCGCCTGACCAATTGATCTTGGTTTGATGCGGCAAAGCTTTTCTCTTCCTTCTATAGATATAGCATTTAAATTAGTGTAGTTGAAATTTAATGGGATAGAGATCCTTTCCAATTTATCCATTTTCAAAATTAAATCTTCCTGCCGATGAATGTAACCATCATATTTAATTTCAATTTCCAATTGCTCTATTATTTTTTCATCGCACAGAATTTCATTATAAAAAGGATTGTTAGCAAGAATTAAATTTAATACTTCCCTTAGAGTTAATTCGGGACGCTTAATTAATTTATCAATTGGTTCGGAATTATCCAGTACAGGAATATTTTTAGCTTCCAATAAAGTATTAATTTGACTCGGAAGAATATTCGTTGATGCTAAAATATCTTTTCCTTTCGAAATTATTACTTCTCTTTTTCTCATCTCTTCATATTGTACTTTTGTAATCAAACCTAATTCATATCCATATTTAAGCAATCGTCTTTCAACATTATCCTGTCTTAACAAAAGTCTGTGCTCTGCTCTTGAAGTAAACATTCTGTAAGGTTCATTTGTAGATTTACCAACTAAATCATCAATCAAAACTCCGATATATGCTTCACTTCTTTTTAGAATTAGTTCCGGACGCTTTTGAATTTTCAAAGCAGCATTTATTCCCGCAATAATCCCCTGCCCTGCAGCTTCTTCATATCCCGATGTTCCATTTATTTGTCCCGCAAAATAAAGACCGCTTATAATTTTTGTTTCAAGTGTTAAATCCACCTGATAAGGAGGGAAATAATCGTATTCAACAGCATAACCGGGTCTTACAATTTCAGCATTCTCTAATCCTTTTACTTTTTTTATAGCTTCACTTTGAATCTCAGCAGGAAGTGAAGTTGAAAATCCGTTTAGATAAATAAGATCTGAATCAAGTCCTTCCGGTTCTAAAAATAAATGATGTCTTGCTTTATCGGCAAATCTTACAATTTTATCTTCAATCGAAGGACAATATCTTGGACCAACACCTTGAATTTTTCCTGTAAACATCGGTGATCTGTCAAATCCTTTTCGAAGAATTTGGTGAACATCAAAATTTGTATAGGTCATATAACAACTAACCTGAAGTAATTCAGGGAATTTTGATTTGTCAGTTCTTAATGAAAATGGTTCAGGCGCATCATCCCCTGCCTGTTCTTCTGTAACTGCCCAATCAATTGAATCTTTCTTTAATCTTGGAGGTGTACCTGTTTTTAATCTTCCTGAAACAAATCCCATTTTTTTAAAAGATTCAGTTAATCCTATTGCCGGTTTTTCTCCAAACCTTCCACCAACTGTTGATGACATTCCGGTATGCATTAATCCATTAAGAAAAGTACCTGAACAAATAATCAACGCTTTGCATTTTATCTCTTCTCCATCAGCAGTTATTACACCAATTATTTTTTTATTTTCTTCAATAGCTTCCAAAATAGAATTTTCGATTATTTCTAAATTTTTAATTGAAGAAACATATTCCACTGCTTTTAGAGAATATAATTTTCTATCCGATTGACATCTTCCTGCCCAGACCGCCGGTCCCTTTGATTTATTCAAAACCCGAAACTGAATACCTGTTTCATCTGCAATTAATCCCATTACTCCGCCAAGAGAGTCAATTTCATGAACTAAATGCCCCTTCGCACTTCCTCCAATTGCCGGATTACATGACATTCTGCCAATTGCATTCTTTTCCATAGTTATCAAGGCAACAGAACATCCCATATTTGCCGTTGAAATCGCTGCTTCTATTCCTGCATGCCCACCGCCAACTACTATTATATCAAAATTTCTCATAATCTCTTTCTTTCTGTTTCACGTGAAAACTTCTTTTGAACTTAACCTCTCATATCCTGTTTCACGTGAAACTATTTATTTCCCGATACAGAATTTTGAAAATATAGAATTTAGAATATCCTCAGATGTCACTTCCCCAATTATTTCCCCTAATGCATCCTCAGCATTCCGTAAATCTACGGAAATAAATTCTCCACTCAATTTATTAAGTAATGAATTCCTCGAATTAATTAAATGCTCTTTTGCTATGATTAATGCTTCTGAATGTCTGAGAGTTGATACAATCGCTGTTTTTTCAGTATAACTTTCTATACCGAGTGATTTCTTTTTCATGAAATTTAATAAATCGTTCATCCCCTCCCCTGTTTTAGCAGATACTTTTACATCAACATTCAATAGCTGAAAAGCTCCTAAATCAATTTTATTTTGTACGCTGATAATTCTATCGCTGGTAGTTAAATCTAATAAATGTTTGTATAAATCTTTATCAAAGCCACTCATTTCGTCACTGATAAAAGCAACTATATCGGAATTTTTAATTGCATTTCTACTTCGTTCTACACCTTCTCTCTCAATTTCCTCTTGTGTTTCTCGGATCCCGGCAGTATCAATAATTCTGAATAGTATTCCGTCAATCGATACCTCTTCCCTGATTATATCCCTTGTAGTTCCGGGAATCTCACTTACAATTGAACGCGCTTCTTTTAATATATAATTTAGAATTGAAGATTTACCGACATTTGGTTTTCCTACCAATGCAACATTGACCCCATCTTTAAGTACTTTACCAAATGAATACGTTTTTAATAATCGGTTTATTTCTTCAATTATATTGTCTATTAATAATAATGTTTCTTGAGATGATACAAATTGAACATCTTCTTCCGCAAAATCCAATTCTAATTCAAGAAGCGATGATACTTTTATTAACTCTTCTCTTAATTTTTTTATTTTAGAGGAAAGCATTCCGTCAAGTTGATTACGCGCACCCCTCAAAGATGCATCAGTTCTTGAATTAATAATATCAACTACCGCTTCTGCCTGGGCAAGATCAATTTTTCCATTCAAAAAAGCTCTCTTGGTAAACTCTCCCGGCTCAGCAATCCTGATTTCATTTTTCAATAATGTCTGAATAATCTTTTGAACAATTAATGGACTGCCGTGAGTACTTATCTCAATTGAATCTTCGCCGGTATATGAATTTGGATTTCTGAATATGGAAATCAATACATCATCTATTAAAGAATTTTCCGAATTATAAACTTTTCCATAATGTATTGTATTGGATTGACAGTCGTATAATTTTACCGTTCCCTTAAATATTTTATCAACAGCAGGAATACTCCCCTCTCCGCTTAATCTTATTACAGATATAGCTCCAGTTCCCGAAGGCGTTGCTAATGCAATTATTGTATCATTCTCGAAATTCATATTTACTTTTTCGTTTTGGATTATAAAAAATCATCTTAATTGTAATTATATTCGTAATCGTAATCGTACTTGTAATCTTACTCACAGAACCGGGGCATTAAATTAAAACAATTGATAGAGACACTCAAATAGATCCGATTGATCCGGACACAATATTATTTATTATATTTTAATTTATATTTTTTATATTGCAATGTATTGTTTTTAGTTGGAAACTTATTTAATATTTACTTTGTACTAATGATAAATATGAAATTATGAATTTCTTAGTAACTAAATGATTTTTTTAGAGGCTCTATTATGCAGTTTAATTTCAACAAGCTAACTGTTAAAGCGCAGGAAACAATTCAAAATGCAATTGAGATTGCACAGAATTATAATAATCAAATTGTAGAACCGGAACATCTGCTAGCTGCTTTACTGCAGGATCAATCAAGTGTCGCTGTTTCTTTAATTCAAAAGTCAGGTGCAAATTTAAATCTGTTGAAAATTAAAGCCGGTGAATTACTCGAAAGATTGCCTAAAGTATCAGGCAGCGGACTCGGTAACCAACAGCTTTCCGCTAACTCAATAAAACTTTTTGATGCAGCCGCCGAAGAAGCAAAAATATTAAAAGATGAATATGTTTCAAATGAACATCTGTTGCTTGCAATAAGCGAAGACAGAGGAGCAGCAGGAAAACTTCTGAATGATAATGGAATAGCTAAAAATATTATTCTTGTTGCACTTAAAGATATACGCGGAACTCAAAGAGTCACATCTCAAAATCCCGAGGAAACATATCAGGCATTACATAAATACGGGCGTGATTTAAATGAACTTGCACAATCAAATAAACTTGATCCGGTTATTGGTAGAGACGAAGAAATCAGACGGGTGCTTCAAGTTCTTTCACGACGCACGAAAAATAATCCCGTATTAATCGGAGAACCCGGAGTAGGTAAAACTGCAATTGCTGAAGGAATCGCGCATAGAATTATTTCCGGCGATGTACCGGAATCACTAAAAACAAAAAGAATTATTGCACTTGATATGGGCGCGCTAATCGCCGGGACTCAATTCCGCGGACAATTTGAAGAACGACTTAAAGCAGTTGTTAAAGAAGTACAGGATTCTAACGGAGAAATTATTTTATTCATAGATGAACTTCATCTTCTTGTAGGCGCCGGTAGAACAGAGGGTTCCATGGATGCAGCTAATATTTTAAAACCAGCGCTTGCAAGAGGAGAACTTCATGCAATCGGCGCAACTACACTTGATGAATTTAGAAAGTATATTGAAAAAGATGCGGCGCTCGAACGCAGATTTCAACCCGTTATTGTTGCCGAACCAAACGAAGAAGACTCTATTTCAATTTTACGCGGCTTAAGAGACCGCTATGAAATTCACCACGGTGTTAGAATTACAGATGGTGCTATCGTTGCAGCAGTACAACTTTCAAATCGTTATATCGCCGATCGCTTTCTTCCCGATAAAGCAATTGATCTTATAGATGAAGCCGCCTCTAAACTTAGAATTGAAATTGATTCAATGCCCGAAGAATTGGATGCCATTGAAAGAAAGGTTAAACAGCTTGAAATTGAACGTGAAGCTCTTAATCGAGAAAAAGATTCCGACTCCGCCTTACGACTTAAAGAACTCCAGGGTGAATTGATTGAACTTAAGGATACGCAAACACGATTGAAGGGACATTGGCTTCTTGAAAAAAATAAGATTCAAAAAATCCGCTCAATGAAAAGTGATATCGAAAAAGCTAAGGTTGAAGCCGACAAATTTGAACGCGAAGGTAATCTGGGGAAAGTTGCCGAAATCCGGTATGGCGTCATAAATGACTTTGAACGGAAACTGAAAAAAGAGTCTGAAGAATTATCGATTATTCAAAAAGACACTAAGATGTTGAAAGAAGAAGTTGACGCTGAAGATATCGCCGAGGTTGTAGCTAAATGGACGGGAATTCCCGTAAGCAGAATGCTCGAAAGTGAACGCCATAAATTATTACGCCTCGAAGATGAATTACATAAACGTGTAATCGGGCAGGATGATGCGGTATCGGCAATTGCAAATGCAATCAGGAGATCCCGTGCGGGTTTACAGGATGCCCATCGTCCAATAGGTTCTTTTATTTTTATCGGAACAACAGGAGTTGGTAAAACAGAATTAGCACGCGCGCTTGCTGATTTTTTATTTGATGATGAGCATGCTATGATTCGTATTGATATGAGTGAGTATATGGAAAAGTTTTCCGTATCACGACTTATAGGCGCTCCTCCCGGATATGTGGGTTATGACGAAGGGGGTCAGCTTACGGAAGCAGTTCGAAGACGACCTTACTCTGTAGTACTTCTTGATGAAATCGAGAAAGCTCACCCGGATGTATTTAATGTATTGCTTCAGGTTCTTGATGATGGACGTCTAACAGATAATCAGGGGAGAACGGTTGATTTCAAAAACACAATAATAATTATGACATCAAACCTTGGGTCGCATCTTATTCAGGATAAATTGATGACCATGAATGAAACCAATTATGAAAATATTATGGGTGAATTACGTGTTAGTCTGACTGAACTACTGCGTAAAACAATCCGCCCCGAATTCTTAAATCGTATTGATGAAATTGTTTTATTTAAGCCGCTGCTCCAGATTGAATTAATCAAGATAATTGACATTCAGCTTCAAAGAGTTGAGAAGATGTTAGAAGAGAAAAATATCGGATTCGATATTGATAATGACTCAAAAGAATTTATACTTCAGCATGGATATGATGTAACATTCGGTGCCCGTCCTCTAAAAAGAATGATTCAAAAATATATTGTAAATCCGCTTTCCGCAGAACTGCTAATGAATAAATATGAAGCAGGGGATACGATTGTAGTTCGTTATCCAGGAGCAGGGAAGTTAGAGTTTTCAAAAAAATAATT
>Ga0182027_10009804_pt1 | contig 13696 bp, 13 predicted proteins | sample 712E1DmetaG_FD_121300 | JGI IMG/M metagenome (GOLD analysis project Ga0182027, IMG submission 121300) | Permafrost microbial communities from Stordalen Mire, Sweden - 712E1D metaG (Illumina Assembly) | ecosystem: Environmental > Terrestrial > Soil > Wetlands > Permafrost | place: Sweden...
AGTGTCATGAACACCGTTAAGCCATTCGCCCGGAACCGGCTGGCCATCGGCTTGGGTGCCCACAGCCTGACTCATGGAAACGCTGCGAACTCGATTGCCTTCCCCTGCCACCTTGCTGCGGTCACCCGGACATTTGAAGATTCCCGGTGACTCCGCAAGCAGGGCCAGTTTGGAATATTGTGGATTCATCAACAGGCTGGTGTTGGTGTTATCCGTGTTGCCGGGATCGTAATCCATGTAGCCCGAAACCCAGCAGGGCAAGTATTGCCCCTTATCCACCGGCACATTCGGTGGAAAATGCTCATGGTTTTCGCCCACGTAAAGTGTGCAGGCGACCATCAACTGCCGCATATTGCTGGCGCACTGAATGCCTTGCGCACGCAGTTTGGCCTGGCCTAACGCAGGCAACAGCAACGCCGCAAGAATGGCGATGACAGCCATGACGACGAGCAATTCGATGAGCGTGAATGCCCGCCGGGAGTTTGCTGCGCCGGAAAAAATCATAACGTCCACTTTTAATGACGCGCCAGACAGCGGAATTTGTCCAGCATCAATTTGCTTTTTCATTGGCAATCCGCTAACGATAATCGACTTACAGGCTGTCACAATCAATTAAAGCCCGGCGCTGTCCGTTGCAGGCGGTTTAGATCTTCAAGCGCCAGGGGATCAGTGAGACTGCTGCCGTTGTCGAAATAGGTCGAGGTGGGCTCCGCGCTTTTCCACTTCCAGTAATCCGCATGGTTATCAGCGAAGATGAAGACGGTGCCGTGCTGGTGCCGCCAACTGGGAACATTAAGCCAGTTGTTGACATTAGTGGCGTAAAGGAAATGGCCGTCGTCGATGGTCAGATCATCCTCATCAAGGAAAGTGAGTGTTTTGGAAGGATTTTGGATCTGGGTTATCTTGTGCAACGGCTGAAATCCCCAGTCGGTGGTGTCCGCCACAGGTCCACCCATGTAGCAACTCAAGGAAAAGCTGCGGTATTTGGGAATCTTGGTGTCCTGAATAAAACCATGATCGGCCGGGCATTTGTAAACCTCCGGATTTTTCACGTAGCGAAAAAGGGAGCCGCTGGTGATGGTGGCCGGGTCTATGTCCACGACTGCATTGCCGGTGACCCATGAATTCGACGCGCTGCGGGCTATGTTGCCGGATAGTTCCCAGTCATTCAACGGCATGTTGCCATTGAAATCGCCCGTATATATCTCCCAAGCCAGGCCGAGCTGCCTTTGATTGTTGGTGCAACCGATCCGCTTGGCCGTCGCCTTGGCACTGGCCAGCGCCGGCAGCAGCAGCGCCGCGAGAATAGCAATGATGGCAATCACCACCAGCAATTCGATAAGCGTGAACGCCTGCACCCACCGCCGGCTGCCCGACCCACCCGGCGGCAACTGGTCGGGAGGATTTGATTGGTTCAGCATAATTTGCTTTTCCCAACTATATTATCGGCATTCAGCGAATGAAGTTACAATAAAAACCAGCGCAATTTATAATAGCTGGCCGTCGCGCCGGTTTTCAGTATGTCAATTCCAAGGACGCGCCCGCCGGCAAAATTTGTCCAAAGCCCTTACTAAAGTATGTCCGCCCGACCTGAAAACCGGACATTTCTTCAGCCCCTTGCCCTTCCAACCCCAGGCATTTCAATCGATGTAAAGGCATTTCCTGGAACCAAGCTTTTACAGACATAGACACTGATGTGGAACATTTGTTTCACAATTTTATCGGTGTTCCTGCACTCGAGCCCATTCCAAGCCATCGCCCAACACCCACCTATAAATGTCCGCTCAGGCCGAAATGTGACAAACAATTTTCAATTATTTTGTCACGCCCCTTTCAAATACCAAGGGGAACGTTCCGCCACCCTGCCGCCAGACGCCGGAAAGTTTGCCGTTTTCAAGTTTTCCATTAAAAGAAGCGCCGATGGCAACCCATTCCACCCGGACATTGGGCGGGGCAAACTGGACGCTGGTAGCTGGAACATCCTGCCCGCCTTGGTCGAGACTGATCATTGAGCCGGAAAATTTGCCGTCCGGCATTTTGGCGATGTTCAAAGCCAGATGGACTTTTTGGCTGGCTTGTTTGGCATCCAATGTCCCCTGCCAATGCCCCTGTAAATCGTTCGGGCTGGTGTAGGAGTAATCTTTCTGTGCCTCTATCGCCGCCGCTTGCGCCTGCCCGGATTCAGGGTTGACACGATCCAGAGTTAACGGCAACGGCTTGCCGTTCTGCGTCCAGGTTCCGGTTATTTCCCTGTCACTATCGTTCACACTGCCTTCAAACGCTCCGGGAATTCCGCTGAACTCGACCTGCAGGGCTGGTCGATGGTAGGTAACGGACGTGGCTTCGATGTTGATGGTGCCCTGGTCGGGACTATCTCCTTCCACGCGAAAAGTTCCGTTTGTCCGCTCGGCTATTTTCAAGGCCACCCGGATCGGAGTGTTTCCGTTCTTCAACGTTCCTATCCAATAGCCCTGCAGGTCGGAATCCCTCCGCGGCGCGTAATCGCTTTCGACCATTGGATCGGGAAACGCGTCCGGGAGGGCGTTCAGCTTCATGGCGAACGGCCCGGAGGCACCGCCCTGTTTCCAGGTGCCCGACATTTCCATCGTCTTCGGATCCAGGGTGGCGTCATAAGTGAAGCCGATGGCCGGTTGTTCAATGCGGATCGTAGGATAATCATAGACCAGTTTACTGACCGGAGATTCGCGCACACCTTGGTAAATATCTACCTCGACGGCGTGATAGGAGCCATTCACCTTCGATATTTTGTACATCAAAGGCGCCTTCATCTCCTCAAATTCAAAAGTGCCCGCCCAAGCACCCTGAATATCCGGTGCATTTGCCGACCGCACCGCATGAACGGTTTTGACGGCGACGATACCCGTGCCGGTCGTTAGAAGAATGACCGCGCCCGTAACAGCGGCGGTTTTCATTTTTGTCCAAGCCATAAGTTTCAATGCTCCTTTTACAAGGGTTAATGTTGAAGCTGCCGCCGCCGACCCTTTCGCGGCAGTCGCAGCCACGGTGATTGCCAAACCAACGGGCGCGGCATGAACAGAATTGGCCGAAACCGCCCCGGCGATCACTGCTGCTGAAAGTGTGACGCCGCGCTTCGTGAAAAATTTTCGCAACTTTTCCAGCGCCCGATTTACCCGCATCTTGGCGCCGTCTTCGCTTGTGTCCAGGGCCGCGCTCATGTCCCTGAAATTCCAGCCTTCAAAAAAACGGAGTGCCACGGCGTTGTGGTCCTTTTCGCCAAGCTGCGCCATCGCCATGTCCAGCAGCGGCGCGATTTGCATCCAGGCATTGGATTCCGTTTCGTTCAAAAGTGATTGCATGTAGGCCTCCTGTTCGCGGTGTTCACGTCGGCGTTGATTCTTCAGCGCGTCGGCGGCGGCATAGCGCGCCGTGCGGCAAAGCCAACCGGAGAGAATCGTCTTTGGGCCGAGTGACCCCGCCTTCCGCGCCAGAATGATAAAAACGGCCTGGGTGACTTCTTCTGCCAGATGTGGATCGTGGACCTGGCGCAGGGCGACGGAATAGACGAGATTGATGTGCCGCGACACCAAAGCGGCAAACGCCTCCTCGGAATTGCCGCGGGCATATTCCCGCACCAGGGCCATGTCATCGGTCATCATCCACCTATTACATGGACGCCGATGCGAAAAAGTAACGGATTATTTTGGGAAAATTGTCTCCGGCTGCTATGGCGCTTTTTCGACCACGAGCATTTTGATGGGCATATTCGTCGGAATCAGTTCGAGACCAAGTGGGTCTAGCGCTTGGTTCAAACTATCCAAATCCCGGCTTTCCAAGTCGGTTTGGCTGCAATTCAAATCAAAATCGAAATGATTTGTGACACTGGTCTCATCAACAACGGGAATGTTTGCCAAAGCTTCTGTCTCGCTGGCTAATGCATGCAAGGACTCATTTTGAAACTCAAGCCGATTTCCAAAATCCTTCCACAACATATACTCTCCATTTGAACGGCGTGTGCTGAGCTTCAGACCCGGTGCAGAGGGAGATTTTACTTTTAAAACCATAACATTCGCGTCGCGTATTTCAACTTTAGACCCCGAATTTTCGCTTTAGTTCTTGTTGCAAAGCCTCTGGATTTCCATCTGGCAAGCTGGCAATATAATCATACCTGCCTTTCGGCAATTCAACCGAAAGAATTGTCCTTGCTGAACTGCTACCGTAAGCCGCCGCTATAACCTCTTGAGCCCGCACTCCCGTTCCCATGATTTTGTTATCACTTGAGCCCCCGGCGAAATTGGTGAATTTGCTGGGGAGAATCCTGACTTGCGGCGGTTGTTGGTCCAAGAGACTGCTATCAAACAAACCTTCTTGAGCTTGCCACGGATAAGCCCTGTGTTCCTGAATTTCTTTGACGGTGATAGTGGTGGTTCCGGCGGCGAGTAAAATTCCAACGCCCGTTACAATTGCTGTCTTTGCTTTTGTCCATGCCATAATTTTTAATGTGGTTTTGATGAGGGTTGGCATTGAACCGCTGCCGGCAGCGCCTTTCAAAGCCGCGGTGGCCGCGATTTTTGAACCCAACTCCACCGGCGCAGCCTGCACGACCTGAGTCCCAATCGAAGCGAGCAGCGCGGTGGTGGAAACCTGCACCCCCCGCCGGACGAAATAGTCGCGAAGCTTGCTCGTGGCGCGGTTGACCCGTTTTTGCGCGGCATCTTCCCGCAAGCCGAGCGCGACCGCCACTTCGCGGACGGTGTGATTTTCAAAAAAACGCAGCACGACGGCATCGCGTTCCTTTTGCCCGAGCCGCGCCATGGCTTCCTCCAATAGCGGACCCAACCGACGCCAAGAAACGTCCGGTTCCGATTGTTCAGAGAATTGCATAAAAGCCTCCTGTTCGTGACGCTGACGCCGCAGGGCGGCCCGGTGGAAGTTGGCCGCCGTGAGTCGCGCGGTTTGATAAAGCCAGCCGGACAGAATGGTTCCCCGGCGAAGGCTGCCCGCTTTTTTGGCCAGGATGATGAAGACGGCCTGCGCGACTTCCTCGGCTTCGTGCGCATTGCCGAGCCGGCGCAACGCCGCCGAGTAAACCAGATTCACGTGCCGCCCGACCAGCGTGGCAAACGCCGCCCCGGAACCATTCGCTGCAAAGTCCCGCAACAAATCCATGTCATCGACCTGCATTTTCCCCATTATGTCCGCCGGGACGGCAAAAGCGGACATTCTTTTTGCGCGGACAAGCAGTCCCATTCAGCGTCCGTTTAGAAAATCATTGAGTTTTATACGGCACAATGACGCCAGCTGTAGCGCGTTGCAGAGCTTTGGGCGGCAGGAGTTGGAGGGCTTCATCCACCCGCCAATGCGCGGGATCAGACTTGTCGAATGCACCCAAAAGCAGGAATTGGTCGCTGGCCTCGCCCCCAAATTGCCGTGTCGTGTTGTTGAAAACGATGTAGTCCGTTGGACCATGGAAAATGCTGTTCATGTCATTCAGCGCCTCTGGAGATACCGTCCCGTAGATGACAAGCCGGTTTTGAGGGTTGACCGGATTGGGACAGACAAAGATGGCCCCCATATCGCGTCCCTGGCATTTCTTGTTGCCTACAACGATGCCATCGTCCTCGAAGATGATGGGCAATTGATCGCGCACCCGCTGGAAAAAGCTGTGATTTTCCGGTGATCCATAGATGTAAATCGTCCGGGTCTGAATATCCGTTTCCGAAAGCTCACGATCACTTTTAATGGCATTAGCGGGATCAAGGTCTTTGCGAAACCGCTTCAAAACAAACTCAAGGTAACGATGGGTGGTCTCATCCCCATCCGGGTAGGTGTAGATGGCGTTGGGAAGGTCATGGGCCTTGTTAATTCCGCCGGTGAAAATCCGGGGGAACTGGTTGATTTTCGCCATGGTCTCCGAAGAATGATTCCCACTCCCGCGCCCGATTCCGAAGGCGCCGGTTTTGATCACGATTGCGGTGGTGCCGGAGGCCGCGATGGCGGCAGCGACGGCAACAGCTGCGGTTTTTGCTTTTGTCCATGCCATAATTTTCAATGCTCCTTTGATGAGGGTTAATGTTGAACCGCTGATGGCTGCGCCCTTCGTGACCGCAACGGCAGTCACAGATTTTGCCAGTGCCACTGGTGCGGCCTGAACGGAGTTGGCGGAAATTGCCCCGGCAATAATGGCCGTCGTCGGACTGACACCGCGTTTGGTGAAAAATTTTCGCAGTTTCTCCAGCGCGCGATTCACACGCATCTTCGCTGCATCTTCACTCGCGCCCAGCGCCGCGCCGACTTCACCCAGGGTCTTGCTTTCAAAAAATCGCAGCACGATGGCATTGCGATCGCACTCGCCGAGTTTGGAAATCGCTTCGTCCAAAACCGGCGCGATTTGCAACCACGCTTCCGATTCAGATTCGTTCAAAGTGGATTGCATGAATGCCTCCTGTTCGCGTTTCTGCCGGCGGATTTCAGTTCGCAAAAAGTTCGACGCTGTCAGCCGCGCAGTTTGGTAAAGCCAGCCGGAAAGAATCGTTTGTTTGGATAAACCCCGTGCTTTCTTCGCCAGTATGATGAAAACGGCCTGGGTGATTTCCTCGGCGGCATGCGTGTTGCCAACGCTGCGCAAGGCAACCGAATAGACAAGGTTCACGTGCCGCTCAACAAGTGTGGCGAAGGCAGATTCGGAATTGTCTTCGGCATATTGCTGCAGCAACGTGATGTCATCCAATTCCGGCATTCACTTATAAATGTCCGCCGATGCGAAAAAGGGAACAAAAAAATTCAATCCATCGTAGGAGCCGAGATGACAAGGCTCATTTCAAATCCAGAATTCGGAATTCAGTCAGAGACTCCTTACGTCGTCTCCTACAACTTTTTCGCTGTGATGCCGAGCGGTTCGATATGCACGAGCACGTCGTTGACGGCAGGCATCGTGTTGCGGATTTTGTCCTTCACGTCATGGGCGATTTCATGCGAGTGCAACACGGTCATTTGCGGATCCACTTCCACGTGCATGTCCACGAAATATTGATAGCCCACCTTGCGGACGATGCATTTTTCCACGCCACCCACACCGGGTGTAGCTGCCGCAATCCGGCGGATCTGGTCAATAACTTCACGGCTGGGCGCGGTATCCATAAGCTCGTTCAACGCCGGACGGAGCAAACGCCAGCTATTCCATGCGATGATCCCTGCCGCCGCAATTGCCGCCACGTCGTCAGCAGCTTCAAAACCCTTGCCGCCGATGAGCGCCACACTGATGCCAACGCCAGCAGCCACGGACGTGATGGCGTCGCTGCGATGATGCCAGGCGTCCGTACGCACGGCGGAGCTATCCACCGCCTTGCCTTCGCGCGAAACAAATCGAAACAAGCCTTCCTTCACGACCACGACCACCACCAGCACGATGAGTGTGAACGGCGCGGGCGACAGGTGCGGTTTTGTGATTTCGCCAAACGCCGTGATGGCAATCCACAGCGCCGCCCCCAACAACATCGCGGCAACGATGGCAGAGGCGATGGGTTCGGCTTTACCATGGCCATAAGGATGATCTTCGTCCGGGGGCACAGCCGCAATCACCAGTCCACGCCACACGATGAGCGAACTGAAAATATCGGCGAAGGATTCGACGGCATCAGCGACGAGTGCATGCGAATGACCAACAATGCCAGCCGCGAGTTTTGTGCCTGACAACACGACATTGACAGCCATTCCCCAGAAGGTGGCGCGCAAGCCGCGTTGAAGGCGATTCAATGGCATGGGGAAATGTCGAATTTCAAATGGCCAGTGTCGAATTCAAAATTCTCGTGATGGGAGAGACGGCATGTTGCCGTCCCTAAATTGGGGACTTATAGACAACGTTACCCTAACCGCAAGCCGGAAAAGGCTGGATTAGGCCGGAATAAGCCGGAAATCAATGGGTTAGGGGGTGGCTTGTGAGGGCTTGGCTTCGGCGGGTTTGGGGTATTGTATCCACTCTGGTTCTTCATCTAAAAAGAGGATACGAAGAGGAATGCCTGCCCCGTTCGTCCAGTCCAGCAACCTGCCTAGGAATGGCATTCCGCTATCTAGGGGTATCAGCCAGACATTTTCGTGTATCACTTGTATTTCTTCGGTTGGCCGTATGTGACTTCGGAAATTATACAAAAACTCTCTCCATATCCTTTCTGGTTGGTCAATGGCGGAAGATTTCGGCGGTTCGGCAATCACAAGGGCAAACTTCGCATTCTTTGAAAACTCATTCATGGCCGCCAGAAGACGCCAAAAATCAAGGGTTGTCAAATGACTAAAACAACAAACCTAAATCACTTTTTAGGCGGGGCTGGTTGGCTTGGCGCGGGCTTTGGTGGTTGGCTTGGGGTGAAGCTTTTCTCTGGGGTGTGGTGTGTGCCTTGTATATCTCCAATGACTGTTCTTTTGATCCCTATAATTGGCTGCGTGGCAGGAACAAATGGCTGCGTCGGAACGTGCTGTGTTTCCGTTATAAGTTTGGCTGGCGCGGTGCTTGGCGCTGCTTTTGTTGCGGGGATAAAGGGCTGTGTCGGAGTATGCGCTGTTCGCGTCATGCGCTCGGCTGGTGCTGCACTTGGCTTTGATACTGGCGTATTTTTTGGAGGATTCATATGATTAAAAATATGGAACATGATGAGTTTCTAGCCAAGTTAAAAGAACTGATTTGCTACGCTGATTGGCACCACCGTTATTACACACAAAGAGCCAGAAAATATAAACGCATTGATTACTGGCTTAAAACCATACTTGGACTTATTGCGGTTCTCGGCGCACTAATGGCTGGAACCGACCACTACCGAGTTTTGGGTGCATCTTTGGCTGGCGGTTGCGCGTTTTTATTAGCCAGCGTTTTGCCTAACTTCCGTTGGGATGCCATCGTATCAGGACTTAAAGAGGAACAAGAGGAATGGACTAGAATTTTTCAAGGTTACGATGGTGTGCTTAACATGATGAAAATTTCAGACCGAGATGAAATTTTATCGCGTGAATTTCAAAAGGTGGAAGAACTTAAAAAAGCCGCAGAATTAAACGATAGAAATTTGCCAGAAGATAAAAAACTTCTGAAAGAATTAGAGGCAGAAGTGCGAAAATACTACAAATTAGACGGTGAAAAATAGTTCATTTTGACACTTGACAACCCTAACGATTTAGGGTAATTTTATTACAGAATGAAAACAGAATTTGAGTTCAAAACACTGACAGAGTTCACAGATTATTTCCGTGACGAAGCGACGTGCGTAAAGCACTACACCGAGATTCGCTTTGGCAACGGCAAGTATTGCCCCCATTGCGGCCACACGGAGATTTACACGTTCAAGGATGGTAAGCGGTATCGTTGCGCGAAGTGCAAACAGGACTTCACAATCAAGACCGGCACGGTGTTTGGCGAAAGCAAATTGCCGCTCCGTAAATGGTTCATCGCCATTTACCTGCTTTCCACAACCAGCAAGGGCATGTCATCGGTTCAAGTTGCCAAGCATATTGGCGTGTGCCAAAAGACGGCGTGGTTCATGTCGCATCGGATTCGTGAGGCGCACAAGCAAAACAAGGGGCAGCTTTTCGGCACGATTGAAGCAGACGAAACTTTTATCGGCGGCCTGTCCAAAAATATGCACAAGGCGAAACGTGCAAAGGCCATCAAGGGGACTGGCGGAATGGGCAAGACTCCGTTGGTTGGCATCATGCAGCGCGGCGGGGATGTTCAAGTCAAGGTGTCAGACCAAGTGACCCGCGCAATTCTAATTCCGAATATCGCCGCCAATGTTCAAAAAGGCTCGACCGTTTATACGGATGAAAATTTCTGCTACAATGGTTTGCATGGCTTTGGATTCACTCACAATCGCGTTGAACACGGCAAAAAGGAATACGTCAGAGGCGATTGCCACACGAACGGCATTGAATCGTTTTGGGCTTTGTTCAAACGCGGTTATCACGGAGTCTATCATCATATGAGCCGGAAACACATGCAGCGTTACGTCAATGAATTTACGTTTCGTTTCAATCATCGCGCCAGCGAAATGCAGAGTGTGTTTTCAGACGTGGTTGCAAAAGTTGCCAAAAGCACAAAACTTCCTTACAAGGAATTAACCGCATGAATCAGCTATATTACGGCGAAAACCTCCAAGTCCTTCGTGAGCATATCGCGGATGAATCCGTTGACCTTATTTATCTCGACCCGCCGTTCAATTCCAAGCGTGACTACAATCTCCTGTTTAAGTCGCCGAAAGGACAGACCAGTGAGGCGCAGATTGAAGCATTCGAGGATACATGGCATTGGAACGAACAGGCCGAGCGTGAGTTTGATGAACTTCTTCATCAATCCAATACTGACGTTTCCGAAATAATGAAATCGTTTCGCGGCTTTCTTGGCGAAAACGACATGATGGCTTACCTCACCATGATGGCCAATCGTTTGATAGAACTTTGCCGAGTCCTCAAATCCACCGGCTCACTTTATCTCCATTGCGATCCGACCGCCTCACACTATCTAAAAATCGTTCTCGATGGAGTGATGGGAAAAGAAAACTTCCGTAATGAAATAGTTTGGCGTCGTTCGCACCCAAAAGGACTCGCATTTACGCGCTTTGCAAATAACCACGACGTAATCTTTGCTTACGGAAAAAGCCGTGACAAAACGATATGGAATCCGAGCTACACAAAACAAGACCCAGACAAAGCCGATGAACAATACAGCTTAACCGATGAGGGCGGTCGCAAGTATCAACTCACTTCGTTGCTAAATCCAAATCCTGACAGACCGAATTTAACTTATGAGTTCAAAGGCGTAACGAAAGTTTGGAGATGGACAAAAGAACGTATGCTCGAAGCTGACGCCAAAGGTTTGATTGTTGTTCCGAGGGGCGGCAAAGGCATTCCAAGATTCAAGCGTTACTTTGATGAGCAAGAAGGAATTCCAGTGAGTGATTTTTGGGACGACATTGAAATTGCATTGGGCGGCGAATCGCTTGGCTACCCGACGCAAAAGCCTTTGGCTTTGTTGGGGCGCATAATTTCTGCCAGCAGCAATGAAGGCGATGTGGTGCTTGACCCGTTCTGTGGTTGTGGCACTGCCGTTCATGCCGCGCAAAAGCTCAATCGCAAGTGGATTGGGATAGACATTACTTGCCTCGCAATCTCGCTTATTGAATCTCGACTAAAAAAATCCTTTCCTGAAAATTTTGGAGAGGAAGAACAGCGAAGGCTTCAATACGAAGTTCACGGCACGCCGAAAGATTTGGAGTCAGCCCGCGATTTAGCGAAGCGGGACAAGTATCAATTTCAATGGTGGGCGGTATCGCTCGTTGAAGCGCAACCGTTTCAAGGCAAGAAAAAGGGTGCGGACACGGGCATTGACGGCATCAAGTTTTTCAGCATTTACGAAACGGATGCGAAGATGAATCCGTTAAAAAAAGTTACCTATAAAAAAACCGGCAAGATAGTTGTCAGTGTGAAAGGTGGTGAACACCTAAAGGCTGATGACATTCGTGCGCTCAATCATGTGCGCGAACGCGAAGGCGCAGAGATTGCGCTATTTATCTCACTTGAAGAAACGAGCAACGGCATGAAAGCTGATGCCGCTAGTGCTGGTTTTTACGAAAGTCCAAACGGCAAGAAATTTAGCCGAGTGCAATTACTGACGATTGAAGGTTTATTGAACAAAAGTCAGCGTGCCGAACATCCTGATTACGAACCCGACTTGAATTTGAAGAGGGCAAAAATGGAATCTAATGTCGAGCAGGAAGGCTTAAAATTATGAGCAGACCGCAAAAAATAATCCCGCCAATCAAAGGCAGTTTCAATAGCATCCTGACATCGGTTGCAATGGGAAGCGGTGTGGGGAAGCGTGCGGCATTGAAGCTCGCTAGAGGAAAAGCGGCACAGCAGAACATTGTGAAGGCATCGCAGCCAACGCCGAAAAAACCTTAAAGTTAATGAAGGCAAATCAAACCAAATCAAGCCATTTCAAGGGTAACATTGTCTATAAGTCCCCTAAATTGGGGTCGGCGGCACGCCGACCCTCCCAACTAAATCATGTGGCAAAACATTCCGTCGCGGAGTTTCGGTTCAAACCATGTGCTTTTGGGCGGCATGATGCCACCGGCGTCCGCAATGGCCATCAGGTCCTCGATGCCCGTCGGGAACATCGAAAACGCACAGGCGTATTCACCGCTGTTCACCAATTTTTCCAGTTCCGCCGTACCGCGAATGCCGCCGACAAAGTCAATACGCCCACTTGTGCGAGGGTCGTCAATGCCGAAAATCGGCGTGAAAATATTTTTTTGCAACAGCATCACATCCAGATTTTCAATCGCGTCTTTCGGCAATACTTTCGGCTGTAACGAAAGTGTCTGCCATTGACCTCGAAAATAAAACCCGAGTTCGTATTTCCGTTTTGGCGTCGCGTTTCCGTTTTTTGAAATCACAAAAAAAGTTTCCAGTTTTTTAAGGATTTGCTCCGGTGTCCTGCCGTTCAAATCCTTCAGCACACGGTTGTAAGGCAGAATCTGCAGTTGGTTATGCGGGAAAATGACTGCCAGAAATTGTCCGCTATGCCCCGCGCCTTTGCGCTTTTGAAAAATGCGCGCCGCCGCCGCACTACGATGATGACCGTCAGCAATGTAAAGAAATGGGGTTTTCTCGAACTGCGCCTGAATGAACTGGATGCCTACCGCATCGTCAATCGTCCATGCTGTATGCTGCACGCCGTCTTTGGCTGTAAAATCCGTTCCGGGTTTCCCTGCAATTTTCTTCGCAATGAATTCGTCCAGCGTGGAGCAGGCGCGATAAGTCAGAAATGCCGGACCGGTCTGGGAATTGAGCGTTTCAATATGGCGCAATCGGCCGTCTTCCTTGTCGGGCCGGGTCAGCTCGTGCCGTTTAATAACGCCACTGAGATATTCCCCGCAACTCGCCGCGGCGACCAGCCCGACCTGGCTGTGTTGCCCCATAATCTGCCGGTAAAGATAAAAACACGGCTGCGCGTCCTGCTTCAGCGCGCCGTCACGGATGAGTCTCTCAAAATTTTCTTTGCCTTTCGCGTAGACTTCCGGCGCATAAACATCCGTGCCCGGAGGCAAATCAATCTCCGGTTTGCTGACATGCAGAAAGCTCAACGGATTGCCAGCGGCGATTTCGCGCGCTTCATCCGACGACATCACATCGTAAGGCAATTCACAGATTCGTGAAGCCAGTTTCGGTCGGGGCCGCAGTGCGGCAAATGGTTTTACAGCAGCCATTAAACGGCGTGAAGATATGGGTGATTTTGGTTCGAGGCACGCCGAAACTGCCGAAATAGTGCTTGCAACTGCAAAGCCGGCTGCTAGTCTCCACAACCCTTTATTTGAAACTTTTATGACGCAAATTTGTGAATTAACCGGCAAACGCCCGATGAAAGGCAGCATCATCTGGCGCAGTGGTAAACCGAAGAAGCAGGGCGGTATTGGCACGCACATCACAGCCATTACCAAGCGCCGTTTCATGCCGAATTTGCAGCGCGTGAAGGCGCTGTTGCCCAATGGCGAAGTGCGCTACATCCTCGCTTCCGCCAGCGCAATTAAACAAGGCCTCGTCGTCAAGGCGCCCAAGCGGAATTGGAAGAAACCCGAGCCGGCCAAAGCCTGATTTGCTCCCCGCAAGATCGTCAAATGTTGAAACCGATTAGTGCGACACTGGCGGCGTTGATGATTGTTTCCATTTCTGCAAA
>Ga0182027_10009805_pt1 | contig 13694 bp, 9 predicted proteins | sample 712E1DmetaG_FD_121300 | JGI IMG/M metagenome (GOLD analysis project Ga0182027, IMG submission 121300) | Permafrost microbial communities from Stordalen Mire, Sweden - 712E1D metaG (Illumina Assembly) | ecosystem: Environmental > Terrestrial > Soil > Wetlands > Permafrost | place: Sweden...
AAACGGCTTGCGCAACGCCTCCAGCATCCTGGCCGAGGCCACATCCTGTCCGAACTCCACCCCCTCGCAACCGGCCTGCTTCATTGCACGCGCCAGTTCCACATCGAAACCTGTCGGGTTACAAAAGGCCGACCAGCGGACCGGCAGCCGGCGGCGGCTCAACTCGCGGCAGATGGCCAGGGCGTGCTCGCACGGGTCGTTAAAAACACTGTCCACGAAAAAGAAATGGCGCACTTTCGACCGGACGGCTACTTCTTCAATTTCACGGACCACCGCTTCCGGCGAACGCAGGCGATAACGCCGCCCCTCCAATTGGGGGTAGATGCAATAGATGCATTGGAACGGGCACCCGCGCTTGGTTTGGACACTGACGAACCCGCCTGCCTTCACGTACGCCGCGTAGTTGCACAGTTCGTGGGCTGGGAGCGGCAGTTCACTCAACTGTGCAACAGGGGGCGCGGAGAGGGTCGAAAGCAGCACGTCGCTTTTGGGCGCGGTAATTACACCGCCAATTCCATCGAGAGAACGTCCGGCTTCCAAACGCGCGAGCACCTCCGGAAAAGCGTGTTCGCCTTCGCCAATCACGCCACAAGTGGCTTTGAGTCGGGTCATCCAGCCGTGGGGCGAAACGGAAAAGCCGCTTCCACCAAGGATCAATGGCCCTTGAAAGCAATCCCGCACTGTTTCGGCCAGCTCGCGCACCTCGGCAAAGTACAGCTTCGGCGCGAACGCCCAGCAATTGTCGAGATTGCGGATGCCGAACGCCACGGCCTGGTATTCGCGCTTTCCCAACGCCTGACGCAGCTCCTTTTGCGGCGATGAGGCCAGCCCCAAATCCAAAAAATCCACGGCATGGCCGGCGGCGCGGGCGGCGGCGGCCACGCACAATGTTCCCAGCGGCGCCACCGGGTAGGGAGAACGTTCCCGGTTTGTGGCCACCAGGAGCACGTTCATGACAAATCCTCCTCCAACAGGGCGGAGCGCAAGCCCTGTTCCAGCGCATCCACCTCGGACGCGCCCAGGCAATCATCCACCCACGAAAGCAGGACGGAGAGCTGTCCGCTGAAATTCCAGAACACCACGGTCAACCCCGGCGGCCACCAGGTCGGCACCAGATGCTCAACCGAGCGGATCCGTCCGCCCAGCATCTCGGTCATTCCGGCGCAGGTCTCGCCCGAATCTGAAAAACAGAAGGTGGCGAACTTGCCGCGGGTGGGCTGTCCCAGGTGGTGAATATAATAATTCAGCGGCAGTGGCTTGAACATTTCCAGCGCCGCCATGCACGACTCCGGAAACCGGGTGCGGATCTGGTCCATCATCTGGCGGGTCAGTTCGCTGATGATGCTGGCCAGACTGCCGGCCTGTTTGGGTTCGATGCGGAAGAACAGGATGGAGAGATGGTTTGAGAAAATGGGGCCCATGGCGCCGCGCCGGCGGGTGTCATGCGCCACGGGGATCAAATAGGCCCCGTCGCGATTACCGCGCCGGGTGGCGATGGTGTGCAACGCCCGGAGTGTGCCGGCGAGAAGGAAGTGACTGCGCCGGAACCCGGCGTTGAGATGCTCGCAGCGCTCCGCGATGCGCGCCGTATCCTCCACGCCGAAGGTCACGATGCGGGACTGATTGCGATGCGGGCCAGCCGGGCGTTTTTCCGGCAGCAGCGAAAAAAGCGGTTCGCTCCCGGACTTGCGAAGCCAATCCAACGAACCGCGCGCCAGCTTCACATTGGCCCACCATTCGGCCAGGGTCCCGCCTCGTTGTTTGGGATGGATCAGGTCTTCGAGGGAGGGCGCCCCGTTCCCACCGTTGCCGTCGTTCAGGTGCAGCCAGATCAATTCCGCGCCGCGCGCATCCATCAACGCATGGTTCCAGGACAAGACCAAGTGCCGGGTTTCGTCGGCGTGTCGCACCAGATCAAACGCCAGTCCCGGCCCCCGGCTGGCGTGCAGGTCGCGTTCGAGAACCGCCGGCGGCAGCACGCCAGACTCGTGCCCATTGCCATTCGGGTGATTGTGTTCGAAAAATATTGGCTTGGACTGCGACGACGTACGCCAGAGCGGGGGGAAGACCGGCAGCGGACGACTGAGACGCACACGAGCCAGCCAGTCCAGAACCGGCGAAGTTTCCACGCGCCGGCGCAGACGGTCCACGTCCAAACCGTCCTCCAGCCGGAGGGCCACACGGCAGACGTAACCCGGCAGCCCGGCCCGCCGCAGCTTGTGGTCCTGGCCGTGCATGTAGTAGTCACCGGCGGCCAATCGAATCTGGCGGGGCACGTCAGGCATGAGCAGTGTCCACCCCAGCGCTCAGGGTGAAGCGGGTTGGGTGCCGGCCAGTTCAGCGATGCAGTTGGCCAGTGAAGCCACGGAAGCCAGGTTTTTACCCGTCAAGTGGGAATCCGGCACGCTGACGCCGAAGCTGCGCTCGCAAAAGAGCAGCAACTCGACCAGCGCAAACGAATCAATGCCGGCCTTGGCCAGCGGGCTGTTTTCATCAAAATCCACTCCGTCGGCTACATAGTTCTTCCGGGCAAACTGACACAGTTGCCCGGCAATGGTCTTGGGATCCTGCTGTAAAGTCATACCTCAATCCGGACGGTGACAAAGCGGCGATCTGTTCCGATCGCCGGAGAAAATAATTTTGTCTCTGCTCATGGCCGAAATTATGACCCGTGCCGGGAGACGGCGTCAAGCACGGAAGCTCGGAGAGGTCAAAACCCGTCAAAATTATTTTGCACTTGTTCGGTCCGGGCCATCCGGCGCTAAAAATGTAATAGCTTGACGGGCATGTTTTGCACAAAACCTTTCTTGAATCAGTCTGGCATTGGTGATTGAATCGCCAGCATCAGTTAAAAATAAAGACCAGAAAACACACAACAAATTAATTTGCGTAGCTTCGGCTGCTGTCTGCAACGAAACGGGAAATTTCAACTTCAAAGACAGCGTTTGAAGGCACGCCCAAACCGGGCGTGTCCGAAAGCGTTCTTTGAAGGGCATTCCCGTGCCCGTTGTGGAGCGTGAGTAAGTCACGCCCATTGTTTTTGGTAGTCAAGTGGCGCAAGGAACGAAAAACCATGAAAGCCATAAAATATTTCTCCCTTATCGCGTTTGAAATTCTTCTGCTGGCTACTTCAACCAACGCGCAGTTCCGGCTGATCAACGGCAAGGTTTACAGTCTCACTGATTCACAGGCCGGTTGGACGGTATTTCACGACAACCTTCGCGTGCGCGGGTTTTACGAAAATGACGTCATCTGTTGGAGCTACCGGGATGAGCCATTGCCGGACACTTACTGGTACGTGGCCAACCGCCAGGTGGCGGAACACCACAGCGAACGCGTGTGGGGTCAGAAAATCGTGCTGCGAAATTATCCAAACGCACACCTTTTAAATATTGGCGACGACATTACTCCGCCTGTTGTCGCCATGCGGGCGGGGGATGCCAACGTCACCTCCAGTGAGAGGGGAGTTTGGCGCACATATTACAGCAACAATTCGGGACGTGCATCGCGCTCCTCAACATCTGGTGGCATTGAGGAAAACGTTCTGCTTTTTGATATGGGCGCTCCCTATCAGCCACAATTGACGCCCGAACAAATTGCCGCCGAGAAGAAAAACCAGTCGAAGCAGGATGTGAAATCATTTCACTGGCTGCAAAAGCAAGCAACCAATGGCGATGCCTCGGCGCAATGCAGTCTGGGTCAGCGTTACCTGACTGGCCGTGGAACGGAGACGAATCGGGAGGCAGCAATCTATTGGCTCAAGCAGGCGACGGCGCAGGGACATGAAGAGTCGTCAAACATTTTGTGGCGCTTAGAAAATCCGGTGACGAATTCGGTCTCGGATAATTAAAGCCGCACCAGAGGCCGGCGCTCCGGAAAAAACTCCATATCTTCGTAACTTGGTTGTTCAAGTGCGCCCATCAAAACCCATCAAAATTATTCTGCACTTGTTCGGCCCGGGCCATCCGGCGCTGGGAGAAATTGATGACCCACGAGGCAATGCTTGCCTGGGTCAGCGGCAGGGGCAGACGCGACACCATGGACGGCAGGCTGTAAAAATCCCGGTACAGCCGGCGAATGTCGTTTTCCATGGACCCGGCCGTTCCGTACGGCGGCCGGATGTAGCAAATCTGCCCCGGCCAGCGGTCAATTTCCTGGTCATTGAGAATCCGGTCTTCGCTTCGCATCCGGTCGTAGAGCGGCGTGCCTTTCACCGGCGTAAGAATGTTGAAGTAGGCCACCGGGGCCTTGTGTTCCTGAAGGAACTTGAGCGTGGCGTCGAAGGCATTCCCGGTTTCGCCGTCCCAGCCGAAAATGAAATTCAGGGAATAGCTGATGCCGCGGCGGCGGAGGCCAGCCAGCATTTCGTCGTATTTGGCAACCTTGTTAAACCGCTTGTTCATGCCATCGAGCGTGCCGGCGTTGATGCTCTCCATGCCGATGTTCACGTGCAACAGGCCGCTCCGCTGGGCCAGGTCCATGAAGGACGCGTCGTTGCAGAGATACGATGACCAGAGCGCCGACCAGCGCAACCGGAGCGGGATCATCGCCTCCATCAATTCCATTGCGTGGCTCCGCTTGCCGCCAAAATTGCTGTCGCCGAAAAAAATGCTGCGCGAGCGGCAATGCCGGATTTCGGCAATGACCTCCGGCACGGGCCGGCAACGGTAGTGTTCGCCCAGCAAAAACCGTTCGGAGCAAAATTCACAGTGGAACGGGCAGCCCCGCGATGAGGTGACGGCAAAGGTCCGGAACGGACGGTACCGCCGCAGGTCCAGCAGGTCGTAACGCGGCAGCGGCAGGCCGGCCAAATCCGGCAGCGGTTCGGCCCGGTACAACCGGTTCAACCGCCCGCCACGGGCGTCCTCCAACATGCGCGGCCAGATGGACTCGCCTTCGCCGATGCCAACCGCGTCGCAATGCTCCGCTGCTTCGTCCGCGTGGAAAAAGGTGTGCGGGCCGCCCAGGATGACGGGAACTCCGCGCCGGCGAAATTCGTCCGCGATATCGTAGGCGCGGAACGAGTTGAGCGTGGAGGAGCTGATGGCGACGAGATCGAAACTTTTGTCAAACGGGACCGCGTCCAGTTGTTCGTCCAGAAGCGTGACGTTCCAGTCCGCCGGGGTCAGGGCCGCGAGATAAGGCAGGGTCAACGGCACTACGCTCCGGTGGCGGGCCTTGAACACGGCGCGATCCGCCTTGGAGCGATAATAGGACGGCTGGATGATGAGAAGTTTGTGGCTCATGCCCGATCTGGCATCGCTCCTGTACTTGATGTTATTATCGTTTGGCGGGCTTTGCAATTCCGCAGCCCCGTCTGACTCAGACTCGCTCAGGTGCCGTCAGGGAGCAAGCCGGAAAACGCCGGAGTGGAATGACGAATGACGCTTCCTCGACAGTTTTAGTGGAATGAGTGTTTACGCCCGCCCTCACCTTTTATCCTCTCCCCCAAGAGAGGAAATGGCTTTCGATTGCTTCTGGTTTTGCGGATGAGCGTCCAGCCAATCCCGTCGGATAAATTTTTAAAGGAGTGGCGAACGATTCCCCCTCTCCCGGGGAAGAGGGCCGGGGCGAGGGCGGATGTTATCTTCGCATCCATGCTATCGTGGCTGACCGCTGTCCGCTAATCTGCTTGCTTCGCTGCGGTTTTCTGGAAGAGTTATGCCGCATGGAAACGCCTGAAACACACCAAACCGCCACCAGCATTCCGCGCCCGCCGCTGAAGGAAGTGTCGCTGAAAATCGTCATTCTGGTTTTGTTGGGAGTGCTTTTGGGTTTGGGCCATGGCTGGGCGGCAACCCGGCTCTACAGCCCCACGCGGATCGCCGGCTTCCACACCGGCGTGGTGGAAGGGGCCTTGATGCCCGCGGCCATGCCGTCCCTGCTGATGGGGAAGGACCTCCCAATTTACGCGCCGAACAACACCGGACGGGGCTACAATATCGGCTTTCTTTTGGGCATCAATATGTGCGGCACGGTGTTCTTTGGCGTCGCCTTCTGGCGGCCGCGAAAACGGTGACGTCAGAAATGAGGAATGCGGAGTAAATGGAGCAGCCGTCATTACTATTACTTTGAGCTTCCGCATTCCCCACTCCGCACTCTCAGTATAGCCCGCCGCGAAAAATCTCGATCACTTTCACCCTGCCCCCCGCCCAGTAACAGGTCGGCGGAAAATTAAACCTCCTGGCCGCCCGGTCGTAAAAAAGTTTGACCGGATGCGCCGGCAGGTTCGGATCGTAGGCATCAAACTGGATTTCTCCTTCCGACTCGGAGAGTCCAAACAACACGATTCCGTGGTTGATGGTGATGCGGGGAAACCGGAATAGATGCACGATGGGCGCCGCGCCTTCGCGCACGCGTTGCGCCAGTTGCCCGGCCATCTGTTCCTGGTGCCACGCCGGGACCATGAAAACCATGCGCCAGTGGCTGCGCACAAAATAGGATTGCCACGGCCCACCGCATTCCGCCTTCAACAGCGGTTCCCGGGCCTGGCTGAAGGCCCGCAGACCGTCGTAGCCGGGAATCACGATCCGTTCCGATTCTGCGCCCGCCCGGCGGGGATTGCGCGCGACAACCTGGCGGATGAGCCGGCGACAGGTTTCCGCATCCGCCACAGGCCGGCCCGGTTCGAAGCGGGCATGATAAAAAAATTGCCGCGCCGACCTGACCATCACGAAACAGCGATGGGTATAAACGGGGGGCGGATCACAGGGAGAAACACTCATTGCCCCCGTTGCCGGATCGAAGCGATACTGCCAGACCAGCTCGTTGGCGAAAACAAAAGTGTCCCGCTCGAACTGGAACGAGCGGGCACCGTGATCTGGCGGCGATCCCATTATGCCGGGCCGGAGACTATTGCACGTTGGCGGTGCGCTTGAAGAAATAGGCCAGGTCGCGGGCGAGGATGCGGATGTCTTCACGCTGGATGTCTTCGCTGCTTACCGTGCCTCTGCTGAACCTGGCTTCGGCGGTCGAACCGCTGCGTTTGATTTCATAAACACACACGAGCTTGTCGCCATCGTAAATCTGGCCGCGCACCTTGATCACGGGCTGGCCGCCGCCCATGGCGCCGGCAAAGTACCGCGCGGCGCCTCCACCCTTGGAGTATTCGATGATGGTGCTGTCCAGCTTGAGCGTCTTGGCGCCAGCCTTCACCTCGTCGCTCTTGGTCGTCACCGTGGTAAACAGCTTCGTGTCGCGGAACTGCTCCGCCAACTGCTCAGGCAGGACCTGCATGGCCATGGCGCGTATATCAACCTCGTTGTCGCGTTCGGTGGCGGCGAACACAATGGGCATGAGGTAAAGCGTTTGATAGCCCTTAAAGTCGAAGCCGTCCGCCAGCCAGACGCCCTGAATGTTCTGGTCCTTGTGCAATTTGACACCGTCCGGCAACGGCGGCACTTTGTGCTTTATTTCCTTTGGCTGCGGTTGCGTGGTTTGGTTCGTTTGGGCCAGGGAACCGGCGACGCCGCACAGCAGCAGGCTCAAGCCGCCCAACAGACCCAGACGGGCCGTATTGTTTATCCATTCTTGAAACATGTGGTTTGTATTCATAGTGATCCTTTTCCGCTTTGTATAACGCTCCCCGGCGTGTGGCAAGCTTTTCTTGATGGGCAAAATCAGTCAATACTCTAAGGTTCGTTTATGCAGCAGTAACATGTCGGGCCTTAAAAGTTTTTTGGCCATAATAATCACGGAATCACAGCCCGGTAAAATCTGCCGCTGGAATTTGTCGCCGCCGGGTCGTGGAAATCTAGCGTCGTGTTGGAGCCTGCGAAATTGGTCAGCGTGGACCAGCTTGTCAGGTTCGTCGAAACCTGAACGTGTCCGTTTAGATTGGATGAGATTTGCAAAGTAAGGTTCAACCCGGTGCTGGTCAACGGGTGATTCATGGCAAAATTGAGCTGAAGCTTGAACGTGTTGCTCGAAACGATGTTCAAGCTGTTGGTGGTCGAAAAATTCCCGCCCAAATCCGTCGCATACGCCTTTATGGTGTTGGTGCCGATGACCAGTGTCACCGTCGTTGTCCAATTGGTGTACCCGTTGGTCGTGGCAGGCTGGTTCCAAGAACCGCCATTCAATTGACACCAAACCCCCGTGACTTTCCAGTTGTCGCTGGCTGTTCCCATAACCGTTGCCAGGGCATTCGTCATGTGCCGTCCGGAAGTCGGCGAGGCGAACGTTAAGGTTGGCTTGGTCACGTCCACAAAGCTTGCTTGCAAGGTCAGATTTGAAGCCATCATGAATTGCAGGTTCGTTTTGGTTATGACCGCGCCGCCGATCCAGTTGGTTGAAATCACCCAATTAGTGAAAACAAACCCGACTGCGGGTGTGGAGGTGATGCTGTAATTTCGTCCGATTTCCAGCCAGGCGTTGCTGTTGTTGGGCGACAACGTCCCCCGACCGGTCATCCGCACTAGCAACTGGTTGGTCGCCACGAATTGGAAACTCACACTGTTGGTTGTGGAAACATTGCCGCTGGTGTCCACAGCGCAAGCAGCAACTGTGTTTGTTCCTGGAATCAAATTCACTGCCGCGGTCCAGTTGGTCCAAACATTGGCTGAGGCCGCGTTGCTCCAGGCTCCGCCATTGAGCCGGCAAACCACGCTGCCCACCTGCCAGTTGTCCGAAGCCCTCCCCTTGACGATGAACACCGCGTTGCTCACCCGCTGGCCCGACGCCAGATTGGTGATGCTCGCGGTCGGTTTGTTTGTGTCCACAAAGTTCACCTGCAAGGTCAGATTTGAGGCCATCATGAATTGCAGGTTCGTTTTGGTCATAATCGCGCCGCTGATCCAATTCGTCGAAATCACCCAGTTGGTGAAAACAAAACCGGCTGCCGGCGCGCTCGTGATGCTATAATTTCGTCCGATTTCAAGCCAGGCGTTGCTGTAATTGGGCGAAATCGTACCCAGCCCGCTGGCGCGAATTTGCAGTTGATTGGTCGCCACGAAATCGAAGCTCACACTGTTGGTTGTGGAAACATTGCCGGTGGTGTCCACCGCGAAGGCTTGCACCACGTTGGTCCCCGGCGCCAGCGTCACCCCCGCCGCCCAGTTCGTCCACCCGTTGCCGCTCGACGCATTGGTCCAGCCGCCCCCGTTGAGTTGATACCACACGTTGGACACGGCCACGTTGTCTCTCGCCGTGCCCGTCACCGTAAACACCGCGTTGCTCACCCGCTGGCCTGACGCGGGCGCAGTAATCGTGTTGGTCGGCCTAGTCACATCCACAAAATTGGCTGTGAAAGTCAGGTTCGACGCCATCGTAAATTGCAAAGTCGCCACGTTGGTCGTGATGCTCCCGGTCCAGTTGACCAAAGCAAAACCGGTTCCCGGCGCCGCGGTAATGGAATAGCTTTTGCCGATTTGCAAGAGCGCGCCGTTGTAATTCGGGCTTAAAGAACCCGAACCGTTGGTGCTGACCGTCAGCGTGGCGCTCACCACATAAATGAAGCTGATCTGGTTGGTGCCCGAGAAATTCGCGCCGCTGTTGTCCAACGCAACGCCAGAAGGGTCGTAGAACATTGCCGCGCCACCCGTTCCGTCGGCATAGCCATCATTAGGGTTGTCATTGGTCAGGTCATTGGTGTCGCCAGCCACCGTTGTCACCACGCCCGCCGGAGTGATTTTCCGAATCAGGTTGTTGTTGCAATCCGCCACATAAACATTCCCGGAGCCATCCGTCGCCACGGCGAAAGGGTTGTTGAACATGGCCGCGCCGTTGGCGCCATCGGCATAGCCATAATTAGAGTAGCCATTCGTCAGGTCATCGGTGTCCCCGGCCAGCGTTGTCACCACGCCCGCCGGAGTGATTTTCCGGATCAGGTTGTTGCCGGAATCCGCCACAAAAACATTGCCGGAACCATCCGTTGCCACGCCGGAAGGCCAGTTGAACATTGCCGCGCCGTTGGCGCCATCGGCATAGCCATAATTAGAGTATCCGTTCGTCAGGTCATCGGTGTCCCCGGCCAGCGTTGTCACCACACCCGCCGGTGTGATTTTTCGGATCAGATTGTTCTTGGAATCCGCCACATAAACATTGCCGGCGCCATCCGTTGCTACACCGATAGGTCCGTTAAAACTGGCCGCGCCGTTGGTGCCGTCGGCACAACCCCAATAAGGGTAGCCATTCGTCAGGCCATAGGTGTCGCCGGCCAGCGTCGTCACCACGCCCGCCGGAGTGATTTTCCGAATCAGGTCGTTGTAATTATCCGCCACATAAACATTGCCGGCGCCATCCGCCGCCACGCCAATGGGTCCGTTGAACCTTGCCGCGCCGTTGGTGCCATCGGCAAAGCCCCAATAGGAGCTGCCATTGGTCAGGTCATAGGTATCGCCAGCCAGCGTTGTCACCACGCCCGCCGGAGTGATTTTCCGGATCAGGTTGTTGCCTAAATCCGCCACATAAACATTGCCGGAACCATCTGTCGCCACGCCATAAGGCCAGGTGAACCTTGCCGCGCTGTTCGTTCCGTCGGCATAGCCCCAATAAGAATTGCCATTGGTCTGGTCATAAGTATCGCCCGCCAGCGTGGCCACCACGTCGGCCGGAGTGATTTTCCGGATCAAGCAGTTGCCCTGGTCCGCCACATAGACATAACCGTGACCGGCAATATCCACGGCATAAGTGCGGAGGATGTTGGTTCCCGGCTGCAGGTTGAGATTTGCCCACCAGTTGGTCCAGCCGTTGGTGCTGGAGGCAAGCGTCCAGGCTCCGTTGTTAAGTTGATACCAGACGGCCGCCACGCCGTAATTGTCGCCGGCGGTGCCGCTGACCCGGAACACGGCGTTGCTCACGGTTTGGTTCGCCGCCAGATTGGTGATGCTCGCGGCCGGCTTGTTCGTGTCCACAAAGTTCACTTGCAAGGCAAGGTTTGAGGCCATCATGAATTGCAACTTCGGGCCAGTCACACTCGCACCGCCAATCCAGTTCGTTGAAATCACCCAGTTGGTGAAAACAAAACCGGCTGCCGGCGCGCTCGTGATGCTGTAATTTCTTCCGATTTCCAGCCAGGCGTTGCTGTAATTGGGCGATACCGTCCCCAAACCGCTGACGCAAATTTGCAATTGGTTGGTCACCACATATTGGAGGCTCGCATTATTTGTCTTGGAAATATTTCCGATGGTGTCCACCGCATAAGCGGCAACGGTGTTGGTTCCCGGAATCAAATTCACTGCCGCCGTCCAGTTGGTCCAAAGGTTGCCCGTGATTGCGTTGCTCCAGGCTCCGCCATTGACCTGGCAGACCACGCTGCCCACCTGCAAGTTGTCCTTGGCGGTGCCGGTCACGGTGAACACCGCGTTGCTCCAGCGCTGGCCGGAGGTCGGAGCGGTAATGGTCAGTGTGGGGTTTGTCACGACGATAAAGTTGGCTGTGAAAGTCAGGTTCGAGGCCATCACGAAAATCAGCGTCGCCGCGTTGGTGGTGCTGCTGCCCGTCCAACCCGTAAACCCATAGCCCGGCGAAGCCGTCGCCGTCATCGAGTAGCTTTGACCGGCCTGCAACACGGCTCCGTTATAGTTGGGACTGATGGTTCCGTGTCCATTGGTCCGCACCGTCAACACCGCGTTCAACACATAATCCAGACTCACACTGCTGATCAGCGATGAGAACCCGTTCGTGGCCACTGCATAGGCCGCAATCGTGTTCGATCCAGGCATCAAGGTCACTGGCGCCGACCAGTTGGTCCAATGATTGGCAGTGGTTGCCCGTGTCCAACCTGAATTGTTCAAAGCATAAAACACATTCGTAATCGCCTCAGTGTAAGCCGCTGTTCCGGTGATGGTGTAACTGGCGTTGCTCACCAGCAGCCCTGGCGTTGGGGCGATGATATCGAGAGTGGGGATGAACAATTCCACGATTGGAAGGGCGGAGAAGTCATCCCAACCCGTGGTGCCAGACAAGTAATAGCCGGTCGCATTGTTGTCACCGTCGAAAACATACCAACCCAGGCTGGGAGCATTACCCTTGAAATAGACACTGGTCAGGCTGGTGCAGGATTCGAACGCCCCGTCCCCAATGCCGGTGACGCTGTCGGGGATCGTAACGCTGGTCAGGTTGTCATTCCCAGAGAACGCCCCGTCTCCGATGCTGGTAACCGGCAGGCCATTGGTCGTGCTGGGGATGACCACCACGCTGCTGGAACCGTTGTAATCCTGGATGTTGAGCGATCCGTCGGTGTTAGCCGTGAAATCGAACTGGGCCAGCACTGCGGCGGGAAGCACCCAGAACAAGAGCAATAATGGCAGCCTCCCGACGCAGGCGAGCCGGAAGCGGTATCGCCCGGCTTTGTGTCTCTGTTTGGTGCTTGCCATGCAGTATTAGATTTACAGCAATTTTCCCGCCAAATTAATCATGCGGATTGGACACGGATTCACACGCATCCTATAGCAGTCTGAACTTTGGGTAAAGACAGGGATATTCCTCAAAAAGAAGGGCGTCGTTCGCGGAGGCGCGTTAAGACCTTGGTTTCTGCACCACAACCCCCGAAGAAAAGCAGGGCCCGACTTTGTGTCAATTCTCAGGTCACGTTCCCATGCGTACAAAGAACTGGCGATGGGGAAAATGGCGTGTTGGAGTTGAAATTCGAGGTTTTCATTTCGGTGATAATCCTTTCAAAAAAATGCTTGCCACCCGCTCGCGGAGGCATAAAGTCACCTTAAATGAACCCGACGCAAAAGCAATTCTCCCTGACCGGTACGGTTTACAAGCAGAATAACAAGAAGGGGGCGCAGATTGTGAACAAAAGAATCGGAGCAAACAATGTTGCGGTTGGGATCTTTTTAATTCTAATGGCTGTGGTTGTCACTGGATGTCGACAACCTGCTGTCAACACGATTACACGCTCGGTGCCGCCTAAGTTCACGGAGCCAGATCAATCTGTTGTGTTGCCTGATTCCGTTAAGAAGGATGCGGAAGATGCTTTCGCAAGAGGATACGTCTATTTTATTTGGCCTGTAGGTCCGGGACCATTCATGAGTGTGTGGAAGGGGAGCGAGAAAGATAAAGTAAAAACTATATCTATTCCTTTTTACTACATCGCCAACAGTAACCCGGTTCCCTACAAAACGTCTTGTAAAGTTATGTTTACGGATGACCTGAATGAGATGCAAATGATCATGAATGAAGGAGGACTCACCTACGGTTCAAAAGGGAAAGGCATGGCTCTGTTTTGGGATCTTGTCGGGTCCTTCTCAATCCAAAGACGGGACCTTCTCAACCCAATGAGCGCAACAACTGGCAAAGCAAAGGTTCAGCTTATGGATTTCGAGACAGGTGAGAGGCCAATCAGTAACGAGATTACCGTTGATGTTATGAGGCCTCCGGATTGAAGACTGGTAGAGGCGCAATGTTCCCTGAACCGCGCTGAATCAAAAACAATTCCCTAACAGAAGGAGAAACAGGATGAAAACAATAGTTAAATTTGTTGCGATGCTAATGATGATACTGGGCTTTGCCGGTTGTACCACGTACCCGAACAAAATCACCCCCGAAACAAGGCAAATCGTCAAGACCGTCTCGATTTTTAATCCAGTTTACACGCCGTCATACGTCCACGCTGAACTCATCGCAGGTGGTATAATTCCAGCGATTGTCAACACAGTTAAGACAGAATCATTTGATAACAAACTGCGTTCTCAACTGAATCCAACGCAATATCTGTCCGATACATTGCTTTCAGATTTTAAAGC
>Ga0182027_10009806_pt1 | contig 13693 bp, 7 predicted proteins | sample 712E1DmetaG_FD_121300 | JGI IMG/M metagenome (GOLD analysis project Ga0182027, IMG submission 121300) | Permafrost microbial communities from Stordalen Mire, Sweden - 712E1D metaG (Illumina Assembly) | ecosystem: Environmental > Terrestrial > Soil > Wetlands > Permafrost | place: Sweden...
AGGAGTGCTGGCTCTGCAAGACCGTCTGGCTGAAACCGAGCAGCAATTACGATTTGTTGAAAGGGCGCTTGACGCTGCCAACAAGGCTGAATCTCTGGAGATGATCGCCGAAATATCATCCCATCTCGAATCAAAGGACATCGGAATTCGGCAACGGGAATCCGCCGGAGAGAAGCAGCAAAAACCTGAGTTTGAAGGGTTCAAAATCGGGAAAGTAGTCTCAAACGGGTGGGAGATACTGGTCGGCCAGAACAGTGAAGCAAATGACTATCTGATCAAAAGAATTGCCAAGCCGACGGACATCTGGCTACACGTCAAAGCTTCCCCAAGCGCGCACGTTGTAATTCGCACCAATGGCAAACCTGATGCCGTCCCAAGGTCAGTACTCTACGCCGCCGCTGAACAAGCTGCACAGCACAGCGACTCCAAACACTCTTCGCTAATCCCCGTGGATTACACGCAGAGGAAATACGTAAGAAAGCCGAGAGGCGCGGCTCCGGGTAGGGTAACCTACCAGAATGAGAAGACAATTTACGTGAACGGAATCTAGTGGAATAGAAATGGGAGAGGGGCTGACCCCTCTCCCATTTGAGGTCTATTTTGCGCCGTATATCTTCTTTAACGTGAGATTTTGGATATTCACCCAGGTACTCAGATCAGGTGTGTACCAGATGCTTCCATCGTCCTCCAAAGCAGCCAGTCGATCCGAGGTGCTGTTGATGAAATCCCCACTCGTAAGATTTTTGAATATCCCTGGGGCGGGAATGTTCAGCACATTGATCCCAGTTATGGTATACCACACGCTGCCGTCGCCCGCCAAGCCACCCACATCGATTGAGCCGTCACCGTTATAATCTCCCATGGTGATGCTTGTAAGTAGCCCCGACATATTCGTCCATAAACTCATGTCTGTGGTATACCATATGGTGTTATCAGAAGCCAACCCAACAATATTATCTTTGCCGGAGTTGTTGAAGTCTCCAGTTGCAATACTGCTGAGCTTGCCGGGAATATTGATCCAATTTTGCAGGTCAACCGTGTACCAAATGCTCCAGTCTGAAGCAATGCCTGCTATGCCGTAGTTCCCTGTTCGGCTGAAGTCACCGGCGACTATGCTCTGTAGACTTCCAGGAATATTAGTCCAGTTCAGCAAGTCAGTTGTATACCAAATGCTGCCGTCGGAGGCTATACCGGCAAGACCATCGCTTCCTGTCCCAGCAAAATCCCCACTTATCAGACTACTTAGGTGTCCCGGAATATTGGCCCATGAGCTTAGATCGGTCGTATACCATATGGTATGGTCAGTAGCCAGGGCGGCGATGTCGGACTGGCCATCTCCGTTGAAATCGCCGATCGTCAGATCTGAACATGTGCCGCCGGGGCCGGGGATCTGAGTGAAAGCAGAAGTCATATCCTTCGTATACCACACGCAGCCGTTGGCATCTATACCGGCTAGAAGAGTGTTATTTGGTGAGTAATAAGCTCTCAAAATCGCCGAGCCTTGGCCTCCATTTTTATCAGTAGCAGTGACAGTGATCACGTTCCTGCCAGGCTGAAGTGCAACACCATTGAATAACCAGGATGTCGTGCCCGAGCAAGTCCCGTTCGCTCCCTTATCAGTTGAGAAGACAACGCTGCTGATTTCCACGCTGTCAGATGCTGTTCCCCCGACATTCAGGGTAGGAACGTTCGTTCTGGTTCTCGGACTCAGAGTGGGACTCAAGATCGTCACCACCGGAGTATTGGTTAGTCCTCCGGGGGTATAGGTCACAGTTATTGTCGCCGTGGCGCTATACTGCGGAGTGGTATTGGAATATGCGGTCACTGTAATCACGTTCGCACCCGATGCGAGCGTTATAAGATCGGTAGACCAGGATGTAGTTCCAGTGCATGTGCCGCTTCCACCATGGTCGCTGGACCAGGTCACCTGCGATATATCCACGTTATCAGAAGCAGTACCACTCAGAATAATCGATGGTGTATTCGATGTATAGGTCGCCGCTGTCGTGGGTGACGTGATGCTTATGGTCGGGGTTAAGTCCGCGTAGTTAACAGTCAGTGTAATCGGTGGAGAGCCACTATCCGTGTTGGCATTGCCGGCAGCATCAAATGCGGTTATCGTGATCACGTTATCACCCGGCTGAAGGTTGATTCCGGTTGCGCTAAAATTAATAACGTTAATGCCGTTAATATCAGTGCCGCCGGGCGGGGTCAAGGCACAAGTTCCACTCCCACCTCTATTATTGGACCAGGATACCAATGTCACTCCGACATTGTCATCAGCATTACCAGCAAACGCAAAGGTCGAGTTTGTCGTCGAATAGGGCGGAGCGGTGGTAGGGGAAGTGATGTTCACTGTGGGAGGATCCACGTCAGTATATGTAACGGTGAGAGTTGCGCTTCCATGGTTACCAGCGGCATCGGTTGAAGTGATCGTTATGACGTTCACGCCGGGACTGAGCTTAATGCCACTGATATTCCATAAATAGTTAGTAGAATTGGCACTTATGGGCTGGAACTGACAGATACCATTTGCACCCCGATCATTGGCCCATGTTATAGAGGTTAGAGTAATATTGTCCTTAGCCGATCCTGACAGCGCCAACATCTGAGTAGAGGTTGAATACGTGAGCTTGGGTGTTGGTGACGTAATGGTGAGGACTGGAGGCTGGATGTCCCAAGAGCAGGCAATTGGGAGCTTAGCCGACCCACTTCCTTTCGCCCCGTTGGACTTTACGTCATTCGCAGTCACTGTTATATTGTTCAGACCGATCTGCAGAGGCACGGCTACGGCCTGCCAGGTACCGTTGCTGCTGTTAAAACTGCATGTACCGCTCCCCCCAAGACTATTGACCCAGTTAACGCTTGTCACCGATGAAGACGCATCGTCGGTAATCGTCCCGCCGATGTTCACTCTTCGCAGTGTCGTCGCATAGTAAAGATTGGAGGTGGGTGTGGTAAAAATCACCTGCGGCCCCCCAGATGGATTGTAGTTGATAGTGACGGTGGCCGGCAGGCTAACATTTCCAGATGAATCCGTCGCATACACGGTGATAATATTCGCGCCCGGCGCAAGAGCGATAGAGGCTTGCCAGTTTAGCCATGCATTATAGGTCCAAATGGTTCCAACCGCTCCACGATTACTAAAACAAGCTAACGTACTGATTCCGGAAATGCCCGCAGCAGTATTTGTGGTATTGTCCACAGCCACGCCGGAGAGACTGGCGGTGGAAGTAGTCGAGTTGTAGCCGTTTGTCGGCCTTGTTATGGTCACCGTTGGAGGGTCAGTATCCGCATAGTTGACGACAACGGTGGCGGTATTTGTGTTGAGAGAAGTATCGGTTGCAACAACTGTTATATTGTTCAACCCCTTGTAGAGACGAAACACAGGCGTAGTCCACGTTACCTTTACGTGGCCTGGAATATTTGGGATACTAGTAGGAGCGACTGGAGGCGTTATAATACCGGTTACATTGCAATTGCCGCCACCGTTTCCACTGTCTCTACTGTTAGACCAAGTTAGCGGCGACCCATTTGGTGGATTAAACCCGACGTTGTCGTCTGAATTACCTGAAATCGTAATATACTGATTGGTTGTATTATAGACCGCCCCTGAATATGGAGATGTGATATTAAGTGTTGGTCCATCATCGTCTAGATATACCGGTTTGGTACTATTAATGCCTGTATTTCCAAGGGTGTCCGTGGCAACCACTGTGATCTCATTGGTGCCTGGCTGGAGAATACCTTTGCCGCCTGTGTAGCTTCCGCTCTTTAGAGTAAGAGAACCACTTAACCCCGTGGAATTATACCAATTAACTGAATGCATCGTCAGCCCGGTAGTGGATGTTGCGGTGGCTGTGATATTAAGTGGCTGACTTATTGTTGGGCCGGTTGTCGGTTTGCTAATACCTACATTCACCAAAGCGGCAATCGTTGGATCAATTGCATGTATCGTCAGTGTTGCACATACTGTGTCATTGGCCAGCACCGTAATGATATTATCTCCCATCGCGAGCGGAATCGACGGGTTTTTTTTAGGATTGGGAACGTACGTAGTCCAATTATCGCCATTTTGTACGCAATCGCCTCCGGCGCCGCTCATTGCCCATTTAAGAGTCGGCGGATTGCTCGCTGACCACCCGAACACCCTACCCGTAAGATCTATCAGTTGTGGAGTTGTCGTAGTGCCCGTGTATTTAACGTAATAGTCCGACTGCCTGGTAGGCGTGTCAATCACCATCGTTACGGATGTGATAGGAGTGCAGTATATCGCGGTGGTTGCGATGGCCAAGGGATTTCCAGATGAATCTACGGCAGTCGCGGTAATTATGTTGGTTCCACTCTGAAGCGCGACTGCATTTGCGCTCCATACACCTCCAACCGCCGTGCATGATCCGGATCCACCGCGATCATTGGACCAATTAACGCTAAACACATTGCCAGAGTAATATCCGCTGATGTCAAGGGATGTCAGCCATTCCCAGTTTACTATCCCAGATGGATTACCGAAACTTATCGTGGCATTTGAGTTTTGCGCGTTGACCGGGCAAGACACAAACAAGATTACGGTGACAAATATCAGAAGAGAGACCAAACTTAAGCGTGCACGCATTGGAGCTGCTCCTTTCACCTTAACGCAGTGATCTCTAGTATATCACATTCTATTCGTAATATCATCTCTTTTTTGAATGCAAACTTGGTAAATTTACGGTGATTCGATGCTCAAGCGCTCTCCCCGGGGTTGCTGGTGCGTCTGACCTCCATAATATCGCTTAGCCGACCCAATTTTTCGATCAGACTGTTCAGGTGCGTGAGGTCGACTACCTCTACCGTAAGATCGAAGGTTGCTGTCTTATTCGGGTGGGCACGCATCTTCGCGGCGCGGATGTTTGTCTTGGATTCGCTAAACAATGCTGCTATATCATTCAGCAGCCCGACTCTGTCCAGCGATACTATCTTAAGCCCTGTATTGAATCTCTCGCCGCCTGCCTGATCCCATTGAACCTCGACCAGGCGATCAGGTTCTCTCTCCATATAAGCGGCTACGTTCGGACAGCCCCTCCGGTGAAGAGTTATCCCACGCCCTCTGGTTACGTAGCCTATGACCTCATCCCCCGGCACCGGAGTGCAGCATTTGGACAGGTGGATGGCAACATCTACCACGCCCCCAACCGCGATCCCCAGTTTGGATTCTCCCACAGTTCGTTTACCCACCACCGTGAGACTCTCAACAGGTGGTTGAGCAGCCACAAGCTTATGCACGACGGTTAAAGCCTGGGTGTGACCGTACCCAATTGCCGCGAACAAATCTTCTTCTGTCTGGACGTTCAAAGAGGCTAGGACTTTATGCAGATTCTCAGTTCTCAGAAGTTCAGCGCGGTCAAGCCCCTGGCGCTCGACCTCTTTTTCCAGGATGTCGTGACCTTTCGCTACGCTCTCTCCGTAATGCAGTTTTCGGAAATAGACCTTGATTCTGTTGCGGGCGGTGGAGGTTTTCGCGAAAGTCAGCCAGTCGAGACTCGGAAGAGCGTTACTTCGGGAGATCACCTCAGCGATATCACCGTTCTTGAATTTATAGCTAAGTGGAACGATTCTGCCGTTGACCTTCGCGCCTACAATGTGGTTGCCCAGGTCGCTGTGGATTCTATAAGCGAAGTCTACGGGAGTAGATCCCGCCGGCAAGTCGATAACGTCACCTCTTGGAGTAAAGACGAATACCTGATCGGCGAACAAATCGTTGGTGACCGATCTTAGGAATTCAATATCATCCTTGGAATCAACCTGCCAATCAAAAAGCTGCTGACGAAGCCAAGACAGTTTCTCCTCAAACCTCTGATCAGCCGCGCTCCCCTCTTTGTACTGCCAATGCGCGGCAATTCCAAACTCCGAAGTCCTGTGCATATCCCAAGTGCGGATTTGTATCTCAATCGGCTCGCCCGCCGGGCCTATGACCTTTGTATGGAGCGACTGGTACATGTTTGATTTCGGCTTTGCTATATAGTCGTCAAAGCGCTCCCGAATCGGCATCCACTGGTCATGAACAATTCCCAGGGCGTGATAACAATCGGCCACGGAGTTGGTGATGATTCTTATGGCGGTTAGATCGTATATCTCATTGAAATCGATCTCCTGCTTGAGCATTTTCTGGTAGATGCTGTAAAGATGTTTCGGCCTTCCCTGAATTTCCGCTTCTATCCCTTCGGCTCTTAGCCTGTTGTTTATCAGGGTAACAGCCTCATTCAGGTGGCTAACGCGCTCATTCCTAGTCCTGGATACCCGCTCCGCGATATCCTCATACTCAACGGGATGGAGATGCTTGAAGGCAAGGTCTTCGAGTTGCCATTTGATCTGCCAGATGCCGAGGCGATGCGCGAGGGGCGCGAATATTTGAAGCGTTTCAGTGGCTACCTTGATCTGTCTAGCGGGAGGCAAGGCGGAAAGTGTCCGCATGTTATGCAGCCGGTCGGCGAGTTTTATGACCATTACGCGGAAGTCTCTCGCCATGGCCAGGAATATTTTGCGAAGATTCTCAGCGCCACGGTTCGATTCCGCGTGGCGCTTCTTCCGACCGTCTGTCTCAGGCTCGGAAACACGAGGTTCGGAGACTCGAGGCTCGAAATCCGCCAGTTTCAGCTTGGTCACGCCATCGACAAGTTCGGCTGTCTCTTTGCCGAAGGTCTTGGCTATTTTCTCGAACTCTACCTGGGCGTCTTCGATTACATCGTGAAGCAGTGCGGCGGCGATACTCTTCGTATCCATTTCGAGGTCTGTCAGGATACTTGCGGTGGCCAGCGGGTGGTTTATGTAGGGCTCGCCGGAGAGGCGTTTCTGGCCCTCATGGGCCGTTTCGGCGAATTCGTAGACCCGGCGGAGGAATCCCTCATCGACTTCGGGATTGTAGCTTCTTACTTTTTCGACAATGCTGTCGATCGTCACTGCTTCTTTTGTTCTGCCGAACATATTTGAAATCCCGTAACATGCTACTCGCTTGCGATCCTGGCGTCGCGCAAAACCGCTTGGACGCTTTCATTGCCCGCAAAATGGTTTACTTGGATATTGTAACACACGTCAATCAAGCTGCCAAGTTGAAAAGCATCCGAGGCAGCGCCCCAGCCGAATGCCACGCATTCGACCGTCCGTCCAGTGGCTGTCCCTAGTTTGAGCTTCAGGTGATTGCCGGTCGAGCCTATCCGCGATCGCTGCTGAACCAGGGCGTTTCTACTCATAAAAATGGGCTGAGTATTGGCATGACCGCATGGCTCCAGAAGCTGCAACTCACGCGCCAAATCCAGGGTTACGGATTCAAGGTCGAGTTCGACGTCTATTTCGAGTTGCGGCACCATATCCGTGTCGGTGATAAGATCGTCGGCAATACGGTTCATTTCTGTGCGGAAATCCGCCAGATTGTCTGACGATATGGTCAATCCCGCCGCCCGACGATGTCCGCCAAACCGATGCAATAAATGACTGCACCGGCCGAGCGCTTCAAAGACGTTGAACGCGGGAATGCTTCGCGCGGAGCCTACTCCGACTTCACCGGCATCATTTATGGCAACGAGTATGGCCGGCCTGCAATATTGCTCGGTAATCTTCCCGGCAACTATTCCGACGATTCCTGGATGCCAACCTTGAGATGAAAGCACAAGCACCTTCGACGTTTCATGCATGCGCTGATCGGCGATCTTCAAGAGGGCTTCGTTCGTCATCCGTTCCTGTTCAATCTGGCGCTCCTTGTTCACCGCGTCCAGATTTTGCGCCAATTCCGTCGCCCTGCCCTGATCCGTTGTGAGAAACAATTCCAGCGCGACCGATGCGTCCGCCAGGCGACCCGCCGCGTTTATTCTTGGCCCCAGGCCATATCCCAGCATCTGACTCGTGATGCTACTCTGCGACAATCCAGCGATATCGAGCAAAGCCTTCAGGCCTTTCTTGCCTGATCTCGGCAACTCCTCCATCCCGACCTTCACCAAAATTCTGTTTTCACCAAGGAGCGGAACTATGTCACAGACCGTGCCGACGGCGGCAAGATCCGCGAAACGCCTTCGATAAACTGCCACGTCTAACCCGCTTTCACGAATCAACGCTTCACCAAACTTATAGGCGACGCCAACGCCCGCCAAGTCTTTGAAAGGATAGCTACATCCGGGTTTGCGCGGGTTGACAATCACGCACGCCTGTGCGAGTTCCGCGCCCACTTCATGGTGATCCGTTACTATGACGTCGATTCCCATTTCACGGGCATATGCGACGGCTTCAACGGCGGACGTTCCGCAATCCACGGTTATTATGAGGCTTACGCCTCTCTCTTTCGCAAGATCAACCCCAATCCGTCCAATATCATAGCCTTCACGCTGACGATTCGGTATGTGCCAACTGACGTCAGCATTCAGGAGTCGCAGAACTCTAACCAAAAGCGCGGTGCTAGTGATTCCGTCCACGTCATAATCGCCGTGAACCATTATCTTCTCGCCACGCGAGATTGCTTGTCGAGTTCGATCTATCGCCCAATCCAACCCGTCTAACAGGCTAGGATCGTGCAAATCTTCCAGATTAGGCTCGAGAAAGAGTTTTGCATCGGTTAGGGTGTGGATTCCGCGATTCTCGAGGATGCGGCAGAGGATTGGAGAAACCGGGAGCAAACCGGAGAGCGTGGCTGAAGGATTCGCGTCATGATTGGCCATATTCCAGACTTTGGGGTTCAATATAGAATTGGAATGCATCACATGGCCTTTCGAGAGTGCGGCGTGCGTTAACAAAAACCCGTGGAGAGGGTCTCCACGGGCGACTATTTACTTACGGTGAATTGATCGGGCTGCGCCTGTTTTCACGGGTGCAGCCCAGATTCTCAATATCGTCGTTTGCGCTTCTTCGCTTTCGCTTTGGCTTCCGCGGCTTTCGCTTCATCAGTCTCGGCATCGCCTGCTTCAGCTTCGGTATCCGATTTAGCTACCTCGACCAGCGGTTTCAGCCCGCGATCCTTGACAGGGCTTGCGGCGGTTGCGACCGATCTACCGGCCGCGTCCGTACCGGTGATCCTCTGCCAAAGCACCAGCAACTGACTTGCGTTGAAGATGGATGAATATGTTCCGGTAATTACACCAATGAGCATCGCCACTATGAACTGTTTAGTGCTGGACGCTCCGAGCAACCACAGCACAACGAGGGTCAAGATAACTGTGAATGAAGTATTGATTGACCGCGCAAATGACTGGCAAATACTTCTGTTCACCAGACCGTCGAAGTTCTCTCCTCGAATCCTGTGGCGAAGGTTCTCGCGGATTCTGTCGAAGATAACGATGGTATCATGAGTCGAGAACCCAATTACTGTCAGAACAGCGGTAACGAAGAGGCTGTCTATCTCCCACTTGAGGAAGTACCCGAATATGGCGAACATACCGACAAGAACAAAGACATCGTGCAATGTTGCCAGGATCGCGCACACGCCGAACCTAAATCCCTGCGCAAGGCTGCCTATCGCAAACCGGACGGACAGATAGAGCACAATCAGGATTGCGGCCAGGAGCACTGCGTTTCGCGCCTTCTCCGTTAATTCTTGGCTTATGGTTGCGCCGACATGCTCTTGGGATTGCACGGTGCCGCCCAATGTTTTCAGCGCATCCTTGATCTGAATGGTCTTGCTCGCATCCACTTCCTTGGTTCTTATAAATACGCTATTCTCGTTACCTGGGTCGGCTGACTTTTGAATCATGTTTCCAGTAACACCAAGATCGGTAAGAGCCTTATCGATCTGTGCTGAAGCTACTGGCTGTGCGAATTTCACCTGCCACAGACCACCACCAGTGAAGTCTATACCTTTATGCAAGCCATTCAAGCTGGGCGAAAGCCAAAAGATCATGCCGGGAACAATAACCACAGCGCTGAGCAGGAACCACCACTTCATTTTTGGAACAATGCTGATCTGTCGTCCCGACTGCCCCGCGACCCACTGCCTACTCAGCCCGAATAACCAAGCATGTTCACTCAGGCTGGTGCTGACGGCTAGGTGCAGGAAAGTTCTGGTCACGACGATAGCGGTGAACATACTGAGTACAACGCCCAAAGCCAGGATATAGGCAAATCCCTGGATAGGCCCTGTGCCAAGATATCCTAGTACCGCGCAGGTAATGAGCGTACACACGTTGGAGTCAAGGATCGACGTAAAAGCTCTGGAGAAGCCCGCGTCTATTGCCGCGTGCAGCGTCTTGCCGCTACGCAACTCTTCCTTCAATCGTTCAAAAATGAGGATATTCGCGTCTACGGCCATACCGATTGAGATTATGTACGCGGCTATACCTGGTAACGTAAGAGTCACGTGCATAAGTTTGAATGCGGCCAGGGTCAGCAGCGCGTAAATAGCAAGCGCGCAGTCCGCGAGCAGTCCTGGGAGTAGATAGTACCCCATCATGAACAGTACAACCAGAATCAGGCCTATAAGTCCGGCTTTTGTGCTCTGGGTCACAGCGACTTTACCGATTGTCGCTTCAACTGTCTGCTGCTGGACAATCTTAAGTGGAACCGGGAGTGAACCCGCATTCAGGAGATCCGCAAGTCTCTGCGCATCTTCCAAAGACTTGAAGCCACCGGAGATTACGGCCTGACCGTCTAGAATCGGCTCATTGATTTTTGGTACACTCAGTATTTTGCCATCAAGAATGATGGCCAGGAATTCCTCTGTGTGGCTTCTGGTGAAATCCCCAAATATCTTCTTGCCTTCAGTAGTGAACGACAGCTTAACTACCGGCCTGCCGTTTTCATAATCCGCACGGGATTCGGATTTCAGATATGCGCCTGTCAAGATGAGCGGAGACTCCTGGATAATAGTCTCGGGCTTCACGTCATTGCCTTTAGAGTCTGTGAAAGAGTAAACCTCTACTCCTGTCTGTGGATCAGGCGCGACTGTCTCCCTATACTTAGCCATGGGGTGGCGCGTGTTTTGCACAGAGTTGAACTGTCTGAATTCCAGCATCGCGGTAGACTGGAGTAGCTGAATCGCCTCATCACTTGTCACGCCCGGCAATTCGATTACAATCTGGTTATCACCCTTCTGCTGAATGAGCGGTTCAGAAACATGCAGGCCATCTACACGATTACTCAAGACCCCCATGACGGAGTTCAAGGTTTCGGGGGTCCATTTCTGACCTTTGGGCATTTTATCCGTTTCAGCCTGAAGAACTATACGAGTGCCGCCATTGATATCAAGGCCGTACTTGATGGGCATCTTTTTGTTAAAGACGATCCATGAAGCAGCAATCACGAGCAGTATCACAAACAAGAGAATCTTATTATATTTATTCAAGGCAGATAATCCTCCAAAAAAGCCTGAGGCGACAGGCCCGAAGGTCACGGAACCAGCCGCACAATGTTGCAATTATACAGAACGAGGTCAACAATGTCAATTTGTATTGTTCACAGACAATGCAGTAGCTTTATTGATCGGGCTCCGCGGAGTACTTCGCCAGGAAGTTTCGTCTGAAGGCTATAAGGTTGTCCGCGGCTATTGCTTCGCGGATTCCTTGGATTACGCGCTGGTAGAAATAAAGGTTATGGTAGGTCGCCAACCTGGCGGCTAGTATTTCCCCCGATTTGTACAAGTGCCTGATGTAGGCGCGCGTGTGGTTTCGGCAGGTTAGGCAATCACATTCCGGGTCGAGGGGAGTGAAATCATCGATATATCGAGAATTCTTGATATTTATCCTTCCGTAGGTGGTATACATGGATCCGTTGCGGCCCAGGCGCGTAGGAAGGACGCAATCGAACATGTCTATCCCCTGCATAACGAAGTCGATGATATCCACCGGCGTCCCGACTCCCATAAGATATCGCGGCTTGGTTTCTCGGAGAAACGGGACGGCCCACTCTACGACTTGCCGCATCTCTTCCTTCGGCTCGCCGACCGATACGCCGCCGATGGCGTTCCCGGGAAGATCCAGGGCGTCGACGAACTCCGCGCTCCACTGGCGCAAATCTTTATACGCACCGCCCTGGGCGATTCCAAAGAGCGCCTGCCGGTCGGTTTTCATGGCATTGCATCTAAGCAGCCAGTTGTGGGTTCTGCGTGTGGCGTCGCGGGTGTATGCATGGGTGCTTGGGTAGGGAGGGCATTCATCGAAGGCCATGATAATGTCCGCGCCGATGGCTTGCTCTATCTCCATGACGCGCTCCGGTGTGAAAATGTGCTCAGAGCCGTCCAGATATGATTTGAAAATGACGCCGTCATCCCCGACGTGGCGCAGGTCGCTGAGGCTAAACACCTGAAAACCGCCGCTGTCCGTAAGCATGGCGCCATCCCAATTGATAAACCGGTGGAGTCCCCCGGCCCTGTCTATCAATTCATGCCCCGGCCGCAGGTAAAGATGATAAGTATTGCCAAGGATGATCTTGAACCCCAGGTCGGTCAGTTCTTCCTGGCTCATGGCCTTGACCGTAGCCTGAGTGCCGACGGGCATAAAAACCGGCGTTTCGATCACCCCATGCGGAGTGTGAAATTTGCCCAGCCTGGCTAACGTCTCGCTGCTCTTAGCTGTGATTTCAAAGGTAAATTCTCTGGATTTATCGTTCATTGGTTTGATAAGTATGCGGAATCGGCTGCATTATTCGCTCGCGGCCCGCGTAGGATGATATTTCGGTGTACCCCACGTCACGAAGCAGTTCGTAGGCGCGCTCAAAATCCCGCGTGATTGTCTTGAAATTGTGCGAATCCGCACTCACCAGCATCGGAATTCCTCGCTTAAAACATCCTTCGATAATCGAACGACTCGGATACGCTTCCTGACAAGGCTGATGCCAACCGGAGGTGTTTAGTTCAACCGACATTCCCGAGCGGGCGATGGCATCCAGCGCTAAATCTATTTCTTTGGAAAGCTGGACGGACGGATATATCGCGAACTTTTTTATGAGATCCATGTGCCCGACAATATCATATATACCGCTCTCCGCCATTTCGGCCACGCGAATCCAGTATTTGCGTATTATCTTATCCCGCTCAGTTTGGTCGAAAGTATCCCAATCCTGAGGTCTACTGTCAGTAAGAAAGCCATCCACGAGGTGAACGGAGCCTATAACGTAATCGAACGGCTGTGATTGCAGGACGGCTTTTAACTCTGTGACCGCTTCCGGTATGAAATCCGCTTCGAGTCCCATTCGCACAATTAGCCCATCAGCCGCCAGTCCGGCAGCGGATTGGACAGCGGTTACATAGTCCTCAATGCCGTCCGGCGGCATCGACCAATGGAACATGCGTCTATCGGGAGTCAACACGTAGTGATCAGACAGACCGATCTCGTCCAGCGACATCTCTGAAGCTGTCCTGATAATCTCAGAAATCTCCGCCTCACCGTCGCTCAGATTCGAATGAACGTGATAAGAAAAAAACATTAAGAATCCTCCTCCTTGAGCTTAGTATACCATACAGTGCCGCCGCCCGGCGACGTGCCGACGGCATTTGTGTCCTGAAATGATTGGCAAAAACACATGGCACTCAAATCGTATGTCTTGGTTCTATCTTCATTGGTAGGATTTTTGAACTGCAAAATCAGAGCTGACAATTTCCGGCAAATACCTGAAAATTTCATTACAGGGCTTACGCATTAAAATTTTTCGGGGTAAAATCAACCCTAAATGACTCCAAAACCTAAGTTGCCTCTTATCATTTGAGGCCTGCAAACATGGCAAAGAGCTAGTTTATACGTTG
>Ga0182027_10009807_pt1 | contig 13688 bp, 10 predicted proteins | sample 712E1DmetaG_FD_121300 | JGI IMG/M metagenome (GOLD analysis project Ga0182027, IMG submission 121300) | Permafrost microbial communities from Stordalen Mire, Sweden - 712E1D metaG (Illumina Assembly) | ecosystem: Environmental > Terrestrial > Soil > Wetlands > Permafrost | place: Sweden...
ACAAGACACGTAGGTGAGGCCGAGCTTGTGGCAGAACTTGACCGAATCGGGATCACCGCCGTGCTCGCCGCAGATGCCGAGCTGGAGGTCGGGCCGGGTTTGGCGGCCCTTCGTGACGGCAATCTGCATGAGCTGGCCCACGCCGGTCTGGTCGATGGTGGCGAAGGGATTCTTCTTCACGATTTCGAGCTCGGCGTAGTGCGGCAGGAACGAGCCGGAGTCATCGCGCGACATGCCGAGGCAGGTCTGCGTGAGGTCGTTGGTGCCGAAGCTGAAGAACTGCGCGGTCTGGGCGACCTCATCGGCGGTGAGGGCACCACGCGGGATCTCGATCATGGTGCCGACCTGGTAGTGAATCTTCACCTTCTGCTCGGCCATGACCTCACGGGCCACGCGGTGGACGATCTCCACCTGCAGGTCGAGCTCCTTCTTGAAGCCGACGAGCGGAATCATGACCTCGGGATGGACCTTGAGGCCTTCCTTCTGGACGAGGGCGGCGGCCTCGAACACGGCGCGGGACTGCATCTCGGAGATCTCGGGATAGCCGATGCCGAGGCGGCAGCCGCGGAAGCCGAGCATGGGGTTGAATTCGTGGAGCTGGTGGACGCGCGCCTCGATCCTCTCGAAGGGCACGCCGATCTTGGTCGCGAGATCCGCCTGCTGGTCCTTCGCATGCGGGAGGAACTCGTGCAGCGGGGGATCGAGGAAGCGGATCGTCACCGGGTAGCCCTTGAGGGCGCGGAAGATGCCGGCGAAGTCGTCCCGCTGGTAGGGGAGGATCTTGGCCAAGGCGACCTTGCGGGCCTCGACCGTCTCGGCGAGGATCATCTCGCGCATGGCGTCGATGCGGTCGCCTTCGAAGAACATGTGCTCGGTGCGGCACAGGCCGATGCCGCGGGCGCCGAACGCGATGGCGTTCTGCGCCTGGGCGGGCGAGTCGGCGTTGGTCCACACCTGGAGTTTGGTGGCCTGCGAGCACCACTTCATGAGCTGCTGGAAGCTCTTGAACTTCTCGGTCTGCTGGGCGGTCTTGTCGTCGTGGAGCAGGCCGGCGATGATCTCGGACGGGGCGGTCTTGATCTGGCCGGCGTAGACCTTGCCGGCCGTGCCATCGATCGAGAGATAGTCGCCCTCGTTGAAGAGCTGGCCGCCAACCTTGATCGTCTTCGCGGCGTAGTCGATGTCGAGGGCGGCGGCGCCGGCGACGCAGACCTTGCCCATCTGGCGGGCGACCAGAGCGGCGTGCGAGGAGACGCCGCCGCGGGCGGTGAGGATGCCCTCGGCTGCGATCATGCCGCGCAGGTCCTCGGGTGAGGTTTCGATGCGGGCGAGCAGGACCTTTTCACCCTTTTCGGCGGCGGCGACGCAACGCTCGGCATTGAGGTAGACCTTGCCGCAGGCGGCACCCGGGCCCGCCGGCAGGCCGGTCGCGACGGCCACGGCCTTCTTGAGGTCGGCGGCCTCGAACACGGGCGCGAGAAGCTGTTCGAGCTGGTCCGCGGGATTGCGCAGGATCGCGGTCTGCCAGTCGATGAGCTTCTCCTTCACCATATCGATGGAGAACTTGAGGGCGGCCATGGCAGTGCGTTTGCCATTGCGCGTCTGGAGCATGTAGACCTGCTCGTCCTGGATGGTGAACTCGAAGTCCTGCACGTCCTTAAAGTGTTTCTCGAGGGTGGCGCGGATGCGCTCGAGTTCCTTAAAAGCGGCGGGCAGGTGGTTCTTGAGCTGGGCTACGGGCTCGGGCGTGCGCACACCGGCGACGACGTCCTCACCCTGGGCGTTGATCAGAAACTCGCCATAGAATTCCTTGTTGCCGTTGGCGGGATTGCGCGTGAAGGCCACGCCGGAGCCGGACTTGTTACCGGTGTTGCCGTAGACCATGGCCTGCACGTTGACGGCGGTGCCCCACTCGGTGGGGATGTTGTACTTGCGGCGGTAGACGATCGCGCGATCGTTCATCCACGAGCCGAACACGGCGCCGATCGCGCCCTGAAGCTGGTCCCACGGGCTGGCCGGGAACGCCTTGCCGGTGCGCTCCTTGACGAGCGCCTTGAAGCGGACGACGAGCTCCTTGAGGTCGTCGGTCGACAGTTTCGGATCATCGAGGTCGGCATTGCCGTAGCGTTCCTGCTTGAGGCCGCCAATGACAGTCTCGAACGGCTCGTGATCCTCGTCCGGGCGCTTCTGCACGCCGAGCACGACGTCGCCGTACATCTGGACGAAGCGGCGGTAGCAGTCCCAAGCAAAGCGTGGGTTGGCAGTTTTCTGGGAAAGCGCCTCGACGGTTTGGTCGTTGAGACCGAGGTTGAGAATGGTGTCCATCATGCCGGGCATCGAATCGCGCGCGCCGGAGCGGACGGAGACGAGGAGCGGATTGACGAGGTCGCCGAACTTCATGCCGGTCTGCTCCTCGATCGAAGCGACGCCGGCCTTGACCTGGGCATCGAGCGCGGCCGGGTAGGTGCGCTTATTGGCGTAGTAATAAGTGCAGACTTCGGTCGTGATCGTGCAGCCCGGAGGCACGGGCAGGCCGATGCGCGTCATCTCGGCGAGGTTGGCACCCTTGCCGCCGAGAAGCGGCTTCATGGAGCCGTCGCCGTCCGTCTTCTTGCCGAAGAGGTAGACGTATTTGGGGGCCTTGGCGGCCGTGGATTTCCCGGCCTTGAGGGCGGGTTTCTTGGATTTCGCTTTAGCGGGCATGTTTGTGAGCAGGTTGTGGGAAACAGAAAGGGCTTGATGGCGATGCGGAACCTTTATCGGAATGCCGGGGGAAGGGGGTGTCAATGGCGGAGAGCGGCCCGATCGCGCCCGATTTGCCTGGTTCAACGGAAAATGCGCCGCGTTTGCGCTCAAAGCCGCCCGTGGCGCTTGGGCGGAAGACGGCGACATCCATCGGTCTTGGATGACGGAAGATGCTGATTGTCGCCGGCTTCGTGCTCCCTTCTTCGGTCGAGGAACCGGGTGGCCGTGGTCCACCGGACTACTTCCCCGACCGGGCGCGCTGGGCGCGCAACACCGCGCGGAACATCTGGAGCGCCAGCCAGAACACGGCCGTCAGGCACGAGGCACCCACCGCGCCCCACAGCCAGATGTTGAACGGATCATTGGAAGGCACATGACCGCGCAGCACCCAGGTGAAGAGACCGAACGCCGCGCACGTCAACCCAGCGTCAACCACCAAGGGCAGACGCGAGTCGAGCTTCCGGTCAGGCTGGTCCATGGCCGCGAACTAGACGCACCGCCAGCGCTTTGTCCAATCGTTTTTCGGCAGACGAGGCGGGGCACCGCTTTTTACGGCGGCGCCGTCGGCAGGAACACCTCAACGGCATCGGCGCCGAGGATCGGTTTGATCCTCCCACCGTGGCGGCGGAAGATGGACCGCATCGGGATGTTGTCCGCCTGTACCTGCGCGTACAGGTAACGCATACCGCGGTGGCGGGCGGCGCGAAGCAGCAGGCGCAACAGCGTGGTGCATATGCCGAGGTGCCGTTTGGTTTCGCGCACGACAAAGGCCATCTCGGCCGTCTGCCGCGCGGGGTCCAGCAGGTAGCGGCCCACGGCGTGCAGGATTTCCGCGCCGTCCGGTGCGCGCTCGAACACGCCGTAGGCCACGTCCTGCGACTGGTCAACCCCGACCAGCCGGCTCGCGCGGTCATGCGTCATCTCGGAGATGTGATAGCCATAACGCTGGCGGATGGTCTCCTCCGTGTGGGAGGCAAAGAACGAAATGAGCCGGCCCTCGTCGTCGGGATGGAGGGGGCGCACGGTGTACGGCCGCCCGCCAAACAGGACCTCGCGGGGCTCCAAATCCTGTGGATTCGCCTCCGGCGGCGGCGCAGGCGGAAACTCGGAAAACGGGTTGAAACTGACGCCCGACTGCGGGGCCGCGGCGGCCGGCGCCGCCCCGGCGCGGCCAGGCGGCCGGCGGCGCGGGCGATGCGTCGCGGATGCCCGGCGGGACCGGGGTTTGGAGTGCTGGTCTTTATTAGCCATCGACCGCGGCCGTTTAACCAAATCTAAGGCACGTTAACGCGCTGGGACGCAACCGTCTGCGCACGTGTTGCCGACTACTGTGCGGATTTTGGCCTCGGCGCGCGCCAACGCCAGCCGATAAACGGCCTTCCGCATTGCTTGTTCTGTGCTCGCGGGCCAAATTTTGCGCATACTATGATTGAGTCGGGCGAGAATTCAGGCCGCCGCCGTCGCGTGATTGTCGATCAATTGACACGCTCGGAGCTTTTTCGCGGTTACCAGGAAGCTTTCCAGAAGGCCACCGGCCTGCCGCTGGACCTTTGCCCGGCCGGGACGACCGACCTGCCGCATCAAGGCAACCCCTACGAGAACCCCTTTTGCGCGCTGATGGGCTCCTCCGGCCCGACGTGCGCCAAGAGCCGCCAATTCCAGCGGGACCTCGAGGAGGCCGCCGGGCTGCGGGCGGAAACTCTCGTCGATTACTCCGGCTTCGGCCAATCGGCGGTGCCGGTCCGTGCGGGCGCCCGCCTGCTCGGCTTCCTCAAAACCGGGCAGGTTCTGCTCCGCCGGCCCACGCGCCGGGAGTTCAACCAGACCGTGCGCCAGCTGCGCCAGTGGGGCTGCGAGGTCGAGGGGAAGCGCCTCGAAACGGCGTTTTCCCAAACGCGCGTGCTGACAAAGCCGCAATACGAGTCGATCCTCCGCCTGCTCACCATTTTTGCGCAGCATCTGGCCTCGCTCAGCCACCAGCTCATTGTGCAGGAGGAAAAGGCCGAGTCGCCGCAAATTGCCCGGGCCAAGGCGTTCCTGAGCGAGCATCAGAGCAAAGATCTGTCGCTCAGCGATGTGGCCCGGGCGGTCAACATGAGCGCCTTCTATTTCTGCAAGATGTTCCGCCAGGCGACGGGCCTGACTTTCACGGATTATCTCGCCCGTGTCCGCGTCGACCGGGTGAAGAACGAGCTGGTCGACCCCCACAAGCGCATCAGCGAAGTGGCGTTCGCGGCGGGGTTCCAGTCGCTTTCGCAATTCAACCGGGTGTTTCGCAAGGTGGCCGGCGAGTCGCCCACCTCCTATCGGGAGCGCGTGCGGAAGACGGCGGCGGCCTGAGGGGTGGCTTCAGCCCGTCCGGGCCAGCGCGCAGTGCGGGTGCAGGCGCGGGTGCCTCGGCTGCCGGCGGGCTGGCGGCGGGCCCTGGCGCCGCCCGGTCACGATGCCCGCCCGGGCGCGCGCGCACGTGCCGCGGCACAGATCGCAGAAGGTCTGGATCTCGTGCTGGGCATGGTAGTGAAAGGCCAGTTGCACCGCGCTCAGCAGCCGCTGCTCCTCGGCCGGCGTGGTCGCCAGGCCGTCGCTTAAGGCCTTGGCGATGATCGCCAGGATCGCCTCGTCGCCGGAGACATAGTAATACAGCAGGGGGTTGCGTTGGCACGGACAGGTGACTTCCAAGCCGTCGCAGAGAACGGGATGCCGGGCCAGCCAGCGCCGCGGCGCCGGAGAGCGGAGCGCGGCGAAAAACGCGTCCAGCGTGCCGTCCATCATGAAGACCAGCGTGTCCGGATTGCCCAACGGAGAGGCCGGGGGTTCCGCCCGCAGCAGGACCTCCCAGCAGGTCTTGATCATCGGGCGCAGCTCGAGCAGCGCCTGCAGGACATGCCGTCTCATGGCGCCACTATGCCACACGATCGCGTCGCCCTCTCTGCATGGCTTGCCGAAGGTTGCGCATCCGTTGCCCGGGCCGCGGGCGACCGGGGGGCGCGGACCGGGCTCCGGCGCAAGAAATGCGCAGCCGGTGGACGGAGCCGTCGAGGGGCGGACCGGGCCGGGGCGGCGGGTGTGCGGGGCCAATTTCTGAGCCAACTTGTGCAAAATATGCGGAGCGAAAACCACGGATCAGGACTAGAGTTCCGCCTCGCACCCAACCCCTCACGCCCATGGCCGTCATTCCTCTCACCCTCAGCATCAGCCTGTGCCTGGTCTTCACGTTCGTGGTTTTCTTCCTGCGCGAGCAGGCGCGCCGCTCCTTCAGCAGCGACGAACGGGAGTCGCTGCTGCCGCTGGCCGAGGAGACACCGCAGGTGCGTCCCGCGGCCGGGCGCCGGGGGCCGGCCGGCGACGGGCGGCAGCTGGAAGAATAGGTGTGCGGCGCCCGGTTGCGGCTGGGATTGACTCCGGCGGGCGGTTCCTCCTTCTCGCCATCCATGAGTGACCGCAGGATCACCATTGTCTACAACGATCGGGTCGTCCGCCAGTTCATGCTCGCTGCCATCCTGTGGGGGGTGGTGGGGATGCTCGTCGGCGTCATCATCGCCTCGCAGCTGAACTTCTGGCGGTTGAATTTCAACCTGCCGTGGCTCACGTTCGGCCGGCTGCGCCCGCTGCACACGAACGCGGCGATCTTTGCCTTCGTCGGCAACATGATGTTCGCCGGCGTCTATTACTCGACCCAGCGTCTGGTGAAGGCGCGGCTGGCGAGCGACTTTCTCTCCGCGCTGCATTTTTGGGGCTGGCAGGCGATCATCGTCGCCGCGGCCATGACGCTCCCGCTCGGGCTGACCCGCGGCAAGGAGTACGCGGAGCTGATCTGGCCGATCAACCTCGCCGTCGCAGTCATCTGGGTGGTCTTTGCCGTCAACTTCTTCTGGACCCTGGCGCGGCGCCATGAGCCGAGCCTGTACGTGGCGCTCTGGTTCTACATCGCGACCATCGTCACCGTGGCGATGCTCTACATCGTCAACCATCTCTCGCTGCCGACGAGCCTGCGGCACAGCTACTCGGTCTTCGGCGGGGTGCAGGACGCGCTGGTGCAGTGGTGGTACGGGCACAACGCCGTGGCGTTCTTCCTCACCACGCCGATCCTCGGCATCATGTACTACTTTCTGCCGAAGGCGGCCGGGCGGCCGGTCTACAGCTACCGGCTCTCCGTCATCCATTTCTGGTCGCTGGTCTTCATTTACATCTGGGCGGGGCCGCATCACCTGCTCAACACCGCCCTGCCGGGCTGGCTGCAGGCGCTGGGCATGACTTTCTCGCTCATGCTCTGGGCGCCGTCGTGGGGCGGCATGCTCAACGGCCTGCTCACTCTGCGCGGGGCCTGGAACCAGCTGCGCACCGACCCCGTGCTGAAATTCTTCGCGGCGGGCGTGACTTTCTACGGCATGGCCACCTTCGAGGGTCCGCTGCTCGCCATCAAATCGGTCAACGCCCTCGGCCACTACACCGATTGGATCATCGGCCATGTCCACGGCGGGACGCTGGGCTGGAACGGCTTCATGGCGGCGGGGATGTTCTACTGGCTCGCCCCGCGCCTCTGGCGCAAGCCGCTCCACTCCGTGGCGCTGGCCAACCTGCACTTCTGGCTCGGGCTCGTCGGCATCCTCTTGTACGTCGCGGCGATGTGGACCAGCGGCGTCACCCAGGGCGTGATGCTCAATGCCACCACGGAGGGCGGGACCGTTCTCGCGTATCCGAACTTTCTCGACACGCTGAACACGATCAAGCCGATGATGCTGATGCGCGTGATCGGCGGCGGGCTCTACCTCACCGGCTTCGTGCTGCTCGCCTACAACCTCGGGCGCACGATTGCGGGCGCCGCGCCGGTCAACGGTTCGATCGAGGTTTTCGTCGAGGAGCCTCCGGCCGCGGCGCGCCTCGCGGGGGCGGGCATGGCCCTGAGCGCGCCCGTCCTCTTCAGCGTGGGCGCGCTGCTCTCCGCCTGTCTCTGGCTGTTTGGCGGTGGACTCTTCAACCTGCTCGGGCTCTTTGCCACCATCGCCTGCGTCATCCTCGCCATCGCCCACTACCAGGTCCGCTCGGGCCGGTGGGGCGGCTGGTACGACCGGCTGCTGGTCAACTCCGCGCCGTTCACCGTGCTGACCTTCCTTGCCGTGGCCGTCGGCGGCCTCATCCAGATCATCCCGACCATCACGGTCAACACGGCGGCCAACGTCGAAGACAGGATCCAAGTGCCGTGGACGCCCCTGGAACTCGCCGGCCGCGACCTCTACGTGCGCGAGGGCTGCTACCTCTGCCATTCGCAGATGATCCGCACGCTCGTGCCCGATGTGCTCCGCTACGGCGACTACTCGCGGCTGGGCGAATCGATTTACGACCATCCATTCCAATGGGGTTCGAAGCGGACCGGCCCGGATCTCGCCCGCGAGGGCGGCAAATATCCCCACGCCTGGCACTACGACCACCTGATGGATCCGCGGCAGGTCTCGGTGGGATCGATCATGCCGGCCTATCCCTGGCTGTTCGACGACCGCGCCGACGTCGGCGCGCTCCAACGCAAGATCGACGTGTTGCGCACCCTCGGGGTGCCGTACCCGCCGTGGTCGGCCGCGGACATCGCGGCGGCGGCGCAGGCCCAGGCGAGGCAAATCACGGCCGAGTTGCGCGTGCAGCAGCGTCTCGTCGAGCCGGACCGGGAGATTGTGGCGCTCATCGCGTATCTCCAAAAACTCGGCCGATCCGTGCCGGTACCGGCCAGGATGACCGCCGCCCAACCCTGAATCCATCGCGCCGACCACCGGAGGGGCGGTTCGGAATAGTCAATCGCTAATCGCAAGAATCGGAGAGCAAATCGCAGAGCGCAACTCGCAGATCGCAAATCACAAATCTCGAATCGCAAATTCCGGATCGCAGATCTCAAATCGGGAATATGAAATCGTAATTCCATCCTCCGATGTTCCAACGCCTCATCTACCAGGACTGGCAGCTCGTGTTCCCCATCGTTTCCTTGGTCGCCGCGGCGGCGTTCTTCGGCGTCATGACCTGGGGCGCCCTGCGCATGAAACGCCCACAGGTGGAGCATTTGGCGCGCCTGCCGCTGGAGGATGGCGGCCCAACCGCCTTCCCCAGCGGGTCGCGCCCGGCTTCCGACGTCGGGCGCGCCGCCCGGTCTTCTTCGCTCACGCCATGATTGACGCCGGCCCCTCCGGTCCGCCTCCATCTGAGGACGCGCTCCGTCCCCACACCTACGACGGCATCCGCGAATACGACAAGCGCCTGCCCAACTGGTGGCTCTGGACCTTTTATCTGACCATCATCTTCTCGGTCATCTATTGGCTCTACTATTTCACGACGCGGGTGGGGCCGGATGACCAGACCAGCATGGCGCGCGAGCTGTCCCGGATTGAGGCCGCCAAGCTGGCGTCCATCGGCAGCCTGACCGACGAGGCGCTCTGGAAGATGAGCCGCAATCCCACCTTTGTCGAAGCGGGGCACGCGACGTTCAGCGCGAATTGCGCCATCTGCCACCTGGCCAGCCTCCGGGGCAAGGCGGAGAACCCGGCGGCCGTTGGGGCCAGCCTGATCGGAACCCGGTGGATCTACGGTGGGCGGCCGGTCGAATTGGTGGGCACCGTCACGAAAGGAACCTCGCGCGGCATGCCACCCTGGGGACCGGTGCTGGGGACCCGGCGCATCACCGAGGTGGTGGCCTACGTGCTCAGCCATCACGAGCCGGGGGAGCCCGTGGAGATCGTGACCTCGGCTGTTCCCGGAGTGAAATAGACGCCACGACCCGTCGTCGCGGCGCGATCCGCGCCCCCTGCATCCACCGATGTCTTCGCCCCCCGTCCGTCCGTCCGCGAGCCCCGCGCCCTCGCTCGAGTCCGTCACCACGATCCGCGCCGACGGCTCCCACGTCGTGCTGCATCCGGCGGATGTCGCGGGCCGGTTCACGCGCGGGCGCCGCGTGGCGGCCGCCGGTCTGATCGCGCTGTACTTAGCTTTGCCCTGGATCCCGGTCGGGGGGCATCCGGCGGTTTTCCTCGATGTCGCCGCCCGCCGTTTCCACCTCTTCGGGTCGACGCTGGCGGCGCAGGACCTCTGGCTGCTCTTTTTCCTGATCAGCGGATTCGGCTTCACGCTCTTTTTTTTGACGGCGTTGCTTGGCCGGGTTTGGTGCGGCTGGGCCTGCCCGCAGACGGTCTTCCTCGATCACGTGTACCGCCGGGTCGAACGCTGGATCGAGGGCGACGCCGTGGCGCGCCGGGCGCTCGACGCGGCGCCGTGGACCGGCTCCAAGGTGGCCCGGCGCGCGGTCAAACACGGCGTCTTTGCCGTGCTTTCGCTGCTCATCGTCCACCTGTTTCTGGCCTACTTCGTGTCGATCCCGCAGCTCTGGGGCATGATGCGGGCGGCGCCGGCGGAACATGGGGGAGTCTTCCTCTTCGTCTTCGTGTTCGCCGGCGTCCTGTATTTCAACTTCGCCTGGTTCCGTGAGCAGCTTTGCATCGTCCTGTGTCCTTACGGCCGCCTGCAATCGGCGCTGATCGACGACCATTCGCTTGTAATTGGCTACGACGGCACGCGCGGCGAACCGCGCGGCCGGCGTCGGCAGGATGATTGTAGGGCAGGGTCGCCCGAACCCGCCGCGGCCGGAATGGCGGCATCCGGCGATGCCGCCCTCCATCGATCAGGGGACTGCGTGGACTGCGGCCGCTGCGTCGCCGTTTGTCCGACCGGCATCGACATCCGCCAGGGCCTGCAGATTGAGTGCATCGGTTGCGCCGCCTGCATCGACGCTTGCGACGATGTCATGGCCCGGCTCGGGCGACCCCGGGGTCTGGTCCGGTACGACTCGCTCGCCGGCCTCGGCGGGGCCCGGACCCGCTGGGCCCGCCCGCGCGCGGTCGTCTACGCCGTGCTGTTGCTGATCGGGGCGGCCGTGGCCTCCTGGGCGTTTTCGACCGTGCGGCCGGCCGCCTTCGGCGTCACCCGCATGATCGGGGCCGCGTACTATTTTGACGCTGCCACCGTGCGCAACCAGTTTCTGGTGCGCCTCGTCAACAAGCGCGATGTGGCGGAGAAACTCGTCGTGAAACTCCGGGGCGCGCCGCCGGAAGTGGTCCAGACGGGGCTGGAGGAAGCGGTCGAACTGGCGGGGATGGGGGAGGAGGTTCGGCCGCTCATCGTGGCGGTGCCGCGGGACCGTTACACCGGGTCTTTCCGTTTCATGGTGGTGGTGAGCGGTGGCGGGGGAGCGTTCGAGCTGACGCGCGACGTGCAGTTTCTCGGTCCCGATCCCCGTCTGCTGCGGGAGGAACAGGAGGCGCGTGAGAAGCATCCCGATGGAGGAGCGCCCATGCCGCTTGCCCCGCCGGCCGGGCACGGTTGATTGGATTCATGCACGCCGAACTCGCCAGCCTTCATAGTGCGGCCGCCGCCTTTGTCGCCGGCTTGGTGACGAGCCTGCATTGCGCGGGCATGTGCGGACCCCTGGCGTGCGCGGTTGTGCCGGTGCAGGGCGACCGGGCCGACGCCCAGATCGTGAGTAGTCTGTATCACCTCACGCGTCTCGCCGGCTATGCGATGTTGGGGGCGCTTTTTGGTGCGCTGGGGCAGGCACCAGTGGCCTGGCTCGGCAGCGGGGTGGCGCGGTACTTTCCGTGGCTGCTGGTGATGTTTTTCGTGGTGGTCGCCTTCCGGTGGGACCGCCATCTGCCGCGGGTGCCCGTCCTCGGGGACGTCTACTTGCGCGTGCATGGGTGGGGTCGCACGCGCTCACCGGTCGCCGCCGCGATGGCGCTCGGTCTGGCCACGCCGCTGCTGCCATGCGGGCCGCTGTACCTGCTCGTCGCGGTGGCGGGGCTGGCCGGCTCGGCGTTGCGCGGCGTGGAGTTCATGCTCGCCTTCGGACTCGGTACCGTGCCGCTGCTGTGGTTCGTCCAGACTAATTTTCACTGGATCCGGCTCAAGTTGCCGCCGGTGTGGATCGGGCGCGTGCAGATGGGCGTGGCCTTGGTGTCCGCTGTTTTGATCGCCTGGCGCCTGCGCGCCACTCTGGGGTTCGATGGCCCCGCCCTTGCCGTGCCCGGTGTCTGCTGCCCGTGACATGAGCGGAGGTGTTGAAGCCGGGGCGGCGACGTCCTCGTCGCCGCACAACGCGACCGGGGGGGCGCGTCCCCAGGGCGAGGTGCGTCCCCGGGAGGCTCCCGGGTGCCTCCATTGCGGCTCGCCCCTGCTCACCGCGTCGGCGCGAGCCGCCGGCTTCTGCTGCGCTGGCTGCGCCTATGTGCACCACCTCGTGCGCGAGGGCGGGTACGAGCAGTACTACCGGCTCAAGGACCGGGTCATCCCGCCGGTGGACAGCGGCCTGTTCCAGCCGCGCGACTACGGCTGGCTCGAGACGGCGCAGCGCGAAGCCGAGGCCGCCGCCTCCGGCCGGACGCCGGAGCTGGTGCTCGACCTGCAGGGCATCTCCTGCGTCGGCTGCGTCTGGCTGATCGAGCGGCTATTCGAGCGCGAGCCGGGGGCCGGACGGATCGAACTCAACGCCCAGCTCGGCCGGCTGCGACTGAAGTGGCAGACCGGCCGCTTCGATGCGGTCCGGTTTGCCCGGGCGCTGCAATCGTTCGGCTATCTCGTCGGTCCGCCCGGCGCCGAGCCGGCGGAACCCGCCGAGAGCCGCGATCTCGGCAAACGCATCGGGCTGTGCACGGCGTTTGCGATGAACGTGATGCTGTTCACCCTGCCGTCGTACTTCGGCATGACCGCGGCGTTCCCGTATGCGCGGCTGTTCGGCACGCTGGCGATGGCATTCGGCACGCTGAGCTTCCTCGCGGGCGGCTCGTACTTCCTTGGGCGCGCGGTACGGGCGCTGCGCGACCGGGTCGCGCACATCGACCTGCCAATCGCGCTGGGAGTGGCCGGGGCCTACGCGGGCTCGGTCTATGGCTGGCTGGCGGAGGATGCCCGGTTCGTCTACTTCGATTTCGTCGCCTCGTTTGTGTTGCTGATGTTGATCGGCCGCTGGGCGCAGGTGGCGGCGGTCGAGCGCAACCGCCGCCGGCTGCTGCGCCACCAACTCCATCCGCCCCGGGTCCGCCTTTACGACGCCGCGGGCGCCCCGGCAGAGGAGGTGGCGGTGGAGGCGCTTCCGGCCGGGCGCATCTTCGGCGTGCCGATGGGCCACCTCGTGCCGGTGGAGGCCCGGCTGGTTGGGGCGGACGCGGTGTTCACGACCGCTTGGGTCAACGGCGAGTCGGAACCGCGGCCGTTCCGCGCGGACCAGCGCGTGCCGGCGGGCGCGGTCAACGTCACTCGCGGCGAGCTGCGCCTGGAGGCGCTCCAGACCTGGGAGGAGTCTTTGCTGGCGCGGCTGCTCCGCACGGAGGCGCGGCCGGGCTACCGGCACCGCGCGTTCGAGCGCGTGATCCAAGGCTACCTGTTCGCCATCTTGGGACTGGCGCTGGCCGCGGGCATCGGATGGATGGTGACGACCGGCGACGGCCAGCGCGCCCTTTCCGTCGCGATCGCGGTGCTGGTGGTTTCTTGTCCCTGCGCGCTCGGGCTGGCCCTGCCCCTGGCCGATGAGGTCGCCACGACGGCGGCGCGGCGGCACGGCGTGTTCGTGCGGGAGAACGACCTGTGGGCGCGGCTCGGAGGCGTGCGCAAGATCATCTTCGACAAAACCGGCACGCTGACGCTCGAGACGCCCGCGCTGGCGAACCCGGAAGCCTTGAGGGAGCTGGCCGCGGCGGATCAATGCGCGCTCTATACGCTCGTGCGTGGCAGCCCGCATCCCGTGAGCCAGTGCCTGCATGAACAACTGCTCCTGACAGGTGGCGCCTTGGAACCGCGGGAAGGCGTGGTCCGCGAGGAAATCGGCTTCGGCGTCAGCCTGCGGGCGGCGGACGACGTCTGGACACTCGGCCGCCCCGGCTGGCGGGGTGCGCCTGATTCCGATGTAACGTATTATGTTA
>Ga0182027_10009808_pt1 | contig 13688 bp, 16 predicted proteins | sample 712E1DmetaG_FD_121300 | JGI IMG/M metagenome (GOLD analysis project Ga0182027, IMG submission 121300) | Permafrost microbial communities from Stordalen Mire, Sweden - 712E1D metaG (Illumina Assembly) | ecosystem: Environmental > Terrestrial > Soil > Wetlands > Permafrost | place: Sweden...
CAGGCGCATTACCCGCCGGAGTAATTGAGCGGACCGGATAATGATAGCAAATGAGCCGCAGCATCAATGCTGCGGCTCATTTTATTACACGCGAAAATTATCGCGTTAACCCAACCTGTTCCCGATGAGGTAAAACTAATCCCCGAAACCAGGTCGCTCCCCGTATAACTGGTACTTACCGTCTCCTGCACTGCTGTAACGTGAGGCAGACTGCTGAGCTGGTCTACCTGGGCTTGCGGCAGCGGAGTGCTGTCTCCGCCTCCACCGCCACCGCCGCCGAAACCGGAAGAACCGGCCGGCCTGACCGTAATCGTATTACCGACATTGCCGCTAATTTTACTGAGCTGGCTGGCAGAGGCGGCGTGGACTTCAAACATTACTAAAGCCAGTCCCAGACTCACCGCCAGAATCACCAGAACAACCACGCTCCGCGACGGACTGCGTACGATGTTCAGTAGTGCTCTCCGTAGTGTCCTCATTATTTTTATTCCTCCTTACGAATTCAATCTGCCTTAAGCCTGAACCGGCAATCAACATCCTTTTTTAGTCTAAGGCTTGAAAAATACACGCGCAAATTATTTAAAACATAACTACGAATCAACTGTATTCAGTCTACCATTATGAAATGAACAGCCTATTAATGTAAGATGAATATTAAATGAATAAAAATGTTATTGGAGATGAATCTCATGGATTTGTCGAGCATAAAAATAGGCTCCGATGATAACGGGGGCCGCAATTGACCGGCATTATCATCGGAGCCTTGTTGCTGTGAAATAATATGATAATTTAGTCGTTTTTAAATTACGACGCAGGACGTGCTGCGGGTGTAACCGTAATATTCATTTGTTTGCCGCCGCGGATTATCGTTAAGGTCGCCGACTGTCCCACTACTCCCTGGTCGGCCAGGTAAGTTATCAGGTCGTCGGAACTCTTAACTGCCTGACCGTTGAAAGCGATAATTACATCGCCGCCAACCGTGACCTGCAAACCATCGTCATCAAAACTCGCACTGCCCGCCTTAAGACCGGCTTTATCTGCCGGACTGCCGGAGGTTACCGCCTCGATTAAAGCGCCGCGTTGTCCGGTCGTTAAGTTCATTTTGGCCGCAATAGCAGGGTCAAGAGATGTAACCGTCACACCCAGATATGGATGCTGATATACTCCGGTATTGATTAATGCCGGGATAACCTGTTCGACAATTGATGCGGGTATTGCAAAACCAACGCCGGAAGAAGAGCCTGAAGATGTGTCTATTGACTGAGTAATGCCAATTACTTTACCGGAATCGTTTAATAGCACTCCGCCGGAATTACCGGGATTGATGGCGGCATCGGTTTGGATAATATCCGGGATGCTGTAAGTCGGCCCTGTGGCATTTTCAGTGGTCGGAATCAGGCGTCCGACGGCACTGACGAATCCCACGGTCAATGTGTTTTGTTCGCCGTACGGATTACCGATGGCGATCGCTAATTCTCCGACCAACGGCGTATTTGTATCCAACGTCAACGGCTGCAGGGTTAGGCCGCTGGGATTTATTTTTAATACTGCCAAATCGCTGTTCGAATCGGCCCCCACCAGAGAAGCGCTTACCACGGTGCCGTCGGAAAAAGTTACTTGAATGTTGGAGGCCCCGTCGATCACATGGTTATTGGTGACAATATCGCCTTTCGTATCCCAGATAAATCCGGAACCTTCAAATTGACCACCTGCGGAAGTAGCACTTGCCGGCATATCATCGGTAATCATCACTACGGATGGACTGACCGCTGCATATATCGTTTCCAGTGTCGCCTCAAGGTCGCTCACAGAGCCCAGTACCGAGCTCGGGATATTGGTATTTATCGTGCTTGTTGTGGTGGTTCCCCCCGACGCATTCGCAGCCGAGATTGCTGTGGTTGATGAGTTAATCAAAGTGCAACTTGCTAATGTGCTGACGATCATCAACATTGCTGCAATAATTATTAACTTCTTTTTCATTCCGTTTACTCCTTTTCTAATTTTTCGGGGTTAATGGGGCCCCTGCCCTGATAAATATTGACTCTAATCTTTTTAACCGGATACCTTTTTCCTCTTTTCAAAATAACATGTTACATATTAAAAAATCATAAATTTAGAGTTGCGTCAATTACATCAATATGACATTTTAATGCCTTGTTATTAACTCGACGTGCCTGAAGTTATCCCTTTAATTAAATCAGGCAGCACTTTTTGCAGCACATCGGACGATACGGCAAAAGCAATTCCGCCGTCGGATGAATTCTGAATTTCGGTGTTAACCCCGATCACTTTTCCGTTGGTATCCAGCAGCGGCCCGCCGGAATTACCCGGATTAATGGCGGCATCGGTCTGTATCGTTCCGGTCAAGTTGATATATGTACCGCTGTAAGAATCTGTTTCGGTGATTTGCCGGTTAACGCCGCTGACGATGCCGGCCGTCAACGTATTCACCAGGCCGTAAGGGCTGCCGATGGCGACCACGGTCTGCCCTACCTGCACTGCCCCGGAATCGTCAAATTGCAGCGGTGTAATCCCGGCCACTGCCGACGCGGCTACCTTGACCACTGCCAGGTCGTCGGTAGCATCCGTCCCCAATATCTGCACATTGTTAATCGTCGTCCCATTGGCGAGGACAATCTGGATGCCGTTACTGGTTGCGCCTTCAACGACGTGGTTATTTGTAACGATATCGCCATTGGTGTCAATCAGGAAACCTGAACCCTGGTCTGTCGCCGTCGTTATCCCGAAAAATCCCATTTCCTGAACCGTCACATTAATCTCAACGACTGCCGGACTGGCTTGATTATAGATTGCAGCAATTGATGTCTCACCGTTTGAAGTCTGGACAATTGAGTTCTGCGCTGCAGCGGTGGTTGTGCTCTGGAAAGACTGTGAGCTTGTTGTCGTAGTACTGGAATTACTGAATAATTGGCATCCCGCGATAAACACACTTCCGGCCAGCATTATCGCCAATAATCCGATTATAAATTTAAAAGAAACTTTTTTCATTTTTCACCGCCTTTTGTATTACTCACTCTTTTCATCATCCGGCTGACTGATTTTTGCTTTTCTTATTAATCTTTCTGATAATTCAGGTATTATTTTACTTTATAGTTTCAGTTTATCATTTTTAAAATGAACAGACTATTAATGTAAAATGAACAGCAGATGAAAAAGTAAAAAATGATAACAAAAATACTCAATGGATGAGGATAAAAAATTTACGCCGGGCAAGCATAATACATAAAAATACAATTGTGATATATATGGAGTATTATCGGCAATAAAATAGAAGGCTCCAGCTGCATACGATTTTATTCTTCTCGTTACAACCGGAGCCTTCGCTTAAATATTTTATTAATATCGTTCGTTATTTGCGGTTACGGAGCGACAACGGTTAAAAGCACTGCGGTACTGGTTACGCTGCCAATGGCTGCGGTGATATTGGCTGTTCCCGCCGCGACGCCGGTAGCTAAACCGGCAGAAGAGATAGTGGCGGTTGCCACTGTATCGCTGGTCCAGGTTACCTGAGTGCTGATATCTTCGGTCGAACCGTCGGTAAAGGTCGCGGTCGCCGTGAATTGCTGCGTCGCGCCAACCGTTAAATTCGCCGGGGCGGCCGGTTCTACGTCAATAGACGTTACATTTTCTACGGTCAAAGGAACTGCAGGGCTGGTAACGCCGTTCAAGGCTGCCGTAATATTGGCAGTACCCGCCGCCATACCGGTGGCAACACCGGTGGCGGAAATTGTTGCGGTCGCAACCGTGTCGCTGGTCCAGGTCACCTGAGTAGTGATATCTGCAGTTGTCCCGTCGGAATATGTGCCGACAGCGTCAAACTGCTGTGTCGCACCGGTTGCCAGAATTGCCGGGGTTGCCGGGGTTACCGCGATGGAAGATAACGTGACCGCTGCTACAACCGGTAACGCAACAGAAGAACTGGTTACGCCGTCGAAGGCAGCGGTGATATTAGCTGTTCCGGCCGCTACCCCGGTAGCGACGCCGTTAGAATCGATTGTGGCCGCCGCCGTATTGGAACTGGTCCAGTTTGCTTCATAAGTAAGGTCCTCCGTTGAGCCGTCAGTTTCAGTGCCGGTAGCGGTAAAAGACACAGTTGAACCTACCGTTAAATTAGACGGCGAAGATGGTGATACCGTAATATAAGATAATGCCGGCGTGGTGGTCGTTGAGGAACCGCAAGCCGCCAACCCCAATGTTAATGATGCGACTAACCCGATTACCAGCAGCAGGCCGATAAATCGCAGTTGTTTACTTTTCATTTTATTTATCCTCTTTTTTAACCAATATTTATTAAAATGATTTCGTTATAGGTAATCGTACAGGAACTTCGGGAACAACAATCGCGTTATAATCGCACCTCCTTACACCGGTAACCGGCGAGTCTGGCCCATTTCTGTGCGTCGGCAACGGTTATTCCGGTATCGACCTTTAGGCTCCATCGACTGACAGTCTCGGTCATAACTTCAGTCCTCCGTTTTTCTGAACCAACTGGCTGCCACCACACCCACCAGACTGAAAATAAAAATCAGGGTCAATATTTCCGCAATCTTCATGTCTCTATCCCCCGAAATCCAACCCATTACTTGCCATAAGTAAAAGTAATTATATTCTCATAGTATGAATACACCCTGAATGTAAGATGAATAAATTATGAATAGTGAATATAACATTGATTTTTGTTATAAAAATTTGATATTTTCCCGAAAAACACAAAATGGTTGGGGATGATTATTCCTGATAAGGATGCTTTGATGTGAGATTATTACCGGAATTCCCGGAAACAAACTGAAGAAAATCGGGCTTGTTGGGAAAAGTAAATCATTGCCAATAATCGTCGCCGGATGAATAATAGTAACGAAGTTGTTTTTGGAAAATCAGGCGAATCACGGTGAGTCGTTATTTTGGGGAACTGCCAGAAGCTCATTCCGGCGGATAGAGGAAATCAGCAATCCGTTCAGCCAGGGATTTTCAAGTTGACTTTTATAGGTATGAATCGCTTCCGATTTCAGGTTCTCGTTGGTTTGCGATAATGGGACCCGTTCCCAGGATGTGTTTTTGTTCAAGAGCTGGTAAGGCGGCGTCAGTTCCAGGTTCGGCTCCAATGCCCTGGGCCGGGGCCATATCAGTTTGTAATGGACCAGGTATTCGTAGCCTGTTATGTTAGGTTCTGCTTTCAATAATTGCTCTACCGTTTTCCCGATGGTCGAATGGTCCGGATTTGCGTCCTGGGTGTCCGGATAAATTACAATATCGGGATTATACTGTGTAATTTGCGTTTGCAAAGCGGTGCTGAGGGTTGCCGCGTTCATTTTATCCAGTTTACCATCGGGGTAACCCAGGAATACCAGCTGGCTTTCGGGTATTCCCAGGATTTGTGTTGCCTTTTTAAATTCGTCGTAGCGGACCTGTTCGTCACCGTGGAAATCGCCGTTCGTCACTAAAACTATCCGCACATCGGCGCCGTTTTCGATTGACTGGGCGATAAACCCGCCGACACCGATGGTTTCATCATCGGGATGCGGGGAGAAAACTAAAACACGCTGCCCGCTTTGGGGCATCGTGGCATCCGGCAGCGCCGCGGCAGTGGATTGTGCCATTACAGGCGGAACGTCTGAAAAATACAGCACGCCAGCTACGATTATGAGAATAACCAACGCTAAAAGTTCAAATCGAAGGAATCTTTTACTGATAATTATTTTTTTTATTTTCTCAAGAATATCCATAGGTCAACGGGAAACGGCCTGGTAAAACGATGGAAATACAAAACCATTTTTGATTTTTATCTCTAAACGATATTCACTTATTCGATTAGTACAATAAATCTATTATAATGCGGCACCGGAACTTTGTACACTCGACATGATGACGACCGGCATATTTACAAGACTAAGCCGTTATGAACTTTATTCGTGAAAGACAAAACCGGAAGAGTATCGACTAGTCCAGGTAGACCATGATTTCGTTGCGGCGGAAACGGGCGGGAATACCGGGGGAATTATACTGCGCGAAAGTGAAGCCGGGTTTATGGTACAGCTCATTGTGGGTCAGCCATGCTTCGATTTCTGCTGTTTTTTCGGCCATCACTGTTTCGTCGAGATTACCGTTGAACTTCAGGACCGCGGTTTTATGCGCGGAGATATCCCGGATGTAAATCCGTTTATCAAACGGTTCCGGCAGATTTTCCAGCGAGAATTTCGGCGGCATCACAAAGGAAATGATGTACCCTTGCCGTTCGGCCGCGGACGCCAGTACCGGATTCGTCATCCCGATTTTTTCTCCGGTCACTTTTTGGCCGGTGACGGGGCCGTTAATCGGCGTATGCTTCCGGGACCAGTTATGCCCCAGAATATAATCGGAGAGGACGCTGAAACCGGAATTTAAAGCCTCAGTAAAATCAGCATCTATTTCGACGGAAGCAGTGATATACTCCGCGTATTGTCTGATTTCGAAATTTTTATTTTTCTGTAAGACTTTATATTCGAGTGTCTGGCCTAACATCCGGCTCCCTCCCTTGTTAACTAAGAGGCGGTAACGATGTTGACAGAAAATAATGATAAATTAATTTTCACTTTTAGTATAGTATAACCGGATTAATTTTTCCTGAATAAAGCGCGGGTTTTCGATTTAGCTTCAACGTAGCCTAGCTCTGCAGCAACCCGCTGATTTCGGAGACACAGCTAACGCCATTCAAAGCCATGGCGGCGACACAGCGGTTGCAGTGGTCGCAGTCGGATGCGGTAATTTCACCCGACTGCATTTTACGGATGACTGCCGGGTCTCTAACCGTCGCGCGGCCGATTTCTACAAATTCAAAGCCATTATTCAAAGCTTTGTCCATATTTTCCAGCGAGCAGACCCCGCCGATGCAGGCGACCGGGATTTTAACGGCGTCTTTAATCTGTCGAGCCTGGTCGAAGAGAAACAGCGGTTGAAACGGAAATTCCCGCACGATAAGACGGCCGAACAAAACCATGCCCATTTTGGTTGCCGGGTTCTTTTCAGTCTTGACATATTCCCGAATTGGGACGTTGCCCCGCATCATGTAGAACGAAGTCCGGGCGGTAAAACCGCAGCTGGGCACCAGCATCGAGGCGCCGGCCTCTTCAAAACTTTTCGCGGCCTGTACCGCTTCGGCAATAGTGAGACCGCCCGGAAAACCGTCCTCGGTGTTCATTTTGATGATAACCGGGTAATCCGCCTTCATGGCTGCCCGGACCTGATTGATGACGGAAACGGGAAAGCGCAGCCGGTTTGTCAGCGAACCGCCGTATTCGTCCCGGCGGTGGTTGGTCCAGGGAGAGAGGAACTGGCTGAGCAGATAGCCGTGCCCGGCATGGATTTCGACGGCGTCGAAGCCGGCAGCGGCAGCCATTTGCGCGGCTTTGCCAAAATCATCGCGCACCCGGTTGATGTCATCCTCGGTCATCGGGCGGCAGATGCTGTAGCGGAACAGGCAGAACTTGCGAGAGGGGCCGATGGGGGTTTTGCCGCTGACGGATTTATTGGCGAAAAAGCCACAATGCCCGAGCTGGATGGCGGCAGCCGCCCCCTCTTTGTGCACGGTGTCGGTCAACCGCCGCAGCGCCGGCAGGATTTCCGGGCGCATCCACATTTCGTGGCCGAAGGCCGCGCCGTCCTGAGATACCGCGCAATAAGCCACGGTGGTCATGCCGATGCCGCCGGCGGCCACCTTGCGGTGATGCTCGATTAAGGCGTCACCAGGCGCGGCACCGGGGCACAGCCCTTCGAAACAGCCGGAACGGATGGTGCGGTTACGCAGTTCCAGGCTGCCGATTTTACCCGGGGTAAAGATCTTCGATTGGCTCTGGGCGGCTGTTTGCACGGCGATTATTTCCTTTCGTCAGGTTTCAGCCCAATTCTACTACAGATACTTATTGAATGGAAGATGAACCTGCAACCCTGCTGTTTATTGTTTTGCTATTCTTTCATTTCTGCTATAATCGTATCAATTTAATTTGGAGATAATATTCAAGTCATGATATTGGCGGCAGTGTTTACCTTCCTTATATTGTTAATAATTCCAATATTTTTTCGCCCTATATTAACTCTGGGTGCTTTGATCACAAATGGGAAAGAGGGTAACAAATTATCAAACACGGACACTCAATCACCCAAACCGAACGTAAATGTAAGAAAAGGCATAATAATTTTTTACCTGCTCTTGTTTACCGGGTCAATAATCTGGATGGGTGTTGCTTTATTAGCCGGACTTGGCAGATTAGCTCTAATCATTATTCTAATGGCTCTTGGATTTTTGGCGTATTTATTTTTTGTATCCATTCCCGCCGTTCGTCATGTCAACGAAACCCGGAAAAATTTTCCTCGTCCATCTTCTGATGCCTCGATTGGGCAAATGATAGACTGGGAGAATAAAGTACATGATGAAAATATGAGCTATAAAATACCGATGAAATACTATACCAAAGTGACCATACCCTTCATTTTATGGAATGTAATTTTAATAATTCTCGCCGTTGTGTTCGTCAAATAGATGACCAACAAAACACCTTTGCAAACATCCTGATGAGCTTTCAATAGTTGATTTTTCCTTCACGAGGTTTTTCCCCAATTGCATCTTTGACAATTCCCCCTGCTTTTTCTATGATGTGGTAACGCGTACGCAATTGTCTTTTTTATTAAGGAGATTTCGATGGAACCGGAACTGATTGTCAACCACGAATGTGAATGCGGCGAAAACCCGCTGTGGCACCCGCTGGAGAAAAAGCTGTACTGGGTGGACATCATCAAGGGGCGGATATTCTGGTACGACCCGGCCACCGGCAAGAGCGAGATGTGCTATGAGGACGTGCCTGTGGGCGGATTCACCGTCCAGCAGGACGGCGCGTTACTCCTTTTCCGGACGAAAGGTGAGGTGGTCATCTGGAAAAACGGGAAAACAAAAACCGTTATCAAGGAATTGCCGGGAGAGCAAGAGCACCGCTTCAACGATGTTATCGCCGACCCCATGGGCCGGGTTTTCTGCGGCACTTATTCGGCGGAAGGGAAACCGGGCAGGTTGTACCGGCTGGACACGGACGGAAAAATTACCAAACTACTGGATAATATCGGCTGTTCCAACGGGATGGGTTTTACGCTGGATCGAAAACAGATGTATTACACCGATACCCACCCGGCACTGACAATCTACATCTTCGACTACGACCGGAAAACCGGGGCATTAACCAATCAGCGCCCATTCATCAAAGTGCCGAAAGCGAAGGGAGAAGCCGGCCCGGACGGCATGACAGTTGATTCTGAAGGATACATCTGGTCGGCGCGGTGGGGCGGCTGGTGCCTGGTACGATATACTCCGCAGGGTGTGGAAGAGCGCCGCATCCGTTTTCCGGCCGACCAGGTATCGAGCGTGACCTTCGGCGGCGAAAACCTGGACGAGATATACGTCACGACGGCCGGCGCCAGCGACAGGAAACTACACGGTAAGGACGCGGGCGCGCTGTTCCGGCTGAGGCTGGGGATTAAAGGCCTGCCGGAATTTTTCTCGAATGTGCGCGTCTAAAACAGAAAACGTTCAATGTATAATTTTCCCAGGCAATAATTTGTCCTCTCTCTGAGTCTAAATACCTACAAAGGAGAAAAGAGATGTTCCTGGTAACGACGGCGGTATTTCCGCCGGATAAATCGCAAAATGTCGCGGAGAAATATATCGAGGTGGCGGCCAAAGAGCTGCCGCCATTTTTAAAACGGCTGCATACGCTGGTCAATTCCAGGACGGAGGAAGGCATCAAGGTGCTTGCCATTTTCGAAGCGGATGACGCCGGTATCAAAGACGGCATCGTCGAAATCACCAAACGCTGCGTGCAGTTCAACGCCATCCCGGGTTTCCGGTTTGAAATCGAGACGATGCTGCCGCGGCAGTTCAAACATTAAGAGGAGCGAGAAGATGTTTCTGGTAACCACCGTCGTATATCCCCCGGACAAATCAATTATCGTGGCGGAGAAGTTCATAGAGGTGACGGCCAAGCCGCTGCCCCCGTTCCTGCAGCGCCTGCAGGTGCTGGGTGATTCCCGGATGGACAAAGGGATGAAAATCCTCTCGGTTTATGCCATCGAGGATGCAAGGATTAAGGACGGCATCATCGAGCTGACTAAAATGTATGCGCAGTTCAACGGGATTGAGGGGTTCCGGTACGAAATCGAACCGATGCTGACAGTAAAGGAAGCTTTGGGCGTGCTGGGGATGAAGACAGCATGAAGCGGCGCCTGGCATTATCCTGTCATTATACCGCCCACTGTTGTTACACCGGTTGCGCCACGACGGCAGGGCTCTCTTCCAGTACGATGCGCAGATTGTCCAATATCAATCCGGCTTCTTTGGTATTCATGCGCAAAATGATATTTTCGGTTAAATGATTTGACAGCAGCCCCAATAACTTGTAATCAAAAGAAAGGTACACTCTGGTGCGGACCTGAAAGGATTGAAAGGTAAAGGTGACCGTGCTCTCAAAATCCCCGATATTTCTGGAAACTAACAACTGATTAGGTTTATTTTCAACACATTCACCGGTGCCGGATAGCGATATCCCCGACATTTTATATTTCCAGCGGTAACTGTAGCCGCCGTTGGCTAACAATTGAGTATGCGTAATTTCCAGTAAACTGGGCCAAATCTGGGGCAGATTACCCGGTTGACTGACGTACCGGTAAATTTCCGCCGCCGGCGCGTTGATAATAACTTCGTTGTCCACTCTGGGCATTTAAAATTCCCTTTTCATTTTTTCGGAAATATAAAACGGGCAAATCTCTAATATATTATCTTTTATGAATCTTAACTAAAAGATTTATAAAACAGCTTGCCCAGGGCAGCCAATCCCCAAAATATTTACTCATTCATTTCCATGTATTCTTTGAGGTTATCCAGGATCATGTCCGATTCGCGCTCGTTCAATTTGGCGATAATGTTCTCCGTCAAGCGGCGGAAAGGAGTGAAATGGGTGCGGTAGTCCACAGTAACCGTGACTTTGGTGTGGATATTATCGTTTGACTGCAAGGCCCATTTCATCGTGCAGGACACTGCGCCGTCAATTTTCACCGCAAACCATTGATTGGGCACTACCTCGGTACAGGCCGATTTGCCTTTAAGATGCGTTCCGGCCATTTTATATTTCCATTCGGCGCAATAGCCGCCGTTGGGCAGTAATTTTTCATTGGTGATTTCCAGCAGGCTGGGCCACAGTTTGGTCAGGTTACTCGATTTCACCACGAAATTAAAGATTTTCTCCGGAGACGCTTTAATGAGAAGTTCTTTTTCGATTGTTGCCACTATATCCTGTTCCTCCATTATCATCAAACAAAATGCTGTCTGGATAATTAATAATAATTCTCAATATATTAACATCCCGGGGCCTAATTGAAAAGGCTGATAATAGTACACCATAACGGACCCTTTCACGGGAGAGAAGGGTTATTTATTTTCATCGAATAGCCTGCCGGCTGTAACGGCAAATATCAGTGTTTTACGCCGGCATCAAATTATTGATTCGGTAAAAACTGGTGAACAAGGACTGCACTAGCATTAGAGATTATATTAGGCGCTTCTGGTGAGCCTGAGTTAGTGGTAACCAAAATGGCGAAATTATCCTTTATCGACATCCATAGCTCCGCATAATCCAGTCCATCGAAACCATTATGGGTTAGGATTACCCCGTTCGTCCATATATAGTCCGGTTGCACAAACCAGCCCAAAGCATAGCCGCTGTCAACTGGTGTATGTAGGACTTTGGCGGTCTCCGGAGTGAGCAGCGTCGAACCGCCGTTTTCTGCTTCCAGTTGCATCGTGATGAATTTAACCCAATCCAGCACCGAAAGATGAACACCTCCCGCTGGATACATCAGGGGCGTTAAGCCGTTAAGATTAGCAGAATAGTCCGGGGGTATCGGAACAGAGTCGTTATTATAACTATAATTTTGCCATGGCTGATTTACTTCATAACCTGTTGCCATCGGACCGAATCCGGCGGTAGTCATCCCCAATGGTTTGAAGAGCATGTCGGTCATCAGCTCATTCCAGGACTTGCCGGTAACCTTTTCCTCCACCGCGGCCGCGATAACATACCCCACATTAGAATATTCGTACGAACCAGGTTGCGTATCAAAACTATCTGGTTCGCATAAAAAATCTTTGGTGTATTCGTAGCGCTGTTGCGTAACCGGTTCATTCAAACTCTGCCAGTATTCGGCCGTCGTGCCTGGGGGATAGCCGAGGTTTATGAGGTTGCTTGGTAATCCCGCAGTCATTGACAGCAATTCAAGAATAGTCACATCCCGGAATTGCGGTAGCATTTCAGCTTTCATTTCCGGGAAGATATCCTCCACGGCGCTGGTCCAGTTCAGTTTACCCTGCTGCACCAGCATGCCCATTATCGTCGCCGTCATCGCCTTGGTGCAGGAGCCGAGCAAATACTGGTCGTTAATCGTGACGGGGGTGGAATCTCCGGCCTTACGTTCGCCGACCGCTCCCTGCGCAACCACCTGCCCGTTAGAAATTACCACGGCGGCGACTGACGGCAGCTGATATTCGCTGAGAAGCGGCTGCAGAAGGTCATTGATATTCTGCGGCTGCGCCGCGCCGGTGGCAATCGGCGTATTGGCAGCCGCTTGACCGCAACCTGCCAAGGTAATCATTAATACCACTGCAATAAAAATTTGCGCATAATTTTTAAATTTCATTTCAATTCCCCCGGTTAATTCTAAAAATACTGTTTCATTTGCTGATAGGCGTGGGCGGAATGATTAGAGGTGTGACATCAGCAGGACCGCTCACCGCAGGCTTGACCCGGGGTTTGTGCCAGCGCAGCCATAAAGCAAATACCGTAACGAGAACTAACGGGACACAACCCCAGATTATTCCCTCAATCACATTTATTCGGGGGAGATATGTCAGAAATGCTCCGTAATTGATAAAGCTGTTCAAAAATACGGCCGGCAGATAAAATTGCCAGCCGCGGTGTTTGGCCAGACCGTAACCGACCAGCGCCGAAGCGGCAATGTGAAATACTACCGAATAAAAACTGCCGAATGTTCCCATAATCGGAGTGAATCCAAATAATATAATTTGTGAAGATTTGAAACCGGCAGATGCTATTGCTGTTGATATTGAATTAAAGATACCGATAGCCGGTAATATCTGGTTCAATTTCCAGATTGCCTCCAAGATGCCGAAGCCTGCGCCGGCGACCGCGCAGGCAATCAAGCCGAATTGGGGCGTAAAATCAGTTTTATTGCGCTGCCGGAAAAAGAAAACGGGGGCGATTTTCGCGGTTTCCTGTACAATCCCGGCGATGAGCACGATGGGGATGTAACTGAGTAAGATAAATTTTGCGGTGCTCAAGCTTTGCGGGTTCCACCAATGCACCAAGGCGTCTTTTGTCCAGACCTGCAGGGGAAGCTGGATAAATGACACGGCCGCCCAGGTCAGGAAAGCGGCTGCGATAAATACCAACCACCGCCCGGTATTTTTCAGCAATGGCGGACGGTAGAGGAACAACCAGATGCCGCCAAAGACGATGCCGATGGCAATCGCCAGCAGTATTGACGTCCAGTTATAGCCGGGGAAATAGAACCCGGCGTTGAAGAAGCCGGTCATTAGATGTAGCATATTGCCTGCACCTCCCGTTTATTTCCTTTGG